>FLSD01223739.1_pt1 | contig 27986 bp, 20 predicted proteins | sample 1497351 | NCBI WGS metagenome assembly FLSD01 (sample SAMEA4031770, study PRJEB14383) | metagenome | biome: human; feature: oral; material: saliva | place: Philippines | collected 2014 | reverse complement strand
TCGGTCAGCTCGACGGTGTGGGAGCCGACAAAGTGCGCGTACTGGTCGTAGACATCGACGTTGGGCAGGCCGGCACGCCAGTCGCGGCCACCTGCAGAAATCTGGTCAATGCGGGAGGCGAAGATACGGTCACGAATCTGCGCCCAGTGCACGGCGTCTACGTGTGCGTCAACGCCCAGGCGCTTGACCTCGCGGGTCTTCTGCGCGATGGTCGCCGGGTAGACGTACATCTTGGTGGGGATGCAGCCAACGTTCAGGCAGGTGCCGCCAAAGATACCGCCGTCGATGAGGGCGACCTTCTTGTCGTCCCATTCGGGGCCGATGAGGGTGTTGCCGGATCCGGAGCCGATGACGATGAGGTCGTATTGTGCTACGCCGTCAATGCGTTCTACGTTCTCGATGCTCATGTGGTCCTCTCGTTGATGGTGTTGAGGCTGGGCTCGTTCCCAGCGTGCCCCTCGATGACGGGCTTATTCCTGTTACTGCCACTATAACGTGTACGGGCAGCACGCTATTCCCGCTATCTCGTGTTGTTGGTGGCTGATATGCGAAAGTGCGCCGTCCCAAAGAACGCAGCGGTTCTTTGAGAAGACGCACTCAAGCGGTAAAACTATATGAGCCCGCGGATTAGTGGCGCTTAGAGGTCTGCGCTTAGATGTCAGCCATGAGCCCGGCCAGCAGGCGGGTAAAGTCAATCGCGGGATCAACCGATTCTTCGTCGGGCCAAAAATGAATCGGGTACGCGGCACCCTGGGCGCGCTGCAGCACGGGGCTTTCAGCGAGTACGGGTTCTGCCACGAGCTCGCCGAAGAGGGAACGCATTTCGTCGCGTCGGTAGCGGTGTTCGCTGTCGTTGGGGCGCATCTTATTGATAACTACTCCCGCACCATCAATGCTGATGCCGCTTTCCTGCTGAAAACGCACGATGGCGCGCAGGGTTCGTTCGGTGCCCGCCACCGAGAAGAGAGAGGGTTCAGCGACCGAGAGGATGCGCTCACTCACCGCCCAGCCCATCGACGACAGGGTGCCGAGGAACGGCGGGCAGTCAATCAGGATGACGTCGTAGGCGTCCGCGGCCGCCTCCACCATGCGCTTGAATCGGCGGATGAAAGGTGCCGCGTCCTGCCGGTCCACGAGGGTGGAACGAGCCGAACCGCGCGCCACCTTTACGCTACCGGTGGTCACGGGGTTATTGGTCAGCAGGGTGGGTTTGCCAACGAGCGAGTTCCAGGAGGAGCTACCGGCGTCCTCCGCGAAGGCGCGCTCATTGGAGCTGGCGATTAGGGAGGCGACGTCGGGGATAGTTTCATCCACCGCCAGGCCGGTGCTTGCGTCGCCGTGGGGGTCGAGGTCAATAACGAGTGTGGAGAGTCCGCTGTGTAATGCCGCGGAGGCGAGCCCCAAAGTGATGGACGTTTTACCAACGCCACCTTTGAGGCTGCTGATACTGACGATGCGGGGCATGCAGGTCCCTTTTTTGAGTGAGGTGTAATGCCCCTTTATTTTAGCGAATCTTCGCTTTTCTTCCGGCTCTGACAGGGGTGTATCTTGAGTTTTTTCTCAAGTGAGCATTGAATATTCCCTCGGGCCTAACCTCGGATCTAACCTCGGCACTAAAGGTTCAGCCCGCGCTCGCCACCGGGTAGGTAGTGAGCGCGGGCAGATTCAAGATATGTGGTTTAGGCCTATGTTTTATGCCTGTGCGCGGCGGGCGCGGTTTTATGCCTGAGCACGGCGGGCGCGGCGGGCGGCGAGTTCGTCGCCTTCGAAGTTCTCGTGCATTTCTTCGCCGGGCTGACCGTTGAGGTTCATTTCGATTTCGCGCCAGACGCGGCCAATCGCGATGCCGAAGACGCCCTGACCTGCCTGAACCAGGTCGATAACCTCGCTCGGGGAGGTGCATTCGTAGACGGTGGTGCCGTCACTCATCAGGGTGATGTTCGCGAGGTCGTCAATGCCGCGGGTACGCAGATGCTCAATCGAGGTGCGAATCTGCTGCAGGGACACGCCGGTGTCGAGCAGTCGCTTCACAATCTTAAGTACGAGCACATCGCGGAAGCTGTAGAGGCGCTGGGTACCGGAGCCGGATGCGCCACGCACGGTGGGTACGACCAGGTCGGTGCGTGCCCAGTAGTCGAGCTGACGGTAGGTGATGCCGGCTGCCTTGCAGGCGACGGCGCCACGGTAGCCGAGGTTTTCCTCGACGACAGAGACAGGGTCGGTGAAGAGTACGCCCTGTTCACCGCGCGGAGGCGGTGCCACAGGGAAGAGGGTGTCAAAGCCGTCCAGGGGCTGGTCGAAGCCCTGGGGTGCCTCATGGGTACCTGCGGCCTCGCCTGCATTGTCGGCTACCTGCTGCTCTAGCACGGCCCCTCCTTTTCGTTAACCCGTTTAATGCGATTCACCGCGCCCTATCAAATGTGGTCGACTTCGTTCCGGTGTAGCCCCGATTTTCGGGGTGAGACTCTAGGGCTATGCCTTAGAATCTGCATCTATGATTCGCGCGGCCTCCCTCTGAGAGGTTAAGCTACGCGGTTTTCAATACTACACATTGGTTCGACTATTCGCTTCGCAGAACACGACTCGATAGTGCGACCGATGCGCGATAGGCGCGGTTGTTCAATCTATTTTAACTGATAGAGGGCTCTACTTAAAATTGAACCCACCGGAGCGAATGATCTTTCCTGATTCATTCGTACCTCTTTAACGCCCTATAGGGCCATTCCTCCCCCGCTATTGCGTTTGCTTTCCCTGGACGTCCACCCCACAGGGGAGTTTAAAAAGTAAATGCGTACGGATAGGTAGTCCGTACGCATTTACAGCTGAGTTGAGTGAATAGCCTTGGCAGGCCGGGAGCCCCCTGGTTAGAAAGCTCTTCGTGTTGGACGAAGGGGTAGAAGTTCCGAGCGTGCCAGCGTCGGCTTCGTCCAAGTCTAGAGGCCGCTACCCGTTGGTAAGGGGTAGGGACTATAGAGGGAATCACCGTGGTCAGTGGTGTTTCCCGAGGGAAATCCCCGTTTGGGGTGCGGTAGAACCGCTGAGGTTTTACGAGCTGCAGACTGTCCGGTAGTCTGCGTCTTCGTACGCCTACTCGTAGGTAGGCATCGCCGATTCGACGAGAGTTGCGTGCAACTGCAGACACAACTTGCGGATCTTGTCGGCTCGTTCCTGCGCCTGAGCCTGGGAGGCTGCATCGCGGCGCGATGCCAGCGGAGCCACCGCAATTTCCACAAGGGAAATTTCGCGGTCTGCCGCAGACTTGAATGCGCGCAGGTGACGGGGCTGAATGCCGTGCTGGGTCAGTTCTGCACTAACGCGGGCAATCAGCACATCGTAATCGGTATACTCCACATCCGAACCATCTTCGAGCAGTCCAAAGTCAATCAGCTCGCGGATTAGTTCGGGGGTGGTGTTAGCGTATTCTGCCAGCTCACGGAGAGTGTAGGTGCGACCTTCCTGCTCGTTCGGGCCAAGGACGGTGTCTAGCACGTCTTCGCTTACGGTGGCAGGCATGGAGTTCAGTACGCGACCGGCTTCCATGTCTTCCAGGTGCTGACGGATTACCTTGAGCGGCATGTAGTGGTCGCGCTGCATGGTGAGGATGTAGCGCAGGCGCTCAATATCAGTCTGGGAGTACTTGCGGTAACCGGTTTCGGTACGGCTGGGGTGCACGAGCCCGCGCTCCTCCAGGAAGCGGATCTTGGATGCGCTAATTCCGGGGAACTCCAGGTCGAGCTGGCTAAGAACCTGACCAATGGTCCGGCTCTTAACATCACGCGGGTTACGGTCAGAGTCGCCGTTCTCCACGTCCTCTAGTTGAACCTCAGCGTTAGTGAGGTTTTCATCGATGCGTGAGGTCATCTATGTCTTTCGGGTACTTGTTCAGCCGATGTTGATACGAGCCGAAATTTGAGTGAGTGGCTCGTTCCCCGGTCGGGGTCTCGCATCGTGCCGAACATCTTTGCTTAGTGTTGAGAGTGTGATAGATAAGTTTAGTTGTTTATCACGAAATGATAAACCGCAAACCATCGAGACAATCTTATAGCCTCACAAGGCATTTTGCTATTCAGTTCACCCTTTTCAGGGGCGTTTGGAACCCAAAAATAGCCACACAGCCAGACACTATCCAGTAGAGACAGTACCAATTTTAGCAAAATTCCAATACTTCTAATACACGTATCTCATATTGGACTGCTTTACGAGGAAAATTTTATCTTCTCGCGATAGTTGAAGTTTTCATCACATTTAACTTGAAAGAGGCTCCCACTAGGGGTTTAGTCATCTTTCAAGCCCTTCAGACAGCTTCAGAGACCCTCAAGATGAACCTTAAATACGTCCGTTTATTTGCGTTTGTGTGCACTTTAAATGAAAAACGGCGAGACCAATCGGTCTCGCCGTTTCACCACTACGTACCTCTTATCATCAGGGACGCCAGAGGTATAGAGTCTATCGACTTAGAGCTTAGCCAGCTCAGCCTTGTACGCCTCTGCATCCAGCAGGTTAGCCAGGTCGTCAGCATTCTCGGGGCGAATCTCAACAATCCAGCCCTCGCCGTAGGGATCAGAGTTAACCAGTGCGGGATCGTCTTCCAGAGCCTCGTTCACTGCAACAATCTCGCCCGCAATAGGAGCGAAAAGATCAGAAACAGACTTGGTGGACTCGATCTCACCGAAGCTATCCTCAGCAGCTACAGAGTCGCCAACGGAGGGAAGATCGACGTAGACGACGTCACCCAGTGCATCCTGAGCGTGGTCGGTAATACCAACACGGACGGTGCCCTCAGCGGTGAGAGCGGAAACCCACTCGTGCTCAGAAGTGTACGAGAGTTCTGCGGGAACGTTGCTCATAGCAGCGGTGTCCTTTCAGTGTGATTTTGCGTAGCGCGGACCGTCCCGCGCACGGTGCCGTTCCGCGTGTGGGATAGCGAAACGTCCTACACCAATTATCACATAAGAAGTAACGCGGGGCACGTCTAAACACCCCCGTACTCCTTCTATGACACTATTTTTCCTCTTCCTCTTCGTGCACCTAACCATCCGCACCCTATCGACCGCTAGATGCCCCTCTATTCATCACTTTCACGCACGGCTCCATACGGGTCTCTCACTCCCCCGATAAGAGCCCATCAGAAACGCAAAAAGCTCAGAGCCCCACACCATGAAGGTGCAGGGCCCTGAGCCTTAGACTAGAGAGCTAAACTCTCACAGCGTCTTAGCGGGAAGAAATGACGCGCTCGGAGAAGTGGTTCGGGTTACCGAAACGGTGTGCGGTAATCGAAACAGCCTGCTCGCGGAGGAAGGGCAGCATCTCGATACGGCCAGCCTCGGTGACCGGTGCGAAGTACACTGCAACATCCGGGCGACCGCCCAGTGCCGAGTAGATGGACTTCACGTCGTTACCGATGTAGCGGATACGGGTACCTTCCAGCGGGGTGCCAGCCAGTGCGCGAACCGGGGTCTTAGCGTTCGAAGCCAGGTACTCGCGGAACTGAGCGTCCGACTTGACTTCGTACTTGATGCCCTTGTTCTCGAGGACGCCACGGACGTCAACCGGCAGGTCCTTACCGACGGACAGAGCAACCGGTGCGTTAGCTGCCAGACCGGCGAGCACAACGCGCAGGGTCTCTGCTGCGGATGCGGACTCGTCTGCACGAACCAGAACCTGGGTGGGTACGTAGCGCAGGATGTTGCGCTCCACGCCCAGCTTCGAGGGATCGTGACCGAAGCCGAACTCGGTGTCCCAAGCGTGTGCGTCAGAGGAGACACCGCGCTTGATGAATGCGAAGTCCTCGCGCTTGCCCAGCTCGGAGTTCTCGATGGTAGCCAGGGTCTCGCGGACGGTCACCGACTGGGTGGTTGCGGTCGCGGTTGCCTGTGCAGGCTCCCAATCGGACAGAGCGATCAGGTAGCTGGGGCCACCAGCCTTGGTACCGGAACCCACGGTGGACTTCTTCCAACCACCGAAGGGCTGACGCTGAACGATTGCACCGGTAATTGCACGGTTGACGTACAGGTTACCTGCCTGGACCTTGGAGAGCCACAGCTCGAGCTCGTCAGCATCCAGCGAGTGCAGACCTGCGGTCAGGCCGTAATCGGGTGCGTTCTGCAGCTCGATTGCCTCTTCCAGGGTGTCAGCGGTCATGATGCCCAGGATGGGGCCGAAGTACTCGGTCATGTGGTACTCGGAACCGGGCTTGACGCCTTCACGAACACCGGGGCTCCACAGGCGACCGGTCTCGTCCAGCTCCTTGGGCTGAATGAGCCAGCGCTCGCCCGGGCCGAGGGTGGTCAGACCGCGCAGCAGCTTCTCTTCCGGCTTCTGAACAACGGGGCCCATCTCGGACTCAATGTCCTGCGGGTGAGCTACGTGCAGGGAGCTGACGGAGTCAATCAGCTGGCGGCGGAAACGCTCGGACTGTGCCACGGAGCCAACCAGGATAACGGTCGAACCAGCGGAGCACTTCTGACCTGCGTGACCGAATGCCGAGTAGACGACGTCCTTGACGGCGAGGTCGATGTCAGCGTTCGGGGTGACGATAATCGAGTTCTTACCCGAGGTCTCACCGAACAGGGGCAGGTCATCACGCCAGGAGCGGAAGAGCTCAGCGGTCTCGTAACCACCGGTCAGGATCAGGCGGTCAACCTCGGGGTGCGAGATGAGCAGCTTGCCTGCAGCGCGGTCAACAACCTTGACGAGCTTCAGAACTTCCTTGGGAACGCCTGCATCCCACATGATCTCTGCAATCAGGGCACCGGTGCGAGCGGTGATGGTTGCGGGCTTGAAGATGACAGCAGAACCTGCAGCCAGACCAGCCAGAACACCACCGGCGGGGATAGCGGTCGGGAAGTTCCACGGGGGAACAACCAGGGTCAGGTCAACAGACTTGGGCTTTGCGCCGTCGATCTTCTCGAGGTCCTCAGCCAGCATTGCGTAGTAGTATGCGAAGTCGATTGCCTCGGAGACCTCGGTGTCGCCCTGCTCCAGGGTCTTGCCAGCCTCAGCTGCCATAACCTCCAGCAGGTCACCGCGGCGCAGTGCGATAGCCTTACCGACCTTGCGCAGAATCTCTGCACGCTCGTGGCCGGAGAGCTTGCCCCATGCCTTGCCTGCTTCCTCGGTTTCCTTGATCAGCTTCTCAGCCTCAGCCTCGCTGGTCAGCTCGTTAGCCTTGAGGGTGTCGATGCCCAGCTTGGTGGTCTTGGAGCGCTCGAGGATTGCGCGGCCCCACTCACGGTTACCTGCCAGTGCGGGGTCGGTGTCGGGGGTGTTCTCGAAGCGGCCAGCCGGTACGAAGACGTTGTCCTCGTTCTCGGTCAGACGGTTCTGGGTACGCTTGGGTGCGGGAACCTCGTCGGTGACGGAGTTCAGTGCACGCATGAAGCGGTCCTCTTCGCGCTTGAAGATGGACTCGTCGGTTGCCAGGTCGAAGATACCGGACATGAAGTTCTCGGAGGAAGCGTTCTCCTCGAGACGACGAATCAGGTATGCGATTGCAACGTCGAATTCCTTGGGGTTCACGACGGGCACGTACAGCAGCAGGTGGCCAACGCGGCGGCGGATAATCTCTGCCTGCTGCTCAGCCATACCAATCAGCATCTCGAACTCGACGCCATCAGTCACGCCGCGGTCCTCGGACAGCAACAGTGCGAAAGCAACGTCGAAGAGGTTGTGGCCTGCAATACCGAGGCGAACGTTCTTGGTGTGCTCGGGGCGCAGCGCGTAGTCCAGAACGCGCTTGTAGTTGGTGTCAGAAGCCTGCTTGGTGTCCCAGGTGGTCAGCGGCCAGCCGTGCATAACAGCTTCCACGATTTCCATGGAGAGGTTTGCACCCTTAACCAGGCGGACCTTGATGCCTGCGCCGCCAGCAGCAACGCGCTTTGCGGACCATTCCTGCAGGTGCTGCATTGCAGCCAGGGTGTCGGGCAGGTATGCCTGGAGCACGATACCGGCTTCCAGGTCCTTCAGGTGGGGCTGGTCCAGGATCTTGGTGAACACCTCAATGGTGAGATCCAGGTCCTTGTACTCCTCCATGTCCAGGTTGATGAACTTCTTGGGGGAGGTAGATGCAGCCAGCTCGTACAGCGGGGTCAGGCGGCGAACAGCGGTCTCAACGACCTCGTCGAATGCCCAGTGCTGGTGGGGGCCGGAAACAGCGGACACCTTAATGGAGACGTAGTCAACGTCGTCACGTGCCAGCAGGCGCCTGGTCTCAGCCAGGCGGTGCTCTGCTTCCTTATCACCCAGAACTGCCTCACCGAGCAGGTTGACGTTCAGGCGGTTACCGGTCTTGGTCAGCTCTGCAATTGCGTCGCCCAGCTTCTCCTCGGAAGCGTCGACGATCAGGTGACCGACCATCTCGCGCAGCACGCGGCGTGCAACGGGAACGGTGGGCCATGCGACCTTACCAGCCAGCTTGCCACCGAAGCCAACAGCGGACTTCATGTACCAGGGCAGGAAGGAAGGTGCCAGGCCGGAAATGCGGGAAAGGTTGCGGCCGGAGACGTTGTCGTCTTCGGGGCGAATAACGCCATCAACAAAGCCAACGGTGAAGGGAAGACCATTGGGGTCCTTCAGAACACCGGCGAGCTGCTCAGCCGCGAAGGTGGGCTTGATCGACTGGGACTCATTTACCCACTGGCGAACAAGCTGACGAGCTTCCAGAGCCATCTTCTGGTAGTGCTCAGATGCGAAAGGATGGGTCATCCTTGACTCCTAACTATCTCACTGTGTGCGGTGCACACCACGTTTGGCGATGTCTCTATTTCACCACAAAAGGGTAATAAATACCTCATTAGAAAAACTGAATGTTTTTTCCAAAATCCATTTAGTTTTTCTTAATAATCGTGTGGTGCGGTTCCCGCCCGGCAACCCTCCGAACACCGAGCTCAAAGAGAAGAAACGAAGACCATTGCAACATCGCGATCCATCCCTCTCAGGCTAGCACCTTCAGAGCGCAAATATCGAACCATTTCGTAATAAACGAACACCTCAAAATCATTCCCAGAAGCATCTTCAACCCAAAGAACCATCGCATCAGCACGAAAATACTTGCTACACAAGCCAACATGCCACCGCCCCACTTCAAGCGTCTCAAAAAGAGCCGCCCGGAAGCCCGCGCGGTACCATAGACAAGAGTCCACAATGAGAGACGCACCACGGAAGAGTTCGGAAGCATTGCCCACCCGAACAACCGGGCGCACCAGGGAGGAAAAACGTGTCAATCTACGACATTCGACGCATGCAGATGCTCCTCGAAATCCAAGAACGCGGCACCGTCATCGCCGCAGCCGAAGCGCTCAGCCTCACCCCCTCCGCCGTCTCCCAGCAGATTGCCACCCTCGAAAAAGAAACCGGCACCCCGCTGCTGCAGCGCATCGGCAGGCGCGTACAGCTCACCAGTGCCGGACTCATCATCGTCGACAGCGCCCGCAGTATCCTGCGCGAACTCGACCGCATGCAAACCTCCGTCGCCAACCTCACCGGCGAACCGGCTGGTATGGTCCGCCTCGCCATCTTCCAGTCCGCAGCCTTCGCGCTGCTACCGGAAACCCTCAGCTACCTTGCCGAACACGCCCCCGCGCTCACCCTGCAGGTGTTGCAAATCGACCCCGAAACCGGCACCTCCCTGACCCGAAGCCGCGAATACGACATGGTGCTTTCCGAAGCCTACCCGCACCACCACATCCCCGAATACCCCGAACTACACTCCGAGCTGCTCACCGAAGACCCACTCAGCCTCATCGTGCCCAGCACCTCCACCATCACCTCGATTGAGGAGGCGCACGCACTCCCCTGGGTCCTCGAAATGGAGCAGAACACCTCCCGCAGCTGGGCGCTCAACCAGTGCCGCACCGCAGGATTCGAGCCCGTCATCCGCTACAGTGCCAACGACATGATCACGAACTCCAACCTCGTCAAGGCAGGATTCGCCGTCACCATCGTGCCCGGCTTCATCCTCTCCTCCCTCTCCACCACCGAGGGGCTACGCGTCGTAGAGCTGCCCGGCAAACCCTCCCGTAAAATCTTTACCGCCGTACGCCGAGAGTCCGCCGCCAACCCCGCCATCGCCATGGTGCGCGAAGCACTGCATCACGCGGTGCAGGTGGTTTTCGGCGAACGCGACAGCGCCGAAACCGCATAGGAAATCTCAGCCGCCACCTATGCCGGCAGACTAGACCAGCACACTAGACCGGCACACTAGACGATGCAAAGGTCGGGGCCGTTCCCACGAACGACCCCGACCTTTCACCATACCTTTTTGAACAGGCGCCTATATATAGAGGTATAGAAGCACAAAACAGTGGAGCTGCTCCCCTGCCGTGCCCATCCTTCACGGGGCCAGGTCACCCGCTAGTTCAGCGAAGCAACCACAGCCGGGCTCTGCACCTCGTAGAACGAAGAGGACAAACCAGCCGCCGCCATATCCAGCACAGCGCTCACATGAACCTGCTTCAACGCAGAACCGGCAACACCCGAAGCCACCTGATAATTCAGCTGAACATCCAGACGGTGACCGCGAGGAATAGCGGTACGCAACTCCAGAACATTCTCACTACCGGCTCCAGCCTGACCGGTCTGCTCGCTACGGCGCACCGCATCAAGATTCAGAGCATCCACAGGAGTCACCAACGCCGAAGCACCCAGGCCACCCGAAGGTAGCACCGCCTGACCCGAGGTCACGCGAAGAGTCACCGCAGGATTCAGCAACAAACCAGTCTTCGGATCCTGCGCGCGAGCACGCACCATCAGGCGAGTACCCACCGGCAGCGTCGAATTACCCTCATTAATAATGCTCAGGCGAGTCGGCAGATTCCGGAAAGCAACAGTACGCGCCGGATGACTCTGCATAGACACAGCCTGCACACCGTTAGCAGCCTTCACCTCCAGGCGAATGCACGACTCGTTATAGCGCGTCGGCACCTGTACCAGCGCAGAACTCGCCGCGCCACTATGCTGTCCACCGCCGCGCTGTCCGCCAGGACGCTGGGTCACCGGGCTCACGCGAGCGCGCTTACCGCCCGAACGAGTTGCCGCCTCCGCAGCGCCCACGCCGCCAGTCACCAGGGCCGCCGAAGCGCCCGCAACCTTCAACGCGGTACGGCGAGAAGCGCTCATCAGATTATTCTTAGTCATTTTCTACTCCTCTAAGCCTTCGCGATACGGTACACGCCGCTAATCGTGCCCTGCCACCAGGTGCCGTAACGGTCAATCGTGCCCACCATCTGCAGGGTGTCACCACCGCCGAGCAGCAGGCTCACATGCTGAGGCAGACGCTGCTCGTGCATCGTCTGACCGGTTTCCATGTCCAGCGCGACAGCCCACGCGTAGGCGCCATTCGCCAAACCAGCCGGACCGCGGCGACGCTCACAGGTGTAAATCAGGCCGTCAGCGGCAGAATAGCGAGGAACAGCCGAAGAGTACACATCCTTGCGGTCCCAGATCTTACGCAGACCGCGGTCGGTAATATCCCAACGCTCCATGCCGGGAGCAAAAAGCGCGTTCGCAGGAACCGACGGACCGGCGCCCTCCGGGTACTTCGGGTAGGGGTAGCCGTAGGTGCTTGCGCCAACCATCGTGTTACCCACACCAATCATGGAGTTCTCAGTGCCAGAGGTACCGGCGGTAAAGAGGCCAGCGCTACCGACCTTCGCACCGCTATCGGTGCGGTACACAATGACCGACTCCTGAATATCAGAGTTATCGGTCAGCATCACGTAATCCGAGCCATTCGGGCCAAAGAACGTCGGGGAGGCGCCGGACCCCCACGCGAGCTTACCGGGCTTGCGGGCGCTACCTCGATCGTACGCATGCCACCACTTGAGGGTGGGCGCGCCGGTTGCGGTAGCGTTCAGCATATAAATAGCGTGAGAGGTCACCACGCTCACACCCTGCGGGCATGCCGAAATCGAGTTATCGATGCGTTCACCCGCAATCGACGCCTTATTCAGGCGCATCGAGCGAATCGTGCCGCGGGCAGAATCAATCACCGCAATGTAGCCGTTCTTCGTCGCAACCCAAATGCGACCTGACCAGTCGGGCACCAGACCAACCACAGCGTCGTTGGGGCTCTGGGCGAGCATGCGGCTCAGGTCAATGCGCTCATCAACTCGGATGCTGCGTCCGTCAGCAGAGTGGGAGAGGCGCAGCAGGCACTGAGAACCATCCACGAGAACCATGCGGTCCTGCGCGTCAAGGTAGGCGTACACGCCACCGAGCAACGCACCCTTCGGAATGTCCAGGTGCGAAAGTTCACGACCGGTATGGGGATCAAGGATAGAGAGCTTCGGGGTGATGAACTCACCGTGGGCGAAAACCTGGGTGCAGAGCACCTGAATGAAGCCGTCGCGTCCAGCAAGAATCGTCGGGCAGGCGCCGCCGAGCTTCGTGCCGGTAATCTTCCAATCTCCTGCGCCGGGGCCGGCAAGAGGAGTAGCGTCGGAAGACTGGGCATCACCGTGCATGGTGGTAATACCGGGTGCGCCCAGGTGCGGATTCGCCTGGGCGTTATAGGTGGGGGTCATGGTTGGTTCTTTCTAACGGCGAGTGGTGCACACCTTCAATGGAGTGCACTAATATGCGCTTTCACATGCGCAAACGTTTCACATTGTAGGGTTAGAAAGCAGTTTTTGACGACACTCAAGGGCACCTTGAAACATTGCTCAGGCGGCGATTGAGAGCTTCACCCAGAAAGCCCTCAGCACTACCCTTCAGTTTCAAGGCGCCCTTTAACCCATAACCACGGACCTTCATACCCGCGAGCCTCGCACCCGCAAACCTCATGCCCGCGGCAATAATTTCAGCTACTTCTCCATGAGCGCCTTTGCCAGCGCATCATCAAGAACCAAGTCGGTAATCGCGCCCGTACGCAAGGCCCCACGCAAAGCGCGCACACGGTGAGTACCGGACGCAACGCAAATACGGCGCGGAATACGAGCCAGCTCCTTCGGAGTCGGACCGGACGCGCGCTTATTCAGCTCCAAATCAGCCCACGAGCCGTCCTCACGCAGAAGAATCGTGCACATATCCCCCACAACGCCCAGCTCACGCAACTGACGCTGCTCCTGCGCCTCAAAATAGCCGCCCGAATACACGTGAGAAGGGATAGGTCCACCGAAAGCACCCACACCAAAAATAGCGAGGTCAACATTGTGCTGGGCATGCAGGTTCTTCTGCACGCTACGCTCACGCCACATGGCGGTCTTTGTCTCCGCATAGTCAAAGAACGCGGGAACCGGGAAGTGAATCGTTTGCGCATCATAGGCATTCACCAACTGCCCCAGCAGAGAACCCAGGTACGGAATGCCCGAATGGTGCGCGTTACCGGCACCGTTGAGCTGAACCACCGTCACACCGGTCAGCGGGCGGCGCGGCAGATGACGAGAAATCTCAGTCATGGTCGAACCCCACGCCACACCCAGACTCGTTCCATTGTCAATCAGGGAGTCAAGTAGCGCCGCCGCGGTGCGGGACACCTGACTCATGCGGGCAATCGGGGTGGCATCCGAACGGACATTCACGAGGGTAACGCGCACCTTATAGCGCTCACCGATGCGTCGCTCCAACTCACTGCGGGTACGGAAGGAATCATCCAGGCGAATCTGCACCATACCGCTTTCACGAGCGCTTTTAAGGAGGCGCGATACGGTCGCGCGGGAGACTCCCAGACGAGCCGCGATAGCGTCCATCGTCATGTTGTGGATGTAGTACAGCTGCGCTGCCTCGTAGGTATGGTTAGCGCGTTCGTTCATCGACCACAAACCCCCAGTGAAAATCCGTTCAAGCTACTTGGATATTATTTCACCATTGGGTTTTACTAAATGCAAGATGAAACCCCACGCCGCGCACGCGGCACGAGAAGAAAGAGCACTACATGAGCTCCCAGCACATTGCACAGCAGTCCCAGCTGACCGCTGAGTCCCGCACCAAGGCACTCAAGAGCATGGTCAACGAAGAACTCGACATCCTGGTCGTCGGCGGCGGCATCACCGGCGCAGGTATTGCCCTCGACGCAGCAACCCGCGGTCTGCGCACCGGCATCGTCGAAGCAGGTGACTGGGCTGCAGGCACCAGTGCATGGTCCTCCAAGCTCGTTCACGGCGGCCTGCGCTACCTCTACAACCTCGACTTCAAGCTCGTGACCGAAGCACTGACCGAGCGCGGCCTGCTGCTGAACAAGATCGCGCCTCACCTCGTGCACGCACAGCCCTTCCTGTGGCCCCTGAAGATGCCCGTCATCGAGCGCGCATACTCCGCAATCGGCATCGGCATGTACGACACCCTCGCATTCCTCGGCTCCCGCGGCCACAAGGGCGTCCCCTCCCAGCGTCACTTCACCAAGACCGGCACCAAGACCGTCTTCCCCGACATCAAGGACTCCGCATTCAGCGGCGCAATCCAGTTCTACGATGCACGCGTTGACGACGCACGCCTCGTCATCGACGTCGTCCGCACCGCCGCAGGCTACGGCGCACTGGCCGCATCCCGCACCCAGGTTGTCGGCTTCACCAAGGATGCATCCGGCCGCGTCATCGGCGCAGAGCTGGCAGATCTGGAGACCGGCGAGCGCCTGAACGTACGCGCAAAGCACGTCATCAACGCAACCGGCGTGTGGACCGAAGAGTCCGAGTCTCTGGCTAACCCCGATGGCGGCCTGGAGGTTCTGGCGTCCAAGGGTATCCACATCGTGGTTCCCCGCGACCGCATCAACGCAACCAGCGGTATCTTCACCAAGACCGAGAAGTCCGTTCTCTTCATCATCCCCTGGCAGCGTTACTGGATCATCGGCACCACCGACACCCCCTACACCGAGGACCGTGAGCGCCCCGTCGCAACCAGCAAGGACATCGACTACGTCCTGATGCAGGCGAACAAGCTGCTCGCTAACCCGCTGACCCGCGAAGACATCATCGGCACTTACACCGGTCTGCGCCCGCTGCTGCAGCCCAAGGTCAAGGACGGAGCAGCATCCACCAAGGTTTCCCGCGAGCACACCGTGACCGAGGTGGCACCCGGCATGAGCGCAATCGCAGGCGGCAAGCTCACCACCTACCGTGTCATGGCTGCCGACGCTGTCGACTTCGCACTGGGCGAGCAGGCTAAGCAGAACCCCTCCGTGACCGCAACCATCGGTCTGGTCGGTGCAGAGGGCTACCACGCAATCGCCGCTAACCGTGCACGCTACGCAGAGCGTTACGGCTGGGATGAGGACCGCATCACCCACCTGCTCGAGCGTTACGGCGCACAGATTGAGGACCTCGGCGCTCTCATCGACGCTGACCCCTCCCTCGGCGCTCCCCTGGCTAAGGCGCCCCAGTTCCTGCGTGCGGACGTCGTCTTCGCTGTCCGCTACGAAGGTGCCCTGCACCTGGAGGACGTCCTGGTCCGCCGCGTACGCCTCGACCTCGAGCAGCGTGACCGCGGCCTGGCAGCAGCAGACGAAATCCTCGAGATCATGCGTGCCGAGCTCGGCTGGGACGACAAGAAGGTTAAGGAAGAACTCGACCTCTACGCAGCACGCGTTGCAGCAATGCGCGAGGCTGAGTCCACCTCCACCGATGCTGAGGCATCGGCAAAGATTGAGGCTGTCACCCCCGTGGCACCCCGCGTGAAGCTCTAATCCTTAGAGGTTCCACCTGCCTTTCGTAACCGTTTATTCAGCACGAACCAACCGTTCACCCCTCATCTATTATGAGTTATCTCACATTTTGGTGAGGGGTGGACGGACGGTTAAATAACCGATTACGATACACCCCTGATCAAGAAGTAGCGAGTTAAATACAGGGTTAGCCCACTGGTACAAGCTGCTTCTCATCCAGAAACACCTATCAACTTTTCGTAGCAACCGCTACACATTTCAGCACAGCGTTGTGCCCCGATCCGCCCGTGCGGTGAGGATGCACGGGAATACGCAAGCAAAGGTTCGCTTGCCTTCCAGACGCTTCGTCTTCAAGGAGCATCAATGTCTCTTCTTGCTTCCGCAGGAACTGTACTTGCAGCCGGCTCATCCGCTCTCGTGGATGCATCCGGCGCCCCCACCGCCCTCGGAATCTTCGCTTCCGAATTCTTCGGCACCTTCATCCTGATCCTGCTCGGTGCCGGCGTATGTGCCGCAGTGACCCTCAAGAAGTCCTACGCTAAGGACGCAGGCTGGGTTGTCATCACCTTCGGCTGGGGTCTGGCAGTGTTCACCGCCGTGTACCTCTCCTTCCACTCTGGTGCACACCTGAACCCCGCAGTGACCGCCGGTCTGGCGGCAGCAGGCCGTGACCTGGCAACCGGTGTTCCCGCAACCGCAGGCAACATCGCCCTGTACATCGTCGCTCAGATGCTCGGCGCAATGGCCGGCGCAACCGCAGCGTACCTCACCTACAAGAAGCACTTCGATGAGGATCCGGGCGATCGTCTCGGCATCTTCGCAACCGGCCCCGCTATCAAGTCCTACGGCTGGAACGTGCTCACCGAGATTATCGGCACCTTCGTCCTGGTTGGTTGGGTCATCGCCTCCGGTAAGACCCCCGCCCAGCTCGGCCCCCTGGCTGTTGCCCTGGTCGTTGTTTCTATCGGTATGAGCCTCGGTGGCGCAACCGGTTACGCTATCAACCCCGCCCGTGACCTCGGTCCCCGTATCGCCTACACCTTCCTGCCCATCCCCGGCAAGACCGGCTCCAACTGGGCTTACGCATGGGTTCCGGTTGTTGGCCCGATCATCGGCGCTATCCTCGCCGGCCTGATCGTCCCGGCAGTTCTGCCCCTGTAGACCTCTCAAAACCCCGTCTTTTAGTTCTAAGGAAAAATCAATGACGACTTCTCTGCACTCCGCAACCCTCGACACCGAACGCAAGTACATCCTCTCCATCGACCAGGGCACCACCAGCTCCCGCGCGATCCTGTTCAACAAGGCAGGCGAGAACGTAGCACAAGGTCAGCTCGAGCACGAGCAGATCTTCCCCAAGGCAGGCTGGGTCGAGCACGACGCAACCGAGATTTGGCAGAACGTCCGCAAGGTCGTAGCAACCGCAATGGCAAACGGCGAAATCAACCACCACGAAATCGCTGCAGTCGGCATCACCAACCAGCGTGAAACCACCGTCGTGTGGGACAAGAACACCGGCGAGCCCGTCTACAACGCAATCGTCTGGCAGGACACCCGCACCCAGGAAATCGTTGAAGAACTCGCAGGCGAAGAGGGCGTTGGCAAGTACCACGACATCGTCGGTCTGAACCTCTCCACCTACTTCTCCGGCCCCAAGATCAAGTGGATCCTGGACAACGTTGAAGGCGCACGCGAGCGCGCAGAGCGCGGCGACCTGCTCTTCGGCAACACCGACACCTGGCTGGTCTGGAACCTGACCGGTGGTGTTGACGGCGGCGTTCACGTCACCGACGTAACCAACGCATCCCGTACCCTGCTGATGAACATCCGCACCCTCGAATGGGATCCGCAGATTGCCGCAGACATGGGTATCCCCATGAGCATGCTGCCCGAGATCAAGTCCTCCTCCGAGGTGTACGGCTTCGGCCGCGCAACCGGCCTGCTCAGGGGAACCCCCATCGCGGGTATCCTCGGCGACCAGCAGGCTGCAACCTTCGGTCAGGCTTGCTTCGAGAAGGGCATGGCAAAGAACACCTACGGTACCGGTAACTTCATGCTCATGAACACCGGCAACGAGCCCGTCTTCTCCAACAACGGCCTGCTGACCACTGTCGCCTACAAGATTGGCGACGCAGCTCCCGTCTATGCTCTGGAAGGCTCGGTCGCAATGAGCGGCTCCCTGATCCAGTGGCTGCGCGACAACCTGCGCATGATCGAGAACGCTGCAGAATCTGAGGAACTGGCTACCTCCGTTGAGGACTCCGGTGGCTGCTACGTTGTTCCCGCGTTCTCCGGTCTGTTTGCGCCTCACTGGCGTTCCGACGCTCGTGGCGTCATCGTTGGCCTGACCCGCTACGTGAACCGTGCACACATCGTGCGTGCAGCGCTGGAAGCAACCGCATTCCAGACCCGCGAGGTTCTGGACGCAATGAACGCTGACTCCGGTGTTGAGCTCTCCGAGCTACGCGTGGACGGCGGCATGACCGCTAACGAGTTCCTCATGCAGTTCCAGGCTGACATCCTCGGTGTTCCCGTGATCCGCCCGAAGGTCGTTGAGACCACCGCACTGGGCGCGGCATACGCTGCAGGTATCGCTGTTGGTTTCTGGACCGGCGAGCAGGATGTTGTGGACAACTGGGCTGAGGACAAGCGCTGGTTGCCCTCCATGGAGCCCGCAGAGGTTGACCGCCAGTACCGCCTGTGGAAGAAGGCTGTCTCCCGCACCCTCGAATGGGTTGACGAAGACGTTCCGACCGCCTAATCGCAGTACCCGTCGCCTGACGGCACGGCCCGCGTACTAACGAAGCCCCGGCTGATTCTCCCCCGCTATGGGGTTGAAGCAGCCGGGGCTTTTCGCTGCAGTTCTCGCTGTAAAATCACTCATTTTATGTCTCTTGTTGAGATACCCGTTCATATGTTATGTGGGGTTGGTCTAACACCGTTTGTATACCTTTGATGTCTACTTCAAGCGCCGTATCATAGATATATAGGCTTATTGACCCTGTTCTGGCCGCCGAAGATGGCGGTTGGTTACGCATCCGGCACCTTCCGGTGCTCATGAGAACGGAGAGAAGCTCCGTTGGAAGGAGGGAGCGGGTTTCCCCGCACCGATTATGGTTGATGTCCGTCGCCGCAAGCTTGCAATTATTGCTATGAACGTTTCGGTTCTTGCAGCTGCTCTCTCCTGGTTGCTGGTGCTCTTCTCTGTCATGTATTCCGCCGCCGCTGTGCCGTGGGCTCTGGGCGTTGCTATCGTGCTGACTGTGATTGGCGCCTACGCGCTGTACCGCTACTACTCCAAGTACTCGCATGTACTCCCGAACGAGGACCCGGATGCGCACGATGTGCTCGGCCACGACCTGCACTCAACCCACCTGCCGCACCTGCACCACACGGAGGGCAACGCTGACCGCGCGTAATTCTGACGGAGCGTAATTCTGGCAGAGCAGCCGCTAAGTAGCAGGCTTCTCTTCCGCTAGACAGCATAAATGTGCCGCCTCACCGGTATCAGTGAGGCGGCACATTTACATTAAAATCGCGGTTTAGAACCCAAACCTGCAACCATTTCTCAACGGTTTGAGTCAGTATTTTGACGCGCTTCCGCTTCGGCTCTGGCTAGTTCTGCCTTTTTGTTCTTTTGGACTATCAGAGCGTTATATTTCCAGCCGGGGATTCGTTCAACAAGCCATCCTACCCAGATGAGCGCCGCGGTAATGAGAGCGACAGGAATCAGATAGATGAGGACTCTCGGGTCGCGGGTGTGGTCTGAGCTCAGCACGGTGGCCTCCCACAGCAGAAGGATTGGTGCCGCCATGGAAGGCATCACTATAAAAAGAATCAAGGCATAGTAAATACCCATCATGCTACCGGGCCTACCCCTATTCATACGAGCTTGGGTAACGGCTCTGTCCAGGCGTTTGTATTCCTCTAAGGTTTCGCCGTCTAGAAGCGACGCATCAGGGATTTTGGCCATAACGTACTGTACAGCCTCCAAATCAGAGGGCGCACAAATATAGATATGCCCCTGGGACATAACGGTATATTCTTTCGCGATGTCGAGGCACGCCTGCGCATAACGGTTATTGAGCTCTCGGCTCTGCGGGTTTTCCTTGAGTTGCCGGCGGAGGTCTTTCAGGTCTTCCATGTTTCTCCTTGCAATTTCAGTCGTCGTCGACCCCATCGTTGAGGCGCGAGAAACACAGGTCATCTCCCACTCGGTGCGGAGTGGAGAAGCCGGAGTATTGAATTGCGGTGTATCGGTGTGTACTTCACAGAATGCCAGCTCTTCGGGCTCAATCAAAATCGCCGGGCATCCTGAGATATTTCAACGGCGGTGCATACATCTCATATATAGCGGTCAGTTATAGACAAAACCCGCTGCGGGTAGGGCACGGAGGCGCCCCTCCCCTATGATGGTTGAAAGGGATATTTGCCCCTAATACCATCTGCAGTACACGCCCACGAGCCAATGAGGAAGAGCATGACCAAAGCGACCGATTTGCCGCAACCGCCGGAAGCGCTCGCGCGCTGGTACACTCGCTACGTAAGCCCCATCGGCGTGCTCTACCTTGCCGCCCGCGCGGATGCGATTGTCGGCATCTGGTACGAGGATCAGGCGCATTTTCCGCTCCCCCATGAGCTCGGTGAGCTGATTGAGAATCCCGGTGCCTACCTGAGGGAGCACGGTGCAGCAGAAGATGATGAGCCTGCCGGAGAGTATGCTGCGGCGCAGTTGCTGTCTCTCGCTGAGGCGGAGCTCTCTGAGTACTTTGAGCGCAAGCGCACTTCTTTTACCGTGCCGTTAGATCCTGAGGGCACCGATTTTCAGCTCATTGTGTGGGAGCATCTGAAGACTGTTCCAGCCGGGTACACCACCACGTACGGCGAGATTTCGCGTGCGGTTGGCCCGGGTGCCCCGGCGCAGGCTGTGGGTCAGGCGGTCGGCCGCAATAAGGTTTCTATTATGATTCCGTGCCACCGCGTTATTGGTGCTGACGGCAGTTTGACCGGCTACGCTGGCGGGGTTGAGCGTAAGCAGTTCCTCCTCGATTTGGAGGAGCCGGAAGAGGTGCGGGAGGCGCGGCTCTTCTAGCACCTGCCGGCTAGCAGCGTCTGCCGGCTAGCCTTCGAGGCTCATGACGGGGTGGGGTATGCGTCGGGTGGGGTATGTGTCGGGTGCGTACCCCACCTTTTTCGTACCTGTTTTCGGTTTTGTTGACCCGCAACACGACACATAATCGAATATAGTTGCGATTTACTCATGCTAGGGCTACTGTTTAAGTAGAACATGCTTCCGAAATGCTCGGATTAGCTCAGCAATCTCAGGGAGGAGAAACCGTGACCCCGCAACCTAATATTCCCGCCAAACCCCTCGAAAACACCCTAAGCTACCCCACGTGGGTGACCGATGAGCTTCTGCGCGACTACTACGACACCGAATGGGGCATGCCCCTCACCGATGAGCGAGGACTCTTCGAAGCCCTGAGCCTTGAAGCTTTTCAGGTAGGGCTCTCCTGGCGAACGATTCTTGCCCGCCGCGAAGCATTTCGTCGCGCTTTCGAGGGTTTCGATCCCGAACACGTGGCTGCCTTCACCGACCAGGATGTTACGCGGCTCCTCCAGGACGAAGGCATTATCCGTAACGAGCGGAAGATTCGTGCGGTCATCTCCAATGCGCGGCTGACCCTTCGGATGCGTGAGCTTGCCGCCACGCCGCGTGACGCATCCACTGAGGATATTCTTCTTCCCCTTATCGCGCCCTCTTCTATCCCGACTAATGCGGATAGTGTTGAAGCACCGAATACCCGCCGTCGTCGAGTTCGTGCCCTCAGCGATGAAGACCTGAACCGGATGCGCGAGCGCACCCTACCCGGCGGCACGCGGGTACCGGGCGGGTTGCCGGCGTGGCTATGGTCCTTCGCGCCGCGTGAGACTATCGCGCCGCACACCATGGAGGATATTCCCACCGATACGCCCGAGTCCGCGCTTCTTGCCAAGTCTTTTAAAGCGCTGGGTGGAGTATTCTTGGGACCTGTAACCGCTTATGCGCTCATGTGCGCTGTCGGCATGGTGGATGCGCACCTGGTAGGCTCGCATCGGCGCGGCTGTTCGGGTCTTTTCGTCTAAGCCTCGAGCCTCTGGCGCGAGGGCACGCCCGGCCAGAGAAAACGGCCAGAGAAAACGGCCAGAGAAAAGCCGCGTGCTACTTCGTTGAAGTAAGCACGCGGCATCTATACGTTGAGAGGTTCCGTTCTGAATTAGATCGTCACAAAGAGGAAGATCAGAGACAGCAGCGGCGGAGTCAGCTGAATCAGTGCCGGCTTGCGCTTATCCGGAGAGGTGAGGAACAGGTAGGCACCGGCAATCGCCATGGAGCCCAGGCCAGCGAACATGAGCGCCACGCCCACCTGCGGGGAGCCGAACCAGAAGGCAAGCAGGCCGGTTGCTGCAATCCAGGCGAGCATCAGGTTGTACAGGCCCTGGTTTGCCGCCATCTCCTTGGTGGACTCGGCAAATTCTTCGGTCATTCCGAAGGTTTCGCGGCCCTTGGGCTTGGTCCAGAGGAAGGATTCGATAATCCAGATGTACACGTGAATAGCGATTGCTACGAAAGCAAAAACGGTGGTGACCGTTGCGAGCGCCTGCATTGTTTCTCCCTAAGCAGTAGGTGTTCTATTAGGCACCTGCCCATTCTTTATTCTGAGCACACCCGTGGTGATGCGCAGAATCATGCAGGAGCAAGCACAAGAAGTAATTCTACGCCTCTTCTCGCTCTGTTGAAACCTCCCTGAATATGCGTAAAACCCCTCGATTCGTCTTCTGCAGAGAAAACTGCAGGGTTCTCATCGAGGGGTTTCTTCTGCGGGGTTACGCCGAATCCGGTATCGGTCTTTAGCCCATCATGAGCGACAGAGCGAAGGACCAGACGCAGACCAGGCCCAGCAGAATAGCACTGTACTTGATAGACATGGAGGTAATCTTCGATTCCTCACCAGCGCTGTTCACTGCCGCCGCCGCAATCGCGATGGACTGCGGGGAGACGATCTTACCCATCACGCCACCGGCGGTGTTTGCGGCAACGAGCAGGGTCGGGTCAACAGCAATCTGGGCTGCGGTGGTGGACTGCAGGCCCGCAAAGAGCACGTTAGCGTTCGTCACGGATCCGGTCACGAACACGCCAATCCAACCGATAATCGGGGACAGCAGCGGGAAGACCGGGCCGGCTGCCGCGAGCGCCAACGCGATGGAGGTGGTCATACCGGCGTAGTTCATCACGTTTGCGACGGACATAACCAGGCAGATCATGAGGATCGGCATCTTCAGCTGGTTCCAGGTGCCACCGAGCTCTTCAAATGCTTCGCCCCAGCTGATATTGGAGGTCAGCACGGTAATCAGTGCCGCTACCAGAATTGCGGTACCGGATGCGCCCAGGGTGTTCCAGGAGAACATTGCGGTCACGGTCTTACCGGCGCCGGTGACGATTGCCTCGTGAATACCGGGGATGGGGAACGCCAGGGTTGCGGCGCCAAGCGGACCGGTGGTTGCGAACACGGGCTTGAGAGCGGTGGACCAGAGCAGGATGGTTACGGAGAGGAAGATGAAGGGGCTCCACGCCTTAACAATCTCAGCGCCGGTGTGCTTGACGCTCTGCTGAGCCTGAGCTTCTTCGAGGCTGGGAGCGGTGGGTTCACGGTAAATGTGCTTGGGCTGCCACTTCTGCATGACCAGCGCCAGAGCGACCAGTGCCAGCAACGGCGGGATAATATCGGCCAGTTCGGGAGAGCCGAGCAGCATCAGGATAGCAACCTGGCCGCCGGAGAAGATTACACCGGTCATGAGCGCTACGAGACCGACTTCGCGGATGCCGCGCATACCGTCCTGGATGGCGACCATCAGCACCGGCACGATTGCCACGAAAATCTGCAGTACCGGAACCATGCCTGCAGACAGGTGTGCGGTGTCCAGGCCGCCAACCTTAGCTGCGGTGGTGACGGGAATACCGATAGCGCCGTAGGCGCCGGATGCGGCGTTGGCTACCAGCGCCAGCATGGATGCCTTGAGGGGGTTGAAGCCCAGGGATACCAGCAGCGCCGCGGAGATTGCGATCGGGATGCCGAAGCCTGCCGCACCTTCGATGAAGCCACCGAAGCAGAAGGCAATAAGGAGCACCTGGATGCGCTGGTCGTTCGAGATGGAGGAGACGGAGGAGCGCACGATGTCGAAGTTACCGGCGCGCACTGCGATGCGGTAGAGCCACACCGCCATGAGCACGATCCAGCCGATGGGCCATGCGCCGGAGAGGAAGCCGGAGAGGATGGAGCCGGCACCTGCGGTGATGGGCAAGCCGAAGACGGCACAACCAATGATGAGGGTGGTGCCGAGGGTCAGCAGTGCTGACTTGAGGCCGCTGAGCTTCAGGACGGTCAGGCCCAGCAGGAAGAGGATGATGGGTACCGCTGCGACCAGTGCGGAGAGCACCGGTGAGTTCAGCGGGTCGTAGGTTTGCTGCCACATAGGGCGGGGTGTTCCTTTCGGTCTGTGCTTTAGGCGGGCGCTTCTTCCGGTACGGCGTCTGTGCTGTATGGAAGCAGTGGGGCCGCATAAAAACCGATGGGCCCGTCCTGTACGTCGTGGACGGGTCCATCGGTGAAGCATTTTGGTCATCAGCGTCCGGGCGTTGCTCGGTGAGATATTCCGAGGTGTTTAACCGGTAGGTGGGGGTTTTATTCCCGCTAACTAGGTGCTTATGACTTTATCTGTCTAAGCTAGCAGGTCTCCTTGTGGAGTTCAGGATAGGGCAACCTTAAGTGTGCACAAATGAGACATATGCGCATATTTGCACCTTGCAATTAACATTCCGCGATTCTCTCTCTTGTCTCCCCCTCCCCGGTCTTCTGCACCAGATATCCCCCTATGCCCCGCCACACGCATACCTCAAGTGAAATCCGCAGCAACGCATCAAGCCCCCTCCTACTCAAAGTAGAAGGGGGCTTGAAACAGACCGTATTGCGCCGCCTCACTCTCAACCGGAGCGGGCTACACGCATCGGAGCTTGACGTTGTTTAGGAAATAACCAGGGACAGGACGTAAACCCAAACACAGGTGATAGCCAGCAGAGCGGCACTGTACTTGATCGCCATGGAGGTAATCTTCGATTCCTCGCCGGCGCTGTTCACAGCAGCAGCTGCAATTGCGATGGACTGCGGGGAAACGATCTTCGCCATCACACCACCGGCGGTGTTAGATGCAACCAGCAGGGTCGGGCTGACGCCAATCTGCTGTGCGGTGGTAGCCTGCAGGCCAGCGAAGAGGATGTTGTTGTTCACCACGGAGCCGGTCACGAACACGCCAATCCAACCGATAATCGGGGACAGCAGCGGGAAGATTGCGCCCACAGCAGCAACAGCCAGTGCAATGGAGGTAATCATACCCGCGTAGTTCATGACGTTAGCAACGGACATGACCAGGCAGATCATGAGGATCGGGGTCTGCAGCTGCTTCCAGGTGCCGCCGAGTTCCTCGATAGCCTCGCCCCAGCTGATGGAGGAGGTCAGGATGGTGATGATTGCAGCGACCAGAATTGCAGTACCGGAAGCACCAAGGATGTTCCAGGTGAAGACCGCGTCAAATGCCTTGGGGGTAGGAACAATCGGTGCCGTCTGCTGGATGCTCTGGTGCACCCACGGAATGTTGAAGCTCAAGTTACTGAAGGCGAGCAGACCACCCTTAGCGAAGAGCGGCTTCATCACGGTGGACCAGAGCAGAATCACGACGGACAGGTAGATGAAGGGGCTCCATGCCTTGAGGACCTCGCCACCGGTGTGCTTGACGCTCTGCTGAGCCTCAACTTCTTCCAGGGAGGGAGCGGTGGGCTCGCGGAAGATGTGCTTGGGCTGCCACTTCTGCATGACCAGTGCCAGGGCGACCAGTGCCAGCAGCGGCGGGATGACGTCGACGAGCTCGGGGTTACCGAGGACTGCGAGCAGAACGGACTGGCCACCGGAGTAGATCACGCCGACCATGAGAGCTACCAGACCGACCTCGCGGATACCGCGCAGACCGTCCTGAATAGCAACGAGCAGTACGGGGATGAGAGCCGCCATGATCTGGATAACCAGGACCATTTCGATGGACAGTGCGTGCAGGTCCACGCCACCGCGGGTTGCTGCGGTGGTCACGGGGATACCGATAGCGCCGTATGCACCGGAGCTCACGTTAGCGATCAGTGCGAACATTGCGGCCTTGAGCGGGTCGAAGCCCAAGGAAACCAGCAGTGCAGCACAGATAGCAATCGGAATACCGAAGCCTGCAGCACCTTCAAGGAAGCCACCGAAGCAGAATGCAATCAGCAGCATCTGGATGCGCTGGTCGGTGGAGATGGAGGAGATGGAGGAGCGGACGATTTCGAAGCCGCCGGAACGTACGGAAATGCGGTAGAGCCACACTGCCATGAGAACGATCCAGCCGATGGGCCACATGCCCGAGAGGAAGCCGTGGAGGATAGAGCCGGCACCTGCGAGCACGGGCATACCGAAGATGGCGCAACCGATAATGAGTGCAAGCGCCAGAGAGATAACGGCAGATTTAATACCGCTGAGCTTCAGGACGGTGAGGCCCAGAAGGAAGAAAATAATCGGGACTGCTGCCACGAGTGCCGAGAGCGCGCTCGAGTTCAGCGGGTCGTAGACTTGCTGCCACATGATTGTATTGCGTTCCTTTCCGCGCCCAAGGGGGCGGGATCGAGTTGTGCCGTAAAACCTTCCCAGCGACGCTTGTGGCGGCGTGTGTGCCGTGTGTTGCAGGTGCGTGTACCTAGCTGTTGTATGCGTTAAGGACATCATCCCTTGGGGATACATGCCTTCACGTGGGTTCGTGTTGGTTTTGCGGCTATGAAATTCAGTGTGTTTGAAGCCGTGTTTTAGTCACAGAAACCTAAATGTTCCTTGATTTGTCAAGGAACAACCAGTGCCAAAGTCGAAGTTTCTGGTTCCTAAAACGCGGTTCCCTGATTACAAATGTACCACCCAACACCCACAAAATCGGGCATATTCCAACATTTAGATTCAAGCTCATAATTGCAACCTAACCTAAAGCCCACCCCGATTTAAGGGCTTATCCAGCCCCTCCCCCGCTATTTCAAGGAAGAAACAGCACCCCGGCACGTTCGGCAGCACATTCAGCGCATGCCCCGATCAAAATCCACCCAAACCACCAAACCTGGCGAACCCCTAAACGGCATACAAAAAAGCTCCGGAAGGAAAAACCTTCCGGAGCTTTATCTGTCGGGTTGACAGGATTTGAACCTGCGACCCCTTGACCCCCAGTCAAGTGCGCTACCAAGCTGCGCCACAACCCGATTCGTTATTCACGATATTGTTTTCGAGGTTTCCCCCGAACACTCGAATAACTATACCGGGCTTTCAACCCCCACGCAAGCCAGAATCCCCATTTTTAGAAAAAATCCTAAAAATCTTTTTCTCGCAGATTTTCTGCGCAGAATCCAGCGCGTGGGGGGGCAAACCTAGCACCACGGCATCGGGCAGGCACCCCGCTACTAGCGGCGGCCGCCCTTACCCTTCTTAGCCTTCGCGCTCTGACGCTCACCCAGGGAGCGGCGCTCACGCACACGCATCGAAATCTCAATCGGAGTACCCGTGAAATCAAAGGTCTCACGCAGACGACGCGTAATGAAGCGGCGGTACCCCGGATCCAAGAAACCGGTAGTAAACAGCACGAACTTCGGCGGACGCGAAGACACCTGAGTACCGAAGAGAATACGCGGTTGCTTACCGCCACGCAGCGGGTGCGGATGCGCGGCCACAATCTCGCCCAGGAACGCGTTCAAACGGCCGGTCGGAATACGCGAATCCCACGACTCCAGCGAGTGCTCCAGGGCGGGCACCAGCTTGTCCTTGTGCCAGCCGGTCTTCGCCGAAATGTTCACGCGAGGCGCCCACTGCACGTGCGCCAGGTCGCGCTCAATCTCGCGCTCCAGCATGTAGCGGCGATCCTCATCGAGGGTATCCCACTTATTGAATGCCAGAACCATCGCACGGCCCGAATCAATCACAGTCTGCACGATACGCACATCCTGCTCAGAAATCGGCTCGGAAACATCCAGCAGCACCACGGCAACCTCAGAACGCTCCAGAGCAGTCTGAGTACGCAGCGAAGAGTAGAACTCCGCGCCCTTAGCCATGTGCTGACGACGGCGAATACCCGCAGTATCCACGAAACGCCAGGGGTAGCCGCCCAGCTCAATAATCTCGTCAATCGGGTCACGAGTCGTACCAGCCAGGTCATTCACCACGGCACGCTCAGAACCAGCCAGCTTATTCAGCAGCGAGGACTTGCCCACGTTCGGGCGACCCACCAGAGCCACACGACGCGGGCC
>FLSD01223747.1_pt1 | contig 28211 bp, 27 predicted proteins | sample 1497351 | NCBI WGS metagenome assembly FLSD01 (sample SAMEA4031770, study PRJEB14383) | metagenome | biome: human; feature: oral; material: saliva | place: Philippines | collected 2014 | reverse complement strand
GCTCCGGCCGCTGCTGTTTTCGCTGATTTTGTGGGCGCAGGGCGCTATTAGTCTGTGGGTTTTTCCGCAGATTACGGCGCGTATTGCGACCGCGCGGCGTGCCTGGCTGGTGCATTATCTGACGGACGATACGGTCTGCTAGCCGGTTTTTGTTGCCGGGCAATTGCCGTGCATTTGCCGGGCAGCCGGTCGCGCATGCCACGGTACGCATGCCATGCGTACACATGCCACGGTAACGAACGGCACTGACCGCGCGCGCCGCGTGCCCGCCTCTTTTTCCCTATACTGGACGAGTTCACTATTCGCTTCTTGACCAGCACCGATGCGCACTGCCGCGCATCTTCAGGAGTATTCATGTCTTCTACTCGCCGCCGCTTTACCGGCCGTACCGCTTTGACTCTACCCGCGCTGGGTGCCGCTCTAGCTCTTGTTGTCACTTCCTGCTCGGCAAGCACTGATTCTGCTGTTTCGGGTACCGTGGTGTCTTCTTCTGGTAGCGCGTCTGCTTCGGCGAGCGCTACTTCTACGCAGGAGTTGTTCCCCGCCCCGTCGGCGAGCCCGAGCGCCTCCGCAAGTGCTACTCCGAGCGCTTCGTCGCCTGCTCCGGTGCCGTCGGTGGTGACGATTACGGTTCATGCTGAGCCGACCGCATCCGAGTCGAAGACTTCTGAGTCGGATTCCAAGTCTGATGCTAAGTCTGAGTCGAAGAAGGACTCTACCTGCGCTTCTGATTCGGCGTCGACCGTGGTGTCTAAGGCTCTGCGCGAGCTGAAGAATAAGAGCAAGTGGGATCAGTGGACGAACGTTTCGGCCACTTACGAGGGTTACGACCCCTGCGCTGAGCTGTCGTGGATTGACGCGATTCCGGGTTCTTCCCCGTCTGATTGCTGTATTTCTTCGATGGCTCACCACATTCTGCTGTTCCACCGCGGCAAGTTCATCGGTACCGCAACTTATGAGCCGTACTCGTTCTCCCCGGTGATTACCCGCACCTCGGACAGCTCGATTCGCGTGACCTACCGTTACATGAAGGAAGACGAGAAGGTACACAACGCAAGCGGTAGCACGACCGCTGAGTTCAGCTGGAGCTCTTCACAGAACAAGGTTGTGATGACCGGTGAGGTTCCGCCGAGCGAATAGCCGGTTCACCTCATAGGCTCACGGCCCCGAATCAACGCGTTTGAAGCCCAAAGCGTTTGAAACCTAAGAAGTTGGGCATACGAAAACCCGCCGTTTCGCATATGGTGACATATGTGAGAGGGCGGGTTTTCGTTGCTTAAGGATATGTAGAGTGCCCGAGGGCTAACTGTTTAGGCAGCGAACTTCTTGTAGCCGAAGTATGCAGCGCCTGCCAGGATAGCGATGAACAGAATCCTCTTCATTGTGTACTCCTTTGATTGTTCCGATAAGCACCCGGTGTTTTGCTCCATCTGGCGGCTCACCCGGAGGCGAGGGGCAGGCGGGGCGTCATCCGCACGTGGTGCCGTTGCCCACCTATCTTACCTGCTTTTGAACAATGTTTTTTTCGTTTGGCGTGTTGAGTCCGTATTCTAGACAGCCAAACACGCAACGGGCAGCGCGCCGTTGAGCTGAGGAATACGCCTCCGACGGGCGCATAATGGGTGCATGAGTATTTTTAAGAAGAAAGAGTACAGCGCGCAGCGCTCGGCTACTCGCATGGCTCGCGCCCTCGCTGTGATGGGTGCGCTGCACTTCATCATCCCGGATCCTTTCGACTCGATTGTGCCGAAGTACCTGCCGGGTCCTGCACACGCCTACACTCACGCTTCGGGTGTAGCTGAGCTGGGCACCGCTGCCCTGCTGGCTAATGACAAGACCCGCCGTGCCGGTGGTCTGCTTGCGGCTCTGCTGTTTGTTGCAGTGTTCCCCGCGAACATTCAGATGGCGCTGGATGCGCGTAACCAGTCCACTCAGCGTAAGGCTATTGCGTACGGTCGCCTGCCCCTGCAGCTGCCGATGATTTGCAGCGCGCTGAAGATTTGGCGTAAGTCGAAGTAGTCGCTTCATTCATTAGGAACGGCACCTCAGTGTTTTACACGTAAAACGTTGAGGTGCCGTTTACCTTAACATACCCGTTATTAAGCTTTCCGTAACCAGCATTGCCTACACTGGAACTAACACGCCACCTGTCACAGCGGCAGGTGTACAACCTTTGGAGAGAACAATGGGCACTATCATCGGCACCATTATTACCGGCGCGATTATCGGCGCAATCGCACGATTCTTCATGCGAGGCCGTCAGAACATTTCGCTTCTGTGGACCATTGTCTGCGGTGCTATCGGCGCGGCTGTCGGCACCTGGGCCGCGACCCAGCTGGGCGTTGCCGCAACCGCCGGTATCGACTGGATGCGCTGGATTCTGTCGGTCTTCGCGGCGATGCTGACCATTTCCCTGTATCTGGGCATGACCGGCAGGAAGTAACGATTTCACTCGACCTAACGACCTCAACCTAGCGAGGAGCCGCTGAGCTTTTCTCAGATGCGCCCCTCATACATAAAGGCGGCATCTCCCCTAGCGTGAGCTAGTGCGGGAGGTGCCGCCTTTTCTGTGTCTCATGCGAAGCGCTTTATGCCTTCTTCGCTTATGCCTTCTTGACGACGGAGGACTTCAGGTACATCTGGCCTGCGCCGGGGACCTTCGCCTCAATGTCGTGGCCGTTGACGGGGGATTCGAGCAGGCGGATGCCGCGCACCTTGGTGCCTGCCTTGATGTCTGCGCCGCCCTTGACCTTCAGGCCCTTGACGATGGTGACGGAGTCGCCGTCGACGAGCTCGTTACCGACGGAGTCCAGAACCTTGGTGCCTGCTTCTTCTTCGGTTTCACCCGCTGCGGTGCGTTCCCATTCGTGGCCGCACATGGGGCATGCCCAGAGCTCGCCCATTTCGTAGGTGTAGTTTTCGCTGCATTCGGGGCAGGCGGGTGCTTCGATTTCGTTGAGGTTTTCGCTCATGGTTCCTTCTTCGATCTGTGCGGATGCGCCGCTTCTCCCCTGCTGTGTGGCTGCGGTGTGTGGGCGCGCGTCAGCCAGGGCGGGGTGCGACGGTGGAGGGTGCGAGGATTCTCGCGTTCGTGCTGACTATACCATTTGGTGGGTGCGAACTGCATGTGCGGGGCTGGTTTTGTTGGTCTTTTGGGGTGGGTTCGGGGCGTGGTTGAAGCCGAAAATAAAATTCGCATGGTTCATGCGTAATATTTTGGTTGGAAGGTGATTCTGGGTGGCTGCGGCGTGTAGAGTACTTAGAGTATTTGTACGTTTTGAGTAGTGAAAGGCACGGCTCCATGAAGCTTTCTGCACGTAACCAGTTCGCTGGCAAGGTTGTTGAGATCACCGAGGGTGCAACCAACGGCATCGTTAAGATTGAGATCGCTCCCGAGGTTGTTATCTCTGCTTCCATCACCAACGAGTCCATTAAGGAGCTGGGCCTGAAGGTTGGCGAGACCGCTTACGCAGTGATTAAGGCTTCCAACGTTATGGTTGGTGCTGACCACTAATCCCGGTCGATAAGACTTACACCCGGCGGCTGCTTTCTGTGGCGTGTGAGGGTTAATAGGGCGGAGCCCCGCACTGTGTGTACAGTGCGGGGCTCCGCTTTTATGTTTTTATTGCTTAGACGTTGAAGCGGAACTCCACCACGTCGCCGTCCTGCATGATGTAGTCCTTGCCCTCCATACGGACCTTACCGCGAGCCTTCGCCTCCGCCATGGAGCCAGCCTCATCCAGGTCCTTGAACGACACAACCTCAGCCTTAATAAAGCCACGCTCAAAATCAGAGTGAATCACACCAGCAGCCTGCGGCGCAGTATCACCCTTATAAATAGTCCACGCGCGAGCCTCCTTCGGGCCAGCAGTCAGATAAGTCTGCAAACCCAGAGTCGAGAAGCCAACACGAGCCAGCTGATCCAGACCAGACTCATCCTGACCGTTCATCTCCAGCATCTCGCGAGCCTCCTCCTCAGACAGCTCCACCAGATCAGCCTCCAGCTTCGCATCCAAGAACACAGCCTCAGCCGGCGCCACCATATCACGCAGCTCCTGCTGCTTCTCCTCAGACGCCAAAATGCCCTCATCCGCGTTGAACACGTAAATGAACGGCTTAGCGGTCAGCAGGTTCAGCTCCTTCAGGTGAGCCAGCTCCAGCTTCGCGTCCTTCGCACGAGAAATGATGGTGTCACCATCCTCCAGGATCTTCTGCGCAGCCTTATACGTCTCCAGCTGAGCGGCGTCACCCTTCTTAATCTTCACAGCCTTCTCCAGACGCGGAATAGCGTTCTCCAAAGTCTGCAGGTCAGCCAGAATCAGCTCAGTATTGATGGTCTCCATATCGGAGGCAGGGTCAACCTTGCCGTCCACGTGAATGACGTCCGGGTCATCAAACGCACGCACCACCTGGGCGATAGCGTGCGCCTCACGAATATTCGCGAGGAACTTGTTACCCAGGCCCTCACCCTCAGAAGCGCCCTTCACAATACCCGCAATATCAACGAACGAAACAGTCGCAGGCAGAATACGCTCCGAACCAAAAATCTCAGCCAGACGGTTCAGACGAGCATCCGGCAGGTTCACCACACCCACGTTCGGGTCAATGGTCGCGAACGGGTAGTTAGCCGCCAGCACAGTGTTGCCGGTCAGTGCGTTGAACAGGGTGGACTTGCCCACGTTAGGCAGGCCAACAATGCCGATAGTTAGAGCCACAAGTTTTCCTTCGAATCATGTACCCCGCCACACACGGATGCGCCGCGTACGTGATGCGGCGGGTGCGGGCGGGCACAGGGCGAAAATGGTGCCCGCTTCCAAGCGCGGCACCGCCAGTCTCAGAAAGAAACGGGTGCGGGGCGCCTGCGGGCATAGACACTACCATTCTACCGTGTTCGAGCAGGAGCCGCCCGGGTTGATGAGAGCAGCGGGCTAGAGTGAGAGCAGGGCGCTAGAGCCAGCCGTTCTCCGTGGCGATACGCACCGCATCCTGACGAGTCGACGCACCCGTCTTCGCCATCGCCGCCGACAAATAATTACGCACAGTACCCGCCGACAAAAACAACGCCGCCGCAATCTGCTGAGCCGTACCACCCGACGCCGCCTCACGCAGCACCTGCGCCTCACGCTCCGTCAACGGAGAAGCACCCGTCACCAAAGAATCCGCCGCCAACGACGGATCCACCACACGCAACCCCGCATGCACACGACGAATCGCCTCCGCCAACTGGCGAGCACCCGTATCCTTCACCACAAAACCACTCGCACCAGCCTCCAGGGCGCGGCGCACATAGCCCGGGCGGCCAAAAGTCGTCACAATCAGCGTACGCACCGGCTCACCCGATTCGCTCAACGCACCCGCATCACGCAGCGCCGCAGCCGCCTCAATACCATCAGCCAGCAGAGCACCGGGCATCTGCACGTCCAGCAGCACCACGTCCGGCTTCAACAGGGCGACAGCACCCAACACCTCGTCACCGCTACCGACCTGACCCACGATCTCCAGGTCAACCTCCAGGCCCAGCAGGGCGGCAAGAGCCTCACGGATGAGCTGCTGATCGTCAGCGAGCAGAACACGAATCATGGGAGCCTCCCAGGGCTGAAGACGGTGAAAAAGACGGGGCAGAACATACCGGGTGGAACATACTAGGCGGAACAACCGTAAGAGGTTGTCTACCACCACCATACAGGGGCGGGTAGCTCCCCCGTCTAGGGCGCGGCGCTAAGTTCCACAATCTACAGCACCTACCTACAGCAGTGAGGTGTCACCGTCCATGCTCACACGGATGCGCGTGCCCACCCCACCGGCAGGGTTCGGGTTCTCCGCAAGCCACTGCTCGGGCGCCGGCTCAATCACAACGCTACCGCCGGACGCCGCCACACGCTGAGCCATACCCGTCAGACCGTTACCGCGGGCATCACCCACACCCACGCCGTTATCGAGGATGTCCAGACCGGTTGCGCTCAGACGCACCCGCGCCGCGTTCGCACCCGAGTGGCGCACCATGTTCGTGACCGCCTCACGCAGAACCCAGGAGAACAGCTTCGCGTTCACGCCAGCCACCGCGAGCGCGCTCTGCGCATCCGGCAGTTCGGCGCGGATACCGGCGGTCTGCAGGGCACGGCCCGCGCCCTCAATCTCACCCGAGAAGTCGGGCACACGCAGACGCGTCACGGTTGAGCGAACCTCCGCCAGGGATGCGCGGGACAGCTGCGCGATCGCCTCCATTTCCGCACCGGCGCGGGCGGGGTCAATCTCCAGCAGGCGCTGCGCCAGCTCCGCTTTGAGGGTGATGACGGTCAGGGAGTGGCCGAGCACGTCGTGCACGTCGCGGGCGATCTCTTCGCGCTCCTCGGAGAGCGCCAGGGAGGCACGCGCGACGTCCGCACGTTCACCGAGCTCAATCAGGTAGGAGAAGCCCAGCATGCCCACCATGGGTGCACCAATAAAGAGGGAAATGCCGCCGTGCGCGGTGACGTCAAAACCGGTGCCCACCATAAAAATTAGCCAGCAGACCAGGGCAATCGTCGCCGCTACACCCAAGCGCAGGCGGTACGGGGCGATTGTGCCAAAAATCCAGAACGCCACAAAGTACATGCTGAACGATAGGAACACCACATACGCCGACTCCAGCCGTAGCGCCGTCAGGCCAGCCACGGGCAGTGCCATCAGTAGCGTCCAGATGACGCTTCGACGCACCGTGGAGGCGACCGGCACCAGCCACGGCACCGCGTACGCCGAGCAGTTCACCACCGCGAACAGCGCCACCAGCGCCACACCGGTCCAGCGCACCTGTGCCAGTTCCGGGGTGGTGAGGAAGCTGTCCAGCGGCATGAGCAGAAACACCAGCCACGGGGCGCTAAAGCCCAACGCAAGCCAGTTCACGTTGCCGCGGCGTTCACGGTGTAGGAAGCGGAAGCGGTGCTTGCCCAGGGTGCGCTTCGCGGCGGAGGGTGCCGCCTCATTCTTAGCGCTACTCTGGTCGGTCACGGCGTGGGTCTTGCCAGTGTTTTGCGGGTGGAGGTGGGTTTCGGTCATAGTTCTAGCCTAACGTGCGGGTGCTACAGGTGCAGATGTCAGGGGGTGCAGGTGCCAGGGGTGCAGATACCACCGGCGCGGTAGTGTGAGCAGATGCTGTGTTAGCAGATGGGGTGTGAGCGGGTACGGCTTCCGCCGCAGCCTTAGGGTTCAAGGCTGCGGCGAGAAGAAGCGTTTAGCGGCGGGTTGCGCGACGCATCAGCAGGGCAGAAACACCCAGGAAGATCGCCGCCCACACGGCCAGGCTCACCACGGCGTACCAGAGCGGCTCGGTGACGAACCAGTCCTCACCACCGCCCAGAATAATGGTCTGACCTGCGGCGAAGGGGTAACGGGCAATCTCAGCGGCACCGTACAGCGGGGTGAAGCGGGCGTAGTTCAGCAGGTCGGTGCTCAGCGGGGAGAACACGGTACCGAAGAAGCTCATGATCACCAGCAGACCGTTCGCAATGGACACGGCGTTCTCGTTGCGAATCAGCAGACCCATCATGATGCCGTAGAAGGCGAACACCAGGCCACACAGCACCGTCAGCGCACCGGCGGCAAGCTGCTGGTTCAGCGGAATCTCAACACCGGTAAACATGCCCACAATGTTCACCGCGATGACCGGCAGCGCAGAAATCACCAGGGCGGTCAGTGCCTTCGCGCCCAGGTACTTGCCGGTGGTCAGCGGGGTCAGCGCCAGCTGGCGGTTCCAGCCGCTCGACAGCTCGGTGACGGTGCTGCCGCTAATCGCCACGGTGTTCTGCACGGCACCGTACAGCGCCATGCCAATCATGACGTACGCAGCTACGTTGCCGTCGCCCATCGGCTGGGAGGAGTATTCCTGCATCGCGCCGAAGAGCAGGAAGAAGACGATGGGCAATGCAACGCCGAAGAAGAAACGGTCGGTCGAGAGGATAGAAGCGCGGATGTCGTAGAGTGCGTAGCGGAGCATGATGTTTTCCTTGAGGTATGTAACGGCGGCGGTGTGATGTTGAGGCGGTGCGGTGTTTAGGCTTCGGACACCTTGGAGGAGGCGGCCTGCTCAGTCAGCAGCGTGAAGGACTCGTCCAGGGAGGGCTTGACGACCTCCAGGTCGGTGATGCTGTAGTTGTTCAGCAGAGTGCGCAGTACCTGCTCAATCTCCACCACGGAGATGCGGTGGCGGTACCCGCCGGACTCTTCGGTGACCTCAACCGGCACGTCCAGGTCGGTGATGGGTGCGGGTGCGAGGAAGCTGAGGTGGCGGTGGCCGGTCAGGGCGCGAATCTCGTCGGAGGAGCCGTCAGCGATGATGGAGCCGGATTCCATGAGCACGATGCGCTGGGCGAAGTTCTGTGCTTCTTCCAGGTAGTGCGTCGCAAAAAGAATGGTCGTTCCACGCTCGGCGATGGCTTCCATACGTTCCCAGAAGGTGCGGCGCGCATTCACGTCCATGCCGGCGGTCGGCTCGTCCAGGATCAGCAGTTCCGGCGAGTGCATGGTCGCCAGGGCGTATCGCAGACGCTGCTGCTGACCGCCCGAGCACTTGCCAACCTTACGCTTAGCAATATCGGTCAGGTCGGCGCCGGCGAGTACCTCGTCCACATCAATGGGCTTGGGGTACAGCGCCGCAATCATCTCGACCGTGGCGCGGATCGTCAGGTCCTTGAGCAGGCCACCGGTCTGCTGCACCGCACCGAGCAGACCGGCGCGTGCCGCCTCGGAGGCGTTGCGGCCGAAGACGCTCAACTCGCCGCCGCTGGGCTGGGTCAGACCAAGGATCATGTCGATGAGGGTGGTCTTACCCGCGCCGTTGGGGCCGAGCAGTGCGATGATTTCGCCGCGCTTGACGGTCAGGTCAATCGAGTTGACGGCGACCACGGTGCCGGCCGCGCGGGTGGAGAAAACCTGGCGGAGGGAGCGGGCAGAAATAACGGTTTCTGCGGTGTTGTGCTTGCTGTTCTGAAGTGCTGCGGTGTTCATGTTTCTATTACACCGCCGGTTTTCGCACCGCTGCGGTACAGAGTGTCATGACCTGCCCATGACAAATGTCATGAGTTCGCGGAGGGGTTGGTATGATGCGGTAATTTCCGGGGTAATAGGCCCTGGGCAACGATGCAGCGGAGGCGAATCACGCGAAGCGGGGGCTCCGTCCTCGAAGCGCCCCCAGGCGCTGAAGAGGGGGCACTCCCCCGCGTAGCGTGAGCGCGAAGCTGCGCAAGCATCCCTCCCCGCGCATCCTGCACATCAGATACGAAAAACCCCGCGTCTTCTCCCCACACGGGGAAGAGGACACGGGGTCATACGTATGAGAGTTTAGCGGGTGGGCTTAGCGCCGCGGCCACCGAGCTGGCGGCCTACGTTCTCGTCATTCTTCAGGGCCGAACGCAGTTCCTTCGGCAGGGAGAAGAGAATGTCTTCCTTCGCGGTCTCCACCTCTTCGATGGTGCTGTAGCCGTACTCGGCGAGCAGAGCCAGCACCTCCTGAACCAGAACCTCGGGCACGGACGCACCGGAGGTCAGGCCCACGGTCGCCACGCCCTCGAACCAGGACTCGTCCACCTGGTGTGCGAAGTCCACACGCTCGGCACGCTTAGCGCCGTATTCGAGTGCCACTTCCTTCAGGCGCACGGAGTTCGAGGAGTTCGCCGAGCCAACCACGATGACCAGGTCGGCACGCGGAGCGATCTCCTTGATGGCGCCCTGGCGGTTGGAGGTTGCGTAGCAGATGTCGTCCGAGGGCGGGTCCTGCAGGGAGGGGAAACGCTCACGCAGGCGCGCCACGGTTTCCAGGGTTTCATCCACGGACAGGGTGGTCTGAGAAATCCAGACGACCTTCTCGGGGTTGCGGACGGTCACCTGGTCCACCTCGTCGGGCGAGTTCACGATCTGGATGTGGTCGGGCGCCTCGCCTGCGGTGCCCTCGACCTCTTCGTGGCCGGTGTGGCCGATGAGCAGGATGTCGTAGTCCTGCTTGGCGAAGCGTACAGCCTCGCGGTGCACCTTGTTCACCAGCGGGCAGGTCGCGTCAATCGTGTTCAGGGAGCGCTCGCCGGCTGCGGCAACCACCGCCGGGGACACGCCGTGCGCCGAGAACACGGTCACGGAACCTTCGGGAACTTCGTCCACTTCATCAACGAAGATAGCGCCCTGCTTTTCCAGGGTCTCCACCACGTGGCGGTTGTGAACAATCTGCTTACGCACGTAGACGGGCGCGCCGTAGTGCTCCAGCGCCTTCTCAACAGCAATCACGGCACGGTCAACGCCTGCGCAGTAACCGCGCGGGGTGGCGAGCAGGACTTTCTTCTCACCGGTGACGGGTGCGGCGGCTTCAACCTCGGCGCGGCTGCGGCGCTCACGGGGTACGGGCGGCAGGCCCAGGGCAATAGTTTCAGTGGACATGGTTACTATCCTACGTTGTTCGGACTTTTAGTGTGTGATGACTGTGGCACCGCTCGCAGGGCTACGGCTCAGGGCGGTGAGGCGAATCAGGATACCGAGCAGCAGGGCGAGGATTGCCATGACCAGCCCGTAGCTTGCCGCTGCCTCCAGATGCCCGGTCAGTGACGGTGCGAGCTGATTCCATACCCCGGTAATCAGCGCCGTTCCGGCGGTGCTGTGGCTGGTAATTCCTAGGGATTCGGGGCTCTGGCCGCCTAACCAGGCTGCGGCGCCCCATCCCAGCAGGGCGTAGAGCAGAGCCGTGACCACCGGTACCAGGATGCGGTGCCTGGGTGCCAGCAACGTAGCCAGTAGCAGGCTCAGCACCGAGATGATGGTCAGCGGCACGGTGGACTTGCCCAGCGCGGCGGCACGGTTAATGCCGGCGTGCAGGTACCACTCCTGCTGGTTCTGCTGGCTGTTGCCGTCCTTCACCCGGTCAATGTTGAGGGTTTCAGGGCCGAGCTTCGTCAGGTCCGGGTCGAAGGAGCCGATAGAGCCGACCTTCGCATCCAGCGCACGGTAGAAGGGTGTGAGCACAATGACGGCGGGGCCGTCCTGGTGTTCAAGGTTGTAGCGGCGAGTTTCCTCGGCGACTTCCTTCCAGAGGCTTCGATATTCTTCAGTTTTTGACAGCTCAGCCGCGGAACGGTTGAGCAGGGAACGTATGCCGTCTTGTGTCGGCTTTACAAGAATGGAGTATAAGCCGCTTTCTTTGGTGCCGTCGAGGAAGGTTGTCATAGCCTCGGAGTTCATGAGGTCTTCCACCGCGCCGTCCGCGATGCGCGAGGCAAGCTGCGAGTCTTCCGCCAGGTTTGAGGAAATCTGTGAGAAACCGCGCTCTGACATGAGCTTAGAGTTCACCCAGGCGCCCGCGGTGGCGCCCAGACCGGTCACCAGGGCCAGGGCGCACAGCACAACGGTCAGGAACCTGCGCAGACCCGCCGCGAAGGGAGGCTCCGGGGCAGCCTGCAATTCAGCTTTGGTGGGGGCTGTCCCGTGGCCGAGCGTGCGCGTGGGCTGTAGCAGGGTGGTGTCTTCATCCGCAGTATAGTTGCCGCCCGTATAGTTGCCGCCCGTGGAGTATCCATCCGTGTGGGTAATCCGGTTGCCGACGACTCGGGTCGCGTCCGCCGGGTAGTTTTGCGCGCCCGTACCCGCCGCAGACGAAGCCGCGGCGGTATTGAGGGCATTGTTCTGGTCTGCTGACTGATCGGGTGAGCGCATGAGCCTAGGGTACCCGCTCACACTGTTCAAAGCCGATTCAGACCCGCCGAATGCGCCAGAAGCTAAGTTCCACCTGCACACAGTGCAACTGTACACAGGGCAAGATCCCCGATTTGCTCGGCTGACCTGTGAGCAGGCGCATAACCGACCAATCAGGGACAATAGAGGGTATGAACTTCTACAACCCCTCCGCAACGCAACCGGTACCCGCACTGGTGGTGCCGCCCGTGCACGAGCGGCAGCTTCCCGGGAAGTCTCAGGAAACCACCGCCACCAACCCCTGGCCCCTCGCCCTACTCGCGCAAAACCTCAAAAACTACGTAGACAAGGTTCCCGAGCTTTGGGTGGAGGCGCAGGTCGCCTCCCTCAACGGCCGCGGCGGCAACGTCTTCATGGAGCTCAAAGACCTCAACGAAGACTTCTCCTTCACTCTCGCCCTCTTCGGGCGTGCCGGTAGCGGCCTGGCGGCTGATGTGACCGTAGGCGCTCGCATCGTCACCCGCGCCAAGCCGAGCCTGTGGAAGAACGGCAAACTCTCCCTCATCGGCAAGGAAGTGTACGCGGTCGGCACCGGCAACCTGCACGAGCAGCTGCAGCGTCTGCGTGAAGCCCTCGCTGCCGAGGGACTGTTCTCTGACGCCCGGAAGAAGCCGCTGCCCATGCTGCCGAATCGTGTGGGTCTGATTACCGGCCGCGATTCTGACGCGGAGAAGGACGTCATCCGCAACGCCTCCCTGCGCTGGCCCGGCGTGGTCTTCGAGGTGCGCAATACCCGCGTTCAGGGTGAAGGTGCGGCGGCTGAGGTCATCGCGGCTCTCGCCGAGCTGGATGCCCACCCGGAGGTGGACGTCATCGTCATCGCCCGAGGCGGCGGCTCCTTCGAAGACCTGCTGCCCTTCTCCGAGGAGGCGCTCATCCGCGCCGTCGCGGCAGCCACCACCCCGGTGGTCTCGGCAATCGGTCACGAGGCGGACTCCCCCATCCTCGATGCGGTCGCCGACCTGCGCGCCTCCACCCCCACCGATGCGGGTAAGCGCATTGTGCCCGATATTTCGGAGGAAACCGCCCGCATCACCGAGGCTCGTGCCCGCCTGGACCGTGCGGTGCTCGGCTACGTGGGCATGCAGATGAACTACATTGCCCAGCTGCGGAGCCGCCCGGTGCTCACCCACCCGGAGTCCTCCCTGCTCATGCGTGTGGAGGAGCTGAGCCAATTGCGCGAGCGCGCTCACCGTTCGGTACAGCACCGTCTGGAGCGTGAGTCAGCAACTCTGTCGCACACGTTGGCGCGGGTGCGTTCGCTCTCGCCTGCGCAGACGTTGAACCGCGGCTACTCCATCGTTCAGGATGCGGCGGGCGCTATTGTGCGTGACGCTTCGGCGCTGAGCGAGGGCGAGCAGATTACGGTGCGCGCGGCGAGCGGGCAGGCGCAGGCGACCGTGAACTCCACGGATCCCTCAAACATCTCCTAAACCTCGATACCCCTAAGTTTTACCCCTAGTTTTTACCCCTGAAAGGTTCCTCAATGAGCGAGAACATTAGCTTCAACAGCACCGAACTGGGCGCACCCGTCGAAACCCTCGGCTACGAGCAGGCGCGTGCCGAGCTGGAGCAGGTCGTGCGCCAGCTGGAGTCCGGCGCCAGCGACCTGGAGACTTCCATCGCCCTGTGGGAGCGTGGCGAGGCGCTTGCCGCCCACTGCGAGGCGTGGCTGCAGGGCGCACAGGAGCGCCTGAACGCGGCACGCGGCGCTCAGGCAGGTGCACAGGCAAATACGCAGGGCGGTCAGGAGCCTGCGGCGAACTAGCACACCTCTTCCCTCCCCCCTCCCGGCGCATTGCCCCTCCCGGCGCGTTGCTCCGCCTCTCTTTCCTGGCGCATCGTGCATCCGCAACACCGCTAGAAATAGCCTGCCCCGCAGCTCATCAGAACTGCGGGGCAGGCTATTTCGGTCTGTCACAAGGCAGAGGCTAAAGGGCTAGTGCTTCTGCTTGTAGTCAGCCATGAAGTTACCCAGACGCTCCAGGGCGCTGGAGAGGGTCTGCATATCGGGCAGGTACACCAGGCGGAAGTGATCGGGGTCCTTCCAGTTGAAGGCTCCGCCGTGGCTAAAGAGAATCTTCTGGCTCTTGAGCAGGTCGAGAGCGAACTGCTCGTCATCGGTAATGTCGAAGCGCTCAATATCAATCTTCGGGAACAGGTACAGTGCGCCGTCGGCGGGGGTGCAGCTGATGCCGTCAATCTCGTTAAGCATCTTGTGCGCCAGGGTGCGCTGCTCGTACAGGCGGCCGCCGGGAACAATCAGCTCGTTAATGGACTGGTAGCCGCCGAGCGCGGTCTGGATTGCATGCTGTGCCGGGACGTTGGAACACAGGCGCATCGAGGCGAGCAGGTGAATGCCCTCAAGGTAGCTTGCGGCGTCCTTCTTCGGGCCGGTGATGGCGACCCAGCCTGCACGGTAACCGCAGACGCGGTACGCCTTGGACAGGCCCGAGAAGGTCAGGCAGAGCACGTCGTCACCGGTGAGGGTTGCCATGTTGATAGCTTCAGCGCCGTCGTAGGTGATCTTCTCGTAAATCTCGTCGGAGAATACAACCAGGCCGTGCTCGCGTGCCACGTCTACAATCTGCTTGAGCACGGAGCGCGGGTAGACGGCACCGGTCGGGTTGTTCGGGTTAATCACCACGATGCCCTTGGTGCGCTCGGTAATCTTCGACTTGATGTCTTCGATGTCGGGGTACCAGTTGTTTTCCTCGTCGCAGAGGTAGTGCACGGGCTTGCCACCCACCAGCGCGGTGGCCGCGGTCCACAGCGGGTAGTCGGGCATGGGTACCAGGATCTCGTCGCCGGGATCGCAAAGTGCCTGCAGGGTCATCGGAATCAGCTCCGACACGCCGTTGCCCAGGTAGACGGAGTCGGTGTCCAGGTTCATGATGCCGCGGTTCTGGTAGTGATGCACGATGGCGGTACGTGCCGAGTACAGGCCGCGGGAATCGGAGTAGCCCTGGGTTTCGGGCAGGTGACGAATAATATCCATCATGATGGCATCCGGCGCCTCAAAACCGAAGGGGGCGGGGTTACCGATGTTCAGCTTAAGGATGCGGTGGCCCATCGCTTCCATGCGGTTCGCCTCGTCCAGAATCGGTCCGCGAATATCGTAGTGGACGTTGTTCAGTCGGGAGGACTGACGGTACTTCGTCATGATGATTTACTTTCTAGGGTGATCCAAAATGAATTGTGCCGCGTCGTCATCTGCGATGGGGTTGGAACCGCTAGTCAGACGCAACAGGAACGAGAGGTTACCCGTGTCTAATGTAGATGATACGCGGTTAATTGCCGTCCGGGCGCTATCTGGCAGGGTACGGCGAATAATGGGCACCAGCTGCTGCTGTAAAAGTGCCGTTGAGGGATCTTCCAGGGTGACCAGGCGGTTATCGTCAATTGCCGGGTCGACGCTGTGCAGCAGGGTCACCTGCACGGTGTCGGAGGTCAGGGCTTTAACTCGCTCGGCGGGGTCGTCCTGGATCTTCGGGTCGTGCACACGGTAGCCGTAGAGGCTACGCAAAGAATCTACGCCGTAGGTGCCACTGGAGTACCCGGTCGGGATGGAGAACGCCAGGGAAGACTGAACATCGCGCAGGTTCGCGAGGGAGCTGAGATTGTGGCGGGCGCTCACGGCGCGGGTGGTGACCAGGACATCCTTGTTGGTGGCGTTTGCACCGTTGAGGAGCATGAGCTCTTCGGGCAGGATGCGTGAGATGGCATTGGTCATGTCGGTGGTGCTCATGGCACGCAGGTTGATGGGGTCTGCGGAGCGGGTGGAGCTTGCGGTGGGGCTCGCGGTTGCGTCCGTAGCATGCGCGGAGGCGGTGCTCTCCTCCGCGGTGGGGGTAGCTGCCGGGGGCAGGGTCACTCCGGCTGCTTGAGCGGAGGCGCTCACGGAGGCTGCGATGCGTTCGTTCTGCGCGGCGGCGGGGCTGATTTTGCCGTCGTCGGTCAGGTAGAGCAGCAGGTCGCCGCTGTAGTCGATGACCAGGTCCAACGATTCAATCTCGGAGGCGGTGCTACCGGTTTCCTCATCGTCGGGCAGAGTTGCGGTAGGGGTGGCGGAGTTACCCGAAGGAACCATGAGCCCGCGCAGGGCGGTAGCGCGGCTGTTGTCGGTATCAACAAGTTCAACGGAGTAGCCAACCTGTCGCAGGGCGCTCGCGTACACGTGCGCGACAGCGCGCATCGCACGCAGGGCACCGTAGCCGATGCGCAGGGTGCCGTAGCTGGACGCGGAGGGATCCACGTGCGGGGTCGTATCGTTACTACCGCAGGCGGCGAGCAGCGGCATGAGTGCCAGGGAGGTGAGCGCCGCACGGCGGGTGATGGTCAGTCGGTTCATTAGGGAAGCTTCCGTGCGTTTTCGTCGGCAAGAAATTCGCGGTATTCGCGTGCCCAGCTGGCGGCGTTGGAGTAGCCCATCATGGAGGCTACCTCGTCGATAAGGGTGCCGTAGCGGATGGTGTCCAGCTCAGCGATGGGTACCCAGCGTGCGGTGTCGGATGAGCCGTTGATTTCGTGGCGCAGTTCGCCGGTGACAATGTGGGCGCGGAAAACCACCCGCAGGGCGCAGAAGGGTAGCGCCTGCGGGTCTTTCTGGGTGGAGCGCACGGGGAAGTGTCCGGCGTGCACACCCAGAATATCTTCAATGGCGACGCTGTAGCCGGTCTCTTCGAGGGTCTCCCTCAGCGCGGTCTCGTCCGCCTGTTCGCCGGGTTCCATGCCGCCTCCGGGCAGAGACCAGAGAGGGCTGAGCGCGCGGTCTTCGGGCACCCAACGAGTCATGAGCAGCTTGCCCTGCTCAATGATGACTGCGTAGGCTGCGGGTCGGGTTTCCATTGCTAATGCCATGGTTTGATTTTACCGTCTATCGTTCTTTAGCGTTTCTTGCCGCGGCGTGCGCTGGCGGCTTTGGCGGACTGTCGAGCGTGCTGGCGTGCGTTGCCGTTTTTCTTGGCGTTGGCGCGCTTTTTATCGCGGGCTTCACGGCGGGCGTTGGCGGCTCGTGCCTTCGCTTTTGCCTTTGCTTTTTCGGCGGCGACGCGTTCGGCGCGTGCCTGTCGGGTTTCGCTACCGCGGTCGCTGGTTGCGGTGCGGCCGCGCACAATACCGATGAAGTCCTGCAGGAGTGCTTCGAGCTCTTCGCTGCGCGGCTCGCCCTTGGGGGCACGCGGCCAGACAAGGTGTACCGGGTAGGTGTCCAGGCCCGTAACGGGGCGGTAGGTGAGGTCCTTGCGGTGGTAGAAACGCGCGATGGACATGGGCACAATGTACAGGCCCACGCCGGCGGCAACCAGCTCGATGGTTTCCTTATCGCTCAGACCTTCGGGCACGATGCGGCCGGCGCTCTCGCGCCAGGCGCGGGAAACTTCCTCATAGGCGGGAATATCGGAGGCGGGCTGCAGCAGGAACTCTTCGGCAAGCTCCTCCACGGGCACCTCATCAAGCACGGTGAGCACATGGTCCACCGGCAGAATGACCACGGGCAGCTCCTCGTAGAGGCGGATGCTGTGGTACTTCTCGCCGTCGCTGCTTGCCGGCTCGCGGTCGGGACGCACAATGCTCATGTGTGCGAAGGGGTTCTCGGGTACGTCCTGACGCTCAATGGGGGCGTGCTCAATGGGGGCGTGCTCAATGGGGGCGCGCTCGGCACCTTCGGCGAGTACCTCGGAGACGACGGATTCCTCGTCTGCCGCAGATTCAGCGGCGGGGTTAGCGGCGGGGTCAATCAGGCACAGGTCCTGATGCAGGGAGTCCAGGCCGCGCGCCTCACGCACGGGCACCTCCGCCAGCTGCACGCGGTCGCCGTAACGCTCATGCCAGCGGTTGAACCACTTGCCGGGCATAATCGCGGGCACGTAGCTGATCCGCAACATGGAGCGTTGCAGCACGGGGATGGGCAGAGCCTCCGGAGTCTGGATCATTGCCAGCTGCTCGGGGTGCAGGTACACGCGGCTGGGGGCCTCGGCGGGCGCTTCGGTTTCTGTCTCGTCGGCAGCGTTTTCGGGCGCGCTCAGCTCGGGGTCGATGATGGTGAGAGCAGGGTCGTTGGCGGGCTGCTCTTCGGGGGTACCTGCGGTGGAGGATGCGGATGAACTCATCCCTCCACGCTAGCATATCTTGGGCGGTGGCATTGGGGCGGGTGAGCGGCCTCAACCCGGCAAGATAGTGCCCCTATCCCCCGTTGGAGAGAGGACTAGTTCTCGAGGATATTCTCCGTAGAGTTCTCAACGGTTTCGCGGTTAATGCGGCGTTCACGCAGCTGAGACACAATAACCAGCACCGTAATGACAATGGCGAGGGCGAGCGGGAACATCCACGGTTCCAGGCCGAGCGCGGCAAGAATTGCGAAGCCGATGGTGGTGTAGATGCACGCCCAGATGAAGGTTCCGAGCAGCATCGCGGGAACCCAGCGGCGCAGTGGCATTTTCGTGAAGCCGGTCGTGATGATGACCGCGGTTTGCAGACCCACGGTGAGAAAGCAGAGGGGCACGGCAATAACACCCCATCGGTTGATGAAGGCGCGCGCTTTGCGGTAGAGCGGGCTGTCCATGGCTTTGCGGATGCGGTCGAGGCGGGCGCCACCTTCAGCAGCGAGCGCGCCAAGAGCGTACACGATGCTGGTGCGGACGATACCGACCACCCACATGAAAGCTAGGGCAACCTCAATCGGGAGTGCGTCAAACCAATCTTTCACCCGGCTATTCTCTCATGAGTGGGCAATATTGGCCTGGTTGAAGGTTCTTTGAGGCTTCTTACTTCGACATATAGAGGGGGCCAAAAAGTTTTTTAAATTTTTTTCAGCCGAGGGTTATTGCCCCTTGTCGCCTGCAATGGCGCGGATTTTACTTAGGTCAGCCTTAGTTTATTGACAGGGTGTCGCTATTTTCGGCTTGTATCAGGTGCAGGAATTAGGATATATTTTTATTACCGAATAGGGCAGGCCTTGTGGGAAGGTCTTCCTAGTCGGTCTAGAAGACTTTCTTCCTGTGTGTGATGCTGGAAAAGGAACCCCATGGACGGGGTTCCTTTTCTTTTTAACTACCCGCTTTACCCACGCCGCACATTCGCATAGATACAAAACCCCCGACAGCGCGAAAAACCCCGACAGTACAAGCTATCGGGGTTTTACGCATTTTAGAGCGAAGTCTACTTCTTATCCTGATTCTTACCCTGGTCCTGGCGGTGCAGGGCGCTCAGCGGCTTGGGCAGCTGAACCGGGTTCCAGGTGTTACTCACAGCCTCAAAGGAGGAGCCAGCACCGGGGTGACGATTCGTCGAACGAACGCCACCGGTCGCACTAGCACCGGTCGAGAGAGCCGGATCGTTCAGCGAGGCGATATCCAACGCATCGAACTCGGAATCATCCAGGACATCCGGCAGAGGAATCTCTTCGGGAATCGGCTGAGCGGCAGGAGCCGCAGATGCCTGGCGGACGGGCGAACCGTCGCGCAGAGCCTGGCGAGCCACCGGCTGATCCGGGTGAATTGCCGACTGCTGTGCGGGCGCTACCGCCGACTGTGCGGAAGCCTGAGCGGGCGCCTGCTGAACCTGAGCAGGCTGAGCGGGCTGAGGCGCTACCGGCTGGGCAGCGGGTGCCGGAGCCTGCTGAACGGACTGAGCGGGCTGAACAGGCTGAGGCTGAACAGGCTGAGACTGTGAAACCTGAGCCTGCGCTACCCGAGGCTGCCCCGCGGTACGAGGCGCAGCAGAGGAAGCGCGAGTAGCGGAGCCGCTCTCCTGATCGAAGAGCACGCTACCGCGGCGAATCGGCTGGAAGCGGCTCGGACGCTGCTGGCGGCGCTCAGGGCGATGTGCCGCAGGGGGCTCGGCAGAACGAGTAGCAGTAGAACGAGTAGGTGCAGGGCGAACGGGGCGAGCAGCCTGAGAAGGCGCAGGCGCCTCCTCGCGAGCAGCAGCCTCGGGTGCATCCTCAGATGCCTCCACCGCGATGTGCGCACGGCTCGCGCGTGCCGCCTCACGGTTCACGTTGCCGGCGGACTTGCGGGCAGCGGGCTTGCGGGTAGCGGTCCCACGGGTGATAGGACGAGCCTGAGGTTCAGACTCTTCAGTAGCTTCAGAATCCGTGCCCTCAGCAACCGGACCATCTACCGATTCGGGTGCATCGTCGTAGGATTCGTCATCGTCGGAGCCTTCGTAGGCTTCATCCTCAGCGTCATCACCCTCAGCATCCTCTGCTTCAGCTTTGGCGCGGCGCTCATCGCGGCTCGCCTTCATCTGATTAGCAAGAGACTCCAGCAGACCAAAACGGCTCACAGCCCACGCGCCACCGGCAAGAATCAGGAAGAGAACAGCCCAGCCCCACGCCAAAACACCAAAGAGCGCAAGAAGGCCGGTAACCAGGGCAAGCACACCCAGACCGGCGGCAACCAGTAGGGCAATACCGCTCGGGCTCGAAGTATCCACGTAAGACAGCAGCGAGGGCTTCGACTCCTCCACAACCGGAATTTCATCGGTATAGGGCGCAGTGGGGGAAGATTCGCGGATCTGCGAAATAGATGCCGTATCGGGCGCAGGCTGGACGGACTCCTCCACCGCGTGGGAGGAACGGGAAGAAGCCTGCGGAAGCGCAGAAGAAGGCAGGGAGGTACCCGGCGCCACCGCATGATCGGAGGACTGGTACGCCTCCGACTCATTCAGCAGCACACCCGCGGAGGCGAGAATGTCCTCCGCGGTACGCTCGGCGCTAATCAGGGGACGCTCAGGCTCCATGACGTGACCTGCGGGCGCGCGACGCAGGCTCCTGGGTACAAACCACAGCAGCAAAATCACGGTCAGAATTACCAACACACCGGAGGTGTTCAACAGCGTCATATCAGGTCGCCCTCTATCGTCCCTTTATACCTAGACTTTAATCATACCCTTATATTCCCGATGCTTTCCATAAGGGGCAAAAATCGGGCTGGATATGCATATATACCCCATAAGGAATATGCACCCGAAGATGCTATGCATATTTACTGTAGGACCATCGCTGAGTCGTCGCTCAGAGATATCCTACCTACAATGCAAAGGAAGACGCCCCTCCCAGGGCTAACGCCCCACCGGAAAGAACGCCTTCCTCAGCGTGGTTGGTATTTATCGGTTGCCCTCATCAGAGGGCGGATGCAGAGTAATTAGCAGTTCTCTGCGACAAAGTCCTTCAGCCATGCGCGCAAGTCGTCACCAAACTCGGGGCGCTCAGCAGCAAGAATAACGTTTGCCTTCAGATAGGACAGCTTGTCACCGGTGTCGAAACGACGGCCGGAGAAGACCACGCCGTAGACGCCTTCGCCTTCACCCTCGCCCTGAGCCAGGGTCTGCAGAGCGTCGGTCAGCTGAATCTCGCCGCCGCGGCCCGGAGCGGTGTTCTCCAGAACCTCGAAGACCTTCGAGCTCAGAACGTAACGGCCGATCACAGCATAGTTCGAGGGAGCCTCATCAACGGCAGGCTTCTCAACCAGACCGGTGATCTTAACAAAACCGTCCTCACCCTCAACAGCCTCAATAGCAGCTGCACCGTAAGCGGAAATAGCCTCGCGGGGAACCTCCATCAGAGCAACGACGGAACCGCCGGTACGCTCCTGGACCTCCACCATGCGAGCGAGTAAGTCTTCCTTCTCGTCAATCAGGTCATCGCCGAGCAGAACAGCGAATGCATCATCGCCAACGTGGCGCTTTGCACGCAGAACAGCGTGACCCAGGCCCTTGGGGTCACCCTGACGCACGTAGTGCAGTTCGCCACCAATCTCGTTAGTCTCAACGACAGATGCGAGCAGGGCGTCCTTACCCTGCTCAGCGAGCTGCTGCTCCAGAACGGGAACGCGATCAAAGTGATCCTCGAGAGCGCGCTTGTTACGGCCGGTAATCATCAGAACGTCGTTCAGACCGGCACGAATTGCTTCCTCCACCACGTACTGAATCGCGGGGCGATCGACGACGGGGAGCATTTCCTTAGGGGTTGCCTTCGTTGCGGGCAGGAATCGGGTGCCCAGACCAGCAGCAGGAATAACTGCTTTAGTAACAGACTTAATTTCAGTAGCCATGCCACAAGAATACCCTAAGTTGTAAAGTACTTAAGGCGATTTATCGACACTATGACATGAAAAAATCTTCAACGTGACTAACTACATATCGGTGAAGGTGCATTCTTGGGGGTGCAGAGAAAATACGCCCCGCGCTACTCAACGCTATTCTCCTCAAACCCTATACTAAAAAATGGAATCTACGCCCCGGCAGAATAGGCCGCTTTTCACCGTCCACAAGGATGTTTTCGCACTGCCTCGGACGGCCCCTCAGCACGAAGGCACCATGATCCAAACCAGCTAACTTCACCCGCAATGACGATGGGACACACCATGCCTCTCAATACCGCAACCGCCATCAGCAACTCCGACGCCGGTGCCAGCGCAGACGATATCTCCCTGGATAAAGACATTCTCCGCTCCCAAATCCGCCCGCGCCGCCTCACCGCACGCAGCCACCGCGGCGAACACGGCCAGCAGCAGCTGGCTGACCTTTTCACCCGCCACATTCTCGAGGCGGTCACGCAGCGGACCCACTCCCCCGGCACCATTGCGGCGTACCTGCCCACCAAATCCGAGCCGCCCATCATTGAGGCACTAACCCGCCTACACAAGGACGGACACCGCATCCTCGTACCCGTCGTACGCCCCGGCCGCAAGCTCGCCTGGGTGCACTGGGATCCCACCATTGAGCACCCGCTCAGCCCCATGGGAATCCCCGAACCCGAGGGCGAAGAACAGGATTCACAGGCATTCGTGAACGCCGATGTGCGCCTCATCCCCGCTCTCGCCTTTGACGCTGGCGGGCACCGCCTCGGTCAGGGAGGCGGCTACTACGACCGCATTATCCCCCTGCTCAGCGCGCAGCAGCTGCAGGAGCAGAGCATCGGAGTGGTCTTTGCCGACGAAATGTACGAAACTATCCCCTACGACCGCTGGGACGCCATTCTGCCGGTCATCCTCACCGAGGAAGGTATTTTCCGCTCTCACCCGCAGAGCTAAAAGAACCCGACTTGCTTACCTCTGGTTCGCTCTTGATTGACAGCCCATATCTTTACGCAAAAGCGTAAAGATACGCGAGACACATCAATAAAAGCACTCAGGAAAAAGGCAAAAAGAAACCAGAAAAAGCTATTTGAGAAGAAAACGCAAATAGCTCCCAACGTTTCAAAAGCGGTACACTCAAACCACGTTAATAAACCATCCCAGCGAAAACGGATACAGAAGGACAAAATGCCGGTCTACGTTTACCAGTGCAAGAATTGCAATCACGTCTTTGAACAGCGCCAGTCCTTTAGCGACGAAGCACTGCGCATCTGCCCGCAGTGCGGCGAAGAAACCCTGCGCAAGCGCTACAACACCGTCGGCGTGACCTTCAAGGGTTCCGGCTTCTACAGCACCGACAAGGGCAACTCCTAAGCGGAAGTTCCACACCAGCCAAAGAGAGGGCGGGGCAACACAGGTTGCCCCGCCCCTCGGCGTTTAAGAAGCACTCCCGGCTCGGATGCGCTACACGATGTTGTTACACGATGTTGTTACACGATGTTATTGCCCCAGTGCGGAGGACGCTGCTGACGCATCCATTCCAGACGCTCACGCTCCTCCGGGGTCAGCGGCTGCGCGGACGCATCCGCTTTCCGAGAACCAGCCTTCTGGGAACCCGCCTTCTGAGAGTTCTGGTTCTGAGTATCCGTTTTCTTCGCGGAAGCCCCCGCGGCAGACGAGGTACCCGAAGCCGCAGCCGGAGGCGTCGTTACGCCCACCAGCAGAGGCTCAGCCCCGCTCACCGAACCGCCGCCGCTCACACGACGGTGACCGCGGCGAGGCTTCGGCGTCGACGAATAACTAGCCACGGACCTCAGCGCCCTCATCCATATCCAGGTAGTGCAGCACGCGCGCCACCACAGCATCCGGATCAGCGAACACCTCCAGAGTGCCCAGCGTAATGTAGTTCCAGCCCGTGCGGCTCAGACGCTCCGGCAACAGACGGGTACGCTCACGCACCGAAGCACGCGCATAATTCTGCTCGCCATCAGAGCACGCCACCAGCGGCATAGCCACCGGCACGCTCGGGTTCGACGAGACCACGGGAGCCACACCCAGCGCAGGCACCGGCTCAGCCGCCACCTTCTCCGGGGCGTGCGCAATCAGAGCGATATCGCCCTCACCGCGAGTCACACGCACACCGCACGCCTGCAGGCGCACCACCAAATCGTTCAGCAGCCAGTCGCCCAAATCCGGGGTGTCCGCGTCGTCTGCTGCCAAGAATGCGTTACGCGGCAGGGTCTCCGGTACGCGCTGCGCCTTCGCCTCCACCTCTTCACGCGCCTGACGTTCCGCATGCTCACGCAGCAGGTGGTAGAAGTCCACCGCACCATGGTGCAGCTTCTGCGGGTCCAGTTCCGACGGGTCAATACACGAAACGATGCGCAGGGCGCGGCGGGCACGAGTCAACGCAACCACAAAGCCCTGGCGGCCGTGCTCGGCAGAGAGCTGACCCAAATCATACGAAGCCTGGCCCAGGCGGGCACGGCCCACACCCAGGGAGAAAATCACGGTATCGCGCTCAAGGCTCTCAGCGCGGGTCAGGTCGACCACGCGGAAAGACTCCTCACCGGCGGCGAAGAACGGCGCCAGCTGCGGGTACAGGCTCAGGGCGTGACGCACCGACTCAGCCACACGCTGAGCGTGCTTCGGGCTAGCCGTCACAACCGCCAGCGAACGGTCCGGGGTGCGGTAGGCGTGCTCCAGCACCAGGTTCGTGACGCGCTCCACCTCGACACCGGGCGAATCCAGGTTCGCGTTATCGCTGACCTTACCGCGAGTATCAATGTACTCAACGGTCAGCGAACCGGCAGGCTGAGCGGAGGCGCGGCTCACCGGAGCCGCATGCAGCTGCGAACCGTAGAACTCACGGTTCAGGTACTCCAGAATCACCGGGTCCATGCTGCGGTGCAGCATCGCCAGGGTACGGTTGGGCAGTACGGTAGCGAGCACGTCGAAAGTGCTGTCCAGCTGCTCGTCGGTCGGCTCGGGTGCACCGAAACTCGGCGCGGACACAATAAACGGCGAGGGGTACCCCGAATGCGGGTCCCCCAGGGCAATCACCTGGTCGGCGCGGGTAATCGCCGGCAGGTTCGCCGCCAGCGGGGTCGACTCGGAGTCCAGCAGAAGCACCGTATCAAAACGCATGGAGGCGGGAACCTTGCGCGCCAGGGCAAACGGGCTCGCAGTCCACAGCGGAAGCAGGGTACGCGCCATGACCGGGGCGTGAGTCAGCAGCTCTTCGAGCACGAACTCGTAGCCGCGCAGCTGACTCTTCAGGTACGCCGCCTGATCGTGCTCAGACTCAATACGTTCATTCCACACGCGAGCAACCTTCGCCAGCAGACGCGCCGGGGCGCTGGTCATGTGGGCGTAGTCGGCACGGCGGAAACGGGACTCCGTATCGCGCAGACGGTCACCGTCCAGCAGCTTACCTTCGTGGTGCTGCAGCAAGAACTCCAGGGCAGACTGCCACCAGGCGAGTTCCAGCTCAGCGGAAACAACCTCGGTCGGAACCTGACGTGCGTACAGGTCATCGAGCAGCTCCGACAGGCCGCGCTCACGTAGCTTCTGGGTCAGGGCGTCACGCTCCGGCAGGGTCATCAGCAGCACGCGGTCCGCCATGAGGGCGTCTAGGCGGGCATCCAGCACGTCCAGGTCGGTGCGCACAAAGTCGATACCCTCAATGGTGTCAGCCAGGACAATACCCAGGCCCGCCAGCTCAGAAACCAGGGAGTTCAGGGCGTCAGCCAGCTGGTCCAGGTTCTCCGGAATCTGCGGGGTGCGGGGCGCCTCAATGTGGCGAATCCACTCGGCACGCTCCGCCTGAACCACCTTCAACTGTTCGTGCAGGTCACCAATATTCACGCCGGGCAGGATGTACTCCTTCGCCGCGCGGCGCAGGCGAGAACGCTGCATACTGCTCATCTCGATGCCGTTCTCACGGCGCCACGAACCGGAGGCAGTCGCCGCAATCAGATCGGTCACCGGGCGGTCGTAGACGTCCGCACGGAAACGCTTGAGCGTCTCACGGATGCGCATCAGAATGGCCAGCTGCGACTCCCACTCGGCGATGGTACGACCCGTGCGCAGACCCAGCATGGCGCTGGTGCGGTTCATCGCCTCACGCAGGTTCAGCAGGGAGGACTTGAGGGTAATGACCAGGGCGTACGCCTCAGCGGCTTCCTCGTCATTGACCAGGCGGGCACGGTACCACGGGGAGGTACGCGAAGCCGCCGCAAAACCGTCAATCTCACCCAGACGCACCAGCTCGGCACGCACCTGCTCACGCTCCATGAGCGAATCGAGCATGGGGCGGTCAAAACGCACGCGGGTTGCCGGGCCCTCCTCAGAGGCGGTCAGCTCAGCCAGGCGCTGCAGCGCCGAGTAGACAGAAATCTGCCAGTTGGCGTCCTTGTTCAGCAGGGCGCGAGTGTGGTCGAGCAGCGCGGCGCGGGTCGCCACGAGCTCTTCGTTCAGGTCCTCGGAGTTCGGCTCTTCGGCGCCCTCGTTACGCACGATGGCGCGAATGAACTCGGCGCGCTGAGCCTCAGCATCGTGCTCGGCGAGCAGGTCGTAGCGCAGGTTCTCAATGCCGGTGCGCTTGAGCAGCGCCGAAAATTCGGCAAGGGTGGAGCGCTTCTCGCCCACCACGAGCACAGACTTACCGCGACCCATCAGCGCGGATGCGATGTTCACGGCGGTACGCAGCGGCTCGGTGCCGGGCGCCGCGGTGATGGTGAAGGAGAATCCGCTGACCGCGGTGTCGATAATTTCCTGGGCGTTCGCGTCCGCATCCAGCAGGAGCATTTCCTCTGCCGGGTCACGCTGGTCCAGGGGCGGCTGCAGGTTGTGGGCGTTGAGCTCGCGCGGCTTCACGCCGGGCACCTTCAGCGCCGCTAGGTCACGAACCAGCGGGGTGATGGCGGTGTGCGGCAGCTCGCCCAGGCTTTCCTTCAGGTCAGCAAAGGTGGAGATGAAGTACTTCGACTCAATGGTCATACCCGGAATACGACCGGCGGAGGCGCGCATACGCTCAATGACCGGCTCGGGGTCCAGGCGGGACATAGAGTTCGCCAGCTGCGCCACATCCATGGTGCCCAGGTCGATGCCGTATTCCTGCTTGATCTGTCGGACCATCGCCGGGTTCAGGCGTGCGGAACCTGCGAGGCGCAGCTCGAAGTCGTCGTCCTTCGGGTGCGGGGTGATGCTCAGCGGCGCCATGAGAATCGGCGCGATGAAGCGCTTCTCGTAGGCGGCGGCATCCTCGCGGGTATCGTGCGAAAGCCAGGATGCGGTACCCGCCACGAAGTATCCGGAGTCCAGGCCGTGGTCGGTGGCGAGCTCGTAAATCTTGGTGCGCAGGGTGCGTGCGGAGCGCATGCCCGCCTCCAGCTGCGACTTGTCGCGCAGAATCGTGGAGAGGCGGGTCTTGCGTCCGGCGAGTAGCTGAGCAAGGCCGGAGGGGTTCGCATCTGACAGGTCGATGTGCACGTAGTCGACCTGGTTGAAGTCGAGCATCGCGTCGGGGCCGGTGTAGACGTCCATCTGTTCTGCCCAACGCTCAAGCCCCGCCGAGGGATCGAAGTCCTCGTGGGCGGGGTTCAGGTGTGCGGGCAGCTCGGCGATGTTGATTTCGTCGGCTACTTCGTGGGTTTCCTCTGCTGAGGTCGCGGCGGCTGCGGCGGGCTGAACAGTATCAGCCGAGGTGCCGGGTGCGTGCTGCGCGTCGGTAGGCTCGGGAATCTGGTTCACGTTGCGAGTGTCCTTGTGGGTCAGTGCGGTGTACGTTTGCGCGTACACACCGAAGATGGTGGTTCTTCCGGGGTCCTCTGCCCGGGTGCGCCTCAAGCGGGGCGGGTGTCAGTATGCGCCTGTGTGCTTACTGGGCCTGTGCGCTTACTTCGACCACATTGCGATATTGACGGCGGTCAGCACTACGGTCACCAATACGTAGAAGACCAGGGCAGGCAGAAGCGCCCAACGGTACCTGGGCGCCAGCTCGCCCTCCAGGTTGCCGAAGCGCAGGGAGCGGAAGAGGAAGAAGCTCAGGATTGCACCGGGCAGGTTACCGATAATGACCAGCAGAATGGTCAGGTACAGGGCGTAGGCGCGTTCGGTGCGTTCGTTCTCTGCACCTGCGAGCTTGAGGGTGCCGCCCAGCAGCAGGCTGAGGCAGGCGTTCAGGAATGCCACGGTGAAGAAGGGGATCTTCAGGGCTGCTTGGAAGTCCATCTGGGAGTTCGCTGCACCCAGCGCAATCCACAGCAGCAGCAACGCGGGGACGATCATGAGGTACCAGAACAGGTACTTACGCATCTTCTCGGTGTTTTCGATGAGCGCGAAAATTGCGGTCACAGGGTGTCTCTTTCAGATGGTCTCAGGCGGATTCGGTCGGGTTCAGGAGGAGCGAGTGAAGGAGCAGGT
>FLSD01223738.1_pt1 | contig 30305 bp, 25 predicted proteins | sample 1497351 | NCBI WGS metagenome assembly FLSD01 (sample SAMEA4031770, study PRJEB14383) | metagenome | biome: human; feature: oral; material: saliva | place: Philippines | collected 2014 | reverse complement strand
ACATGAGGTACACAGGTGCATCCGGTACCCTCAACACAGCAACATCTATCGCGGGTAGAACGCATAGAGGCGCTCCACCCCGACCCCCCCATACATCCCAAGGAGAACCATGAAGAAGACCAACTACAACCTTGCCGTCTACTGCGGTGCACGCTCCGGCAACGACCCGCTCTTCACCACCCGCGCCCAGGAGCTCGGAACCCTCTGCGCCCAGAACAATATTGGCGTGGTGTACGGTGGCGGCCGCACCGGCCTCATGGGCACCGTCGCGGGCGCAACCCTGGACGCCGGCGGCGTGGTCTACGGCGTGGTCACCCACAAGCTGGTCGGCCTGGAGGGCGTGTACCCCGGCCAGACCACCCTCGAAATTGTGGACACCATGCACCAGCGCAAAATTGCCATGATCGACAAGGCGGACGCGTTCGTCGCCATGCCCGGCGGCCCCGGCACCCTCGAAGAGTTCTTTGAAGTTTTCAGCTGGCAGTTCCTCGACATTCACTCCAAGCCGGTCGCTCTGCTGAACGTCAACGGCTACTGGGACAAGCTCATCGACGCCATGCACTACATGGCGTCCACCGGCCTGCTCAACGAACGCTACCTGGATGAGCTCATTATCGTCACCACCCCCGAGGAGCTGCTGGAGGCGCTCGCCAAGGACCTGGAGCGCCGCGCAGCCGAAAAGAACACGGCTGATTCAGAACACGCAGAAAGCTAAGATCGACTATGGCATCCACCCCCAACCAGGCACGCACCCTGTTGCTGACCTTCTTCGGACCCTTCCCCGGCGTGCCCGTGAACCCCACCGTAGCGCTCGCCGAAGGTGCCCAGCGTCTGCTGAGTCAGATGCGCCCGGATTTGAACGTCATCACCCGCGAACTGCCCGTCAGCTACGACGGTTCCAGCACCGCCCTGCGCACCGCCCTGCAGGAGGTGCAGCCCGATGCGCTCATCAGCCTGGGCGTGGCGGTTGGCCGCGACGTGGTCAGCCTCGAACAGGTCGCTATTAACCTGGACTCCGCCGGGATTGAAGATAACGACGGCGACCAGCGCTGCGATGAGCCGATCGCTCCGGGCGGTCAGGAGGCGTACTTCTCCTCCCTGCCGGTGCGCGCCAGCTTTGAGCGCTTGCGCGCGGCGGGGGAGCCGGTCGAAATTTCGTACACCGCCGGAACCTACGTGTGCAACCACGTGTTCTACGAGGGCCAGCGCATCAGCCGCGAGCTGGGGCTGAGTATCCCCGCAGGATTCGTGCACGTGCCCGCAACGTGCCCCGACGGCGAAGAGAGCACCGAAGGCACCGGCATGACCGCCCACCGTGACGCCGGTGGTGTAGTGCGTGATGAGCAGGGCATCCCGCAGCTGCCCGAATCCACCGTGGTGCGCATTATTGCGGAGGTTGCCTCCGACACCCTGCCCGCAGTGCACTAGCAGCACGGTATTGAGCTAGAACCCGCATAACAAAACCCATAACAAAACCGCCGGATAGCCTCCCGACTGGGAGCCTATCCGGCGGTTTGTGCATTTGCACTGAGTCAATTTGTGCTGGGCCAACTGCGCTGAACTAACTTGAGCTGACCCTACACAGCCGGGCTATAAAACCAGCATATGCAGACTCACACTACTACTTGGTGCGGTTTTTCAGGTAGTAGTCAATCAGCGAAGCAGTCGAAGAATCCTGACGAGCCAGAACCTCGCGGTCACCCTCAATAGCGGGAACCAGGTCCAGCGCCAGCTTCTTACCGAGCTCAACACCCCACTGGTCGAAGGAATCAATGCCCCAAACAACACCCTGAACGAAGGTGATGTGCTCGTACAGGGCAATCAGGGAGCCCAGAACGCGCGGGGTCAGGCGCGGCGCCATGATAGAGGTGGAGGGGCGGTTACCACTGAAGATACGTGCGTTGACCACGTGCTCTGCGGTGCCCTCTGCACGAACCTCTTCCTCGGTCTTGCCGAAGGCGAGAGCCTGAGACTGTGCGAAGAAGTTCGCCAGGAACAGCTCGTGAACGTCCTGCTCGCCGTCCTTGGTCGGGTGGACCGGGTTAGCGAATGCCAGGAAGTCCGCGGGAATCAGGCGGGTGCCCTGGTGGATCAGCTGGTAGAAAGCGTGCTGGCCGTTGGTGCCGGGCTCACCCCAGAACACCTCACCGGTGTCGTAGTTGACGAAGGAGCCGTCCGCGCGAACGGACTTGCCGTTGGACTCCATGGTCAGCTGCTGCAGGTATGCGGGGAAGCGGTGCAGGTACTGGTCGTAGGGCAGAACCGCGTGGGTCTCTGCGCCGAGGAAGTTCACGTTCCAGATGTTCAGCAGACCCATCAGAACGGGCACGTTCTGAGCCAGGGGAGCGGTGCGGAAGTGCTCATCCATGGCGTGGAATCCTGCGAGGAACTCAGCGAAAACCTTCGGGCCGAAAGCGATAGCCAGGGAGGTGCCGATAGCGGAGTCTACGGAGTAGCGGCCGCCAACCCAGTCCCAGAAGCCGAAAGCATTCTCGGGGTCAATGCCGAATGCTGCAACCTTGTCCAGTGCGGTGGAGACAGCCACGAAGTGCTTAGCCACGGCCTCGGATGCGTTCTTACCTTCCAGAGCGCCAGCCTCAGCCAGTGCGGAAAGCAGCCACTCGCGTGCCACGCGCGCGTTGGTCAGGGTCTCCAGGGTGCCGAAAGTCTTGGAAGCGACGATGAACAGGGTGGTCTCGGGGTCCAGGTCGGAGACCTTCTCAGCCACATCGGTCGGGTCAATGTTGGAGATGAAGCGTGCGGAGATACCTGCATCTGCGTAGGGCTTGAGGGCCTCGTACACCATGACCGGACCCAGGTCGGAGCCACCGATACCGATGTTCACAACGGTCTCGATGCGCTTGCCGGTGATGCCGGTCCACTCGCCGTTACGCACGCGCTCAGCGAATGCGTAAATCTTCTTCAGCACGGCGTGAACGTCTGCGTCTACGTCCTGGCCGTCAACGGTCAGTGCGGGGGTGTAACCCTCGGGGCGGCGCAGTGCGGTGTGCAGTACGGCGCGGTCCTCGGTGACGTTAATGTGCTCGCCGGAGAACATCGCCTCGCGAGCCTGTTCCAGCTTGACCTCTTCAGCGAGCTTGAGCAGCAGCTCGACAGTCTCGGCGGTAATCAGGTTCTTGGACAGGTCGACGTGCAGTTCGTCGGCGGTGAAGCTGAGCTTCTGCGCGCGTTCCGGGTCAGCGGCAAACCACTCGCGCAGGTTCGGAGTGAGGGATTTGTGATGAGCGGACAGAGCGGACCACGCGGAGGTGGTCGTAGGGTCAATAGAAGTAGTCATGTTTCCATTCTCTTATTTTCGGGTGCCTCTGTCACCTCTTTCGGGGGTGATATGGGACGATACGGTGAAAAAATCGAAACCCGGCACGCTATTGTAGGCCTTGCAGTATCAATTAGGTCTTGCAGTATCAAGATGTACAGTAAAACCTATGACTTCTTCATCTGAACACACACCCGCTGACACTCACGCGCCGCGCTACCTGCTCATTTCCCGCGAGGGGGAAACCCTCCTCAACGATGACGGAACTCTGTACTACCTGGCCGGTCACGATAGCGCCGAGCTGCTGACCGAAGAGGCGATCCTTGCGCGCAGCGTCATCCGCCCCGCCGCCTACGGTGCGGATGTGGAGAAAGATACCGTGCAGAAGAACGCCGCGCAGAAGAACGCCGCGCAGAAGAATAATGAAGCGGAGGTGCACGTGCTCTACTGCGAGGACGAAACCCTCGCGCAGGTCGCCGCCGACCTGAACAACCCGCAGGTTCGCGTCTCCAGCAGCGGCTTCCGCTACTACCCGGTCCACGAGGACCCGGAAGGCCGCGCCCACTACGCCACCGCCCTGGCACGCCGCGACTACCTCATCGAAATGCGGTACTCCGCCTACAGCGGCGAGGATGCGCCCCTCGGCTCCAATGGAATCCGCCGCACCGCCTCCGGCGAGATGGTGTTCCCCCGCATCGAACCCGCCGTGATGGCGCTGGTGACCAGCCGCGACGGCGAGCGCGTGCTGTTGGCGAATAACCGCCAGTGGCACCCCAACCGCTTCGCCCTCATTGCCGGATTCGTTGACCCCGGCGAAAACCTCGAAGAGGCGATCGCCCGCGAAGTCTACGAAGAAACCGGCCTGCACACTCTCAGCACCGAGTACCGCATGAGTGACGTGTGGCCTTTCCCGCGTTCGCTCATGATTTGCTACCGGGTGCGTGTGGATGAGAATGAACCCATCATCCATCACGACGGTGAGATTCGTGCCGCCCGCTGGTTCACCGCCGCTGAGCTGCGTGAGGCGATTGCCATTTCGGAGGAGCGCGGCAATAGCGATGAGGACGACCCCGCCAAGCTGGAGTTGCCCGGCACGAACGCCGTTGCCCGCCGCATGATTGATGAGTGGCTCGCAGAAAAGCCCTAGTGATACACTGGTAGCTAAGCCCAACGGAGGGGGGTCCGTTTTGGCGTGCCCGGAAACGCTCTCATCGCAGAGCGGGCCCACGGGCAAACACCCAAAACCGGCAGCACCCCCAGATACCTATCTGCAGGTACTGCCTTCTGACCCCCGCGCCTTCTAGAGCGCACCCGTTGGCGAGACTATCCCCTAGATTTAAGCGAGAAACTTAACGCATGTCTGAAAACACCGCTTCGCGCCCCGACCTTCGCAATGTGGCCATCGTGGCACACGTTGACCACGGCAAGACCACCATCGTCGACGCGATGCTGCAGCAGACCAACGCCTTCTCTGCCCACGCAGATGTTGAAGACCGAGTCATGGACTCCGGCGACCTCGAAAAGGAAAAGGGCATCACCATTCTGGCGAAGAACACCACCGTGTTCTACAACGGCCCTTCCGCCAACGGTGAGACCATCACCATTAACGTTATTGACACCCCCGGCCACGCCGACTTCGGTGGCGAGGTGGAGCGCGGCCTGTCCATGGTTGACGGCGTTGTGCTGCTCGTGGACGCATCCGAAGGCCCGCTGCCCCAGACCCGCTTCGTGCTGCGTAAGGCACTGGCTGCTAAGCTGCCCGTGATCCTCGTGGTGAACAAGGTTGACCGCCCCGACTCCCGTATTGACGAGGTCGTTGGCGAGTCCATGGACCTGCTGCTCGGCCTGGCATCCGACCTGGCGGACGAGGTTCCCGACCTGGACCTGGACGCTGTGCTGAACGTTCCGGTGGTGTACGCATCCGGTAAGGCTGGCGCTGCATCCCTGAACCAGCCCGCAGACGGCCAGCTGCCCGACAACGACGACCTTGAGCCGCTGTTCAAGACCATCATCGAGCACGTGCCCGCACCCACCTACGACCCCAACGAGGTTCTGCAGGCACACGTGACCAACCTGGACTCCTCCCCGTTCCTGGGTCGTCTGGCACTGGTCCGTATCTTCAACGGCACCCTGAAGAAGGGCCAGACCGTTGCCTGGGCACGCCACGACGGTGAGATTAAGAACGTTCGTATCTCCGAGCTGCTGGCGACCAAGGCTCTTGAGCGCGTTCCCGCAGAGTCCGCTGGCCCCGGTGAGATCGTCGCAGTGGCCGGTATCGAGGACATCACCATTGGCGAAACCCTCACCGACGCTGAGAACCCCAAGCCCCTGCCGCTGATCAAGGTGGACGATCCCGCGATCTCCATGACCATCGGTATTAACACCTCCCCGCTGGCTGGCCGCGTCAAGGGCGCAAAGGTCACCGCACGTCAGGTGAAGGACCGCCTGGACCGCGAGCTGATCGGTAACGTGTCCATCAAGGTTCTGCCCACCCAGCGTCCGGACGCGTGGGAAGTTCAGGGCCGTGGCGAGCTCGCCCTGGCTATCCTCGTGGAGCAGATGCGCCGCGAAGGCTTCGAGCTGACCGTGGGTAAGCCCCAGGTGGTCACCAAGACCATCGACGGTAAGGTCTACGAGCCCATGGAACACATGATTATTGACGTGCCCGAGGAGTACCTGGGCGCTGTCACTCAGCTGATGGCTGCGCGTAAGGGCCGCATGGAGAACATGGCGAACCACGGCACCGGTTGGGTCCGCATGGAGTTCGCTGTTCCCGCACGTGGTCTGATTGGTTTCCGTACTCAGTTCCTGACTGAGACCCGCGGTGCCGGTATTTCTTCCTCCTACTCGATTGAGCACGAGCCCTGGGCTGGCGAGATTGAGTACCGCACCAACGGCTCGCTGATTGCTGACCGTGCCGGCGTGGTGACCCCCTACGCGATGATTAACCTGCAGGAGCGCGGCACCTTCTTCGTGGAGCCCACCTCTGAGGTGTACGAGGGCATGATTGTTGGTATGAACTCCCGTGCAGACGACATGGAAGTTAACATCACCAAGGAAAAGAAGCTGACCAACATGCGTTCTTCGACCGCGGACAACTTCGAAAACCTGACCCCGCCGAAGAAGCTGACCCTGGAAGAGTGCCTCGAATTCGCTCGTGAAGACGAGTGCGTTGAGGTGACTCCCGAGGCGATTCGTATCCGTAAGGTCATCCTGGATTCCAACGAGCGTGTCCGCGAGTTCCGCCGCCGCGCCCGCGCGAACGACTAATACAGCGCAAGACGTTACATCCTCGCAGCTGTAACTGTCGTATAGAGCCGCCGCTACCTTCTGATGAGGAGGTGGCGGCGGCTCTGTTTAACTCTCCTATGAGGTCTGGGATAGGCCAGCCGGATAGGGAAGGGGAGTGTACTTTTGTTTTCTGACCAAAACCGCCTCCGAAAAGCCCGAACGCCCCGCGCTGTACAGGTGAGTGTGTAAGATAAAATAATGCGCCTGCAAGGTGGCGGCACTTATCCGCTGCTCACCTCTGCCGCTCAACGATGTAAATTGCCGGCGCGCTATTGACCGTCCAAGAAACCCAACCCTGCGTATGAGAGGGAAAGCCTGTGTCTGAAACCGAGAACACTCAGCCTGATTCTGCGACCCCCAGCTACCCCACGCAGGGTGAGCGCATCGCCCCCGGCTCGCGCCGTGACCTGCTGCCGAATAACTACGATGCGAAGAAGACACGCATCCTGTTCGTGCATGCCCACCCGGACGACGAAACCTCCTCGACCGGTGCGACTATGGCGTACTACGCGCAGAAGGGCGCGGAGGTGTACCTGCTGACCGCTACCCGCGGTGAGCTGGGTGAGGTCATCCCCGAGGAGCTGCATCACCTGGAGGTCGGTAAGCCCGGCTGCCGTGATAACGGTGAGGCGCTGGGCGAGTACCGCACCGGTGAGCTTGCCGGCGCTATTAAGGCGCTGGGCGTGAAGAAGCAGTTCTTCCTGGGCCAGGAGCCCGCCGTTGCGGAAGGCGCGTTGCCGCTGTACCGTGACTCCGGCATGGCGTGGGGCCCGGAGGGTAAACCCGTCGCCAACCCGGTGGCAGCGGCGGATTCGTTGACCGCGCAGCCGCTGGAACCGCAGGCTCAGGCACTGGTTGCTGCGATCCGCGCCCTCACCCCGGATGTTCTGGTCACCTACGATTCGGACGGCGGCTACGGCCACCCCGACCACGTGCGCGTGTACGAGATTGTGCACCGTGCCCTGCAGATCCTTGAAAATGACGAGGACCGCCCGATTCTCACCTGGGGCATTGAGGGCGAGTTCGATGCGGCTGATCAGCGCCTGCAGGCTGCCATTTACGGTGACGGCACCGCCAAGCGCAAGGCAATGGAGGCGCACCGCACCCAGATTACGGTCGTGGATGAGAAGACTTTTGAGTACTCGAATAAGGTGCCGCAGAAAATTTCTGCCGTGGAGACTTTCCGCGTGCTCGACGGTGACCCGACCGCGACCGTGCACCCGAAGCCGCAGGAGGCGGGTCTGGTGTCGAGCCTGCTGACCGGCTCGATTCTGGGTATTTTTGCCGGTATCGCCGGGTCGATTTACCACGCCTGGGTCGTGTACGCGGGGGATACCGCCCTGCCATTCGGCTTGTTGGTGGCGTACCTGACGGTTTTCTTCACCGCCCTGTGGTGTGCCCTGTCGTTGCGTCGCGGTTACGCTGCGGCTGTCGTGGCTGTTGCGGCGTTCGTGACTGTGTACGTGCTCGGTTACGCTCGCCCCGATTCGCCGTTTGTTCTGGTGAATCCGGGACATTCGGCGATTGGCCTGTACGGTGCCCTGTGGTGGTTCGGTGCCCCGGTCGCGGCGATGCTGGGCATGCTCGTGTACACGCGCGCTCGCGTGAAGGACGCGCAGTATTTCTCACCGCGTGCGGCGCATCAGCGTGCCCGCGCAAAAAAGTAGGTGCCAAGAAGTAGCCTGAAGGCTCTCACTACGTCATAACTTCAGGGGAGGGGCGTTCCGGTCTGCCGAGGCGCCCCTCCCGCTGTCTACTAATCCCGCCGGATAGAGGGTAATAGGGAAGAAAATGTATGCGTTATTCGGTGAATTGTGCGGGGTGGAAATAGCAGCGACTTCATCAGAAAATTCATGTGACGAAGATTTCATTTTTGGCTTAATCTATTTTTAAAAGCCTGTCGACTAGCAATAACGTAAAGAAATACCAGGTCAGCCTAGCCTAAAAAATACCCCCACAAACCCGTGAGTGCACTGTCTGATACACCACGAAAATACGGTTAAACAGCCGGTGCGCGATAGACTATACACAGACTTCCCCGCCGGGTACCACCTACTCGGCGGTTTACTCTGTAGATTTTGCCCTGCAGCAGACGACCCGCAGAACGGCGGGCACGGGGCGAACAGCTTGTAGAAAGGCACACCAATGACCTACGTAATCGCGCTTCCCTGCGTGGATGTCAAAGACCGCGCATGCGTTGAAGAATGCCCCGTCGACTGCATCTACGAAGGCGATCGCACCCTGTACATCCACCCGGATGAATGCGTGGACTGCGGCGCCTGCGAGCCCGTCTGCCCCGTAGAAGCAATCTACTACGAAGACGATGTTCCCGAAGAGTGGAGCGAATACATCAGCGCCAACGCAGACTTCTTCGACGACCTGGGTTCCCCCGGTGGCGCTGCAAAGCTTGGCCCCACCGGCAAGGATGTGCCCTTCATCGCGGCGTTGCCCCCTCGTGGTGAGTAGCATCTGCGGCGAGTAATAACCTGCGGCGAATAAGCTACAACCGCATAGACTAATCGCACCCCGCTGGCGGGTGCCAAGAGCCTCCATCTAGCACCCGGTGCCCGCGCACCGTCTAGGCGCTGGGATGGAGGCTCTTGCTATAGGCACGCCAGCGCCCGGGCGCTAGACTAAAATGACGAAAACTATTCCCAAGCAACCAGGTGACACAATGACTTACGGCCTGAACCTGCCCGAATACCCCTGGGAGGCGCTCGCCCCCTACCGCGCAACCGCAGCCGCCCACCCGGACGGCCCGGTGGACCTGTCCATCGGTACCCCGGTTGACCCGACCCCGCAGATCATTCGCGAGGCGCTGGCGGCCGCCTCCAACGCACCCGGCTACCCGACCACTCACGGCACCCCCGCGCTGCGTGAGGCTATTGCCGAGTGGTTTGCGCGCCGCCGCGGCGTGACCGGTCTGAACCCTGACGCGATTATGCCCACGGTCGGTTCAAAGGAGCTCGTGGCGTGGCTGCCGTTCCTGCTGGGCCTGGGCCCGGGCGATGTGGTTGTGTACCCGCGCGTTGCGTACCCCACCTACGATATGGGTGCCCGTTTTGCTCGCGCCGAGTCCGTGCCCGCCGACAGCCTGGACGAGCTGGACGCTGACACCCGCAGCCGTGTGAAGCTGATTTGGGTGAACTCCCCGGCGAACCCGAACGGTGTGGTGCGTACCGTGGAGCAGCTGCGTGAGATTGTCGCGCAGGCACGCGAAATCGGTGCCGTGGTGGCTTCCGACGAGTGCTACGCGGAGCTCGGCTGGGGCGCCTGGGACGAGGCGCGCGGCGGTCAGCCGGTGCCGTCCATTCTGGATCCTCGCGTGTGTGATGGTGACTTCACTGGCCTGTTTGCCGTGTACTCGCTGTCGAAGCAGTCGAACCTCGCCGGTTACCGTGCTGCGTTCATTGCCGGTGCCCCCGAGCTGATGCCGAACCTGATCAATAGCCGCAAGCACGCCGGTATGATTGTGCCTGCCCCGGTGCAGGCTGCCATGATGGTGGCGCTGGCTGATGAGGCGCATGTGGTGGCGCAGAAGGACCTGTACCGTGCCCGCCGCGAGGTTCTGGAGGAGGCGATTGTCGCCGCCGGTGGTCGCATCGAGAATTCTGAGGCTGGCCTGTACCTGTGGACCACCTTCGGTGAGTCCACCTGGGATTCGATTGGCCGCCTGGCGGAGCTGGGCATTATTGCCGGCCCCGGCGTGTTCTACGGCGAGGACGGCGAAGGCTACGTGCGCATCGCCCTGACCGCCTCCGATGAGGCGGTGGCGAAGGCTGCTGAGCGTCTGAAGGCCTCCGCGGCTAAGTAGGTTGGCCGGCCCCGCATCCGCGCGGCGCTACCGAGCCGCTCGCGCTGAGCGAGGCCCGCTCGCCGGGAACTGACCTGCATAGCAGAGAAGCCCCCGCGCCCTCCCACCAGGGAGGAAACGCGGGGGCTTCGCTGTATCTGCTAATCGCCGCCGGCAGGGAAGCCCGGACGATACGGAACTACTTGCGGGGCTACTTGCGGCCGCCGGGCAGAACGAACATCTGAACGGTCGGCGGGTTCGGGTTATCCAACTCGCCGGGGATCAGCTCGCGGGTCACCTTAGCGGAGGTGCGCGACGCCAGCTTGTCCGTAATACCGGTTGCCACAGCCGTCAGGATGAAGTTCACAATCACGAACAGCGTCGCCGCCAGAAGCAGGGTCTGCAGCACGTTACCGTCACCGGAACCGATGCGGCGCGCCGACGCGAGCAGCTCGGGGTAGGAGATGATGTAACCGAGGGCGGTGTCCTTCAGAATCACCACGAACTGGCTGAGCATCGAGGGCATCATTGCGGTGAACGCTTGCGGAAGCAGGATCCGAATCAGGGTCTGGCTGGGGGTCAGACCGATTGCAAGACCCGCCTCACCCTGACCACGGGGAAGCTGCTTCACACCCGAACGCAGCAGCTCAGCGATCACCGAGCCGTTGTACAGGGTCAGACCAATCACCACGGCGATGAAGGGCAGCTGAGCCGGCGGAAGGCCGCTGTACTTGCCCAAGAACAGCCAGAAGAAGATCATCATGATCAGCACCGGCACGGCGCGGAAGAACTCCACGACCACGGTACCAATCCAGCGGAACACACGGTACTGAGACAGTCGGGCAATACCGAAGACCATACCGAACGCAATGGAGGTGACCACCGAAATTGCTGCCGCCGACAGGGTCGAGGCAAGGCCCGGCAGATAGTAGGAGGTCCAGGCGCGGGCAGTGAACAGGTCGGTCCACTTTTCTGCCTCCAGCTGGCCCTTCTCACCCATCACGGTCAGCACGTACACCGCGAAGATCGCGAAGACGATGAGCGACGCAATGTTGAAGATGCGGGTGCGACGCAGAGCAATGGGGCCCGGCTCATCGAAAAGCACCGAGGAAGCGGCGCGGGTTTCATTACTGATAAAGGGGTTTTTCATCGCTTCACCGCCAGCTTACGAGAGGACCAGGTGGTCAGGACACCAATGGGAACAACAATAATCACGAAGCCCATTGCAAAGATCATGAAGATGGCAAGCACCATGTTCGCATCGAACTCGATCATGGACTTCATCATGCCGGAGGCCTCAGCCACCGATGCCACAGAAGCCACGGTCGTGTTCTTCGCCAGAGCGATCAGGGTGTTACCGAGCGGGGTGATGGAACCACGCAGAGCCTGCGGGAAAATCACCAGGCGGGCGGTGTCGAAGAAGCCCAGACCGATAGCGCGGGCAGCCTCAGCCTGACCCTTAGGCACGGTATTCACACCCGAACGAATCGCCTCGCAGACAAATGCCGCGTGGTAAATCGACAGCACAATCACCGCGTACACGAAGAAGTTCGTGTCGAAGTCGTGCGAGAAGGAGAGCTGGAACTGAGTCCACACACCCAGAATCGCCAGGGTCATCAGAATGGTCAGCGGGGTGTTACGCACCAGGTGCACGTAGGCGGTACCCGCCCATCGCAGAGACGGGACGGGGCTGATACGCATGAGCGCGAGCACGGTACCGATGACGAAGGAACCAATAGCCGCCCAGAAGGTCAGCTCAATATTGGTCATGAAGGCGCCGAGCACATCGTACTTTGCCAGGAGAGCGCCGAGTTGGTCAAAGAATGACATTCGTGAACCTCTCTAGAGACTAGGCGCAGGAAGCGCCCGGGGACGGCGGGTTGGCCTCGGTGTTGTAGTGATAGCCGGTACCTTCGGTGTACTTGGTGACCAGCTTCTCCCAGGTGCCGTCGGCGACCATCTCGTTGATGGCATTGTTCACGGCTTCGCATTTGTCGGTGCCCTTGGGCAGACCCACGCCGTAGCGTTCGGTGGTGAACGGGGCACCAACTACCCTCAACTTGCCCTTGTTTGCCTTGGTGGATGCCAGACCGGCGAGGATGATGCCGTCGGTGGTGACGGCGTCCACCACGCCGCCGTTGAGGGCGACCACGCAGTCGGAGTAGCTGTTCTGCTTGACCAGGTTCACGTTCTCGGCGAACTTTTCCTGAACCTTCTGGGCACTGGTGGAGCCGGTCACGGAGCAGAGGTTCTTGCCGTTGAGGTCGTCCGGGCCGTTAATATCGGTATTATCGGCACGTACCAGCAGGTCCTGACCTGCGACGTAGTAGGGGCCGGCGAAGTCCACGGTCTTCTTACGGCTATCGGAGATGGAGTAGGTCGCAAAAATCATGTCCACCTGGCCGTTGTTGAGCATGTTCTCACGGTTGGCGCTGGGGGATTCGACGAACTCGATTTGATCTTCGGAGTAGCCGAGCTTACCGGCGACGTAGCGTGCTACGTCCACGTCGAAGCCGGTGTACTGGTTGCCGTCCTGGTAGCCGAGGCCGGGCTGGTCGAACTTAATGCCGATGCGGATCTTGTGGTCGCTGTTTGCGCTGGAGCATCCGGCGAGGGTGCCGGTGAGGGCGAGGGATGCTGCCGCGGCGAGCGCTGCCAGCTTGCGTGAATATTTTTTCATTTCACCCTCCGGATTAGTGGTCGATGATCTTGGACAGGAAGTCCTTGGCGCGGTCGCTCTTCGGGTTGGTGAAGAACTCGTCCGGGTGTGCCTCTTCGACGATTTCACCGTCGGCAAGGAAGACGATGCGGTCTGCTGCCTTGCGGGCAAAACCCATCTCGTGGGTCACCACGATCATGGTCATGCCTTCCTTCGCTAGGGAGACCATGGTGTCGAGCACTTCGTTGACCATTTCGGGGTCGAGCGCACTGGTGGGTTCGTCAAAGAGCATGACCTTGGGTTTCATAGCGAGAGCGCGGGCGATGGCGACGCGCTGCTGCTGACCGCCGGAAAGCTGGGCGGGCATCTTGTTGGCCTGGGAATCCACACCGACCTTTGCGAGCAGCTGCATGGCTTCTGCTTCTGCCTCTGACTTGGACATTTTGCGGATTCGACGGGGGCCGAGAGTCACGTTATCGAGAATGGTCTTGTGGGCAAAGAGGTTGTACGACTGGAAAACCATGCCGACCTCTGCGCGGAGCTTGGCGAGGGCACGGCCCTCCTTGGGCAGTTCTTGCCCGTCAATCTTGATGGAACCGCTGGAGATGGTTTCGAGGCGGTTGATGGTTCGGCAGAGGGTTGACTTGCCGGAACCGGAAGGGCCGAGAAGGATGATAACTTCGCCCTTGCCCACGGAAAGGTTGATGTTCTTCAGAACGTGATTAGTGCCGTAGTACTTGTTAACGTCGGTAATCTCTACGAGATTTTTCTGTGCTGCGGGAGTTGCCTGTGCGGACATCACTAACCTTTCATGTGAGGTGTATCTATGATGCGGGTTGCATAAATGCTGGGTTTCCAGCTTACGCCTAGCATGTAACGCGCGTGTAAATTATTCGTTTTCCTGTGTAAACAATGTGAATTTTTAAGGACTCATGCATAGTTATAGTACTTTTGACGTAAAAATACGGGTCAAAAACACTCCATCTAGATAAAAGTCTCTGACTAGGAGAAACGCAGATTCTTTGGGGTATACCCCCGAGGATTGCCGACCGCCTCCGGTAGGTAAAACACAAGCTGGCGCAGATTTCGAAAAAAAGCGCAAAAAAGTGCCCGATACGTGAGATAACACCTATCGGGCACCCTTCAACACCCTCACAAGGGGGCCAAAACAGCTTAGGCTTCGTAACCGTTGGGGTTGTTCTTCTGCCAGTTCCAGTGGTCGCGAACCATGGTCTTAATGTCGCGGCTAGCGCTCCAACCCAAATCCGCCAGAGCAGAGGAAGGATCAGCGTAAGAGACCGCAACGTCACCGGGGCGACGATCCACAATCTTGTACGGCAGCTCCTTACCGCACGCCTCCTCGAACGCGTGCAGAACCTGCAGAACCGAGTAGCCGTTACCGGTACCCAGGTTCCAAGTGTGCAGGCCGCCGTGCTCAGTAATGTAATCCAGCGCCTTCAGGTGGCCGTCAGCCAGGTCAACCACGTGGATGTAGTCGCGCACGCCGGTACCGTCAACGGTCGGGTAGTCGTTACCGAAAACGTTCAGGTGCTCGCGGCGACCCACAGCAACCTGCGCGATGAAGGGCACCAGGTTGTTCGGGATGCCCGCCGGGTCCTCACCGATACGGCCGGACTCGTGCGCACCAACAGGGTTGAAGTAGCGCAACAGAGCGATGTTCCACTTGGAATCGGATGCAGCCAGGTCGACCAGCATGTCCTCGATGTGCTCCTTGGTGCGGCCGTAGCAGGACTGCGCATCCATGTTCATCTTCTCGATCAGAGGCATGGACTCGGGCTCGCCGTACACGGTAGCGGAGGAGGAGAACACGATGGAGTGGCAGTCAGCCTCGTCCATTGCGTACAGCAGGTTCAGGGTGCCAGCCACGTTGGTCTGGTAGTACCACAGCGGCTTCTCTGCGGACTCGCCCACAGCCTTCAGACCCGCAAAGTGAATCACAGCGTCGGGGCGAACCTGCTTGAAGAGAGCCTTCATGCCTTCGAGGTCGAGCAGATCAACCTTGTGGAACTCAGGGGCGCGACCAGCAAGTTCAGCGACGCGCTTGAGGGACTCCTCGGAAGAGTTCGCGAGGTTATCCATGACGACGACGTCGTGGCCTGCCTTGAGCAGTTCAAGTACAGTGTGGGAGCCGATGTAGCCGGCGCCACCGGTAACGAGTACCTTCATGATGTCCTTTCGGGCTTTATATCTCCGGAAAAAGCGCTCCGGATGGGGGACAAAAGCTGTTGAGCTGTATCTAATAGTACAGCCGTGCACGGGGTGTAAGTACTGCGGGACACTGTGCGCTTGTGCACTCTAGTGTGAGCATATGGGAGGCGTTATTGAGGTGTGTTGACACTCGCCGTCGCCCAGCGTCTGAACCCGCAGCTAATCCCACCAGAAATACCACTGGCGGCTCTGGTGAATAAACTCCGTCAGCTGCTCAAAATCCTCAAACACCTGGAACGGAAGATCGGAACAGAACGCGAACTGCTCGACCGCCAGCTTCTTCGCCTCCAACGGGTCGGTGACGGGGCGTTCCACCAGAAATTCCAGACAATCAGCATTGTCAAGAGCCGCCGGGATTGCGCCGTACTTTTCACGCCAATAGTGGGTGAACGCCAGCTGTGTTTCGGCGTTCGGGCAGTCATTCCAGCCGCCGAAAGGCAGGTACGCGGGAATATCGGCGGGGTCATCGGTCGGAATCTGCAGCAGGAGCATCTCGCCCTGCTCCTCATCCTGGAGCTCGTAGCGGAGCAGAGCAGCAAGAATTGGGGCGTCATCTTCGGGCTCCTCATCGGGCAGATAATCGGAGCTCATGAACTCGTCAACAAGCTCATTGAGGTCGAGCTCGTTAGGGTCGTCCTCGTTAGGCTCTTCACCATCATCTGCAACCTTGCGCAGCTGCTGGGCAATGGCGGCGCTGCCGTACTCTTCGGCGAAGGCGCCGCCTCGGGCGGTACGGTAACGCTGCAGGACAGCACGAGTGTAGGCGCTCACCTGCTCGGGGGTCAGCGTCTCAACATCGTCAATGATGTCGTGCTCAAGAGACACCGCAATGACCATGCTTTCAAGCACCGTATCGTTCAGGTTCAGGAAGAAGGGGACGAACCCCTCCGCACGTCCCAGCTTAGCCAGCTCATCGTAACGAGCCATGGCATCAGTAGCCGCAGTGCCCATCGCAATACGCTCGTGCGGGTAGGGGAAAAGGCGCGTGAAGTGCCGGTAGGTTTCACTCAGCGTAGGCTCTGACATAGCCGGCTCGGACACTGCTGATTCGGATGCTGCTGATTCGAACGCTGTTGATTCGGACATAGGGGGGCTCCTCTCTGAACGGTACCTATCGCTTGCAATGGTCGCCTGCAACGGTGGGTGCGCGGTACCCGGTACTACCAGCCTAGCGAAAGCCCGAGCGGCACGCCCCGAAAATGGTCATCGTAGCCGTCGCGGATTCGCAACCAGCCCATGAGAGCGGCGGAGAGGGAACACAGAGCACAGAAAAACAGGGCACAGAAAAGGGGCCGGGATGCTTCACACATCCCGACCCCTAAGGTTCAGACCCCAATGTTCACAAGGGCAACCGGCACTAGTCCAGGTACAGACTAGTTCAGGTGCAGACTAGTTCAGGTGCAGCGCCTCGTTCAGCTCCACGGTGTTCTTCGCACGCGGCAGAACCTCAATCGCGCCGCTGATCGAGTTACGGCGGAACAGCAGGTTCGACACGCCGGACAGCTCCGCGGCCTTCACCACGCGCGCCTCCTGATCGGGAAGCAGAACGCTCACGCGCGAACCGGCGGTCACGTACAGGCCAGCCTCAACCACGCAGTCATCGCCCAGGGCAATACCGATACCGGACTCCGCACCCAGCAGAGAACGCTCACCAATGGACACGCGCTGAGTGCCGCCACCGGAGAGGGTGCCCATCGTGGAGGCGCCGCCGCCCACATCCGAGCCGTCGCCCACCACAACACCCTGAGAAATACGGCCCTCAACCATGGAGGTGCCCAAGGTGCCGGCGTTGAAGTTCACGAAGCCCTCGTGCATCACGGTCGTGCCGGACGCCAGGTGCGCGCCCAGGCGCAGACGGTCACCGTCACCGACACGCACGCCGGCGGGAACCACGTAATCCACCAGGCGCGGGAACTTATCAATGTGGCTCACGCTCAGGTGACCCAGCTTGCGCAGACCAATCGCAAGCTTCTGGAACTCGGCTGCAAGCACCGGGCCGTGGTTGGTCCACGCAACATTCGCCAGGGTGCCGAACAGGCCGTCCAGGTTCAGCTCATTGGGGCGAACCAGGGTGTGGGAGAGCAGGTGCAGACGCAGGTATGCGTCCACCGCGTCTTCGGGCGCCTCATCCAGGTTGATGGAGGCGGTACGCACCTCGGTGCGGGCATTGCGCGCAGGGTGCTCAGCGACCAGATCCTCCAGCTCGTCCGCGATGGACAGGTCGGGGGTCTGGGTGAGGGAGGGGGCGGGGAACCAGGCATCCAGGACGGTGCCGGCGTGCTCGCCAGAGACAACAACATTGACCAGTGCGACGCCGGAGGCGTAACGGGGAGTGTTTTCAGACATGCCTTCCATTATACTTTTGGGGTTTGGTGCTCCTTCAAGACCGTCTCATATGCTCGATATGGGCGTTGTGTGCGCGGGTGTGTGTGCGGGGGAACCTGTAAGGTGGAAGGATGAGCGTTTCCCCGAATACTTCTGAGCGTCACCCTGTTCCGGCTCCGCCCCTGAACCTGGACGTGTCCATGCCCGAGCTGACCCGTGCACTGCTGGATTACGAGTCGGTTTCTGGCAACGAACGAACGATCGCTGACGCCGTGTACACGGCGCTGTCCCGCTACCCTCACCTGCACCTGACCCGTGACGGGGATGCCATCATTGCCCGCACCGAATTCCCGCCGCTGCCCGGTGCTGAAGGGGAGGGGGCTGAAGGGGAGGGCGCTGAGGGGGAGCGCACCCGCATTATCCTTGCCGGTCACCTGGACACCGTACCCCTGCCCACCGTTGAGGGATCCCTGGGTACCGTGCCCGCCACGGTGCGTGAAGAGGACGGTCACAGCGTGCTCTACGGCCGCGGCGCCACCGATATGAAGGGCGGCGTGGCGGTTCAGCTGAAGCTTGCCGCCGAGCTGACCGCGCAGGACACCGACTACAACCTGACCTACATCTTCTACGACAACGAAGAGGTCGCCAGCGAACTCTCCGGCCTGGCGCGTCTAATCCGTAACCACGGTGAGCTCATCACCGACGCAGACTTCGGTGTGCTGCTTGAACCGACCAACGGCACCATTGAGGGTGGCTGCAACGGCACCATGCGTTTCTTCGTGCGCACCCGCGGCCTCGCCGCCCACTCGGGACGCGCCTGGCGCGGCGAGAACGCGATTCACGCCCTGGCGCCGGCGTTGGCGGCGCTCGCCTCCTACGAGCCGAAGACTATTGCTGTGGAAGGGCTGGATTATCGTGAGGGCCTGAACGCGGTGCAGATTTCTGGTGGCGTTGCCGGTAACGTGATTCCTGATGCGGCGGCAATGCACGTGAACTACCGATTCGCCCCGGATAAGACCCTGGATGAGGCGGTCGCCCACGTGCGTGAGGTTTTCGCCGGTTACGAGCTGGATTTTGTGGATCTTTCCCCGGCGGCTCGCCCCGGCCTGGACACCCCGCTGGCTACTTCCCTGATTGAGGCGGTGGGGCAGGAGCCTCAGCCGAAGTACGGTTGGACGGACGTGGCGCGCCTGAGTGAGATTGGTATTCCCGCCGTGAACTTCGGTCCCGGTGACGCCCTGCTGGCTCACACCGATAATGAGCACGTGAGCTTTAGCCAGCTGACCCGCTGCCACGCGGATTTGCGTGCCTGGCTGCTGAGTGACCGTGACGAGGACTAGGCGCGACGCTCATTCTGTCGGTGCTACCCTGACTGGTTGAATCTGACTAGTGAATCTAGGTGACCGTCACTGATGTGATGGTCCTGAATGATGTGAGAACAACATGAACTTTCTTCTGATTCTGATTGCCCTGCTGATTTCGGGCATTGCGGTGCTCTCGGTTGTGGCGCTCGGCGGTGAGCGTGCCGTGCCCGGTGCCGCGTTCTTTAGCGGCGTGGGCCGTGACGGCCTGGGCACCTTCGACCGTGTGGAGGATTTGACGACTGCGGTTCCTTTTTTCGGTGCTCCCGAGGACGAGAAGGCACGTGAGAATGTGCACGGCGCGAAGGATTCTTCTGCCGCCTCGACCGCAGAATCTGCTGATGCTAACGTGGCTACCGCCGAGCCGGTTCGCCGCGGTACGGTTCCCCTGGCTGATGATGCGGAGAGCACCTTGAGCGCTCATGATTTCGTGGAGAAGCGGAAGAGCCCGCAGGTTGAGGGCGGTGCGTCTTCGGCGGCTGAGGGGAGCTAACGCCTGTGAGTGTTCCTTCTCAGCACACTGGTCCTGTTCCGCCTGCCCGCGCTAACTCTGCCGCTGAGTCTGCCGCTGATTCTGTACCTCCCACCCCCTCCGCGAAGGAGCAGGGCGAATCTTTTGATGAGCTGCTGACCTGGGCGTACACCGCCGCCGGTGAGCGCCTGCGCCGGGTGGGGGCGCGTCTGCGTGCCCTGCCCGCGTGGCTGTCGGTGCTGCTGATCTATGGTTTGTCCCGCGTGTGGGGCTTCATTGTGTTTGCCGTGGTCGGTCAGCAGCAGCAGCGCAGCCCGTGGGGTCAGCACCTGGATTATTTGTCGTTCATTAGCATCTGGGATGCCGGCTGGTATGAGCAGATTGCGGTACAGGGCTACCCGAGTGAGCTACCGGTGAATGCGGCGGGTGTTGTTCAGCAGAATCAGTGGGCTTTTTATCCGATTTTCCCGCAGCTTTCCGGCGCTATTAGTCGTGCGACAGGCATCGGGTATTACCCGGTGGCGGCGACGGTTGCTCTGCTTGCCGGTTTCGCGGCGGCGTGGGTGATTTACCTGCTGTTTGAGGCGTCGTTGAAGGCGACCGGTTTTACGAGTGAGGAGTCGCCTTCTGCGCTGTCCATGTGGGCTGTGGCGTTGGTGTCGTTCTTGCCGGTTGCGCCGGTGCTTCAGGTGCCGTATGCGGAGTCGCTGAACCTGGTGTTCCTTGCCGGTGCCCTGCTGTGCCTGGTTCAGGGACGCTACGGTCTGCTGGTCCCTGTGGCGGCTTTGGCGTGCCTGTCCCGCCCGGTGGGTGTGCCCCTGGGTGCGGCTGCCGGTCTGTGGTGGTTTGCGTGCTGGGTGCGTTCGAGCCGCCAGTCGGGTATGGGCACGGCGTTTGTGCGTCATCTGGGGCAGCTGGTGAGCGCCCTGATGGTGTGTGCGTTCGCGCTGGTGTGGCCTGCGATTGCGTGGTGGGCTACGGGCCGTGTGGATGCGTATACCGCCACGGAGACGGCGTGGCGCGGTACCCATTTGGCGCCGATTCAGCCGTGGCTCTCGCAGGGGTACCTGTACTTTGGGTATGCGGCTCCGGTGCTGCTGACTCTGCTGATTCTGGGTTTTATCGCTTTGTGTTTGAGCCCGTTGGCGCGTAGGGTTTTGGCGGCTCCGCTGAATCTGTGGTGCCTGAGTTATTTTGCGTATTTGATTCTGTTTTTGAATCCGCAGTCGTCGACGTTCCGCCTGCTGTTGCCGTTGTTCCCGCTGGTGATTGTGGTGGCGGCGGCGAGCCGCTCGCGGGCGTATCGTTGGGCGTTGCTGGTGGCGGGTGCGTGCACGCAGTGGGGCTGGGTGGGCTGGCTGTGGCATTGGAAGCAGCTCCCCGGCGGCGGGGATTACCCGCCGTAAACCGCTGAATCTATTCAACGGATGTGTGAGACCGCCGGTGTGCTGCCGGCGGTCTTTTGCGTTTGGGAGGCGGGTGTGCCTGCGGTTGGAGCCGCAGCGTTTTAACCCGGCGGTGGAGACTACCCGCCGTAAACCGAATAGTGTGTCGGTCTTAGCCGTGGGCGCAATGCCCCGCCGCGGTGCTGTAGCGTACGCCTTCTGCTTGTCCAGAGCTTAAAGACACGTCCAGAAAGCGCCGCGGGTTCGGCGGTGCTGGCTCGGAACTGATAATCTATATTCTGTGTTTGGTATTAGTGGCACCGAGTTTATTGTTTTGGCCGTTATCACGTTCTTTGTGATCGGTCCCGAACGCATGCCCGAATACGCCCGACAGATCCGTGAATTCGTCAAGACGGTGCGCCGCATGGCGTTCGACGCGAAGGACGACTTCAAGGAAGCCCTGGGTGAGACGGGTCTGGAAGATATTAACTGGCGCCAGTACGACCCCCGCCAGTACGATCCGCGCGTGATTGTGAAGCAGGCATTCGCTGAGGATGACGCCGAGCGTGAGCGTGAGGCTAAGGCACGTGAAGAGGCGCTGCTGAAGGAGAAGGAAAAGTCGGAGAGCCGCGCTCTTCCGCGAGGCGCATACGCCCCCTTCGATGTGGACGCCACCTAAGATTTTGAATAGAAAGAACCCCGCACCGTGATGGTGCGGGGTTCTTTCTATTCTCAGCTTTTGCCGTCAGCCTTTGCCCTCAGCTTCTAGATGCTTGGTTCTAGACGGATACATCTTTAGACGAAGAGCGGCAGGCTCTGACCCGCCCTCGACTCGCCCGAGTGTAGTAGTTGCGAGGCGATGGACTGAATCTCTTCGGCGGTGGCCGAATCCGGGTGGCTCCAGACCACCGGGGTGCCCTCGTCGCCGCCGGTACGCAGGTTCACATCCAGCGGGACAGAACCGAGCAGCGGTACCGGGTAGGAGAGCGCCTCCGAAAGACGCTCAGCGAGCACCTGACCGCCGCCAGAACCGAACATATCGAGCACGGTACCGTCAGGCAGGGTCATGGCCGCCATGTTCTCGACCACGCCCACGACCTTCTGACCGGTCTGCAGGCTCAGGGTGCCGGCACGCTCCGCCACATCCACTGCGGCGTGCTGCGGGGTGGAAATGAGCACCAGCTCCGCGTTCGGCAGCAACTGAGCCATGGAGATAGCAATATCGCCGGTACCGGGCGGCAAATCGAGCAGTAGTACATCCAGGGCACCGAAGTGCACGTCCATGATGAACTGCTCCAGGGCGCGGTGCAACATGGGACCGCGCCACGCCACCGGCTCGTTGCCCTTGAGGAACATGCCGATAGAAATCACGCGAATAAAGCCGCCGCTGACCTTCTGCTCACCCCAACGCTGGGCGGGGGCGGGCACATCCACGGTCGGCGGAAGAATCAGGTCATCCAGGCGGGTCGGGGCATCGGTAATACCCAGCAGACCCGGGATGGAGAAGCCGTGCACGTCCGCGTCAATAATGCCCACCGCAAGCCCACGCGAAGCGAACGCGGCGGCAAGATTCGCGGTCATGGAGGACTTACCCACGCCACCCTTACCGGAGACCACACCGAACACGCGGGTCAGCGAACCGGGGGCGGTAAACGGGTTGGAACGCTCCGGCTTGAGCATTGAACGCAGGGCGGAACGCTGTTGCGGGTTCATCGCACCCACCTGCAGCTGCACACGCTCAATGCCCTCAACGGTGGCGGCGGCGTCACGAACCTGCTGCTCGATGGTGTTCTTCAGCGGGCAACCCTCAATGGTGAGCAGAACCTTCACCTCGGCCCAGTGGCGGCCGTGAATCGGCTCGCCGCGCTCATCCAGTTCAGGATGCACGAGCGCAGTCTCAACCATGCCCAGCTCCGTAATGGGGCGGCGCAGTTCGGGGTCCTCGACGCGGGCGAGCGCCGCGTAGAGCACATCCTGCAGGGGTGAATTAGCGGTCACGGGCGCCTCCCTCACGGGCGCGCTCTGCCTGCTGTTGTGCCTGCTGGGATTGGCGGCTCTGAGGCTGGCTCAAATCACCGCGGTGGGAATCCTGCGCGGAATCCTCCGCGGAGCGTTCAGCCTTGTCGGAGGCCTGCTTGGTACCGTTCTCGGCACTCTCAGGGGTCTGGTCCTCAGCGTCCTTTTCCTCGTCCTCGGAAGTGTCGATATCGTCGATAGCCTCCTCCAGGTCCTCAATGTCCTCACTGATGTCCTGCAGCTGCTCGGCGTGACGCTCCTGCTCTTGCGCAATATTCTGCAGCTCCTCAAGAATGTCACGCAGCTCGCTACGAACGAAGTCACGGGTCGCAACCTCACGCAGAGCAATACGTAGCGAAGCGATCTCGCGGGTCAGGTACTGAGTCTCCTCCAGGTTCTGCTGGTCACGCTTACGGTCCTCAGACGCCACCACGCGGTCGCGGTCATCCTGACGGTTCTGCGCCAACAGCAGCAGGGGAGCAGCGTAAGAAGCCTGCAGGGACAGCATGAGGGTCAGCAGGGTGAAGTTCAGGCTACGCGGGTCGAACTGCATCTCCTCCGGCGCCAGGGAGTTCCAGGCAAGCCACACGCCACAGAAAATGGTCATCCACATCAAAAACTGCGGGGTACCCATGTAGCGTGCGAACGCCTCAGTCATGCGGCCGAAAGCGTCCGGGTTGGGGCTGGAAAACAGCCTCGGCTTGCGGGTGCCGGGGGTGCTCAGCTGCGAGTCGCTACGCTGCGGGCGGGAGTCGCCGCGCTCGCGGTTGCGTTCAGCGTACTTCTTCTCCAGGCGGTCTTTGAGAATGCGCGCCTTATCGATGCGGGGGTTCTCGTCGGTACGGTTTGCGTCGCGGCGGTTCGAATCAGGCAAAGCGTCGTCCTACCTTTCGTACGGGAGTTCCATCATCGTAAGTGCGCCAGTCTTCGGGCAGGAGCGCATCGAGCACGTCGTCGATGGTCACTGCGCCTACCAGGCGGTGCGATTCGTTCACAATGGGAACGATGGTCAGGTCGTAGGTTGCCAGCACGCGTGCCAGCTCTTCCAAACTTGCCTGGTCAGAGACAGGCTCAGTGTCAGTATCGAGGATATGACCAATCGGCTCACTCGGCGGCACACGCAGCAGCTTCTGCATGTGCACCAGACCCAAGTACTTGCCGGTCGGGGTTTCCAGGGGCGGGCGGGTCACCATGACGGCAGCCGCCATCGCCGGAGGGATCTCCTCAGCGCGGATGTGCGCGAGCGCCTCCGCGACGGTCGCCTCGGGGGAGAGGATAATCGGCACCGGGTTCATGAGCGAACCGGCGGTACCTTCGTCGTATTCGAGCAGTCGACGCACGTCGTCTGCTTCGTCGGGTTCCATGAGTTCGAGCAGCTTCTCACGCTGGGCGTCGTCCAGCTCGATGAGCAGGTCGGCGGCGTCGTCCGGTTCCATCTCTTCGAGGACCTGCGCGGCACGCTCGTCGTCCAGGTGCGACAGAATCTGCACCTGGTCCTCGGCGGGCAACTCCTGCAGAACGTCCGCGAGGCGTTCATCCTGCAGCTCGGCGGCGATTTCGACCATGCGCTTATCGCTCATCTCGTGGATCGCGTCCGCAAGGTCGGCGGGCTTGGAGTTTTCGTGGTTAGCGACGAACGCGGTTGCCGCCTGCGGTTCCACGTCGGTGGAGAGCAGAGCCTCGTCCCAGTCGACGATGAGGGTCTCCTTGGAACGGCGGCGCCACGTGCTGGAGCCGGAGTTGACGCGGGAAACGAACAGCTCGGTTACGCCCCAGTCGCCGTTGCGGCGCTGCTCAATGGCGACGTCCTCAATGACGGCGTCGCCGCTGCCGTCAAGCAGGCGTACGCGGCGGTCGAAGAGCTCACCGACGATGAGGGTCTCGGAGTTGCGCTGCTCGAAGCGGCGCAGGTTCACCAGGCCGGTCGAAATAATCTGGGAGGCGTCGATGCTGCGCACGCGGGTCATGGGCATGAACACGCGTTTCTTGCCGAGCACCTCAACGATGATGCCGACGACAATCGGTTCGGTGCCCTTGGCGGGGCGGGCGCCGGCAATGGAGGCACCCAGGCCGCGTTTGAGCACGACAACATCGCGGAGACGGCCGAGGCGGTCACCGAAGGGGTCAAACACGTCGAGGCCCAAAAGGCGGGCAATGTAAATCTTGCTGGGGGTGCTGAACTTCGAATTGCTCACCTCTCTAGGGTACGCTCCGCCGCGGGGATTCGCACTTTGAGAAGCTGAATTGAACGGGTGTTCGCTACGCCTGTAGAGGAGCTGACTGCCCACCGGGTCCAGGGTTGGGGTGGGCGGTAGAATAGAAGCCATGACTTCTAAACTGCCGAATATTCCCTCGACCCCGACTTCTTCTTTCGTGGCATCGCGCCTGGCACAGGCTCAGGGCAAGCCCCTGCCCGCCGGTGAGGCGATCGCCTCCTTCGTGCGTCACGATGATGCGCTCGCCGCTTTTGATGTGCTCAGCGAGCAGGATTATCCGGTTACGGCGCTGTACCTGGTCAATGACGGCATCCGCCAGGTGGAGTACCCGGTACAGGCCGGTTATGGTCGTACCCTGATTTTTGCGGCGATTCAGGGTGCGTCGATGGGCCTGATGTTTTCGGTGCTGTTGGCGCTGACCGGTGACTCTTTTGCATCGGTGGCACTAAAGTACGTGCCGATGTCGGTGGCTGTGTTTGTGCTGTGGCAGATGTACATTCTGCGCCGCGGCAGGGGTGTTCGTTACCCGATGCGTACCGAAGCGATTCCCTCGCGCACCGTGATGTACGCTCTGCCGGAGTACGCCCAGGAGGCGCGCCGCGTGCTGGGTGCGCATCCTCGCTTCTCTGCGGCGGTTGCGGCTGCGCGTGCGGCGGCTGCCCCGGAGGCTTCGCAGGCGCGTGCCGCTCAGAGCGCCGTCTCAATGAATGGTGCGCCGGTTCCGACCGGTGCGCCGAAGGCTCCCTCGTACCGTGCGCAGGCGGGTAGCCAGCCGGCACCGAACCAGAACCTGCCCGAGCGTGATACGACCGCGCAGAACGCGGTGGCTCAGAGCGCGGCGCAGAACATGCCCGCACCGGCTGCCCCCGCTCAGCCCACCCCGTCCGCACAGGCTGCACAGTCCACTCAGCCTGCAGAACAGGCAAGTACTGACCAGGCGACCGCTCAGAAGTCAGATACGCAGAAGCGCCCCGCTCAGCGGTACGGTCTGCGCGTGGACGACCCGGAAGAATACGCGAAGCTGATTCAGCCCAAGCCGCAGCGTCCGACTCCGCGCCCGCAGGGCCTGCACGATAAGTCCTCGAAGGACTCCGAATAACCGAACCCACAACGGCGGTAGCCGCCCACAATGGCGGGAAACAGGCATAGAAGACAGCAGAAGATACGCGAAAAGCCCCTCACCGAAACGAATCGGTGAGGGGCTTTCCCTATGCACATACAACCGGCACTAACCGGTGTTAGTGGCGTGAAGAGTCAGGCTTACTTCGCCAGCTTCGCCATCCACTCCTCAATGCCCTCAACGGTGCGCGGCAGTGCAGCGGAGAGGTTCACGTTGCCGTCCTCGGTGCAGAGCACGTCGTCCTCAAGGCGGATGCCGATACCGCGGTACTCCTCGGGAATGGACATGTCCTCTTCCTTGAAGTACAGCGCCGGCTCAATGGTGAAGACCATGCCCGGCTCCAGCTCAGCCCACATGTACAGTTCAGCCTTCGCCTGCGCGCAGTCGTGCACGTCCAGACCCAGGTGGTGGCTGGTGCCGTGCGGCATCCAGCGGCGGTGCTGACCGCCCTCAACGGTGAGCGAAACCTCGGCAGAAACCGGCAGCAGGCCCCACTCTTCCAGGCGGTGAGCCAGAACCTCCATCGCGGCGTCGTGAAGTTCGTGGAACTTACGGCCCGGCTTAGCCACAGCGAATGCGGCGTCAGCAGCCTCCAGCACAGCGTTGTAGACCTTCGCCTGAACCTCGGTGAACTTGCCGTTCACGGGGAAGGTGCGGGTCACGTCTGCGGTGTACAGAGTGTCGTCCTCAACGCCTGCGTCCAGCAGCAGCAGCTTGCCGTCGTCGACGGTGCCGTTGTTGCGGATCCAGTGCAGGATGGTTGCGTTGTTACCGCACGCTGCGATGGTGTCGTAGCCCAGGTCGTTACCGTCAGTACGTGCCACGGAGAAGAACGCAGTCTCAACAACGCGCTCGCCGCGGTGGTGCTCCTTAGCCTTCGGCAGGGAGCGAATGACCTCTTCGAAGCCCTTAACGGTCATGTCAACGGAACGCTGCAGGTTCTCAACCTCGATAGCGTCCTTGATCAGGCGAGCCTCGGAGAGCGCCACAGCCAGCTCGGAGTCCAGCTTGTCAGCCTGCTCCAGCTCCACGCCGGTGTTGTAGCGGGAGGTGTCAACCAGCGCGTCAACAGCCGGGTCAACGTTGCGGACCAGACGGATGTTCACGCCGCCCAGGCCCTGGTTACCGGCGTTCTTGGTGATAGCAACCTCAAGCTCGGACAGGTCGCGGGTACGCAGACCGAAACGCTCGGAGAATTCCTTCAGGGTGGGGCGGGGGCCAACCCAGAACTCGCCGTAGCGTGCATCCGCGTAGAATTCGGTGGTGTCGCGGCCAGCCAGCGGACGGAAGTACAGGGTCACCTCGTGGTTGGAGCCGTTGTCGCCAGTGCCCTCTTCGACGGGCTCGAAGATCAGCACGGCGTCGGGCTCGTGGTCGATGCCCAGGCCGGTCTGGTGCGCAAACGCCGAGTGGGGGCGGAAACGGTAGTCGCAGTCGTTGGAGCGGACCTTCAGCGGGCCTGCGGGCAGGACCAGGCGCTCGCCGGGGAATGCCTTGGAAATCTTGGCTCGGCGCTTGGCGGCGTAGTCTGCTACGGGCTCGCGGGTGTAGCCGTCATCTTCGGCAGGTGCCCAGTTTGCTGCAATGAATTCGGTAAACGCAGACGCCTTGGGGGTGCTGCGGTGGTCGTTCTTCTGAGCTTCGGTGCTCTTCTCGTTGTTCTCAGTCATGGGTTAATCATATCGCCTTCACCACAGGTGGGCAGGTGTTTTAGCGCTTTTGACCATAAGTAGAGGGGGTGGTGGGGCAGAATATATCTTTGACCTGCGACCGGGTGCCCGATATTGCGCCGCCGATATTGGTAGGGTTGAATCAGAAGAGTAGATGACATGCCTTAAAACCCCGCTGAGGTGGCGACGAACTAGCAGGGGCGGGGAAGGAGAGAATATGACGCAGACAGAACACCGAAAGAGTGCACCGCTACATCATGTGCAGCAGGCACTGCAGCCCGCTGAATCGGGTGCGCCTGAAAACCTGAACCTTACCGGGCGCTACGATCTGCATATTCACTCCGCTATCTCTGACGGTACGCAGAGCCTGACCGAGCTGGTGCCGCTGATTGCTCGCGCCGGGTTGGCGGGTTTCGCGTTGACTGATCACGATACGACGGCCGGGTGGGCGCAGGCGGCTCAGCTGGCGGATGAGCACGGTCTGGATTTTTTGCCGGGTGCCGAGTTCTCGTGCCGCTACCGTTACACCGATGATGAGGGCCGTGCACGCACGAAGACCATTCACCTGCTCGCTTATGGTTTTGATCCGGTGGATTCGGAGTTGGCGCACCGTGTGGAGGCGATTCGTGCCAGCCGTGCGGGCCGTGCCCAGGCTATTGTGGACCGCCTTGCCGTCGACTACCCGCTGACCTGGGGGGACGTGTTGGCGCAGGTGGGGGAGGGGAATGCGGCGGTGGGCCGCCCCCATATTGCTGATGCGCTGGTTGCTGCCGGCGTGGTGGCTGATCGTTCTGAGGCTTTTGCGAAGCTACTGTACACGGGTAGCCCCTACTACGTGCCGCAGGATGCGCTGGATCCATTGGAGGCGGTGCGTCTGGTGCGCGAGGCCGGGGGTGTGCCGGTGATTGCGCATCCAATGAGTACGATGCGTGGGCCTGCGTTGAGCCTGGAGTACCTGGGTTTGATGGTGGAGGCTGGCCTGGCGGGTGTGGAGGTGTATCACCGTGAGAATTCGGTTCAGGACCGTGCGCGTCTGCTGGAGTTCATTGAGGGTCAGCGCGCGGCGGGTCGTGAGGTGCTGGTGACGGGTTCGAGTGATTATCACGGTGCGGGTAAGCCGAACCTGCTGGGTGAGAACACGACGGATGCGGTAACGGTGGCGCGTATCCGCGAGCTGCTGGCAACTCGGCAGTAAGACCAATAGTAAGACAAAAGAATGGGGCGGGGTCCTGATTAGGAACCCGCCCCACACTCTTAGCACGTACTCTCACGAATACGCAGATAAGACAGCCTAGACGCTCTCACGCGAGGCATGATGCTGCAACACCGCACCCGCAGCAACCGCATCCCGCTGAGTAGCCGCCCGCGCCGCACGAGCCTTAGCCCGCGCCTGATGCTGACGCTGACGACGCAACTCATCACGACCATCAATACGCATCTTCTTATCCACCGCATCCATCGAACGGTGACGCACAAATCGGCAGGACGCACCCTCAACCGGCTGCGTAGTCTCCGTGAGCGTATCCAACACAGCCTTCAGCGCATGACGGCTCGCCGCCGTCAACGCATCACGACTCGTACCGCCACGAACACCCACCGTACGCTTCGGCGTGAACAGCACACTCGCCCCACGCGGCACACCGCGGTACGCCTCAAAAGACTGCGGATCCACGTTCAGGCGCTTAGCCATCACCTCAATAGCCGGCGGATTCTGATCCACACACACGAACTTACGGCCCAACTGAGCCGCCGCTGCACCCGTAGAACCAGAACCAGCGAAGAAATCCAATACCCAATCACCCGGGCGGGAACTCGCCGCAATCATACGACGCAACAGGCCCGTAGGCTTCTGCGTGGGATACCCCGTCTTCTCCTTACCCGTCGGTGACACAATAGTATGCCACCACACATCAGTAGGGAGCTTACCGCGAGAAGCCTTCTCCTCAGTCACCAAACCGGGAGCCATATACGGTTCACGATCAACCTCCGCAGTATTGAAGTAATAGCTGCGGTGATCCTTCGCGTACACCAAAATATTGTCGTGCTTCGTCGGCCAGCGGCGCGTAGACTTCGCACCGTAGTCATAAGCCCAAATCAGCTCATTAATGAAGTTCTCACGACCAAAAATCATGTCGCACATAATCTTCACATAATGAACCTCACGCCAATCCAGGTGCAGGTACAGGGTGCCGTCCTGTGCGAGCAGACGGTGCGCCTGCTCAATACGCGGCGCTAGGAACGCCCAATAATCCTCGAACGAGTCGTTATAGCTCGCCAGAGTCTGCAGGGTGCTCGAATAGCTCTTGCCCTTAAAACCGGTGCGGTCCCCCTTCTCAGAAGCCTCCGCGCTCAAAGTGCGGCGCGTCTGCTTCTTACCCGTATTGAACGGCGGGTCAATATAAATCACGGTGAACGCACCATCGGGCAGCTCACGCAGATACTCCAGGTTATCTGCCTGCACCAGCAGCGACGGGCCCTGCGGATCGAAAAC
>FLSD01000014.1_pt2 | contig 31156 bp, 23 predicted proteins | sample 1497351 | NCBI WGS metagenome assembly FLSD01 (sample SAMEA4031770, study PRJEB14383) | metagenome | biome: human; feature: oral; material: saliva | place: Philippines | collected 2014 | reverse complement strand
TGTTACGCTGCCAGAGCGTTGATCTTGTCGGGCTGGAAGCCGGACCAGTGCTCGTCGCCTGCAATGACGACGGGTGCCTGCATGTAGCCGAGGGACTTGACCATTTCGAGGGCCTGAGCGTCTTCGGTGATATCAACCTTGGTGTAGCTGATACCCTTCGCGTCGAGGGCGCGGTAGGTCATGTTGCACTGGACGCACTGCGGCTTGGTGTACACGGTCACTACCATGGGAATGCCTCTTACTTTCTCCCGCTCAGGCGGGGTTATCTCGTGAATGAATCTGGCGTGTTTCGTCTGTGGTTCACCACGTGGTGTTGACGGTGAGCGCGGTGCCGTCCGCTGCCCCCTCCTAGTGGGGTGTGGCGGTCTCCTGCACTGGGGCAGGGCGCTCAAAGTGCCGTAGTGGTGGAACCGAGTATTAATACTACATCTAGTGTCGAGATTTTTCTTCACCACAAGATGATGTGGTGCAGGGGTCGTGTTTCGTTCGATAAACCCACAGCTGAACCCACTTAAGAGGGGGTGTCTACAGCTTATCCACACCCTGCCGCGGGGCTAGTTCGTTGGATTCTCGCGGGGTGCGCCGGGTTATCCACAGGTGGGGTTTAAGTTGGTCAGAATTTTTAAGGGTTCATTCGCCCGCTGAGTTGAGGTTCAGTTAACCTCATGTATGCTTTCGGGGGCATAAAACCCGGCAGATTCGGGCTTGATTTTAAAGAGATCTTAACTCTCACCCGTTCTTGCGCGGAACGGCGCGGTTTTAAAGCAGAACGGACTTTCTTAAAGGCGAGGGTTAACCCCCTTCGAGCGGCTTTAAGCTATGTGATTAAGGCTGTAGAAAAGATTTTTAACTCTTTTTGATGAACCGGTGTGTCGTGGGTTTAAGTTGGTTAATTCCGCTGAAACGCCAAAACCCACCGCAGATACCGGTATTTCGCGGTATTTGCGGTGGGTTTACAGGCCACAGGCACATGTTTTAGCAACCGGTGAGGCGCAGGAGAAACACAACCGACTAGAAATCAATCAGACCCAGCTCACGCAGTTTCTTACTCAGTGTTACGCCGTCGGTGGCTTCAATCCACAGCGGCGAGCGCATCATCTGTTCGGCACGATGGTCGCTCCACACGCGGCCGGAGGCGAGCATGGTCTCCCCCACCGTCAGGTTGCGGATGACGATTGCCGCCACGTTGTCCGGGTAGCGTACCGCGAAGCCGTTGTAGATGTACGGATCGCGCTGCCCGTCGTCGCCAACGAGGATCCACTTCATCTGCGGGAATTCCTCGGCGAGGCGGCGCAGGGACTCAACCTTGTGGCTGGTGCCGGAACGGAACCAGCGGTCCGGGGTGGGGCCCCAGTCGGTCAGCAGGAACGTGCCGCGCGGGTAGCCGTTGCGGCTGAGGAAGCGGCGTAGGGTCGGGGTGATGTTCCAGGCGCCGGTGGACAGGTACATGAACGGCGCATCCGGGTGGCTGCGGCGGATACGGTCGGCCATGACCGCCATGCCGGGGGTGGGGATGCGTGCGTGCTCGTCGAGGATGAAGGAGTTCCAGGCGGCGACCAGGGGGCGCGGCAGCATGGTGACCATGACGGTGTCGTCGACGTCCATGATGACGCCGATTTTCTGGCTTTCGGGAACGATGTAGACGCTGGTTGCTACGGCACGGGAGCCGGGCACGTACATGATGACTTCGTGTATGCCGGGTTCCAGGTCGATGCAGAGTTTGACGTCGAGCACGCCGCCGTGGTCGGTGTACGCCTCGTGCTTGGTGCCGTCGATGACGATGGTGACGGGTGCATCGGACATGGCGGTTGCGGTGAAGGAGCGCCAGCCGCGCATGGGGTTAGCGGTGTCTTGGGTGCCTTCTACAACCTGCAGGAGGCGTTCGAGGTTGACCGTCTTGTAGAGTGCGCGGGCGATGATGCGGACCCAGCCGGGGTTGCCTTCGGAGGCGGCGCGGCCGTAGCCTTCGGTGGGCACGAGGATTGGTTCGCAACCGGCGGCGAGGGCGCGCTTTTCACGCCACCTGTGCAGCCGGTCAGCAACACGGTAGCCGATGTTGACTGCCTCGTCGGCAGCATCGTTCACAAGGTTGCGCAGTTCGTGAGTGCCCAAATTCTCCATCCCACTAGTGTAGCGGAGCGTTACCGGCTTGCGGCTTCTTGATTTTGTGTTCTTATACCTAGTTTTTATACCTATTAATACTGTGGTGCTGAGCGTGCGGTGTGATGTGCACATTATTTAGGGTGTATTCGCTGTTCAGATTCGTTCCTTGCAGGTGGGGGCGTTATCCTGGAGAGTATGACCCACTCACAGCCTAACCGCCGACTTTTTGTGCTCGGCACTGCTATGCTTCCGCTGATTGCTGCCTGCTCGAAGAAGTCGAATGACTACGACGGCACCAGCGGTAATTTCACTCCGTATCAGGCTGGCGGCGAGACCTCTGCTGCTGCTACTCGCCCCGCGCCCACGAATTCGCCGACGGTTGCCGCTGCCGGCAACCCGGTTGATAAGCCGCGTGAATGGCCCGGTATCGGCAACTCCCTCGTTGGTGACGGTAAGTATATTGCGTGGACTGTTGATGACGGTGCAAGCCCGGAGGCGATTCGCGGCTACGCTGAGTTCTCGAAGCGTACGAATACTCGTCTGACGTTCTTCATTAACGCTTCGTACACCGGTTTTAAGGAGCATGTGTCGTTGCTGCGTCCGCTGGTTCAGAGCGGCCAGATTCAGGTTGCGAACCACACCTACAACCACGCCGACCTGACCACCCTGGACGCTGAGGGCGTGAAGGAAGAGCTGCAGCGTAACGAAGACGAGATTATGAGCATGTTCGGTGTCTCGTCGAAGCCGTACTTCCGCCCGCCCTACGGCCGCTATAACGATGCAGTGCTGAAGGCAGCCGGCGAGATTGGTTTTACCCGCCCGGTCATGTGGAACGGCACTACCGGCGATGAGGCGAAGACGAGCGCCCGTGTGATTTACATGCGCTGCATCCGCTACATGCTGCCTCAGCAGATTGTGCTGGGTCACCTGAACTACGAGACGATCATCCCGATTCTCGATCAGGTGAAGGACCTGCTCGATGACCGCGGTCTGACTGCGGTGACGATTCGTGACTACTACGGTGACGCATCCGAGGAAGAGATTAAGGCGGCGGCTCCTTCGTCGACCCCCACCCCGGAGGAGAACACCCCGTCACCTGAGGCGACCACCGAGGCCCCTACCCCGGAGCCCACTACTGAGGCTCCGACTCAGGCACCGACCACCCGCTATGAGGATGAGGTAGCGGCTAGCCAGCAGGCTACGACTGCACCCGCGGCGGCGACCACTACGGCTCCGCCTGCCCGTGCGACGACTGCCCCGGCAGCTACCTCGACCGGTTCGGCAACGGCTACCCGCCGCTAGCCGCTTCGGCTAAATCTTGAGATACAGTGAAAGACCCCCTCGCACCGGGTGAACCGGTTCGAGGGGGTCTTTCTATCATTACAAGGCATTCATGCGTATGGTATCCGCACCTGATGCGTGGGTTTAGGCGTGACGCTGTTCGGCACGGTATGCGGCGGGCGTGGTACCTGTCCACAGGGTGAAGGCGCGCACGAAGCTATTGGCTTCAAGGTAGCCGAGCATGAACGCGATAGAATCCATGCTCATATCCGTGGTGGATAGGTACTGCTTGGCAAGGAGCAGACGCACATGGTTGAGCTGCTTGCGGAAGGTGGTGCCTTCTTCAGAGAGCTGCCGTTGCAGGGTTCGGGCGCTGGTGACGAGCTTGTGGGCTACGTCTTCGATAGTGTTCTCCCCTGCCGGGAGAAGTTCCATCAGGGCGGCACGCACTCGAGCTGAGGTGCTGTCGTCCACGTCCAGTTGCGAGAGCCTGCGTGAGAGCTCCGGCTCAAAGTAGGACCACATGCTGTCATTGTGGGAGATGAAGGGAATCTGCAGATCCGTGAGGTTGAAGGTGATGGCGTTGACGCCAGTCACTTCTACCGGCGCACCGACCATTTTCTCCAGGGAGGAGCTGGCCGGGTAGACGCTTTCCACGCGAAGCGGCTGTATCTGCTCTTTGGTTGCTGAGCGGATAATGTGCAGGATAAAAGCGAGTTCGCCTTCTGCCACAAATGCGGGGAGTTGGGTTCCGGGTTCATCTGCCTCAATGTAGAGGGTGCTTTCCTGCCCCAGGGTTTCGAGGCGGTAGCGAATCGGCCCGATGAGGGGCTTATGCTGAGCTAACCGTTCGATGCACCGCTGCCCGTTTTGAGCGCAGTACGCCGCAAATATGGGCGGGCTGAAACGCTCAACACCGTCAGATGTTGCCAGGAGGATAGCGAAGTCCTCGGAGGGAGCCAACTGCCCTACCGCATCCATGAGAGCTAGATAGTCCGGTCCGGACAGGGCGGGTGTTGAACGGCTGAAGAGGTCTTCTGCCAGGCCCGCTTTGCGGAGCACTTCGCCGGGGTCAATGCCGAAGGCGGTGAAGAGCTGTGAGAACTGGGCATCCAGTATGTAGGTTTTCATGGGGTGTTACTTTGCGCTACCTGCAACCTGCTGATCATAAACAAAATCCAGCATTGCCTTGCGCGGCATCATCGGGGAGAGGGAAATAAGGGGCTTCTGCCACGCAACCAGGCCGGAAACAACGTTGATCTTGCCTGCGATCATGCCGTCGTAACCTTCCTTCGCGACCTGTACCGGGGAGACAGCGTTAGCGAAAAGCTTAGTATCATCCAGGCCGCCTGCCGCCGCGAAGCCGGTTGCCATAGCGCCGGGCATCAGGCAAGAGACGGTCACGCCGGTACCCTGCACCTCACGCCACAGGGCGTTGGACCAGCTGGTGATGTACGCCTTGGTGGCGTAGTAGACTGCCTGCAGCGGACCGGGGGTGGTAGCTGCGGTGGAGGAGACGTTGAGGACCTTACCGGAGCCACGCTTGATCATTTCGGGTAGGAAGAGCTTGAGCAGGCGGGTGGGAGATTCGATGTTCACAGCGATCATGGACATGTCATCTTCCATGGAGCGTTCGCGGGCGAAGTCGCCCTGACCGCCGAAGCCTGCGTTGTTGATGAAGTAGTCGGGCAGGATGCCGAGCTCCTGGCATGCGTCGAAGATCTGCTGGGAGGATGCTTCGGTGGAGAGGTCAGCGGCGATGGTGTATGCCTTCACGCCGTAGTCCTTTTCGACCTGTGCCGCCTGCGCGTCGAGCTTGCTCTGGCTGCGGCCAACCAAGATGACGTCGCCACCGGTTGCTGCGTGGATGTTGACGAATTCGGTGCCGAGGCCGCCGTAAGAACCGGTGATGAGTGCAGTTGCCATGAGATGTTCTCCTTGAAGAGTAGAAGCTTGTGTGTAGATTCTGCCGAGCTTTTCGGTGGTTTCCGTTGCCTTGTGGTTACAACTATACGGAGCAAAAGACGCCAGTGATACAGCAATTTGCGCCAGGAATCTGCAAAACGCGCCAACTCTGCTGGCGCGTCCTGCGATGTGAACGGCAACTGCTCTTAGCTTGTTTTCCCGCGCTTGTTTTCCCGCCGCCTCTTTCTGAGGCGCCACTCCCCTGGCGATGTTTAACGGCGAAGCCCCCTTGTACTTTTCAGTACGAGGGGGTTTCGTCACATCAGCCTAGAATCCGCGCGGGGTCAGAACCTGCGGGCAGCAGGGCTAGCGCGGCTGGTAGGCGCGGGCACGCTCAACGCGGGCACGGCGTGCCTCCGCATCCTGCAGGACCGGCACCAGCATACGCACCAGCTGACCCATACCACGCAACACCATCTTCAGCCACAACGTCACCGACCAGGCCGTCGCCAAACGCGGGTGGCGCGTACGCATCAAGCGCACCCCCTGAAAAGAGACCGTGTAATACAGCAGGAACAGCAACGCCTCACGAAAACGGTGCACCTGCCGAAGAATAGGGTTCTGAGGAAGCTTCATCATGCCTCCCAGTATACCCACCGGCATGAGCCCCAACCCGCCGGGATCACCCGTAATAATCCCGAATCGTCACCGTCGTCAACCCGCGCTGATCCAACAAACCCCGAATACGGTCCAGCTCAGACACCACACCCCGATAATTCAAATGCCCAATCAGAATATGCTGAGCCAAAGCGTACTTCTCCGCATAGGCATACACCTCAGCCGAAGAAATATTAGAAGAATCCGCCAACGACCCGTACCACAACACCGGGCGCGTAAAACCACACGACGCCGCAGCCGCCAACACGCGCGCATCATAATACCCGTACGGCGGGCGGAAATACGGCTTCGAAGACACCCCAAAAAGCCGCACAATCTCCTCATCATTACGGGTCAGCTCATGCACAATCTGCTCATCCGTCAGGCTCGTCAACGCCGCATGACTATACGTATGGTTCGCAATCTGCAGCTGGCCGCTCTTCACCAGCGGCAACAACAGGTCACGATGCTGATTAAACGCCGGGTACTGACCATTAATAAAGAATGTGAGGCGCGTGCCGGTACGGCGGGCAAACTCCGCGTAGGCGCGCACCACCTCCGGGTCGGCACCATCATCAACCGTCCACGCAATATACTTGCCCTCGCCCGGCAGGCCGGTCTGCGGGCCAGTCCAGGCACGCGCCGCGGGAACAGGGTTTGACGAGGTCGCAGTCGCAGTCTTAGACGCCGCGGCGGTCGGGGATGCGGTACCCGTTGCGGAGCCAGTCGCAGATGCGGACGGGGTAGCCGCCGAGCTTGCCGAAGCAGTCGCCGAGGCGCTACCGGATGCGCTACCCAAGGCAGACCCGCCAGCCGACGCTCCGGGGGCGCCTTCCGCCGCGGACGGGGCGCAGCCGGTCATGCCAAGACCCAGCACACCGAAGCTCACCGCGCCCAGCCCAAAGGTACCAACGTGGTGTAGCAGTTCCCGTCGCCCGATGGAGGCGCGGGCAGAGGCGCCCGATATCGTGTGGTCAGTAGCGGGGTTGACGATAGCAGATTGACGAGGAGCGATAGGTTTTTCTGAGCGTGGAACAGTGTTCATATTATGAGTGTATGATAGGCACACCATTAGCTATCGAAAAATTCAAAATATTACTTAATGATTAATACCGCCGCGATTAAAGAACCTTTATACGCTTTCATTCCACTCGCACGTCGAAGACCACGCTCGGCACACTAAGCTACCCCCGCACGCCAGATAATCCAAGTAACCCAGGTAATCCAGGTACAGCTCCCACTACAGCGCAAGGTGCAATTCTGAGCACAGCAAATCTAAGTACAGCAAGGCCCCTCCCCCAGAACGCATTCACAACGCGCCCGGGAAAGGGGCCTCAACATATAAGTTATAAGTTCACGCAACTGCGCAATCGTACAACCGGTACGCGAAGAGAAACCTACTCAGATTCCGAAGCTCGCGGCTGTTCCGCCTCGGTAGGCTCCAGCTCAGCAGGCTCCAGCGCATTCAGTGCCTCCAGTGCCGCCGCCTCCAGTGCCGCCGCCTCCGCAGCCTCTTCGGCGTCAGCCTCAGCCACACGCTCAGCATCCGACTCCGCAGAAGTCACCGCCGCCGGGTTCGTCAAAACCTTCACACCCATGCTGCGCAGCGCATCCGCGTTCGTGATCGTCTCATCATTATCAATCAGATACACCTTGTACCCGTCATTACGCAGGCGGCGCATCAGCTCCAGCAGCATGCTCTGAGCGACCTCATCCACCGCGTACACGCGCGTCACATCCAGGGCGACCTTCGAACCCTCCATCGGGGATTCCACAATCTCACGGATAACGCGCTCCACACCCGCAAAACGGATGCGGCCCTGCAACTGAATCAGGCGCATCGACTCGTCCCCTGAACCGATCTGGTAGTTCGCGCGCAACGCCGAACGAGCCACCGTCGGAACGTTCATCACGTGCATGCCCATGTCGTCAGAGAACTGCTCGAACAGCTCCACGCCGCGCACACTGTTACCGTGACCGTCCAGACGCGGCGAGAACGTCGCCACGCCCAGCTGGCCGGGCACCGCACCAATAATGCCGCCGCCCACGCCGCTCTTCGCCGGAACACCCACCTGGGTCGCCCAGTCACCCGCCGCGTTATACATACCGCACGTGAACATGACGCTCAGCACCTGACGCACCACAGTCTTAGGAACCACCTGCTCACCCGTCACCGGATGCACACCATAGTTCGCCAGAGTCGCCGCCATCAACGCCAAATCCTTGACCGTCACCATCAGCGAGCACTGGCGGGTATAACCCTGCACCGTCACGGTCGGGTCGCCGGTCAGGATGCCGTGGCCGCGCAGCATGTGCGCAATCGCGTAGTTGCGGTGCGCGTGCTCCAGCTCAGACTCGTACACGCGCTCATTCACCGACAGGCGGCGGCCTGCAAACGCAGACAGACCGGAGATGACGCGTTCCATGCGCTCGCCCTGAGTCGCACCGGGAGGGCCCACCAGCGAATGGGTGGTAATCGCGCCGGCGTTAATCATCGGGTTCAGCGGCTTACCGGAGCCGTCCTCCAGGGACATCTCGTTGAAAGGCTCACCGGAAGGCTCCACGCCCACCTTCGCGAGCACATCATCATAGCCGCGGTCCGCGAGCGCGAGGGCGTACACGAACGGCTTAGAAATCGACTGGATCGTGAACTCCACATCGGAGTCACCTGCGGCGTACTGCTCACCATCAACCATGGCGATGGACGCGGCAAGCTTGTCCGGGTTCACGGCGGCAAGTTCAGGAATGTAGTTTGCCAGCTCACCGGAGGTATCAGAAGCAACCGACTCGAGGGTCTCGGTCAGGTAAGTGGCAATAGGTGAATGCATGGTGTTCCGTATCTGCTGCTAATCGTGGTTGTTCTCGTCAAAAATTCCAGGATGCGCCAGCCCGCTATTTCGTTTCAGCCCGTTCCGTTTCAGCCGGGCTGAGGCGGCACCCCCTAGCTGTGAAGCCTGTCAAAGTGTGTGGGTGGCAAGCGCCTTTTGCTCCCTAAAGAGTGTATCTTTTGCGTGGTGAAGCCACCAAATATAACGGCCGCCTCTCCCCCGCTATTCCGGCACGCAGAAATCGCACACGCAAGGTTTTCAGGTGGCCTAGAGGTTCAGGTGGCCTGCGGGTTCAGGTGTTTTAGGGGTGGCGAACCGAATCCGGCTCACGACCGCCCAGCTCGGCGGTCTCCAGCTGGAAGGTCGAGTGCTCCACCGACACCTCAAAATGGCTCGCCACGCACGAACGGATACGGTCCAGAATCGCCACCGCAGACCCGTCATGGAAGCACGAATCGGCAACCACCACGTGCGCGGTTACCACCGGCAGGCCGGTAGCCACCGTCGAAGCATGCACATCGTGCACCTCCACCACACCGTCAACACTCAAGATATGCTCACGCATCGCGTCCAGGTCCAGGCCGTCCGGGGTGAACTCCATGAGCACCGCCGTGGTCTGCTTCATCAGACGCACCGCACGCGGCACAATCAGCGCCGCAATGAACAGACCGGCAAGGGCGTCCGCCTGGTAGAAGCCGGTCAGCCAAATCACGATAGCCGCCACAATCACGCCCAGCGAACCCAGCGCGTCATTGAGCACCTCCAGGAACGCGGCGCGCATATTGAAGTTCGCGTTCCTCGCCGTAGCCAGCACCGCAATACCAATAGCGTTCGCCACCAGGCCAACCACGCCAAAGATCAGCAGTTCGGTGCCGGGAACCTCAGGTGCCGCAAACAGACGATGCACGCCCTCCACCGCCGTGTAGATACCCACCGCCAGAAGCAGCACCGACTGCCCGAGGGCGGCAAGCACCTCAATGCGGCGGAAACCCCACGTACGGCGGGACGTTGCCGGGCGCGTCATCAGCGAAGCCGCAGTGAGCGCAACCAGCAGGCCGGACGCGTCCGCCAGGGCGTGCGCCGTATCGGTCAGCAACGCAAGACTTCCCGTGACCAACGAACCGATCGCCTGCGCCAGCACGATAACGACCGCCAAGCTGAACGCAATCAGCAGGCGCGGACGCATCGAAGCGGCATCCTCCGGGCTCGGAGCATGGGAATGGTCGTGCCCATGGTGATGCCCGTGGTGGTGTGCGCCCATGAGTGGCTCCTCAACTACTAAACTACGCTGTCAACTACCCAGGATATCCGGTAGATAGCAAAATCGCCCGATTCACAAGAACCGGGCGAAAAGCTCCTCAACCGAGGAAAACGTGGAGATAAGGGGACTCGAACCCCTGACCCCCTGCATGCCATGCAGGTGCGCTACCAGCTGCGCCATATCCCCATATTCTATTAGTGACCTCAACGAGGCAACATGAATATATTACACACACCACGGACAGCGATGCAAACCAGAGCACCCAAAAACCCAAAAAAGTTCCGGAGCAACCGGGCAACCAAAAGGGACAACCGGAGGGGGCAGCCAGAAGGAGACAGAAGAGGCTACAGGGCAGGCAGAAACGCCCTCACAACACGCAGATTAAACACGCAGAAAGAGGCGGGCCCCTCGGCACGATACAGCGCCAGCAGAGCCCACCCCTCATCAGCTAAAAATCAAGCCTACGCCTCATCCTGAGCGGGAATGATGCGTGCAGCATCTTCCTCAGTCTCACCCTCAATATCGAAGGGAGCCTCGTTCTCAACACCCAGCTCAATACGCGGAGCCTCAGCCCACAGACGATCCAGAGCGTAGAACTCGCGGTCCTCCTCATGCTGAACGTGCACGACAATATCGCCGAAGTCCAGCAGAATCCAACGACCCGAGGCGCGACCCTCACGGCGAACCGGCTTCAGGTCAGCCTGCTCACGCAGAGCGTCCTCAACCTCATCCGCAACAGCGTTCACAAGGCGCTCATTGTGGGCAGAAACCACCAGGAAGCCATCAATCAGACCCATCGCATCGGAAGCATCCACAGCGAACAGGTTAGTTCCCTGCTTCTCCTCCGCAGCGCGGGCGGCAATGCGCAGAGCCTCAACCGAGGACTGTGCAGCAGTCATATTTTCCTTCCTTGCCGGCAGAACACCCGCCGGCAACACCCGCAACAGGGGTGCATTGTTCACGGCCTACTTAGGGCCAAAAATCATAATCAGACCGACAACGACCAGGGCGAGTAGCAGCACAATCCACAGCCACGCCAGGGAGGTCTTCTGCGCAGGCTGCAGAACCTCTTCAGCCTTCTCAACAGCGCTCTCAGAAGCAGACTTTTCGCCAGCTTCCTTCGATTCAGCGTCCTTCGAAGCCTCAGCAGAGACAGGCTTCGACTCAGCCGACTGAGACTCCTCCTTAGACTCTTCAGCGGTCTCCTCAACCAGCGCCTCTTCGGGATCCTGACGATCCACCATGCGCTGCAGCAGCTCCTCAACCTCATCCGGGCTCAGAGCAACGGTCGGGTCGCCGTCCACCGAATCTACGGTATCCCCTGCGGAGGCGCTATCCAGCACGCTCAGGTCAAGACCCTGCGCGTTCACCGCGCTCACGCGGGTGGGCAGCTCATCAGCGGACTCTTCAACCTCAGCAACCTCAACGGTCTCTTCCTCAACGGAAGCGACCTCGGTCTGCTCAGCCTCAATGTCAGAGCTGTCCAGCTCCTCAACCTTCGGCTCATCGCGCACCAGGTACTGGTGTAGCTCGGGCTCGGGTTCCGGCTTCTCCTCCTTGACCACGGCAATGACCGGGATCGAAGAAGTCATCGGGTTATCCACGGCGGAGGGGCTGGTCGCATCCACGCGGTTCTTCGCGATCTCTTCGGGGCGCAGAACACGCAGGCTACTGGTCAGAGGAGCAGGCTCGTGCAGCTTCTCCTCATCGTTCGCCTCAGTGTCAATCTTGCCCTGAGCCGCCAGCGCCGCAAAACGACGCTGAACAGCCAAAACCTGCGGGTCAATAGCGTCCGCATGAACCACGGAGCCCATGTTCTCAACAGGCTTCGCGGGCTCACCGCGGCGGGCTGCACGCAGGTACTCGGCAACTTCTTCACGGTAGCGGGCAAGACGGCGCGGACCCATCACCTTAGTAGGCGGCGGCACCTCAATGCCGTCCTCGGTCACGTACGTCTCGTAGAGGTACGCTTCGTCCTCGCTATAGGGCTTCGAACCCGTAGCTTCACTCATGTGTTCCCTCATTATTCGTCGATTGGGGTGCCTGCCCAGACTCATCCTTCACGCGGGGCAAGCCGTCACGGTACGCCGTCAAGGCGTCCTTCTTGTACAGGCCGTACTTAGCAATGTACTGCACCACACCATCGGGCACCAGGTACCAGATGGGGGCGTCTTCAGCTGCGCGGCGACGAATATCGGTCGAAGAAATCGCCATCGCAGGAATCTTCAGGGTCGTAATATGACGACCCTCAGCCAGCGGCGGATCCAGCTTATGATCGGGGCGGGTCACGCCCACAAAAGTCGCCAAATCCCACAGCTTATGGGCATTACGCCAGGTCATAATCTGACTAATCGCGTCCGCACCGGTAATGAAGAACAGGTCAGCATCCGGGCGCAGGGCGCGCAGCTCGTTAAGCGTATCAAAGGTGTAGGTGGCGCCGCCACGGTCAATATCAATACGGCTCACCGTAAAACGCGGGTTCGACGCGGTCGCAATCACCGTCATCAGGTAGCGATGCTCAGCGTCACTCACGTGCCGCTCCCCCACCTTCTGCCAGGGCTGACCGGTCGGAACGAACACGACCTCGTCCAGGTCGAACACGGCGGCAACCTCACTAGCTGCCACCAGGTGTCCGTGGTGAATCGGGTCGAAAGTTCCACCCATCACGCCCAGACGCACCCGACCGGGAATGCGCGGGGGAATCGACTCGGTGCTCGGAGCACCAAAATCAAGGTGAACAGTCTGGTCAGTCACAAATGCCGTCCTTGCTGGGGACAGAGACCGCACCACGGCAGCTTAAGGAGCCGCCACAGGTGCGGATGCGGGCAGGTACACAGAAGGTACGCAACACCGAAAACGGCCCGCGTACATTCCCCTCTATGCTACCTGCTTGCGGTCAAAAAAACCGAAATGACGGGGGTGAGCTAAGCCGCCAGTGGAATACCCAGCCAGCACGCCCGGCCACAGGTTCACCGCAGGCTCACCCGCATGTTCCGACGCGCAGATCCGGCGCGAGAAGCACCCACAGAGCATACAAGAAAGCGCCACGCACCGGAGCAAACCCCGGTGCGCGGCACCATTCATCGTCTAAGTAACCGCTGTAGGCAACAGCTAACGCCTAGCTATTAGTCTTCGACGTTCGGCATGTCGATATTCTCGTCGACCTTGCCTTCCTTCAACTTCTTGCGGTACTCCACCGACTCGGTCCACACGCCTGCAACACGCTCAGACTCCAGCTCGGCACGAGCCTCCGCCTTCGCGTCCATACGCTCCTTGTACTCCACACGCTTCTGCGCACGAGTCGGGCGAATAATCTCTTCCAGACGAGCGTCCGTACCACGCGGGGAAGACAGCAGCTCAGCGCCACCGACCATGGTCGGCTCCCAATCGAAGATCACCGAGTTGTCGTTCTCACCAATCACCACGGCGTCACCGGCACGAGCACCAGCCTTGAACAGCTCATCCTCAACACCCAGGCGCGCCAGGCGGTCCGCCAGGTAGCCGACAGCCTCATCATTATTGAAGTCAGTCTGCTGAATCCAACGCTCAGGCTTCTCACCAATCACGCGGAACAGCGGCTCAAGGTTACGCTCCTCACGGCGAATAATGAACTCCTGCTTCTTCTTACCGCGGAAGCCCTTCGGACGAACCACAGGAGCCTCAACAACCACGCGTTCCGCTTCCTTCTCGGCAGCGGCACGAGCCTCGCGGTCCTCCTCCACGAGCTTTGCCATCGCAAAGACCAGGGACTTCAAACCCTCATGGGAAGCAGTCGAAATCTCGAAGACCTTGAAGCCCATCTCCTCAAACTCGGGGCGAACAAACTCCGCCAGCTCACGAGCCTCAGGAACGTCAATCTTATTGAGCACCACAATCTGCGGACGCTCATGCAGCGGCACGGTCACACCCGCAGTCGGGTCAACCTCATAGTTTTCCAGCTCGCCGCGAATCACCTCAAAGTCACTAATCGGGTCGCGGCCCGGCTCCAAAGTAGCGCAGTCAATCACATGCACCAGAGCCGAAGAACGCTCCACATGGCGCAGGAAGCGGTGACCCAGACCGCGGCCCTCCGAAGCGCCCTCAATCAGACCCGGAACATCCGCGACGGTGTAGCGAACATCGCCCGCCTGCACCACACCCAGGTTCGGGATCAGGGTGGTGAACGGGTAATCAGCAATCTTCGGACGCGCCGCAGAAATCGCAGCAATCAACGAAGACTTACCCGCCGAGGGGTAACCCACCAGAGCCACATCCGCAATGGACTTGAGCTCCAGAACAATATCAGCCTCTTCACCGGGGGTGCCCAACAGAGCAAAACCGGGAGCCTTACGCTTAGCCGAAGCCAACGCAGCATTACCCAGACCGCCCATACCGCCACGGGCAGCAACATACTCGTCGCCCACACGCAGCAGGTCAGCCAAAACATTACCCTCGCGGTCCTTCACCACGGTACCCTGCGGCACGGTCAGGATCAGGTCCTCACCGTTAAAGCCGTGGTGCATATCGCCGCGGCCGATGTCACCGTTCGGGGCGTGCTGATGCGGGCTGTGGTGGTACTCCAGCAGGGTCGTGGTCTGGTTATCCACGCGCAGAATCACCGCGCCACCATTACCACCATTACCGCCGTTAGGGCCGCCCAGGGGCTTAAACTTTTCACGTCGCACGGAGACGCAGCCGTTACCTCCGCGACCGCCAGATACATGCAAGACCACGCGGTCCACGAATTCTGCCACGGGTTCTCCTTATCTTGGAAAATCTTCACTTCGCCACCGCACGGCACACACCAATCATGCTGCGGATGCGGCGGCAGGCGCGACCGGGTTGGGGTGCGCCTCATCGTGGAGCCCAGCACAGGCGAGCATCCACGGCATTCGAGGTCATAGCGAGAGGGGGTAGACTAACGCCTACCCCCTCTGCCCTAGCGGTGAGTATTACTCAGCTGCAGCCAGGATGTTAACGACCTTGCGGCCCTTGCGGGTACCGAATTCGACGGTGCCTGCTGCCAGAGCGAACAGGGTGTCGTCGCCACCGCGGCCAACGTTCAGGCCGGGGTGGAAGTGGGTGCCGCGCTGGCGAACGAGAATCTCGCCTGCGTTGACGGACTGGCCGCCGTAGCGCTTAACACCGAGGTACTGGGGGTTCGAGTCACGGCCGTTACGGGTGGAGCTTGCGCCCTTCTTGTGTGCCATTCTGTATTCCTACCTTAGGGTTGAATTCCGGTCGTTTCGATTACGCGTTGATAGCGGTAATCTTGACGGTGGTCAGCTCGGCGCGGAAGCCCTGACGCTTCTTGTAACCGGTCTTGTTCTTGTACTTCTGAATAACGATCTTCGGACCGCGCAGGTCCTCAACCTTCTCAGCAACAACCTTGGCGGAAGCCAGGGACTTTGCGTCAGCGGTGACCTTGTCACCGTCGACGAGCAGCAGCACGGGCAGCTCAATGGTGCTGCCGGGCTCGCCTGCAACACGGTCAAGGGTAACGAGGTCGCCTACGGAAACCTTCTCCTGGCGGCCGCCAGCGCGTACAATCGCGTATGCCACTATGGGACTCACTTTTCTCGACAACTTGCTTCTTGGATCTCACACGAATGAGCAGCCTGCGCTTTCATTGCTGTGCGCCCTCCCCCGCCAGTCAAAAGACCGCGAACAAGGAGGAACGGCCCGTGCGTTCCGACGGGATTGCCCGCCAAAGCCAACACGCGAGGCTCACCGGTGGTGTCTCTCTCCCGCACGTTCCAAACTCAGCCGATCACTCGACCGCGCCGAAGACGATGCGGGTGGGAGCGGTGTCTCCCGCTGGCCCTGCGTCGATAGGGCTTCACTGAGATAAACACCAGTCCTTAAGGATACGGCATGATCTACGCGCCGCGCAATAGATAGTTTCACGGATTATCCGCAGACACCGCGTGATGCTCCTCTAATACTGCACCGCACTCTTAATAGCGCCTTTAAAATGACGCAGCACACGCACAGAAAAAAATAGCCTCGGTAGGGAAGTTCCGGCTCGCCCTACCGAGGCTCATATAACACACACCATCGGAATTCCGATGATCGGAAGCTAAAGACTAATCGTCCTTACCTTCACGCTTAATGTCGGCAGCAGCAACACCAATGCCGAACAAAACAGGGGCCGAAGCGTCATCAGACACCGGAGCCACATCCGCAACAGAAGCGGAAGCAACCACGGAACCCTCAGCACGCTCGGAAGCGTCCACGGTCACGACCTGAGCACCGGCACCGGCACTCGATGCCGCACGGCGAGTGCGACGCTTACGCGGGGTCGAACCGGGCACCTGAGCCGCAGGCTTCTGAGCCTCCTCAACCGGAACCTCAGCCTCATCCGCTGCGGGAGCTGCGCCCACCACACCGGTCACAGCCGGAGCACCAATCACTCCGGTCACGACCGGGCGAGACTCAGACTTCTCAATCTTACCAGCATTTGCAGGTGCCTGCCCAGTTGCCTGCTCAGCTGCCTTCTCGGCGCGCTTCTCATCAGCGGCGCGACGAGCACGACGGCGGGACGCACGCGGAGTCTCACGAACATCCTCAATGCGCAGGTCCTCACGCTCAACACGCTTGGACTCCTGAGCCTTCTGATTGGAGTTCGCCTCTGCGTTCTTGTGTTCCGAGCTCTTCGCCGAACGATCCTCACGGCCCGAACGGAACGACTCACCCTCGGTACGGGCAAGACGGCCAGCCTTCTGAGAAGCACGAGCCTTCGCCTCACCAGCGCGAATCGCCTCAAAACGATCCGAGGAGCGGCTAAAGCGCGGGTCAAGCTCCGGGTCAACGTGATGCTCGTCCTCCAGCGAACCGGCACCGGAACCCTCCACAGCGGCAATATCCGCATCGGTCAGCTCGCGGCGCTGGCGGTTACGAGAAGACTTCTTCTCGCCACGCTTGGACGAACGACGCTCCTCCGAACGGCCCTGCGCAGAGTCCTTCGAGGAACCCTCAGCGGGCTCCTCCTCCACGCGGTCGAACGCGCTCGCCAGCTGCTCCAGGGAGAAACCACCCTGCTCACCGACCCAGTTGCCCTCGGTGACCTCAGCGACCTTGTCCTCACGCTGAGCAACCTCCGCGTGAGCCTGCTCGCTGGCAGCCTCGGCAATACCCTGAATCTCCTGCTCAAGCGAAAGCTCAGCGGTCTCCGCACGGCGCGAACGCTTGCGGCGCTTACGCTTCTTGCGGGTCGAAGCGGTCTCCTCCGAAGCTTCCTCACTATGAGCGGATGCGGCAGCCACCGCAGCCATAGCGTTACGGCGCTCAGCCTTCTTCGACTCCAGAGCATCCTGCTTCTGCTGGTCACGAGAATCCTCGCGGAAAGCGGCACGGCCACGCTTACGGTCATTACGCTCATGGCGGTGAATGTAATCCGACGCGCCACCGCTACGACCGCTCAGCGGCTGATCGTGAACCACCAGGCCACGACCGGCGCACTGCTCACAGGGCTCAGAGAAGACCTCAAGCAGACCGGTGCCCAGGCGCTTACGGGTCATCTGAACCAGACCCAGCGAAGTCACCTCAGCCACCTGATGCTTGGTACGGTCACGGCCCAGGCACTCAATCAGGCGACGCAGAACCAGGTCACGGTTCGACTCAAGCACCATGTCAATGAAGTCAATGACGATAATGCCGCCAATATCGCGCAGACGCAGCTGACGGACAATCTCCTCAGCAGCTTCCAGGTTGTTCTTGGTGACGGTCTCTTCCAGGTTGCCGCCACTACCGGTGAACTTACCGGTGTTCACATCCACCACGGTCATGGCTTCGGTGCGGTCAATCACCAGCGAACCACCCGAGGGCAGGTACACCTTACGGTCCAGTGCCTTCGCCAGCTGCTCGTTGATGCGGTAGTGGTCGAAGAGGTCGTCGTCGCCATCCCACTGCTGCAGGCGGGAGACCAGGTCCGGCGCCACGTACGTCACGTACGCCTCGATGGAGTCCCACGCGTTCTCGCCCTGAACAATCATCGCGGTGAAGTCCTCGTTGAAGACGTCACGCACGGTCTTAATCATCAGGTCGGGCTCCTGGTAGAGCATCTCCGGAGCAAGCACCTTGCGGGAGTTAGCCTTCTCCTGAATCTCTTCCCACTGCGCACGCAGACGGTTAATGTCGTGGGTCAGCTCCTCCTCAGAAGCACCCTCCGCCGCGGTACGAACAATCACGCCAGCACCCTCGGGCAGCTTGTCCTTCAGAATCTTCTTCAGGCGAGCACGCTCAGTGTCGGGCAGCTTGCGCGAAATACCGGTCATCGAACCACCCGGCACGTACACCAGGAAGCGACCGGGCAGGGAAACCTGGCTGGTCAGGCGGGCACCCTTGTGACCAATCGGGTCCTTGGTGACCTGCACCAGAACCGAATCGCCGGGCTTCAGGGCGTTCTCAATCTTGCGGGGTGCACCGTCCAGGCCGGTGACATCCCAGTTGACCTCGCCCGCGTACAGCACAGCGTTGCGGCCGCGTCCAATGTCAACGAACGCAGCTTCCATGGACGGCAGAACGTTCTGAACCTTACCCAGGTACACGTTGCCGATCAGCGAATCCTGCTGGGTCTTGGACACGAAGTGCTCAGCCAGCACGCCGTCCTCAAGCACACCAATCTGGATGCGGCCGTCCTTCTGACGAACCAGCATCTGACGGTCCACGGACTCGCGGCGAGCCAGGAACTCAGCCTCGGTCACGATGTGGCGGCGGCGACCCAGGGAGCGGGACTCGCGGCGGCGCACACGCTTCGCCTCCAGGCGGGTAGAACCGCGCACACCAGTCACAGTGTTGGATGCGTGAGAGTCAGCCAGGCGCGGTGCACGCACCTTGGTGACGGTCTCAACGTCATCATCAACGCCGCCCTCAATCTCAATATCTTCGGTACCGCGGCGACGGCGACGGCGACGGTGGCTCGTCACCTCAGCCTCAGCGGCAGCCTCCTCGCGGCGGCGCTCCATGCGCTCCTTACGCTTCTGCTCCTCGGCAGCGGCGCGGCGTGCTTCACGCTCCAGCTTGGCGGCGACAGCGAGCTCGCTCAGCTCCTCCGGCTCGGGAGCCATGAACAGCGGCATCGCACCCATGGGGGTACGCGAGCGCAGCTCCTGCAGCTTTTCGCGCTGCAGGTCGCTAATGGTCTTGACAGGCTCGGGAGCTACTTCAGGCTCCTCAGCTGCGGGGTTTTCTGCAGCAGATTCTTCTGCGGCGGGTGCCTCAGCTTCTTCGGTTGCAGATTCCTCAGCAACTACAGCAGCCTCAGCGGGCTGCTCTGCGGCGGCCTCTTCAGCCTTCTCAGCCTGTGCGGGGGTTACGACCTCAACCTTGGCGGCCTCTTCCTTCACCTCAACGGCGGGCTCAGCAGCGGTCTCAGCAGACTCGGCGGCGGGAGCAACAACTTCCTCGACCTTCGCAGTCTTCTCAACGGTCTCAACCTTCGCGGTCTTCTCGACAGTCTCAACCTTCGCGGTGTTCTCCACGACAGCAGACTCAGCCGCATTCTTCTCAGCAGCCGCAAACAGGCTATCCAGAGTAGAAGCAACCTCGGTCTCAGACGCAACGGGAGCGGCAACCTTCGGTGCCGGCGCGTGCTTAGCCTTAGCGTTACGCAGGCTGGTCAGGCCAGCAGCAATCGCCTCATCCAGGGGAACCTCAGGAGCCTTCTCCTTCTTCGGGCGACCCGGACGGCGACGCTCAGTACCCTGCTGGGCGTCAGAGCTCTCGCGAACATTCTTACGCAGAGTTTCACGGGTCTCCGCAGAGGCGTTCTTCTCCTCCGCGAGGGCGTTCAGCGCCTCAAAAACCCCAAGTTCGACGTTCTTCTCGTCAGACATTAATCTTCTTTCGTTACACCCTGCTCCGCACCGCAAGGATTTTAACAGCGCGCATACAGCGCAAAGCCTAGTTGCTGCCACCGCGGCTCAAGCCTCACCCTACGGTGCGCATTCATCGGCGCTACCGGGCACTATCTCATTCAGTGCTTCTGCCGTAGGGGGCGAGCGGGCGGAACGCAGAGCGCGCCGCGACGGTCACAGCCACCTCGCTCTCGAGCACGGCACGCTCACACCCTTCCTGGGTGCCCTGCCGGTCTTCGGGTTTCTTCGCCGAGGCGGGCGGGCACGCGCGGTGCGACAGTTATGCTCCGCGGCTTATAGCCGGCGCTCTTCGGGTACTCTCCCTCGATGCGTTGGTGGGGATCTTTATGCGCGTGCGGGGCGCACAAGACACCGTGCTCCATTATACCCGGTAGAGGGCGCCTCTAAGCCACCCCGCACCGCCCTATCCGGGCTCCACTTCCCGGCAGGATGCGCGGGCACAGTGTAACGGGTGCAGTGTAGCGGGCACAGCGCAACGGATGCAGTGCGGCGGACGTCTAGCGGGTACAGCAAAGCCGGGCGTGCCACTTACGCACACCCGGCTTCAAAAACTTTCAGAGGAAGGGCTAGTCTCTAGAAGCTAGTCGAGGCCCAGCTCCGCATCGCGCGCCTCACGAGCCTGCTGAGCAAGCTTTGGGTCGGTCGGCAGGTACTCCGGACCGGAACCGGTCGCAAACGGAACACCCAGAATAAAAACAAACGGAGAAACCACCAGCAGAATCACCCACAGCAGCGAGAAGTGACCGGCGGTCAGCAACAGCAGGGCAGTCAGAAAAATAACGGCAGCAGCGCCCATTGCGGCAATTCCGGCAGTCTTCACGGCTCTCCTCGAAGGGGTATCAAGAATCTAGTGTCCAGCAGAACGGCAGGCAGTCGACGCCGCAGGTGAAACCCGTGGACCGCTCCGGCTGATGCCGCTCAAGAATATACCTGACCATTATACGCACCCGCGCCGCGTCCCCGCTGACCGCCACCGGCGGGGTCACTGGCGCCTCCCCCACTACCCGGCGCCCCAGCCCGGCGGAACCAGCCCGGCGCAACCAGCACGACATAATCAACCCGGCGCAGCCTCACCCGCCCGCAGACACAGCAACGCCCCGGCACCAACAGTACCGGGGCGTTGCATGTTCGGGGCATCAGCCCTCAAACCAAGCTCAGAGATGAACGCTTAGCGCATCATATTCACAATGACCTCGAAGAATCGGATCACAATAATGCCGAAAATCAGGATCAGCCACAGGCTAATCGCAAACCAGGACCAGCCGCGAGCGCTCTCACGCATCGACTGCGACGCCGGGATAACCCCCGCCGAAATATTGCGGACCGTAGTCTTCACAAAAAGCGTGATGGTCATAATCCACACGATCATGCAGAACAGGCACAGGGCGTTGATCTGGAACGTCGTCTGGTACCACAGCCACATGATGAACGCGGTCGCTGCCGCCAAACCAATGTTCATGCACACCCAGAACCACTTCTTGAACTGTGCACCCGCCATCATCGCGGCGCCGATAGTCACCACAATCGAGAAGCCCACCAGGCCAATGAACGGGTTCGGGAAGCCGAAAGCCTCCGCCTGCGGGGTGCGCATCACCGTGCCGCAGCTGAGCAGGGCGTTGATATCGCAGACCGTGGAGTGGCCGGCATCAATGTAAATCTGCAGGCGCTCATACACCAGAATCGCTGAAGAGATGAGTGCAATCAGGCCGGCGCTAACTAGCCAGAATCCGAGCTGTCGGTCTGAGTAGCTGCCCGGGGTTCCCGTGTGCCCGTGGTGCGCTTCTTTTTCAGCGTGGGTGGGCTCGGTAGTACTCGATGGGGCGGTACTCATACGACTCCTTTAGATAGTGTTTTACGGTGGTACTTACCGGCGCGGCATAGCCAGCACCCCGGAAGCGGTACCCCATATTATCCTAGCCTCTCACACCACCAAATGGCACACCATAAGCCCATATGTTCTGTTTTATGACGTGCTATTTTACGCAGATGGGCGCGCTTTCGGGGCGCTTTCGGGGCACTTTCGGAGCACTTTCAGGGAGCTATCGGGGTACTTTCGGTGCCTCTGAGCACGCAAAAACCCCCGGGAGGCGCCCGTATTTCAGCGGCGGACGGAACCTTCCGGGGGGGTCATCAAGGGTACTACTTAGGGCAGCGGGTGGGTGTACGACTCGTCAAAGAACAGCTGCTCCAGCTCCACCGCACGGCTAAAGAACTCGCGGGCACGCTGCGCATCCGACGGGCCCACACGGTCCAGTTTGCGGCGCAGGAAATCAACCAGCTCAGCCAGTAAAACCAGGCTAGCCCAATAAAAACCAACCGGAGGGCGGCACCCCGCCTCATCTCTGCAACCTCAGCAGGTCGCCTTAGCGATCCGCATCGTCCTCGGAATCATCGTCGCCGAAGAAATCATCGGTGTACGAGTCACCCAGCGGCAGGCCCAGCGAATCCTCCAGCGAAGAACCCGGCGCAGACTCGCCACCCAGCTCAGCCATGATGCCGTCCAGCAGCTCATCCGGCTCAGCAGAGGCAGCCGCAGCCGCCGCGGCAGCCAGAGTCGAATCCGACGCCGCACCCGCAGAACCTGCATACGCACCCTCGGCGGGCAGCTCATCCGGCAACTCCTCAGCCTCAGCGCCGGGGGTCTTCGCCTCCTCGTGCGCCGCCAGCAGGGTACGCGCCTCACCAATGACCGTAATCGAGCCGGTAATCAGCACACCCGCCGACTCCTGCTCAAAGAGGGCGTTCTCCATGGCGGTGGCAATCGCCTCGTCCAGGTGCTCAAACACCTCGATCGAGTCTTCGTCCAGGCCCGCGTCCAGCGCCAGCTCGTGCAGACGCTCCGGCGCAATCGCACGCGGCGAATCCGACGCCGCCAAGTACAGGCGGAACGTGCCGTCAGAAGCGTCCACGTACTCTTCACGCATGGTCTCAAACATGCCCAGAGCGTCCTTCTCACCCAGGATGCCGACCACGGCGTGCAGGTGGGACAGCTTGAATGCCTCAGTCAGCGCAGCCGCAGACGCGCGCACGCCGTGCGGGTTGTGGCCCGCATCTAGGATGGTCAGCGGCTCGGTGCGCACGACCTCCAGACGGCCCGGCGAGCGCACCGTCTCAAAGGCGGTACGCACCACGTCCTCGGGCAGCTGACGCTGACCGCCGAAGAACGCCTCCACGGCGGCGAGAGCCACCACGGCGTTCTGCGCCTGATGCGCGCCGTGCAGGGACAGCGGCACATCCGGGTACTCCCCAGCCAGGCCGCGCAGGGTCAGTAGCTGACCGCCGACCGCAAGCTCACGGGAGACGATGCCGAACTCCACGCCCTCGAAGGCGAAGGATGCTTCCTTCTCGCGGGCGGAGGCGAGCAGCACGTCCGCCGCTTCAGGGTCCTGTGCCGCAGAAATCAGGAAGCCGCCGGGCTTGATAATGCCGGACTTTTCGGTCGCAATCTCGGCGAGGGTTTCACCGAGCATGTCGGTGTGGTCCAGGCCGATCGGGGTGACCACGGAAACCACGCCGTCGGCAACGTTCGTGGAGTCCCAGGTGCCGCCGATACCGACCTCGAGCACCACCACGTCCACCGGCTCATCCGCGAAAATCGCGAAGGCGAGCACGGTAACGGACTCGAAGAAGGTCAGGGCGGGCTCGCCGCGGGAGGTCATCTCCGCGTCCACAATCTGCAGGTAGGGGGCGATTTCATCCCAAATGCGCACGAAGGTGGCATCCGGTACGGGCGCGCCGTTAATGCAGATACGTTCGGTGACGCTTTCGAGGTGCGGGCTGGTAAAGCGGCCCACGCGCAGGTCGTGGCCGAGCAGCAGCGCCTCAATCATGCGGGCGGTGCTGGTCTTGCCGTTCGTGCCGGTGATGTGAATCACCGGTGCGGCACGGTGCACGTCGCCGAGGATTTCGACGGCACGCGCCACGGCGTCCAGGCGCGGCGCCATCTTGTTTTCGGGTGCTCGCGCCAGCAGTTCACCGTAGACCCGCTCCACGCCCTCGGGGTCGGGAATTGCGGGGTAGTTCTTCTCGCTCATTGTTCTCCTCACTGGGATAGCCGGACTGGGATAACCGGCCAGTGCCGGCGGGGGCCCACCGTGCGGCGGGATAACCGTGCGGCGGGATAGACGACGGGCCGCCCCGCCCGGTCAAGGGGGCGGGACGGCCGTACGATTCAGGCGTTTTATGCCTTGGCTACGCTAATGCTCAGCTCGGCTGCTTCGCTCAGCTGCAGGGACACGGCGAGGGTTTCGCCGGTCACCAGTGCTTCGTTGGCGCGCAGGGCTGCCAGAGTTTCCTCCGGTGCCGCGATGCTCAGGTTGATGCGGTCCGCAACGTTCAGGTCGGCGTCCTTACGTGCCTGCTGAATAGCGCGGATGGTGTCGCGGGCGATGCCCTCGGCAACCAGCTCATCGGTCAGCTCAATGTTGAGGACCAGGAAGCCGCCGGGCAGAACCGCAGCTGCAGTGTGCTCAGCACCCTCAGCGTCAGCGGCAACCACGGTTGCCAGCTCGTATTCGCCCTCTTCCAGGGCCAGGCCGCCGTCCAGAGCTGCCACACCAACCAGGACGGTACCGTCCTCGGTCACGGCCCAGTCACCGGACTTGGATGCCTTAATGGCCACCTGCACCTGCTTGCCCAGGCGCGGACCTGCCGCACGTGCGTTGACCTTCAGCTGCTGGGAGATGCCGTAGTCGGCGGGGTCGACGGTGTCGGCGCTGACCAGATCCACCTGGCGCAGGTTCAGCTCGTCCTCGACGATGTTCGCGAAGTACTCCGCGCCCTTCTCACCGAAAGCGGTACCCAGGGCAGCGAACTGCTCGGGGGCGATTGCCACGGTCATCTTCTGCAGCGGCTGGCGCACACGGATCTTCTTTTCCTTGCGCAGTGCCGAACCGGCGGAGCAGACCTCACGCACGGTCTGCATGAGAGCCAGCAGGTCCGACTCGTCAGCGAAAGCGGATGCCTCGGGCCAGTCAGCCAGGTGCACGGAGCGTTCGCCGGTGAGGCCGCGGTAGATTTCCTCGCTGCTGAGCGGCAGCAGGGATGCGGCGACCTTCGACACGGTCACCAGTGCGGTGTAGAGGGTGTCGAATGCGTCGGTGTCTTCGTTGAAGAAGCGCTCGCGGGAGCGGCGCACGTACCAGTTGGTCAGTGCGTCGGCGTACTGGCGCAGGGATTCGCAGGCGTTCCAGATGTCGTAGGAGTCCATCGCTGCGGTGACCTGCTCGATGAGTTCGCGGGTCTTGCCGAGGATGAAGCGATCCATCACGTGCTGCGAGTCGTACTTGAGCTTTGCGCTGTAGCCTTCGCCGTTGTTCGCGGCGTTAGCGTACAGGGCGAAGAAGTGGTAGACGTTCCACAGCGGCAGCATGACCTGGCGTACGCCCTCGCGGATGCCCTGCTCGGTCACGATCAGGTTGCCGCCGCGCAGAATCGGGGAGGACATCAGGAACCAGCGCATCGCGTCGGAGCCGTCGCGGTCGAGGACCTCGGAGACGTCCGGGTAGTTACGCAGGGACTTGGACATCTTCTGACCGTCCGAGCCGAGCACAATACCGTGGCTGATAACGTTCTTGAACGCGGGGCGGTCGAAGAGCGCGGTCGCCAGCACGTGCAGCACGTAGAACCAGCCGCGGGTCTGACCAATGTACTCGACGATGAAGTCTGCCGGGTAGTGGTTCTCGAACCATTCCTGGTTCTCGAAGGGGTAGTGCACCTGCGCGTAGGGCATGGAGCCGGAGTCGAACCAGACGTCGAGCACGTCTTCCACGCGGCGCATGGTGGACTTGCCGGTCGGGTCGTCCGGGTTCGGGCGGGTCAGCTCGTCGATGTACGGGCGGTGCAGGTCGGGTTCGCCGTCCTTGTTCAGGGGCAGGCGACCGAAGTCTGCTTTGAGCTCTTCGAGGGAGCCGTACACGTCCATGCGCGGGTAGTTCGGGTCGTCCGAAACCCACACGGGAATCGGGGAGCCCCAGAAGCGGTTACGCGAGATGGACCAGTCGCGCGCGTTCTCAACCCACTTGCCGAACTGGCCGTACTTCACGTTTTCGGGGATCCAGTTGATCTGCTTGTTCAGCTCGTACATGCGGTCCTTGAAGTCGGTGACCTTCACGTACCAGGAGGTGATCGCACGGTAGATGAGCGGGGTGCGGCAGCGCCAGCAGTGCGGGTAGGAGTGCACGTAGGACTTCTCGCGAATCAGCGTACCGTCTGCCTTGAGGGCGTTGATGATGGTGCGGTTCGCGTCGAATGCCTGCACGCCTGCGATCTCAGCCAGGGCGGTGGAGCCGGAGGCGGTGGGCTCGGCGAAGAGGTTCAGGAACTTTGCGCCTTCGTCGAGGGAGAGAATCACGGGGATGCCGTAGCTTTCACAGACCTTCTGGTCGTCTTCACCGTAGGCGGGTGCCTGGTGGACGATACCGGTACCGTCACCGGTGGTGACGTAGTCGGCGACGAGGATCTGCCAGGAGGTTTCGGTGCCCCACTTTTCGGTGTCTGCGAAGTAGTCCCAGAGCGGGGTGTAGCGCACGTGCTCGAGCTGGGAGCCGGTGTAGCGTGCGGTGACTGCTGCGACTGCATCCTGTTCGGGCTGGTCGCCTTCGTAGCCGAGGTCCTTGGCGTAGGAGCCGAGCAGCTCGGAGGCAATCAGGAAGGAGCGGCCCTCGAACTTGCCTGCTCCGGGCACGACGGAGTATTCGATTTCGGGTCCGACGGCGAGCGCCTGGTTGGTGGGCAGGGTCCAGGGAGTGGTGGTCCAGGCGAGTGCTTCAACGCCGTCGAGCTCTGCGGCAACCTTCTCGTCAGCGCCGAGGGCGGTGTCTGCGGTGAGGCGGAATGCGACGGTGACGGTCTGGTCCTGGCGGTCCTTGTACACGTCGTCGTCCATGCGCAGCTCGTGGTTGGAGAGGGGGGTCTCGTCCTTCCAGCAGTAGGGCAGCACGCGGAAGCCCTGGTAGGTCAGGCCCTTGTCGTAGAGGCGCTTGAACGCCCAGATGACGGACTCCATGTACTCGACGTTCAGGGTCTTGTAGTCGTTTTCGAAGTCGACCCAGCGTGCCTGGCGGGTGACGTACTTTTCCCACTCGTTGGTGTACTTGAGCACGGATGCGCGGGCAGCGTCGTTGAAGTTGTCAATGCCCATTTCGAGGATTTCGCGCTTGTCGGTCATGCCGAGCTGCTTCATCGCCTCGAGTTCTGCGGGCAGGCCGTGGGTGTCCCAGCCGAAGCGGCGTTCTACCTTGTGGCCGCGCTGAGTCTGGTAGCGTGCAACGAGGTCCTTGGCGTAGCCGGTGAGCAGGTGGCCGTAGTGGGGCAGGCCGTTAGCGAAGGGAGGGCCGTCGTAGAAGACGAATTCGTTTTCGCCGTTTTCGCCTGCGGGGCGGTTCTCGACGGATGCGGAGAAGGTGTTGTCCTTCTTCCAGTAGTCGAGGACTGCTTCTTCAAGTGCGGGGAACTTGGGCGATGCGGTGACGCCGCTTCCTGCGGCTTCGAAGGCGCTCGCCTTGGGGTAAACATGGGACATGTGTTTGTGCGCCCTTATCTGTTGTTCTCAACGCTGAGAGGTTGGGGCGACAGGGTACGTAGCACTCGTCGTCCGCACCGTTTCAGCGGGTGAGGATTGACATGACGGGTGCAAGGACGCCTGGGCATCGCTGTTGATCCGGGCTGTGCCGGGGGCAGGATGCGGCGCGGTACCACCTTGCTTACTGATTTAACAGCTCAACGCACCGAACCCTCCCGGGGCTACGGGGTGCCGCGGCGTATGTCCGCGATACCTAGCCACCGGAAGAGCGGCGCGTTGGGCGGGTATCAGTCGCTTATTACAGCTATATCGGGCTTAACCGTCCGGTTCTACTGGGACTACATCTCTTCCGCTAAGACACCCTCGCCGCAGCGATTGGCGGGTGTCCGCAGGTGCGGTCCGTTCTTCCGAATTGCTCGCCGGTGATGGCCGGGTCGTTGCAAACACTAATAGTTTATGTGGCTTTTGTGTCTGTATGCAACCCCGCGGGGTGTGGGTTTGAACAGCACTTTTCTGATGCGCCGATGCTGGAGGCGTAAAACAGAGTGGTTCTTCGTTCGGCGATATCTAGAGCGAGTAGGGGGCTTAAGGGGTCTTGTGACACCCCGCGCTCGGGCGTGTTTAAGAATGTATGTTTTTACATTCCTTGCGTGTTGCTTTAAGTGGGATTCGATTTTTTCGAGGGAACCTTCGGGATTGCCTCCAGTGCAACCACAAGATATGGGGTGAACACCGATGTAATTCCACTAGATATTCACCCCTGCAAGTTTTCTTCCCCTCGGCATCCCGTGTGGGAACTGGTTTTCCCGGATTATCCAGCAGTGCATAGCGGGTGAATAGAGTGCATATTCGGGGATTGTCGAGCGGGTTTTCCCTTGGGAATCGGGTATTTCTTCTGGGTCATTGAAGACCTCCTCGCAGACAGAAAGCTGAGTTACCCACCCTCCTCTCCCCCATCTTTTGGGAGCACTGAGGCGCGGCTCTTTTATTTTTCAAGCCATAAATATGACTGAAATCACTTAATTTGGCATGTGTGCCCACCCTTCACTGGGCGCCCCTCTCCATCAAATAGCTCCCCGTCAATAGGGTGTGGTCGCAATACTTTACAGTGATTGATATCTTGAGCACTCCATAGACTCTCAGGGATTACTAAGGTGCTTTTTCGTGCATTTTGACCTCAAAATAGTCTAAAATGAATCGTGCAACACATCAATGATGATTCGATAGCATCTGCCCTCTCATCGGGGCGTGAACAGAGCAACTTCAAAGATGAGTTCACCAGTACCCCTCGCCCGCGGCGTGAGGTACCCCCGAGGTCACTTCCGGAACGGAGTCTGAAACCGCGGCATTTGCCTGAAGTTTTCACCCCTTTCACGACCTCACCCAACACGCCATACAACCACGCGCCCGCCGCCGGGTGCCCCGAGCCCGCCTCGGAAAAGATTAAGGAGTTCACCGATGCTCTCATTCGACCGCTCTTCGAGTACCCGTTCCACCGCTTCCCACCTCTTGAGCCGCCGCACTCTGCTGCTCGGTGGCGCGGTTTCCCTCATGGCTGGTTGCGCCTCCGATATTCGCCCGCTGAGCGAAGAGGCAAAAGCTAAGGTAGGCTCCCGCACCCCTTCCGCGACCGCTTCGCCCTCTGCATCTAGTTCGGCATCTGCTACCGCTACTTCCTCCGCGAGCGCTTCAGCAAATGCCACAAGCAGCTCGTCCAGCGCGGCACGCGTACCCGTTTCCGAGGATGCGCTGGTCGAGGGCTGGCAGAAGTACCCCGGTCCCCTGAAGCTGACCGGCGAGTACATGGGCGAGTACCAGCCGGCAACGGCTTCTTCCCCGGCGAAGAACGTACCTAAGCCCCTCAAGAGCGTTCCGCACCGTGAGGAACCGACTTTCCAGGGCGCCTACGAGACGTTGCGCGCCTACTACAGCGCCCAGATTGCCGCGCTCAAGGACGGACGCTACGCGGATCAGGCGATTGAGCTGACCTACCCGGCTGATAAGAGCGCCATTGATGAGGTCAAGGCGGTCAAGGAACTGTACGAGAAGAACGGCTGGTATATGGACTTCACGTGCAGCATTTCCATGCGGAATACCGAACCGGACAGTGCCGTGAAGGACGGTGACGGCTACGTAGAAATCTTGGTGGACTCCCAGTATTCTGCCACCGCCATCCATCAGCCGGATGGCACCGAGCGCAAGGTTCCGGCGATTACTCAGGTATCCGTTTCGCACATCATGCTCTACACCGAGGGTAAGTGGTGGCGCATTAGTACCGGCTATCTGGACGAGCGTTTTACTGGAGGCAAGGGCTCTTCCGGCTCTTCTGGCTCCGGTTCTTCTAGTTCTGGAGGTTCCGGCTCTGCCGGTTCCAGCGGTTCTTCATCCTCGGGTCGCGGCTCCACTAAGGTCTAGCCCCGCAGGGACCTACTACCCCTTCCCCGGTCTTATCTCCGGTTGAGAGTAGCCCCGTCTTATCAGTCTAATAGCCCATAACCCAAAGTCGTTGAGGCGCAGCCCCCCTGCACCTCACCGACTTTGGGTTATTGCGCCTTAAAGACAATGTCCAGGGTTTTTTGACGAAGTTTTAAAACCAGTCTTCTATAGTGAGAAGTGGATACTTCATGCGTATCCCGGTACCCCCTTTGTACCGCGCACCATACAAAAACGACGAGGCGGATCCTTTCGTACGCATCACAGCGTTGTGAAGCGAGCTACCTCGATCAACCACTTTCAGGAGATACCATGTCCTTCCGGCCGAGTGCACACGCCAGCCTCTCTGCTAACGACCGAAACGGATTGACCCGCCGCGCCGTTCTTTTTGGCGGTCTGACTGCCGGTGCTTTGGCTCTAGCAGGATGCGCTTTCAACAAGGATATTCGCCCCACCGGTACCGGCGATACTTCCTCCGGCTCCCCGAGCGCCTCCGCTTCCCCCTCAGCTTCGGCTTCGCCTTCTGCATCTGCCTCGGCTTCGGCATCCGCCTCTGCTTCTTCTTCGTCCTCGTCAAGCCATAACTCCGCGAAGATTATTCCGTCCGACGAGTTCTTGAAGGACTATAAGAAGTACGTTGGCGACGTCAAGTACGAGTTCAAGCCCACTGTTGCGCACTACGTTGAGCCGACCGACACATCCCCCGCGAAGAACGTTCCGATCCCGGTCATTGATACGGTGGCTCAGCGTACCGTCAGCCTCGAAGGCGCGTACAAGACCCTGGCCGCTTACCAGAGCGCCTACATTGCTGCGATGTACAACGGTGACCTGCAGTACCTCAAGGGTCTGGTCCACGGCGCTGACAGCGGTCTGGTCAACAACCTGAAGGCTATCGCTAAGCTCTACGCTGCGGGCGGTTGGACTAAGGACTACGAGAGCAAGCTCAGCATCCGTGACGACATGGATGGGAAGGCCCTTGCCTCTACCGATTTGGCTGTTGTGGCGTTCCCCTGCCGGGATGTCGTCAAGGAATACACCATCTACCAGAACGGCACGGGTGAGGTTCAGAAGGCAAGCACCCTGGATGTCGTGATTTACGTGGTGTACGCCGAGGGCAAGTGGCGCGTGACCAGCCGCGAGTACTTCGTATCGCAGTACAGCGACCAATTCCGCAAGGTCTTTGAGGGTCCCTCCGCATCGGCTTCTGCAAGCAAGTCCAGCGGTTCCGGTAGCTCCAGCTCCGGTAGCAGCAGCGACTTCAAGATCTAGGCTCTGAGACTCTAGATTCTGAGAGCACCCCCCCCCCCCC
>FLSD01223734.1_pt1 | contig 34941 bp, 29 predicted proteins | sample 1497351 | NCBI WGS metagenome assembly FLSD01 (sample SAMEA4031770, study PRJEB14383) | metagenome | biome: human; feature: oral; material: saliva | place: Philippines | collected 2014 | reverse complement strand
CTCCAGCCGGGGTCAACACTAACGACATCCAGCAGCCAGCTTCCAATGTTGTTCAGCGCGTCCTGGATGCGCGCGGCGCGGCTACTCGTCTCGGCGAGGCGGGGTTCAGTCATAGTTCATACATCCTTGAGTGTGAATACGGCGCGGCTGGAGGCATCCGTGTTCGGTCGTAGTGTCGGCTTACAGGGTGCCGGAAGAAGCCGTCCCTTCGATTCTAACGAACACGGGCACTCCACGCAGATAGTTTACGCCGAAAGATATATGCTCTATCTCTCCCTCAGAGCTCTCGGACACGGCTCAATCGGGCACCCTAGAGACCAATACGCCTAAAGCGCACACTAAAACTGGGGATACACGGCATAGTGAACGCTAAAAGGTTGATAATCTTGAATCATGACGAATTCTCTGCAGGACCTTATCGACGCATCGATCTTTATCTCCACCGAGTACCAGGCTCGACTCGCTGAGCTCGTGGGTACCTCCGAGTGGAACGTGGATTTCACCTCCCAGTCTCTGGATTTTGAGACCACTCCCCCGCTCTCGCTCAAGCCGCACCTGCTGGGCACCGAATCCGAGAACCGCGGTACTTGGATTTGGTCTTGGCAGCAGCTGGGCTACTTCCCCGACTCCGTTGTCGCTGCCGCTATTCAGGCACGTGAAACCGGTGAGCGTGACGGCCTGGCTGAGCTGACCACCGACGAGCTGCCCCTCTCCGAGTCCCTAGCACGCCGCCTGACCCTGGCGACCAAGACCATTAGCGGCCTGTACGCACACTACCCGCTGCCCGCCGGCGCTGGCGTGCGCGCATGGACCCTGCTGGAGGGCGCTGAGCTGACCCTCGAGGCACCGACCTACAAGGGTATTGGCCGCGTCATTGCTAAGACCCTGCAGAGCGAAGAGATTCACAACCAGGTTCTGGCGGTGGACTCCTACGCTCAGCAGCGTGGCTTCCACATTGCCTGGGACACCGAGGCAACCGCCGTGCTGACCGCAACCGACGGCGCCCTGCGCCTGTGGTTCGACGAGGGCCGCATCAGCGGCATCGAGCAGGCCGAGCCTCAGGTTGGCCCCGAGGTTCTGGAGCAGTGCGCAGCCGCTGCCGCACAGCGTCGCGAATCCCTCGCGGCACTGCGCGCCGAAATTGAGCGCGTGGCCGCCGCTGAGGCAGCCGCTCAGAACGCACAGCGCGAGCAGGAGGCGGCAGAACGCGCCGCCGCACGTGCCGAGGCTGAGGCTGAGCACGCCGTCGAAATTGCCGAGCACGCACCGGTCGCAGAGACCGAGGTACCCGGCGTTGAGAGCACCGAGAACCTCTACCCCGCCGACGAGGCCCCCTTCGATCAGGATCCGGCAGAGCACGCAGAGCCCGGTCTGGTCACCGTGGAGACCCTGCCCGGCGAGTACGAGGCAGAAGAGACCGAGCAGGCTCGCGTCTACACCGACGAGTCCATTGGCGCCGAGCAGCATGCTGACGAGTACGAGGCCGTTGAGGCTTCCGTCGAATACGCCGAGGAGCCGGTCGCTGCTGAGCCTGTTGTTGAGCAGCCCGTCGAGGTTGAGCACCATGCAGCGGAGTACGAGGAGCAGCACGTCGAGCAGCACGTCGAGCCCATCCGCAACGCTGGTGCAGCCCCCGACCTGCAGGCAGAGCACGAAGATGCAGCCCGCCGCGAGCAGGAAGAAATTGCCCGCCGCGAGGCAGAGCAGCCCAAGAAGAAGGGCTTCTTCTCCCGCTTCTTCGGCCTCTAAACCGAATACGCAACATCACTTCAGGCGCGGTATCCTCGTGGTACCGCGCCTGTGGCGTGCCCGGCGGGTAGAGAGGCGTGCCTGGTGGGTAGAGTAGCCTCAGTGCGCATCAACGCCCTGCCGGTGCATCCCGACGACTAGCATTAGAAGAACGTAACCGAAGAACTTAAGCTCAGAAGAAGAAACCATGTCAGAAACACAGAAGCACACCACCCGCAACGGGTTTATCACCATCATCGGCACCTACCTTATTTGGGGTCTGCTCCCCCTGTATTTTGTGATGATGGCTCCGGCGGGACCGATTGAGATTGTCGTGGCGCGTGTAGTCTTCTCCCTCATCTTCTGCGCCCTGCTACTGCCGATTTTGCGGGCAACCGCTGACTTCCGCCGCGCTCTCAAGGATCGCCGCATCATGCTGGTGCTGACGGCGGCATCGTTCCTCATCGGCGCGAATTGGCTCATCTACGTGATGGCAACGACCAGCGGTCACACAATTGACGTGTCCCTGGGCTATTTCATTAACCCGCTGGTCTCCGTGGTGCTGGGCGTGATTTTCCTGCACGAGCGCCTGCGCGCCGCTCAGTGGGTATCCGTCGCGATTTCCTGTATTGCGGTGCTGATGATGAGCCTCATCTACGGCCAGGTACCGTGGACGGGTCTGGGCGTGGCGTTCTCCTTCGGCATCTACGGTCTGCTCAAGGCGCGCGTCGCCCACGACGTGAGCCCCATCGTCTCGCTATCCCTGGAGACCTTTATCCTGGCGCCCTTCGGCATCGCAGCATTGTTTATTCTCAACGCACAGGGGCAGATGACTCTCTTCAGTGAAGGTCCCGGACACTTCTGGCTTCTCGCCTCCACCGGCGTGGTCACCGTTGTGCCGCTCATGCTCTTTGCGGCGGCAACCAAAGCCCTTCCGCTATCGATTATTGGCATGGTGCAGTACCTGGGCCCGACCATCCAGTTTGTTCTAGCACTGACCGTTCTGCACGAGCAGATGAGCGCCGATAAGGTGCTGGGTCTGGGCCTCATCTGGATTGCGCTCATCATCTTCACCGTGGATGCGGTGCGTGCCTCCCGCACCTACCGCGCCTCTGCACTCTCCGACCCGGAGACCGGCATGATCCCGCTCGTGCAGGCGGAAGACGTACAGAGCAAGTAGCTCTCCCCACCCCGAATAAAACACAACGCATAAAACACAATGATGCCCCGCCAGCTAGTTACTAGCTGGCGGGGCATCATTTCGCGTTCACACGCTAAAGCTCAGAACCCTGAGCTTCAGCTGCTTCATCGAGAGCATCCAGGTCAGGATGACGGTGCAGGTTCAGCAGAGCCAAACCCAGGCCGCCCCAAATGATCAGGATTGCCACAACGAGCATCACAATTGCGGAGATAGACATGAAGGCTCCTAACGGGTAATGGTCGAATCAACGTGGCCGTGCTCCACCTGACCGGCAATCACCGGAGGTGCCGGAGGCTCTTCAGCCGCACGAGACTTCTTCGACCAGGGCAGAAGAGAAACAACAATCGCGCCCACCAGAAGCAGTGCGCTCATGCCCCAACCAAAGATTGCCAGCATATCTGCCGGGTAACCCTCATAGGGGGTTGCCACAAGCTTAATGACGCTCTGAATCAGGGAGTAACCCAGAACCAGCGGAGTCACAACAGCCAGCAGAACCATCCAGACCTTACCGACCTTGATGGAGGAGTAGCGATTCAGGTGCTCAGCCAGAGCGGGCAGCGCACGAACCACGTATGCAACCACGATAATGGCGCACAGGCCAGCTGCCAGAATACCGAAGAGGTTCACGAAGTTATCGAGAATATCCAGCACGTACAGACCGGTGGTGGTCGGCATCAGCAGCAGCGAAATCAGAGCTATCGGAACAATCACCAGGGTGGTGGAGAACAGACGGGAGGTCGCGAACTTGTCCTGAACACCGGCGATAATCACCTCAAGAATCGAAATGAGAGAGGTGAAACCCGCGAAGAGCAGGGAACCAAAGAAGAGGATACCGATCAGCACGCCGCCGGGAGCCTGAGAAATAATGGTCGGGAACGCGATGAACGCCAGACCAATACCGCTGGTTGCGACCTCGCTCACCTGGGTGCCAGCAGCCTGAGCCATAAAGCCCAGAGCCGAGAACACACCAATACCCGCCAGAAGTTCGAAACCGGAGTTCGCGAAACCAACCACAGCACCGGAACCGGTCAGGTCAGTCTTAGGCTTCAGATAGGAGGAGTAGGTGATCATAATGCCGAAGCCGATGGACAGCGAGAAGAAAATCTGGCCATAAGCTGCAACCCACACATCCGGGTTAGCCAGGGAGTCCCAGCTGGGGGTGAACAGAGCGTTTAGACCATCCACAGCACCGGGCAGGGTCAGCGAGTAAATCACCAGGCCAACGAACATGACCAGCAGCAGCGGGATGAAGATGATGTTGGCTGCGCCCACACCCTTCTGAACACCCAGAGCCATCACGGTAAGCAGGACGCCCCACACCAGAACCATAGGAATCAGGACGTTCAGGTTGAAGTCTAGGGAGACACCGGGGTTATCTGCGACCTTCAGGAACTCGCCCTGGAAGAACGCCTTCGGGTTATCGCCCCACTCGTTCGTAAACGAGAAAACGGTATAGCGCAGAGCCCACGCCACAATAGCGGCGTAGTAGATAGCGATGACGAAGTTAATACCCATGTGCCACCAGCCGATGAACTCGGTCTTACGGTTCAGACGGCGGAAAGCCAGCGGGGACGACGCACGCGCACGGTGTCCGATCGCGTAGTCAAAGAACAGGAAGGTCAGACCGGCGGTCAGCAGAGCGACAATGTAGGGAATCATGAAGGCGCCGCCGCCGTTATCAAATGCGATGTAGGGGAAACGCCAAATATTGCCCAGACCAACAGCAGAACCGATGGCGGCAAAGATAAAGACGCGACGGCTGGAGAAGCCTTCGCGCTTCGTGGGTGCCTTAGGGGTAGATGCTCCCATAGTTGTAAACCTCGAATGTGTGGGGACGCGGATGGTTGGTGCGAGAATAACCCGTCGGGGTGGTTGGGTTCTGCTCGCGTCCAGAAATAGTAAACGGCTCTCCAACACGGGTTGGGCGTGGGAGCCGTCAAACGCCTGAGGGGCGGATGTGCGCCTCAGGCATGCCTATAAGGATTACCTTAAAAGCATATGGCGGTCAAGAAGACCCCAGCATGCGGAAGCCTTCGGGGAGCGAGAGTAGCCCCGAACCACCCCCAAAACCGGCACTGACTAGCCGTAATGCAGAAAACCCCCGCCGAATCCGGGTAGATTCAGCGGGGGTTTTGAAGTATGAGACGCATCAGCGCTTAGGCCAGTGCACACGCTACACGGCGGGTTTTAGCCTTCGCGGTGAACCACAGCGTGCGCGAAGGACTCCAGCGCAGCCTTCGCGGTGGACTCAGGCAGCGGAGCAATCGCAGCGATCGCGCGGTCCGCCCAATCGTAGGCGATCTGCCATGCTTCCTGGGTGACCGGGTGGGCGGCGAGCGCCTCCACGGCTGCATCCAGTGCCTCGTCGGAGCTCAGGTCGGCATCCAGCAGGGCGCGAACAGCAATAGCGGATTCGTCGCCGGCAGCTACCGCGCGGTCCAGCAGGATGGTCGGCAGGGTGGGCACGCCCTCGCGCAGGTCGGTGCCGCGGGTCTTACCGCTGGTCTTGCCGTCGCTCACAATGTCGATCACATCGTCAGCCAGCTGGAATGCCACGCCGACCAGCTCGCCGTACGCCTTGACCATGGAGATGACCTCTTCGGAAGCACCCGAAAGCAGGGAACCGTACTCGCCGGCTGCGGCGATCAGGGAGCCGGTCTTACCCTCAATGACGGCAATGTAGTGGTCGAGCAGGTCCTGACCCTCGCGGGGGCCGGTGGTTTCGAAGAGCTGGCCGAGCACCAGACGCTCGAAGGTCTGGGCCTGAATCTTCATGGGGCGGGTGCCCAGCTCGGACACCAGCAAGGATGCGCGGGAGAAAATCAGGTCGCCGGTCAGAATCGCGACGGAGTTGCCCCAAATCATCTGGGCGCTGTCTACGCCACGGCGCTTGGGCGCATCGTCCATGACGTCGTCATGGTAGAGGGTTGCCAGGTGGGTCAGCTCAACGACCACGGCGGCTTCGATGACATCATCGTTGATTTCGCCGTCGACGGCTGCGCAGAGCAACGCCAGCAAGGGGCGCACGCGCTTGCCGCCCGCGGAGAGCAGGTGGCGGGAGGCGACATCCGCCAGGTGGTCGGTCTGGGCAATCGCCTCTGCCAGGCGCTCCTCAATACGCGCGAGGGAGGAAAGAATCTGCGGACCCAGCTTGGGGTCTGCGGCGATGAGTTCGAAGCCTGCGGGAAGCTTCAGGTCGAGGTCTCCCAGCAGGTCGGTTGCGGCGATGGGCTGCTCTGCGTTGCTCACGGTGCCTTCTATCTTCTTGGTGTTGGTGTCTTCAGCGATGTTAGTGTCTTCGGTGGTGTGTGAACGCGGTGTTTAGGCGTTAGGTGCTTCGGGCTTGAAACCGCGGTGAATCGCGACGATACCGCCGGTGAGGTTGCGGTACTGTACGGAGGTGAAGCCCGCCTCCTTGAACTTCTGCGCCAGTTCCTGCTGGTTGGGCCAGGCAATGATGGACTCGGCGAGGTATTCGTAGGATTCGGGGTTGGAGGAGATTGCGCGGGCAATCGGCGGGATCGCCTTCATGATGTAGTTCTTGTAGATCGCGCCGAAGGGGGCGAAGGTCGGGGTGGAGAACTCGAGGATGACGATGCGTCCGCCGGGCTTGAGTACGCGGTAGATTTCGCTCAGCGCCTTGGGGTAGTCTGCGACGTTGCGCAGACCGTAGGACATGGTCACTGCGTCGAAGGTTTCGTCGTCGAAGGGTAGGGCGGTGACGTCTGCCTGCACGAAGGTCATGTCGGGGCGACGGCGGCGGCCCACGTCGAGCATGCCTTCGGAGAGGTCGGCTGCGATGACATCCACGCCGGCGTCGGCGAAGGGTTCGGAGGAGACGCCGGTACCTGCGGCTACGTCCAGCACTTTCTGGCCGGGGTGCGCGTCGACGGCTGCAACTGCCTGCTTGCGCCAGTAGATGTGCTGGCCGAGGGAGAGGATGCCGTTCATGAGGTCGTAGCGTTCGGCTACGGTATCGAACATGGCGGCGATGTCGCTGGTTTTCTTGTCTAGGGTTGCGCGGGTTGCGCGGGTGTTCTTCTCTGCGTTCACGCTCTCAATTGTTGCATGGAGGTTAGGGGATTCGATAGTTGGGTGAACCGTAGTTACATCATGTGGCGCGCTAAGGGGCGTGCCGGGGTGGTTTTTGAGTCGTTTAGACGGGGTTTTATTCAGTGTTTGAGGGAAGAATTATGCATATTCAGCAAAAATTTATGAATATTTATGTAAACACTTGCATTTTTTAACATGGAGGCGCACAATAGACCATAGATTTCGTAGAAAACCCCTCACACAGGAGCACATCATGAACACCGCAATCTTCAAGAAGGCGTCCCTTAAGCCCCTCGCACTGCTGGCAGTCCTGCCCCTGGCATTGACCGGTTGCGTCTCCACCGCCAACGAGAACTCCGACACTAACGGCGAGGTCAGCCTCGTCAAGCCCGGTACGCTCACCGTTTGCACCAACACCCCCTATAAGCCCTTCGAATACGAAGAAAACGGCACTATCGTCGGTCTGGATGCAGACATCGCCAACGCTATCGCCTCCGACCTGGGCGTGAATGCTCAGCTGACCTCCATCAGCTTCGAGGGTCTTGACTCCGGCACCGCCCTGTCCACCGGTCAGTGCGATATTGCTCTGGCGGGTATCGGCGTGACCGATGAACGTAAGAGCAAGATGGAATTCACCACCGCCTACTTCGACGACAACCTGGCAATCCTGGTTCCCAAGGGCTCCTCCATCACCTCCGCCGCAGATCTGAAGGGCGTAAGTGTTGGTGTGCAGCAGGCAACCAGCGGTGAAACCTACGCCACGGAAAACGGCGCAGAGGTCATCCAGTTCGAAGATACCTCCCTCATGTTCTCCGCCCTGAAGACCGGTCAGGTCAAGGCGGTCGCCGCAAACCTCTCCGTGATTTCCGAGGCACTGACCAACGACCCGGACTCCTTCAAGATCGCCTACCAGGATTCTGAGAACACCGAGCAGATTGCTGCAGCAGTTTCCCCCAACAACACGGCACTGCTGACCAAGGCAAACGCTACCATCGCCCGGCTCAAGGAAACCGGCGAACTCGACCAGATGAAGGCCAAGTGGGTAGGCACCACTTCCTCCACTTCCGCGAGCGCCACTTCCTCCGCTTCCTAAGCGTCTAGCCGGTTAGCCTCTCCCCCAATTCAGGAGTACCCTTATGACTTTTGGGTTGGGGGACTCTCCGGCCTCCGTCCTTGTGAGCGTATACAACGCTCTTGACCGAACAGCACACGGATAAGAAAGCCCATGTCCTCTAAACTCTCACCCCGCCAGAAGCAGAAGCTCTTCCGCTACGCACAGTACGCCCTTCTGGTAGTTATCGCCCTGGCAGCCATTCTTCTGGCTGACTGGAAGACCCTCAGCCAGCAGGTATTCAACCTGGACGTTGCGGCTCAGCAGTTCCCCGACATCATCACCGTGGCGTTGAAGAACACTCTGCTGTACACCTCCCTGGGCTTCGCTGTGGGCCTCTCCGGCGGCCTGCTGCTGGCGCTCATGCGTATTTCGTCCATCGCCCCTTACCGTTGGATTGCGACCCTGTACGTGGAGCTTTTCCGCGGTATCCCGGCGTTGCTGGTCTTCTTCGCGTTCGGTTACGGTATTCCCCTGGCGTTCAAGATCCGCTTCGTGGATAACCTGATTCCGGTGACCCTGTCCCTGGGTATGGTTTCGGCCGCCTACATTAGCGAGGTTCTGCGTGCGGGCCTGCAGGCGATCCCGAAGGGCCAGATGGAGGCGGCACGCTCCTTGGGTATGTCCCACACTCGCGCGATGATTTCGATCATTATTCCTCAGGCGTTCCGCGTGGTTCTGCCCCCGCTGACCAGCGAGGTTATCCTGCTGACCAAGGACTCCTCCCTCGTGTACCTGCTGGGTGTGACGGTTTCTCAGTACGAGCTGGCAAAGTTCGGTCGTGAGGGCCTGACCGCCGCTAACGCGGGCCTGACTCCCCTGGTGGTTGCGGGTCTGTGCTACCTGATTATCACTGTTCCGCTGGGCCAGCTCTCCGCATACTTTGAGCGCCGCACCCAGCTTGCGGGCCACAAGTAGGCGCAACGACAGATACGGATTACGGAAGATACTATGACTGCTTCAACTTCATCCATGGCCGCCTCCTCGGTGCGCATTTCTAACCTGCACAAGTCCTACGGCAAGGTTCAGGTTCTCAAGGGCATTGACATGCATGTTGACCCGGGCGAGGTCGTGTGCCTTATCGGCCCTTCGGGTTCCGGTAAGTCCACCCTGCTGCGTTGCGTGAACCTGCTGGAGGAGCCGAACGACGGCACCATCATGGTGGGCGATACCGAGGTCACCGACCCGGACGTAGACATTAACCGCGTGCGTACCCACATGGGTATGGTGTTCCAGCAGTTCAACCTGTTCGGTCACCTGAACATTCTGGATAACTGCACGATCGCTCAGATTAAGGTTCTGGGCCGTTCCAAGGCGGAGGCGGAGGCGGTTGCCCGCGAGCAGCTCGCCAAGGTTGGTCTGGAGGGCAAGGAAGACCGCTTCCCGGCTCAGCTGTCCGGTGGTCAGCAGCAGCGCGTGGCTATTGCGCGTGCACTGTCCATGCACCCGGACCTGATGCTTTTCGATGAGCCGACCAGTGCGCTCGACCCGGAGATGGTCGGCGAGGTTCTGAGCATTATGCGCAACCTTGCTGATGAGGGCATGACCATGATCGTGGTGACTCACGAGATGGCGTTCGCCCGCGAGGTCGCCGATAAGGTTGTCTTCATGGCCGATGGTGTGGTCGTGGAGGAGGGCCCCGCCGATCAGGTGATTGGCAACCCCCAGCACAAACGTACTCAGGCTTTCTTGGCGCGCGTGCTCGATCCGACCCACGCCGTAGTAGACTAGTACTAGCTCTTGAAAAACGTAGCGGGCGGTGCTGTACGAAACATTCTGTTTCGCGCAGCACCGCCCGCTTTTTAATGCTCTAGTTCGCGGCTACTTCGGTTCTAGAAGATGCGGCGCGCCACCTTGTCAAAGAGACGGTCCGGCAACACAGTATGCAGGAACACGGAGGGCTTAGCGCCAAAACCCACCAGGTAGCGGGTCTTGGGGCGGTGCGCCTCCAGGGCTCGCAGAATAGCCCTAGAGATAACCTTGGGCTCTGAGAGATTGGAGGAGGGCGAGTAGAGCTTACGCATATTTGCCGCAACGCGCTGCGCCTGCTCAGCGTAGACGCCATTTCGGGAGGATTCCTCCAGGTGGTCTGCCGCGATAAGCCCCCAGGGGGTCTTGATGCCGCCGGGCTCAATAATGACCACGTCAATACCGAACTCTTCAACTTCCATGCGCAGTGCATCGCTGAACGCCTCGAGGGCGTACTTGGTGGCGTGGTACCAGGATCCAAGGGGCATGGTGATACGCCCCGCCATCGAGGAGATGTTCAGGATGCGCCCGCGACCCCGTGCGCGCATATGCGGCAGCACTAGCTGGGTGAGGCGCGCGAGACCGAAGAGGTTCACCTCGAACTGGCGGCGCGCCTCGTCGATGGGGACGTCTTCAATAGCGCCGTAGGATCCGTAGCCCGCGTTGTTGATGAGCACGTCAATGCGACCTTCTGCATCAATGATCTGCTGTACGGCTACTTCCATGGATGCCTCATCGGTAACATCCATGCTGAGCGCTTTCACGCCCTCGGAGGCGAGCTCTTCAATCTTCTCAACTCGGCGGGCGGCACCGTAGACGGTGTAGCCGTAGCGCACCAGTAGCGGCGCCACGTCGTAGCCGATGCCGGAGCTGGCGCCGGTGAGAAGAACGACGGGGCGTTGCAGTGACTTGGGCATTGCGTATCCTTTCGGGTTGCTCCCTGCAAGTGTTAGCGGGGTGTTAGCGGGAGTGTACTTCTCAGGGTACGCTCACGCGCGGTGTACGAGCGTGCAGAAAGTTCAGGGCGTAGCATGAGGGTATTCTCGCCGGCATATGTGAGGGCAAGAAGGCATACATAAAGCTCGCCGCGGCATCCTGTACGGATGCGGCGGCGAGCTAAGGTTTTGGGGTCGGGGGTTAGACCTCTTCGACGTCAATATTGACCTTGGGCTCGGGGTGCGATTCGCCGGTCAGCATGGTCACCAGCAGGGTGGAGTCCTTCACTGCACGCAGGGAGTGCAGCAGCTTGGCGGTCACGTGAATCGGCTTGCCGGGCACCAGAGTAATATCGCGGTCCTTCACATGGAAGATGACCTCACCCTTGAGCACCTGCACGAAGATGGGGTGCACGCTGTGGTGCTCGTGCCAGGACTGGCCTGCAGCCAGTTCCATGAGGGTCAGGTTGCCACCGTCGGCATCAACGATCTTGCGAGCCTGGGGCTTATCTTCAAAGGGGGTCAGCGCTTCGGTGAGCTGGGGGAATACGAGGACGCGGCCTTCATGGGTACCTGCCATGGTACGCACCTTTCTCTTCAGGGGTGAGTGAAAGGGGGCGCGCACCCCCTCCCTATATTTGGTATAGAAAATACTAAATTACATATATTGTATTCCCCTCCCCGCATCGGGACAATGCCTCAGCTCACACCGAGCTACGACACCCCGAGCAGGGAGGGGAACAGCCTTTACTGGTAACTCCACACCTTCGAATAGGCGGAGCGATTACTATTACGCGGGCGCAACAGATTCACCATCATCGCCGTCGTACCAAAGCTCACCGCAATAATCATGCAGGTCGCAGCGGTAAACGCACCACCGGGAATCGGCGCAAAAATCGCAATCAGGTACAGGATGACCGCGCAGAACGACAGGAACAGCGTCGCAATCGTCATCAACGGCACCAGCACCAAACCACCGCGCGCCGGCACCGCAAAATCTGCCGGACGCACATAACGCAGCACGCCCATACCCACGACCGTCCAGATGGCGGTAACCAGAATAGCGGTCACCACATCTGCCGGGCGGTGCCAACCATTAATAATCGTGGAGGCACCCGTCAGGCAGGTCGCCAACGCCGCGCAGAGAGCCACCGTGGGTCGCAAGAAACGAGGCGCCGCCAAGAAGAGCGCCGCGCCAGCCGCCGCCGCGAAGGTCGTGTGGCCGCTGGGCGCCGAATTGCTCAGCGCCTCCTGAACACCCAGGTCTGGCTTCACAATCAGATAGTGCTTGAGCAGATACGTACTCGTCACCGCCGCAGCCCCGACCAGCACACCAATCAGCGAGGGCAGGAACCGGTGCTTCCAAATCAGCACCGCCACCAGACCCAAGACGGCAATCACGCCGACAGCCGCAGGAAGAGAATCCAGCGCGGTCAGGGTCGGACCGCGGTAGCTCTTGAACTGGTTTGCGTACTCGGTATACGCCTGCTCATCAACCTGCTGGCCGGTCGCCGTGTAAATAAAGAAAGCAAACGCGCCGTAGAGCGACAGCCCCAAGAACAGCAACGCCATCACGTGACGCATCAAAATGCCGGTACTCGGAAGGTGATGCCTCTGCTCTTCACCGGGACGATCTTCACTGGGACGATTCACCGGGCGGCCCGAAGCATCCACGGGAACCTGACCGGTCTGAACATACGCACCGTTCTGGTAGGCGGCGGCAGGATACGCCTCGGGAGGATAAGCCACCGGCTGCGGAGGAGCCTGCGGAGCCATCCTCTGCGAAGGAACCGGCTGCTGCGCACCCATCTGAGGTGCGCCCATGTGGGAGGCACCCATCTGATTGTTCAGCGGAAAACCGCTCACCGGAGGCGTCGGCGGATTGAGACGGCGAGTAGCCTGCATCGATTCATCCGCACTGTAGCTCCCCTGTGAAGCGCGTTCTTGCGGCGAGGGAATCGTCTCAGGAATCTTAATGGGGGCGCGGTAGGCGCGCGGCAGAGGACGGGTCGCGCCAATAACCTCTGATTGTTCGGGGTGCGAAGAAATAACCTCGGTATTCGCCGATTCGGTATTCGCAGATTCAGCGTTCGCGGAACCTGCAGACGCAGCTTCGCGAGCCGGCGATGAACCGTAATCCGTCAGAACTTTCGTACGGTCATCGCTGTGCCCTGCAGAGGGGGTAGCCATTTTGTGGGCACTGAGCACCTGAGTAGGGTCCTGATAATCAGAGAGAGCCGCAGTCGCATCGGAGCTAAAAGCCATAGTGGGCGAGTCATCAGCAGCGGCTGCATGCACGTCAGAAGGGCGAAGAGGGCGGGTAGCGTCCAGGTTCTCCGAATCGCCCCAACCGGGGTTCCCCGTACCTGTCGCTTGCCCGTTTGATGTCTTCTTCATAGCCTCTTCCGTACCTTTTCGCCCTCATGTCTGTTAGCGGTATTCGCCCTGCCGGTACCCACTTTTTGGTCGGTAGCCCCCAAGCTACCGATTTCACGTACCGTAGCGCCGGTTCCCTGGGGCGAATAACTACCTACTATTCCAGGTTAAGCTATGAAAAACTAAAGTTTTTTCGACCCCAACCTGAGAGTTTCCAGAGAATGGGTAACAGGGTGCGAGCGCACCCACCCGCCACCAGAATGCTATGGTGAGCTCATAGCGCATCGAAGAAGGGCAGATACCTTGAACACCAGCATGAGCGTGCCGCCTCTCGGCTACGGTTTTCACCTCACGAACACTCCACTGCCGCCGCTGCAGGAGGTTCTGGAGAACCTGTTCACGGTCGAAATTCCGATGACGGTCACTTTCCGCGGGGTCAATAGCCGCCAGAGCGCGCTGATTCGTGGCCCGCATGGCTGGGGCGAGTTTGCGCCCTTCCTCGAGTACGGCGCGCAGGAGTCTGCCGCGTGGCTTGCTTGCGCGCTGGAGGCGGCGTGGTTGCCCGCCCCGGAGCCGGTGCGTACGCGCATCCCGCTGAACGCAACCCTGCCCGCGGTAGCGGCGGAGCGTGTACCGGAGGTTCTCGCCAAGTACGAGGGTGAGATTCAGGAACTCAAAATCAAGGTGGCTGAGAAGGGTCAGGGCCTCACCGACGATATTGCGCGTGTGGCGGCGGCTCGAAAAGCACTCCCGAATGCCCGCCTGAAGGTGGACGCGAACATGGGCTACACCCTCTCCGGTGCCCTTGAGGCGCTGCGCAAGCTCTGCGAGTACGGCATTGTGTACGCAGAGCAGCCGGTGGCATCCATTGAGGATATGGCGGCGCTCCGCTTTGCCATCGCCAAGGAGGGGCTGCCCGTCCGCATTGCCGCGGACGAGTCGATTCGTAAGGCGGAAGACCCGCTGAAGGTGGCCCGCGCGAACGCCGCAGACCTGATGGTTATTAAGGCGGCGCCGCTGGGCGGTGTACGTCGTGCGCTCGCGCTGGTGGAGCAGGCGCAGCTTCCGGCGGTGGTTTCTTCTGCGCTGGAGTCTTCGGTGGGTATTGCCACCGGCGCCTCTCTGGCGGCTTCCCTACCGACGTTAAGGTACGGGTGCGGTCTGGGCACGGTCTCCCTCATGGCTGAGGACGTCACCGATGAGCCGCTCATCGCCCGCGACGGGTCCATGGACCTGCGTGCTATCACCCCCAGCCCGCAGCGCCTGGAGCGTCTTGCCACCGATAAGCAGACCCGCCAGTGGTGGGTTGAGCGCGTCACCGCCTGCTACCGGGTATTAGAACGCGCCTCCGGGCTGTGAAGACTGTAGCTATCAAGGTTGCACCCGTGAAGGGTAACCATAACTGAACGAACAACCTTACGGCATTAGAATGGTACGGTGACTGAAAACCGCTCAACCCCCGCCATGCTGACCGCAGTATCCGTGCTCGATTCGCTGATTCGTGCCGGTATGCGGCATGTTGTCGTGTCTCCGGGATCCCGCAGCGCACCTCTTGCGTACGCTATTGCCGCCGCCGCTGAAGCTGGCGCGCTCATTGCGCACGTGCGCGTGGACGAGCGAAGTGCAGCCTTTACCGCCCTGGGTATTGCCAAAGCATCCGGTCAGCCCGTGGGCCTGGTGTGCACCTCCGGCACGGCCCTGGGCGAGTACATGCCCGCCGTCATGGAGGCGTACCACGCCGGCGTACCCCTGGCGGTGCTCAGCGCTGACCGTCCGGAGCGTCTGCGCGGTAGCGGCGTGAACCAGACGACCCGTCAGGCGAGTTTCTTCCATCCGTTTGTGCGCGCTGAAGCTGATCTGACCTCCTACCCCGAGCAGGTGGAGGGTGAGCAGACTCAGGCTTTTGCCGCCTGCCTGAATGCGCTGACCGGCCGCAGCGCCGAGCACTGGCGCAAGCAGTCAACGGAGCCGATCGGTCCGGTACACCTGAACATTTGCTTCGATACGCCGCTGACCCCCTCGGGCCGTTTTGCGCAGATGCTGCCGCAGTGGGCGCAGAGCCTGCTGGAGGATTACGACCCGCAGGCTGAGGGCCGCGCCCGTGCCGCCCGCGCTGAGGGTTCCGGGCTCTCCAGCGCCGAGCAGCGTTGGCTTCTGGATTCTTTGGAGGCGCAGGCGGACCTGGTGGAGTTCACCCCGGCGCACCGCACCGTGGTGGTTGCCGCTGACGGTGCCGGCGAGTTTGCGGCGGAGTTCGCGCGCGTGCTGAACCTGCCGCTGTTTGCGGAGCCTTCCTCCGAGGCACGCCACGGCGCGACCTCCATTCCTCACTACCCGCAGCTACTCGCTGATGGTTCCTTCGCCCCCGCCGCCCAGATTGAGCGGGTGGTCCTCTTCGGGCACCCGACGCTCTCGCGCCCGATTACGGCGCTACTGGAACGCGAAGATATTCAGTGCGCGTTCTACGCCCCGCGCCGCGCCAGCTGGTACGAGCCGGGCGCTCGCTCCTTCGTGGAACTGTCGACCCCGCGCGAGCTTGCCGAGTTTGCGTGCGCATCCTCTGCTGCCGCAGATGAGCTGGTGGACGAGCTGAGCTGGCTAGAGCAGTGGGTTACCCCGGCACGCACGCTGCAGGATGAGTGCCTGCGCGCCATTGCCGCCTACGAACACCCCGGCGCCGACAGCTCGGTAGACTACACCGATTACCGCAACCGCACCGCCGGCCGCTCCTACGCCCGCCGCGTCTGGCAGGATGCGGTGGCTCAGCGCCGCCTCATGGTGCTGGGCTCCTCAAACCTGGTGCGTGATCTGGATGCGGCAGCCCCCGCCCTGGGCGAGCCCGCCCCCGCGCGCGTGTTTGCTAACCGCGGTCTTGCCGGTATTGACGGCACGATTGCGACCGCTATTGGTGTGTCCCTGTCGGGCTACTACCCTGCCGGCGTGGATGAGAACTCCCGCCCGCTGATTGGTGGCGCCGCGCTGCCGGTGACCCTACTGTGCGGTGACCTGACTTTCCAGCACGATGTATCGTCGCTGAACCTGCCGAATACTGAGCTTCTGCCCGAACTGCGCGTTGAGGTCTTTGACGATGCCGGCGGCGGTATTTTCACGGTCCTTGAACACGGCGATATGGCTCGTCAGAAGCAGTTCACCGCCGCTGTGGATCGTTTCTTCACGGTGGCTGCCGCCCCGAATACTGATCTGGCGCGCATGGCTGCCGGTTTTGGTACCGAATCGGGCGTTGAGGTGCGCATTCACACACCCTAAAGCCGTTTCTAAGGCTGCAGGCTAAGCCCCGTGCGCGGGGTTGACCGATATACTGAAAATTACCTGCGCCGTAGCCTCCCGCGGCTGAAAGTTAGCCGGTCGTAGCGGTTTCACTCGCCGCTGCATTCGCGTTGTCCTGCGCGCCTGCTGACGCAAGGCACCCTATCTACCATGTATTGACATTCACGCTCTCGCCGCTGATGCGCACCGCACGCAACCGGAGGTTTTACCCCGGTGAGCCCGGTGCAGGCGGCGGGCGTCGCACCCAAGGATTCTCATGAGCTCACTCGATATTATTGTTGCCGTCCCCTCCGGAGCCGGTTGGGTTCCCGTACACGCCATGGCGGAGCTTCTCGCCCGCTACACCGGCGGTACCGTACACACCGTGGATGTGGGCGCATCCCTCAGCAAGGAGACGAAGCTTCTGGCGCGTCTGCCCCGCCTCAAGGGCGGTTCCAAGCGTTGCCTGGTGATTGCTTCTGATCCCGGTCAGCTGTACGCCATTTCGCAGCGTTCCTTCGCGTTCCGCCGTTACGGCGCGATTTACGGCTGGGTGATTGATAGCTTCTGGGATGACCGTATTCCCGCGGTGGCTAAGTCTTCCACCTACGACCATATTTTCGTTGCGGACGTTGACGATGTTCAGCCCTGGACCGCTGCGGGTGTGAAGACCCCCGGCGTTCTGCCCTGGGGTGCGGACGTGTGGAGTGCTTTCTCTGATCGACTGGCTGCGCTGGAGTCGAAGAGCACCGACCTGCTGCGCGTGGGCCGTCAGCCCGCCGCCTACGAAGATGACGAGGCGACCGCAACTCTTGCCGCCGAGCTGGGTCTGAGCTTTGAGGGCCGCCCGCCCTTCGGCGCGAACGACCGCGAATCGGCTCAGCACCTGCAGGATTCGCTGAACCGCGCGAAGTTCCTGCTGGCATTCTCCACCTCGGTCAGCCCGGCACCGTACACTCACCCGACCAAGGAGTACATTACCGGTCGCTGGACCGATGCGCTGGCTTCGGGCGTGACCGTGGTTGGCAAGGTTCCGAACACCACCACCGTACGTGAAATCCTGTGGGACGGCGCGACCATCGACATTGATCACGCAGATGCACGCGCGGGCCTCGCGCAGGTTGCCGATGTTGCCTCCCGCTGGACCCCCGCACAGGGTGAGCAGCAGATTCGTCAGGCTCTGCAGCACCTGGATTGGCGTCACCGTTTTGTGCAGCTGTGCGAGGCGATGGGCGAGGTCCCGGCTTCTTTGACGGCTGATTGCGAGGCAATGCGCGCCCAGTACGTTCAGCGCTAAAACGTAACCCCCCACTGAAAACGTGCAGCTGAAAGCGTGTAGCAGCTGAGGGTATAGAAAAGGTGAGGGCTGGTTTCTAATCACTAGAAACCAGCCCTCACCTGTATTGATGCCTCATGAGGCATATTGCATATGGGGTTTAGTGCAAAGCCTGACCCAGAGTAATCGGACCCGTGAAACCACTGGTATCCGGGTGATCCGCATCCAGGTACGCCGCCACCGGTGCATTCTCAAGCTGAGCCAAACGATCCAGCAGGAAACGAGTAGCACCCGGTGCGTACGGCAGCTTATACATTGCCGCGGTCGTCGCCTCGTCATCACGATCCAAAGTGGAGGAACGAATCGACTCAATAGCGGTCACCATGGTGTTGCGTTCACGTTCCACGAAGGTACGGTCCACCGGCTCACCATTACCGGGCACAAACACACGGTAGCGATCAAATTCGAGCACCGCACCGAGGGTATCAATCCAGCGGTCGGGGAAAGAATCCTCAAAGTAGGGGTCGGTACCCTCTTCAATCAGACCGCCCATGAAGAGCACATCTTCAATGCCGACCAGGATGTCACCGTCGGTGTGGCCGGGGCCCATGTACATCAGGGTTGCGCTACGCTCACCCAGGTCAATGGGAGTGAAGGTAATGCCGTCACCGCTATTGGCGACCAGGCGGTTGGGAACAACAATATCGGTAGCTGCACCCTGGTGGTGCGCCATTTCCGGTTCGAGCGTCTCGACGTAGGGACGCTGCGCCTCACCGTATTTACGAATTGCACGCGCGGCGCGAGGATGCGCCCAGAATTCTTCGACACCCATTGCCGCGAAAACATCATTACCGAAGAAACGCTCATAGTGTCCGTGAGTGTTCACGACGGTAATGGGAAGGCGCGTGAGACGGCGAACCTCATCGTAGATTTCGGTTGCCTGACGGGGACCTGCGCCGGTATCCACGACAAGTGCCCGTTCCAGTCCGAGGACCAGTCCGGTGTTCAGTCGGTAATTGTCGGTCGCAATACGGTACACGCCGTCTGCGAGTTCAATAGTACGAGCCATAGATACAACCCTACTGTAATTTTTGGTGCTTGCGGGGCTATTCGGCCTTCTAGAGAACATATTTTTGCACTATTGCACCCCACTAAGGGGATAAAAGTGCATCATTCTGCACAATCACGCTCTTACGGACAGCTGACACGTGATGCTTGACAACCTCTGCAGATTGATTCTTTGGTAGCTACCCTCGGTCAACTCACGGCCCTTGGAACGACGCCCGAGTCAAGACGAGAAAATCACGCCCTATAGGATAGGAGTATGACTTCTTCCTCCATTTCTGCTGCTTCTAACTCCTCGGCTTTGCCGTTCCCCAGCGGTACCGGACGCTACGCCCCTTCTCCCTCGGGCGATTTGCATCTAGGTAATTTGCGTACCGCTATTTTGGCGTGGGCGATGGCGCGCCGCGGCGGCAAGCCCTTCTATCTGCGCGTGGAGGATCTAGATCGCGTGCGCCAAGGTGCTGCGGAACGTCAGATTGCTGATTTGGCGGCTCTGGGTCTGGATTGGGATGCAAGCCCCGGCGCTTCCTCAGAGACCGTCAACGGTCAGGAAGCAGGCGTGCTGTACCAGAGCACGCGCCTTGCCGCCTATGAGCAGGCTGTTCAGCAGCTGCGCGAGGCGAACCTCGTGTACGAGTGCTTCTGTACTCGCCGCGAAATTCAGGAGGCGTCGAGCGCCCCGCACGGTGCGCCGGGCGCATACCCGGGCACCTGCCGTGAGCTGAGCAAGGCGCAGCGGCAGGAGCGCCGCGCCCAGCGTCCGCCGGCTCTGCGTCTGCGTGCCGAGTGCACGAGCTACACGGTGCAGGATGATTTTTACGGCCCCTACACGGGGCTGGTGGATGATTTTGTGCTGGTGCGCAATGACGGCACCTACGCCTATAACCTGACCTCCGTGGTGGATGATGCTTTTGTGGGGGTTGAGCAGATTGTGCGCGGTGATGATCTGCTTCCTTCGGCGCCTCGCCAGTCGTATTTGGCGCAGCTTTTGGGTTTGGCGCAGCCGCGTTACGCTCACGTGCCGCTGGCGCTGAATACGGAGGGTAAGCGCCTGGCGAAGCGTGATGGTGCGGTGACTCTGCCGCAGCTGCGTGAGGCGGGCGTTGAAATCCCGACAATTTTGGGGTGGATTGCCGCTTCTATTCCGGTGTATAACACCGATGGTTCCGCCCATTCGGCAGATGTTCCGGTGCCCAATGCGGCGGCGATTTTGGAGCGTTTTGACCCGGCTCGGATGGTTACTGAACCGTGGGTCGTGAGGGGGTTCTAAGCCTCGTAAAAATGTCGTGTAACAGTTCAACACTCCGAAAGGCTTTTAAATTTTTCGTTTAATTCGTTTTATATGTATACGACCCTGAACGTTTGCGTTGCTTTCAAAATACTTCTCTTACACCGAAGTGCCCGAAACCCTGAATTCTAGGGATTTTTCGGGCACTTTTTCACACACGCTCCCACAACACCCCACGTGCACAACCACAGGATTTACACAGCAAATACATATTTATTCCACAGCTTCACGTTCTTTTACGTCAAATAGACTTTATTTTCAGCCTCTCAAAGCCTAGACTGTATCCTATGCCACTCATAAAGTTATGGGGTAGCGCATAAATACACACAGGCGCACACTATCACCAGGAGAGAAGGAACATTATGGCCGCGAGTACATACCAGGTCATCGCGCTGGCGATTTATTTTGTCGCCATGATCGCGATCGGTCTATGGGCAAATAGCAAGAACAACAGCCTCGACGACTATGTGCTGGGCGGGCGACAGCTCTCCCCCACCGTCGCCGCCCTCTCAGCGGGCGCCTCCGACATGTCCGGTTGGCTCCTCATGGGTCTGCCCGGCGCCGTCTACCTCAGCGGCCTCTCCCAGGCATGGCTCGCCGTCGGCCTGACCATCGGCGCATGGTGCAACTGGAAGTTCGTGGCACCGCGACTGCGTAGCTACACCGAAGTAGCTGGCGACGCCGTGACTGTCCCAGTCTTCCTCAGCAACCGCCTCCATGACACCAAGCGCGTGCTGCGCATCGTCTCCGGTGTCGTGATTCTGGTATTCTTCACCTTCTACGTCTCCTCCGGTATGGTGTCCGGCGGCCTGTTCTTCAAGTCCTCCTTCGGTCAGGATTACCACACCGGTATGCTCCTGCTGGCAGGCATCACCGTGTTCTATACCTTCTTCGGTGGCTTCATGGGCGCATCCTACACCGACATGGTTCAGGGCCTGCTCATGCTCGCAGCGCTGATTGCCGTTCCGATCGTTACCATTATTGACCTCGGCGGCCTGGGCCCCGTGGTTGAGTCCATCAGCCAGGTACGTCCCGACGCGCTGAGCATCTTCGCGGGTACCACCTTCGCCGGTATTGTTTCGTCCCTCGCGTGGGGTCTGGGCTACTTCGGCCAGCCGCACATTATCGTGCGATTCATGGCGATGCGCACCCCCGCGGACGCTAAGTCCGGCCGCCGCATCGGCATCAGCTGGATGGTCCTGACCGTGTTCGGCGCACTGAGCGGCGCGTTCATGGGTATCGCATACTTTGCACGCCACCCCGAGGCGTCCCTCACCAACCCCGAAACCGCTGAGTCGGTCTTCCTGGACCTCGCCCAGATTCTGTTCCACCCCCTCATCGCGGGCCTGATTCTGGCTGCGGTTCTGGCGGCAATTATGTCCACCCTCTCCTCGCAGCTGATCGTGTGCTCCTCCGCTCTGGTGGAAGACCTCTACGGCATCTTCTCCTCGAAGAAGCTCAGCGCAGGCAAGTCCCTGTGGCTCGGCCGTGCAGGCGTGGCAATCGTGGCACTGGTCGCTGGTGCGCTGGCGTGGAACCCCAACAGCTCCATTCTGCAGCTGGTCGCATTCGCTTGGGCTGGCTTCGGTTCGGCATTCGGCCCGACCGTTCTGCTCTCCCTCTACTGGCGTAAGCTGACCACCCAGGGTGCACTCGCCTCCATGATCACCGGTGCCGTTGTGGCGTTCGCATGGGGCCAGAGCCCGATGAAGTCCGTGCTCTACGAAATGGTTCCCGGCTTCGCTTCGGCAATGCTGGTCGCAATCATCGTCTCCCTGGTCACCTACAAGAAGAACCCGGTTATTGACGAAGAGTTCGACCGCGCGGTAGAGCTCGCAAAGGTCAAGTAGCCCACAAATAATCGAGACCGGGTAAGGTTCCTTACCCAACCTCTACGGCCCGGGCCGCACACACGCGGTCCGGGCCTTCTTATATGCCCTGCCAACCCATGCCGCGGCCTCAGACAACGCTCAGACAACGCTCGGGCAACACCTGAGCAACATCTGGGCAACGTAGAATAGGGTCTATGACTGCACAACTTCCCGAAAAGGTCTCGGACATCTTCAACCCCGCCGACTGGCGCGTCGTCGAAGGCTTCGAAGACTTCACCGACATCACCTACCACCGCCAGGTTGAGCGCAACGAAAACGGCGAAATCCTACGCGATCTGCCCACCGTGCGCATCGCATTCGACCGCCCCGAGGTCCGCAACGCATTCCGCCCGCACACCGTGGACGAACTCTACCGCGCCCTCGACCACGCCCGCATGACCTCCAACGTAGGCACCGTACTGCTCACCGGCAACGGCCCCTCCGCCAAGGACGGCGGCTGGGCATTCTGCTCCGGCGGCGACCAGCGCATCCGCGGCCGCGACGGCTACCACTACGCCAGCGGCGAGACCGCAGAAAGCATCGACCCGGCACGCGCGGGCCGACTGCACATCCTGGAAGTGCAACGCCTCATCCGCACCATGCCCAAGGTCGTTATCGCCCTCGTCTCCGGTTGGGCTGCAGGTGGCGGACACTCCCTGCACGTGGTTGCCGACCTGACCATCGCCTCCGAAGAGTACGGCAAGTTCAAGCAGACCGACGCAACCGTCGGCTCCTTCGACGCAGGCTACGGTTCGGCACTGCTTGCACGCCAGGTGGGTCAGAAGTTCGCCCGCGAAATCTTCTTCCTCGCCAAGGAATACGACGCACAGCGCATGTACGAAATGGGCGCGGTCAACGACGTAGTCCCCCACGCAGAACTCGAGAACAAGGGCCTGGAATACGCGGCGCACATTGCCCGCCAGTCCCCGCAGGCAATTCGCATGCTCAAGTACGCCTTCAACTTGCCCGACGACGGTATGCTCGGTCAGCAGGTCTTCGCCGGTGAGGCAACCCGCATGGCGTACATGACCGACGAGGCTGTGGAGGGTCGCGACGCGTTCTTGCAGAAGCGTGACCCGGACTGGTCCAACTACCCCTACTACTTCTAAGCAGTACTTCTATTAGACTACCCTTCTGCAGAAGTAGTTTCAGATGCATAGGCTCGGAGCCGGATTCCCCCTGATACCCTCAGCTAAGAATCCGGCTCCGGCGCATTTGATACCGCCCCGGCATATGCCGTGCCCCGGCGCATAACAGCACGCAGCCGCTACAAACAGCCGCTAAGGATTAGCCATGATGAACACCCCCGTACCCGGGCTCATGCCCTCCCCCGCCCCGCAGGAGGCTGCCCTGCACCCGCAGGCGGTACAGGTGCGCGCCGATCAGCCCGCGGACCCTCACGCCATGCTGGGTGCCTTTGAGCAGCTACTGTCTGGGTACGCGCTGGGTGAGTTCGCGGCGGGTGCGGAACATGCAGGGTCAGATAGCTCTATTGCCCTGGTGGTGGGAACCTCCGGATCCACCGGAACCCCCAAACGCACCGCGCTAACCGCGCGAGCTCTTGCCGCCAGTGCGGCAGCCACCGAGAACTTCTTCAACGCGAACCCCGATGCCGCCTCGCAGTGGCTGTTGGCTCTTCCCGCGCACTACATTGCCGGCGCGCAGGTGCTCGCCCGCTCCGTACTCGCCGGTACCACCCCGGTCATTGCCCGCTCCGTCATTGAGCCCGTGCACTTCACCCCTGAAGTCTTTTTGCAGGCGGTTGAGCAGATGGATTCTGCACGCCGGTTCATCTCCCTGGTACCCACCCAGCTGCATAAGCTCCTTGAAAGCGCGGACGCCAACCCGACCCTGGGCGCTGAGATTCACGAGGCGCTCGGTTCCTTCACCGGCATCCTGCTCGGAGGCGCCCCCGCCAGCGCCGACCTGCTCGCCGCCTCCACCGCGCTGGGGCTGAATACGGTGACCACCTACGGTAGTGCCGAAACCGCCGGCGGATGCGTCTACTCCGGCTCTGTTCTGCCCGGTGTGCGGGTGGAACTCGTACCCGAAGAAGGTATGCCCGCTGCGCCTGATACCGGTGGGAAGCCGGCGCAGGTGGGCCGTATTTGGATCAGCGGCGCGCACCTGGCCAGCGGCTACATTGGCGATGCCGCCCGCACCGCCGAGCACTTCTTCACCGCCGCGGACGGCACCCGCTGGTACCGCACCGACGACTACGGTCTGCTCAGCCCCGCACATGCCCCAGGCAGCCCCGCAGGCCCCGGTAACACTGCACACGGCAACGAGCCACGCCTGCAGGTGCTCGGCCGTAGCGACGACGTGCTCATCAGCGGCGGCGTAAAAATCTCCGCCCGCGCCGTGGCGACCGCCCTCGAAGAGCACCCCGCCGTACGCGAAGCCTGCGTAGTCGGCCTACCCGATGCCCGCTGGGGCACCGCCATTGCCGCCGCGGTCACGCTGGTACCCTCTGCTGCTGCCACGGCTGCACCTACTGAGAATAACCTCGCGCTGAACGAAGAACTCTGCGCCCTGCTGCGTGCCCGCTGCGCCGAAAAGCTCGGTGCCCCCGCCGCACCCAAGCAGCTGAGCATCCTGCCGGATTTCCCGCTCACCAGCACCGGCAAGCCGGACCGCGCAGAAATATACAGTATCCTGGACAGAGACTATCGTCAGGGTTAAAGCAGGCTCATCCGCGGGTTTTTGCCCCGCGCCTACAGCTGCCCGCACGCCCTGACCGTCACCATCGCAACCGTCACGCACAACGCCCACGCATCATACGCACTTAGACCCGGAAGGAACCCCCGTGGCAACTGCCGCCCAATGGATTGAAGGCGCTCGCCTGCGCACCCTGCCGCTCGCCGTCGCCCCCATTATTGCCGGCTCAGCTGCCGCCTACGAGATCAACGAATTCAAGCCGCTCTACGCGTTCTTGGCGTTCCTCGTCGCGTTCTTCCTGCAGGTCGGCGTGAACTACGCCAACGACTACTCCGACGGCATCAAGGGCACCGACGAAGACCGCGTTGGTCCGCTACGCCTCGTCGGTTCCGGTGCGGCAAGCCCCCGCTCCGTCAAGTACGCCGCCTTCGCCTGCTTCGGTTTAGCGATGCTTGCGGGTCTTGCCCTGGTGGCTCTGGCGAACCAGTGGTGGTTCCTGGCGATTGGCGCCTCCAGCGTCTTCGCGGCGTGGGGCTACACCGGCGGCAAGCACCCCTACGGCTACATGGGCTTAGGTGACGTGTTCGTTTTCGTCTACTTTGGCCTGGTTGCGACCCTGGGCACCCTCTACACGCAGGCGCACGCCCTGACCCTGCTCGGCTGGGTTGGTGCTATCGGCATTGGTCTGATTTCCTGTGCGCTGCTCATGGCGAATAACGTGCGTGACATTCCCACCGACATTGAGGCGGGCAAGCTGACCATGGCGGTCCGCCTGGGCGAACGCTGGTCGCGCATCACCTACATCGTGGAAATGGCGCTGGCGCTGGGTCTAGGCGTGCTCCTGCTCGATGAGAACCCCTGGTTCCTGCTGATCTTCGTGCTGGTCGGCCCGACCATCCACTCCTGCGTGACCGTGTGGACGCGCGGCGGCCGCGAGCTAATTCCCGTGCTCAAACAGGCGGGTATTGTGGCGCTCGTGTACTCCGTGATTCTTGCCCTCGCCGTGTGGCTGGGTTCGCTGGATATTATTAGCCACGAGGTTCAGGTGTTCACCGGCTACTAAGCCGACCTACGAATCAGCGCCAGATTACCGCGCCGTTACGCCGTTGGCGGGCACCGGGTTCATAGTTCCGCGATAACGCGGCGGTGTGTCATAGTAGTGCTTATGATTCGAGCCATGCTGATTATTGGCGGCGCCGCCCTCATCGTGGGGCTGACCCTCTACACCTTCTTGGACGCCGTCCGCACCCCCGCACACGAGGCGCGAACCCTGCCCAAGTGGCTGTGGGTTCTCGTCACCCTGTTCTTCCCCGTGGTAGGCCCGCTCATGTGGCTTATCCTGGGCCGTCCCAAGGCGCAGCCCGCAGCAGGCGCTCACCGCGGCTTCGGTCAGCGACGTTCCACCCCGGCGCCCTCGGTATCTTCCCCCGACGACGATGAAGAGTACCTGCGCTGGCTCAAAGCAAAAGCAGAACGCGAACGCCGCAGCCGCGAAGCAGAATCGCACAACACGCAGGATTCCGAGCGTAAGGACTCTGACCCTAAAGATTCCGAGCGTCAGAGCCCTGAGGACGGCACACCGAATCAGGGTAACGGGCAGAACTAGTTGGGACAGCTAGGTGTGCAAGCTCGTGCGCCCCTCAAGGTTTACAGAAAGAGGCTGTGAGCGCATCCGTAACGGATGGGCTCACAGCCTCTTACTATGCGCAAAAACAGCGTGAGGAACTAGCTACCGGGTTTATTAGCTACCGGGCAGCTGAATCACGCCACCGTACAGCGGCGCTGCAGGCTCCGCATACCCCACAAAATGCGGCATCTCATGCTCAAAATCAGTGGTGCTAAACGCCAGAGTCGTAATCGACGCCAGGTTGCACTCACGGGCGCGCGGGTCATGCTGCAGCATGCGGCCCTCAACACCCAGGCGAGTAATCCAAATCGGCAGCTGGTGCGACACAATAATCGCCTCCGCACCCTCGCCGCCGCGCTCGTAGGCGGTACGCGCCGCATCCTGAACAGCCGCCGCCATACGGCGAATCTGATCCAGGTACGACTCACCCCAGGAGGGACGCGCCGGGTTGTACAGCTTCGTCCAGTGACGCGGGTTCTTCAGCAGCTCCTGCGCGTTCACGTGCAGACCCTCAAAGTAGTTATCCGCCTCAATGACGCGCTCATCCGGCTGCGCGGTCAGACCCAGCAGCTCCTCAACCGGGGCGGCAGACTCACGGGTACGCTGCAATGGCGAGCAGACCAGATGCACGAAACGGGCGCCGCGCTCAGCCCGAGCCGCGAACTCCTCAGCGCTCAGACGCACCATCTGCTGGCCCTTATCGGACAGACGGTAGCCGGGCAGACGGCCGTACACGATACGCTCGGGGTTGTGTACCTCGCCGTGACGCATAAGGTGAACTTTAATGGTGGAAGTTTCAGTCATAATCCCAGTCTCTCAGATAGTGCGCCGCACCCCAAACAGGTAACCCATACAGACCCTCTACAGATACAAAAACCCGGCGTATAAAACCCAGCCCGCAAAACTGCAGGAACGCAAAAACCCCGCCTCTCCATACAGAGGGCGGGGCGAAAGAAGTCTATTTACTTCTTGTTGCGGCGCTGGTGGCGGGTCTTACGAAGCAGCTTGCGGTGCTTCTTCTTGGACATACGCTTGCGGCGCTTCTTGATAACGGAACCCATAGGATTTCCTCACTTTACTCGTACCCGGCCGAGCCATTCGACTCGGTAGCTACCCGGGGATATTTATACCGGTATAACCGATCCAAAACGCATTTTAGGCACAGAAATACCCTTGCGTTTTAGAGCGCTACCTACCTAGAGTACTAGGTTTACCCCCATTTTCACCATTCGAGAGCGGCTTTTCAGGAGTTTTTCCCCGAATTTCCGCTTTTCCCGCAGGGTTATTCGGGGGTATCTCCGGGTTAAAATGGGGATTCGGCAGCCCTAACGGCGCTTCTTCTTCGACTTCTTCGAGCCCTTACCGCGGCCATGAGACAGCACCGAACCGGAAGATGCTACAGCAGCACCTTCAGAGCCGCTTTTCTCAGACTCAGGGCCCTTTTTCTCAGTCTCAGAGGCGGTCTGCTCCGCCGATTCCTGCTCAGCGGAGTCCTCTACCGGCTCCTGCGCGGAGTGAGATTCCTCAGCGGGTTCTTCAACCGACTCTTCTACGGAAAGCTCCTCAGCAGGGTTTTCCTCAGCGGTTTCTTCCTCAGCTGCCGCGTGCAACGCCTTCAGACGCTCAGCACGCTCAGCCTCGGCGCGAGCCAGCGCCTCCTGATCGATAGCGGGCTGAGGCTCAAGCTTCGCTTCAGCGTTCTCAGCCTGCTTCTTCACAGCCTGTTCAGTGCTCTCCTGAGCTTCATCAGGCTCGTACACATCCACACCAAAGAAACGCTTCATCTTCGAGAAGATGCCGCGGCGCTCCTGCACCGGCTCATCATGCGGAAGCTTCTCGTAGGTGTCGTGGATGGTCGCCGCCGCCTCAAGACGGGTAGGCTCAGCAGGCTGAACGGCGGGCGCCTCCTGACGCGCCGGAGCACGCAGCACCTTCTCAGAAGACTCAGTCTCCGCAGGAGCCGCAACAGCCGCAGGACGCGCGGTACGGGCAGGGGCAGTCAGCACCTTGCTACGATCCACCGGCTTAATGATGGTCGCACGCACCGGAGAAATAATCTGACCACTACGACGACGCGGAGCCGACGTAGAAGCACGCAGAACCTTCGCGGGTCCCGCTGCCTCTTCCTGCGCGTACGCGGCAGGCACACTCGGCAGCTGACTGTTGGGAGTCTGGGAGGCGGGTGCTTGGGAGGCGGGTGCCTGGGCGCCAGATACCGGAGCCGCAGAAGCAGCGGTGGCTACCTGCGCTGCCGGGGTGTTGCGGCGCGGGGTGCCAAAGCTCAGCGGCACATCCGGGCTCACCGAATGAGCGGCAGGCTGCGCGGCGGCTGCGGAAGCCTCAGCAGGTGCGGGCTGAGCCTCAGCGGGAATGGCACGTTCTGCCTTGTCAGATGCAGAAACATCTGCTCCAGAAGTAGTCTCAGCAGAAGTATCAGCCAGCACGAAGGGAACCTCAGACGCCTCCTCAACGTGGGTGACCTCGGGTTCAGGCTGCTCAGACTCCACGTCGGCAGGCTGCGCAGAAACCGGGGCAGACACCGGAGCAGAAACCTGAGCCGGCTCAGCGGGCGCCGCAACAGGAGCATCCACGGCAGGAAGTGCCTCCGCATCAGCGAAGGACGGGTCGTCCTGCATCAAATCGTCAAAGTCATCGGCGGCGAACTCATCCACATCAACCGGCGCAAATTCAGAAGCAATCGGCTCACCCGGCAGACCGTTCGCAGAGGTTGCCTCCTGCTCCAGGTCAATACCGGCATCGGAATACATGCCGCGCAGCTGACCAATCACCATGGCACGGGCCGTCGCCGAATCGCCAGCCTTCAAAGCCTCCGCAATAGCGCGGCTCTCAGCACGCAGACGCTCCATAGCACTACTCCACAGCGGCATACGACCCACCAGCGACAGCATCGACTCAAAGCTCGGCTGACGCACCGACGCGAGCAGGGCCACCAGCAGCTCGTTACCGGCGCAACGCATCACCTGGTGGTGGAAAGTCAGCAGAAGCTCCAGAAAATCACGAATCGACAGGTCGAAATCTTCCATCTGCGCCAGAACCTCGTCCATCTCCGTGAAGGAGGCGGTCTTCGGGTCAATACGCGCAATCGCCCAGCTTTCCAGCAGAATACGGGTCTGCACCAGGTCACGAGTCGGGTAGCGCGAGCTGGACATGTGCAGGCGCAGAGCGGCACTCGCCGCGGAAGCCGGCTCGTCGCTCAGGTGCACCAGAATTTCCTTGCCGCGACCGTTGTACAGCTGCACCAGATCCATATCTTCCAGGGTGCGCAGAGCCTCGCGGGTACGAGAACGGCCCACACCAATAGCGCGTGCAATTTCGCTATCGCTGGGCAGGTCCTGGCCCAGCTGGATGTTGCCCTCAAACAGTTCGTTCTCAAGCCAGCGCAGAATTTTACGATGAATAGCCACGTGAATGCGTCTTTCGGTCAAAAGGTGAGTGAGAGTGTGTGTGCTTTACAGAGAGTTAATGCCGGAAGTGATCGGCAGGGAAAACCCCAGCCGCCCGCCTTAGCGCCGGCGGCCACGCAGGAAGCCGAAGAGGCCACCTCGATGGTTGTCTTTCGCCTCAGCACTGTTCGTATCAGGGCTGGGGCGGTACACAGAATCGTAGGCGGGCATGGTCTGATACTCGGGCTCCTCAGAGGAAGTCTCAGACGTGTTTTCTGCCTTGTCAGACTCTTCTGCAGCGACCTTCTCGGGGGCTGCTTCTTTAGCTGCGGGCTTCTCAACAGCTTCGGTTTCTTCAACCGAGGTCTTCTCCTCAGCCTTTTCTGCGGACTGTTCGTTGACAGCCTTCTCAGCCACCGCGGGCTCCTCGGTAGCAGGAGCAGGAGCTTCGGAGGTCACCGCAATAGGCTGAATCGAACCGCCCACAACCGTAGCCGGATCAATACCATACGACACCGCCGCAGCGGCAGGCTGAGCAGTCACAACGGGCTTCTCAGCCGCAGCAGGGGCACTCTCAGCAGGCTTAGCCTCAGTGGTCTTGGCGGTCTCAGCGGGCTTCACCTCAGCAGGTAGCGCAGGGGTAGCGGGCTGAGCGGGGGTTGCCGACGTCGCAGGGGTCACCCCAGCGTCGTAACCGTAGGATGCGGGAGTGAAGGGGCGCATCGGGGTGCTATCTACTGCCTCTTCCTGCGAGATGGACTCAGCAGCTCCTGCCTTCTCAGCAACAGGCTCGGAAGTATCGCTATCAGCCGCCTGTTCCGCAGGGCGCGAGTAGATGCGCGCACTGGGGGTCAGGTACTGTGCGCGGGCGCGCTGAATGCGAGCCTGCTCAATTTCCTCAGAGGTGGGTGCCTCAACGGCAAGAGTCTCAGAGTCGGTCGCCTCGGACTTCTCCGCGGTTGCGCTCTTCTCAGTTGTAGCCGGTGCAGTTGTAGCCGGGGCAAGCTTCTGAGCAGGTTCTTCGACCGCGGACTTCTGGGCGCTCTTTTCGGAGGTCTTCTCAACCGGCTTCTCCGCAGCCTTCTCGGCTGCATTCTCAGCGGTCGCCTTATCAGAGGCAGATGCACTCACGCCACCGGGCAGCGCCACGGGGGCGTGCGCCTCATTGGACTGGCGTGCAATCTGAACGGTCTCGTTAATCCACTCGGTCACGGTGGCGAATACATCCGGGTTCAGGGAGTAGAGGCGACGCTGCCCCTCCACGGTCACGGAGACCACATCTGCATCGCGAAGAACTTTCAGGTGCTTCGAAATGGTCGGCTGGCTCATGCCCAGCTTTTCAACCACTGCGCCCACCGTGTGGGTTTGCTCAGCGAGAATACGCACAATTCGGCGGCGAGTCGGATCCGCGATGACAGAAAAAACATCAGAATGCATATAGCGATTATGACATATAAAGCGGCGTCTCAAGCTTAGAATGAGGCTGATACAGAAATTACCTTCAAAAATTCTGAAAGACCGCTGAAAGCTAGCCCAACATGAAGCATTGAAGGGCAGAAAAGCATGAAGTGTCTATCACATCCAGTGCTAATTTCCTGTATCTCATCCTAGGCATATGCAAGCCGCCCAGCCACCCAATACCTATATAGCTAATACAGAATATATAGTTTTCGTGGCTCCACCCACAAAACCAGCCGCACACCTTCTCCAAGCTCACATATTTACCCTCGGACTATCAGAGCCTCAACCCCCTCAGCAAGCACCTGGCGCGATACACTAGAAGGCGTTAAACACAGGCACAAAACACCACCCAAAACACCAACACCCAGACACCCGCTGAAGGAGGCGCATGGGACGCATAATCCGCCGCACCCGGCGCCGACACCACCACCCCCAGGGCCAGCTTAACCGCCGCTGGGACACCCTCAGCGGTGCCACCTCCGCACCCCCAAAGAAGCAGGTTCGCCGAAGCCGCCGCGACCGCCTCGAAGCTGAAAACCTCAGCGTCCTCACCAGTGTGCCCGGCATCAATCTTGACTGTCTGCCTGCCCTACGTGACCACGAAGACTCCGAGACTCAGCGCCAACGAACCCCGCTAGAGTTCAACCAGAAGACTCTCGCACGCTTCCGCGACTTCATTGATTCTTCCGTTCTGGCATCCCCTTCGCGCACTGCAATCAGCGCCTTCCTTCTCGTCATTATCTTCTTCACCGTCATGCTGTCCCTGCCTATTTCTTCGGCAGACGGGCAGCGCATCGCGCTACACCACGCATTCTTCACCGCCACCAGCGCGGTGACTGTGACAGGCCTGACGACTGTCTCAACCGCCGATCAATGGTCAACTTTTGGTCAGGCAATGATTCTTCTCGCCTGCCAGGTGGGTGGCCTGGGCACGCTGACCATCACCTCCCTGCTGGCGCTGGCGATTGGCCGCAAAATGGGCCTACGCACCAAACTCATCGCGCAGGAAGACCTGAACATCAGCCGACTCGGCGAAGTTGGTGGCATCGTCAAAAGCGTCTCCTATGCTTCCTTCTCCATCGAAGCAATCATCGCAATCGTGCTGATTCCCCGCTTCCTGACGCTGGGTGAGGACCCTTTCCAAGCCATCTGGCACAGCATCTTCTACTCAATCTCGGCATTTAACAATGCCGGTTTCACCCCGCACTCCGACGGCATTGTGCCCTACGGCCACGATCTCTTCCTGCTCGTGCCCATCTGCGTCGCGGTGTTCCTCGGCTCACTCGGCTTCCCTGTATTCATTGCGATTCAGCGCAACCCCTTCCGTCCCTCACGCTGGCAGCTGACCGCAAAACTGACCATGGTCACCACCCTCTTCTTCTTCGGGTTTGGTGCCTTCTTCTGGGGTGTTTTCGAGTGGAATAACCCCGCCACCATTGGCGGCTACTCTGCCGGTGACAAGGTTCTGAACGCCATCTTTGCCTCCGTCATGATGCGTTCGGGGGGGTTCAACCTAGTCGACATGAGTAGCATTACCCCCGTCTCCACGCTACTGACCGATATGCTCATGTTCATTGGTGGCGGCTCCGGCTCGACCGCGGGTGGCGTAAAGGTCACGACCGTTGCTGTGATTGCCCTGTCGATTCTTGCCGAAGCGCGAGGTGATCAGAAGGTCGTAGCATTCAATCGCACTATCCCCGAATCCTCGCTGCGCATCGCCATCTCTGTGATTGTTATGGGTGCTACCGTGGTAGGTGTTGGCGCCGCATCGATTCTCATCATTAGCGGCGCAGACCTCAAAGAAGTCATCTTCGAGGTCATCTCCGCCTTCGCGACCTGCGGCCTCTCGAATGGCCTCTCCGCCAGCCTACCTCCGGCAGGCGTGTACGTGCTCAGCGGTCTGATGCTCATTGGTCGTGTGGGTACCACAACCGCCGCAACCGGCCTGGCAATGCGTTCACGCCGCCGCCTCTACAAGTTCCCCGAAGAAAGGCCCACCATTGGCTAGTGCACATAACGCCCCCGTTCTCGTGATCGGCCTGGGCCGCTTCGGTTCAGCAGTGGCTGCTCAGTTGCGCCTGCAGAATAAAGAGGTTCTCGCTATCGAGAAGGACCCCGAACTGGTGCAGAAGTGGTCCGGCGTGCTGACCCACGTGGTCTCCGCCGATGCGACCGATATCGACACCCTGCACCAGTTGGGCGCGGACGAGTTCGGCTCCGCTGTGGTGGGTGTGGGCACCTCCGTTGAGGCGTCCGTGCTGATTACCGCGAACCTCGTAGACATTGGCGTGGAGCGTATCTGGGCGAAGGCTATCACCCCCGCGCACGGCAAGATTCTGGAGCGTATTGGCGCGCACCACGTGGTCTACCCGGAGGCGGACGCCGGCCGCCGCGCCGCGCACCTGGTCTCGGGTCGACTGCTGGACTACATTGAGTTTGATGACGACTTCGCGATTGCGAAGATGCGCCCGCCGAAGGAAACTCACGGCTTCACCCTCGCTGAGTCGGATATCCGCTCCAAGTACGGTGTGTCCGTGGTCGGTATTAAGTCCCCCGGTGAGGACTTCACCTACGCGGACGCGACCACCCGCATTCACTCGCGCGACATTCTGATCGTGTCCGGTCAGGTGGACCTGATTGAGCGTTTCGCGGCGCGCCCCTAAGAGCTCTTTTCTTCAACTGCCTTGAGGAGCCCGCGAATAGACATAGAAAAACAGCCTCTTCCCGTTCTGCCGGGAGGAGGCTGTTTTCTGCGGTTTTACCCAGTCAGAGCGGCGCTACTGAGCGGCGTTAGTCCCCGCTGGTTAGTCCGTAATGACTAGTCCTCGTCAGCGGTGTACAGCTGGCTCATTTCCGCCGAACGGGCTGCGCAGGCGCGCATCGCGTCCTCGGTCAGCTGGAAGAGGCCGCCGTCCACGAAGGTGTTCAGCGCACGCTCGGTGGTGCCGTTCGGGCTGGTCACGGCGCGGCGCAGGGCGGGCGCATCGGGGTTGGTGTCGAGCAGGTAGCCCGCACCGGCAACAGTTGCGCTGGCAAGCTTGAGCGCGGTGTCTGCGTCCAGGCCGAGCTTCTCGCCGGCGGCTGCCATCGCCTCCGCAAGCAGGAACGCGTATGCCGGGCCAGAACCGGAGACGGCGGTGACCGCATCCATCTGGTCTTCGCGGACCTCAACAACCAGACCGACGGTGCCCAGGACCTCTTCAACGAGCTTCTTCTGTTCATCCTTCACGGTGTCGGTGGTGGAGATGGCGAGCACGCCCTTGCCCACGGAGGAGGGGGTGTTCGGCATGCAGCGAACAATGGGCTGACCTGCGGGAAGGCAAGCAGCGAGGGTTTCGAGGGTCACGCCTGCGGCCACGGAGACCACGACGGCGTTCGGGGCAAGGGCGGGTGCGATATCGCGGGCAAGCTCGACGATGCCGTAGGGCTTCACGCCGAGCAGCACGACGTCTGCGTGGGCGGTTGCCTTGTGGTTGCCGTCGGCTTCGCCGCCGGTGGTGATGATTTCTACCTGGTCGCCGAGGCGCTTGGCGAGGGCGGCGCGGGATTCTTCGGTGCGCACGGTGGCGCGGATGTGTGCGGGGTCGTGGCCGGCTGCGAGCAGACCTGCGGCGATGGAGCCGTTCATGGAGCCGGTGCCGAGAAAAGCAATAGTTGCGGTCATCGTTGATCCTTCCTAATGGGGTGCCTGCGCCCGGTGACAGCGCCCTACGACAGTGCGCGGTGTGCTGTGCGCGGCGGGCGTGTGGAGGCGTACCTTTCCAGCATAGCGGGTACGGCTACGGGCATGTGACCTGGCTCGTTTTCTTCCGCGTTTTCCGGGTGGTGGATTCACCCTGCTCCCCCCCCCCCCCCCCCCCCCCCCCCCCCC
>FLSD01223731.1_pt1 | contig 37034 bp, 26 predicted proteins | sample 1497351 | NCBI WGS metagenome assembly FLSD01 (sample SAMEA4031770, study PRJEB14383) | metagenome | biome: human; feature: oral; material: saliva | place: Philippines | collected 2014 | reverse complement strand
GCCTCCCGTGTGGAGGTGGCACAGGACTTCCTGCGCTGGCTGACCCGCGGTAACTTCGTGTTCATGGGCGTAAAAGAGCGCGTGCTGGACGGCACCTCCGGCGCTATTTCCCTGGTGGATCGCCCCGGTTCGGCGCTCGGTATTCTGCGCACCACGGAGGGCAAGAGCCGCATCCCCCTTTCGGGTGAGACTCTGGAACGCGCCCTGTTCCCGCGCCCCCTGTACATCACGAAGGCGAACTCCCGCTCCACGGTCGCACGGAACGACTACCTGGACTACATTGGTGTGCGCCGCTTCGACCTGAACGGCCGCGTGATTGGTGAGTACGTCATTCTGGGTCTGTTCACCCGCCAGGCGTACGCGCTGCCCGCTATTGAGACTCCGCTGGTGCGTGAGCGTATCGCGATGGTGCGCCGCCGCCTCGGCTACCACCCCGGTTCTTACTCCGACAAGGCGCTTCTGGGCGCCCTGGAAGACTACCCCCGCCTGGAACTGTTGCACGCTTCCGCTAATGATCTGACCGATACCTTCTGCGGCATCATGGGCCTGGAGGAGCGCCGCAAGACCCGCCTGTTCCTGCGCGCCGACCAGTTCAACCGGTTTATTGCCGCCGTGGTGTACCTGCCTCGGGACCGCTACAACACGAACGTGTGTGCGCGCATCCAGCGGGTGTTCCAACAGGAATTTGATCTTAGTGCCATCGACCATGAGGTGTACCTGTCCTCCTCATCGTTGGCGCGTCTATTCTTCCGCATTCGGCTCACCAACCCCAATGATGTGCCGAAGACGGATCATCAAGCTCTCGAAAAGCGACTGCAAGAAGCCGCCCGCTCCTGGGTGGAAGCAACCGCAGCTGCTATTGAGGCATGGAAACCCGGAGCGGCAGGCCGCCGACTCGCATCAGCCTGGGCAGATGCGACGAGCGCAGCCTACCGAGCCGATTACACAGTAGAACAAGCAATCGAGGATATCGTGATTCTTGAATCTCTCTCGGGCCAGAAGCCCGCCGCAATCAAGGTTGAAGCCGGCGAAGCCAACACCACCCGACTGAAGACCTACCTGTCCGCACCTCACACCCTCACCGAGCTTCTGCCGGTTATGCAGAATATGGGCCTGGTCGTTGTTGATCAGAAGCCCTACGAGTTCAAGCCTGAGGACGGCGAAGACTACGGCTACCTCTACGACTTTGGGGTCCAGTTCCCCGAGGGCGTGGACGCAAACGCTGTGGCTTCCCTGTACGAGGATGCCCTGAACGCCTACCTGCTCGGTGAGCGCGAGTCCGATACCCTGGACCGCCTGATCCTGGCTGAGGGCCTGACCTGGCAGGAAGTACGCCTGTTCCGTGCCCTGAACCACTACCTGATTCAGCTGGGCCTGGGCTACACTCCGTCCTTCATGTCGAACACCCTGCTCGCTAACCCGGCCATCACCAAGCACCTGGTCGAGTTCTTCGCGGTCAGCTTCGACCCGAACAACGGTCTCAACGATGAGCAGCGCAACGCACGCCGTGAGGAAATCGAAGTAGCCCTGGTTGAGGAACTGAACCAGATCCCCACCCTGGACGCTGACCGCTACCTGCGCTCCCTCGGCAAGGTGATTCGCGCTATCCTGCGCACCAACGCATACCTGGCTGACCGCCCGGCACTCGCATTCAAGGTGGCACCGCAGGAGATCGACTTCGCACCCCTGCCCCGCCCCAAGTTCGAGATCTTCGTCTACTCCCCGCGCGTTGAGGGTGTTCACCTGCGCTTCGGTAGCGTCGCACGTGGTGGCCTGCGCTGGTCGGACCGCCGTGACGACTTCCGCACCGAGGTTCTGGGCCTGGTCAAGGCACAGATGGTGAAGAACGCTGTCATTATCCCCACCGGCGCGAAGGGTGGCTTCTACCCCAAGCAGCTGCCCGACCCCGCAGTGGATCGCGACGCATGGATCACCGAGGGGCGCGAGTCCTACAAGGTCTTCATCGGCTCCCTGCTGGACGTCACCGACAACCTCTCCGTTGGTGCTGACGGCTCTGAGACCGTTGTCCGCCCCGAGGGTGTTGTGGCACGCGACGCTGACGACTACTACCTGGTGGTTGCAGCGGATAAGGGCACCGCAGCATTCTCCGACACCGCAAACGCAATCAGCCTGGAGCGTGGCTTCTGGCTGGGCGACGCCTTCGCATCCGGCGGCTCCGTCGGCTACGACCACAAGGCAATGGGCATCACCGCACGCGGTGCATGGGAGTCCGTCAAGCGTCACTTCGCTGAGCTCGGCCACGACGCTCAGACCGAAGAGTTCACCGCAGTCGGCATTGGCGACATGTCCGGTGACGTGTTCGGTAACGGTCTGCTCCGTTCCAAGGCAACCCGCCTGGTCGCAGCATTCGACCACCGCGACATCTTCCTGGACCCGAACCCCAACGCGGCAGCGTCCTTCGACGAGCGTCAGCGCCTGTACGATCTGCCCCGTTCCTCGTGGCAGGACTACAACCGCGACCTGATTTCCGCCGGTGGTGGCGTGTACTCTCGCGGCCTGAAGTCCATTGAGATCACCCCCGAGGTGCGCGAGGTTCTGGACCTGGACGAGTCCGTCACCGAGCTGGCACCGACCGAGCTGATTTCTGCCATCCTCAAGGCGCCGGTCGACCTGATTTACAACGGTGGTATCGGTACCTACGTGAAGGCTTCCACCGAGACCAACGCACAGGTGGGCGACAAGGCTAACGACGCACTGCGCGTCAACGGCAAGGACCTGCGCGCCAAGATTGTTGGCGAGGGCGGTAACCTCGGCTTCACCCAGCTGGGTCGTATTGAGGCTGCGCGCAACGGCGTCATCCTCAACACCGACGCAATCGACAACTCCGCAGGTGTGGAAACCAGTGACCGCGAGGTCAACATCAAGATCCTGGTGGACCGCCTCGTGGCTCGCGGTGAGCTCTCCAGCGAGGAGCGCGCCTCCTTCATCGAGTCCCTGCAGGACGAGGTTGGCGGCAAGGTTCTCGAGACCAACGTCAACCAGAACGTGCTGCTGCAGGGTGAGTTCCACGGTTCCTTCCTGGGCACGAACCTGTACAAGCGCCTCATGCACGACCTGGAGGAGCACGCCGGCCTGAACCGCGCCGTCGAGTTCCTGCCCACCGACGAGGAGCTGGACGAGCGCCTGGAGACCACCGGTGACCGTCTGACCCGCCCCGAACTGTCCGTGCTGGCTGCGTACGTGAAGATTTACCTCACCCACGCACTGGAGCAGACCGACTTCGCGGACGACCCCTACCTGGAAGGCGTTCTGCGCAGCTACTTCCCGGCAGCACTGGTTGAGCGCTTCGGTCAGCACCTGGACTCGCACCCGTTGCGTAAGGAAATCATCTGCACCCGCGTCGCTAACGACCTGGTCAACATCGGTGGTATCACCTTCGCATACCGCGTGATGGAGGAGTTCAACGTCGGCATCGATTCCGTCGCACGCGCCTTCATTGTTGCACGCGAGCTCTTCGAGCTGGGCACCGCAGCTAAGCTGCACCGCGAACTGTCCCCGAAGACCCCGCTGGATGCATGGTTCACCGTTCTGCGCGACAACCAGCGCGTTCTGGACCGTGCCGTCCGCTGGTTCATCACCGAACGCGGCGTGGTCGCTGGCACCAGTATCTCCGAACTGCTGGAGACCTTCGGCTCCGTTGTCGAGATGCGCCACAACCTGCCCGAGTACCTCTCCGGCACCTCCCGCGAGCGTGTTCGTGCAAAGCGCGACGCAGGCGAGGCATGGGGCCTGCCCGAGGAACTCATCGTCATCTGGATTCGCGGCTTCGAGGGCTACGCCCTGCTGGACGTCATCCGTTCGGCACGCGACCATGACTTCGAGGCAACCTCGCTGGCACCGGTCTACTTCGCAACCTACGACCGCTTCAAGGTGGACGAACTGCTCGGCCTCATCTCTGAGCTTCCCCGTAGTGACCGCTGGGAGATCCTGGCACGTCAGGCACTGCGCGGTAGCCTCTACGAGACCGCTGCAGAGCTGGCACTGTCCGTGGCTGAGGGTGCGAAGGGCGACTTCTCCACTGTTGATGGTGCACAGAAGGCACTGGATACCTGGGTTGAGGAGCACCCGACCCGCGTGGGCAACATTGACCGCATCTTGAAGGAGATTGGCGAGGCCGCTCCGGACGTCACCGGTCACCCGCGCCTGGCTGTGGTGTCCGTAGCACTGCGTATTCTCTCGAGCGCATCCTAAAAAGCTAAGGCCCGTTAGGGTTGCTTAGAGCATCCCGGTTCTCTCCGGTTGGAGGGGCCGGGATGCTTTTGCACAGAGGCATTCTGTGCAGGGACATTCTGTGCGGGGGTGCGGTGCTTGGGATACCCATCTCAAGGTTATTGCACCATGCGCATATTGCGCAGAATGTTGCTCTCACTAGGTATTTTGTGTTTTTGCGTGACACACATTATCTGGGTGTGTCCTAAATCCCTTCAAATATCAAGTAGAGGGTTAAGGAAACCAGAGGTTTTGGTTGATATATGCCGTATATTGATTCTCGGCGGCATCACAGTAAGCTCACCGTAAGCCAAAGGGGCCCGGCACCATCGTCATGACGAATCCCCACCCTGCGGTATGTGAGGCGGTGCTACCATTCAAAAACACACTGCCCCTAATCTTTACGATTATCGACTGAAAGTCTGCAAGATTGTCTACCAACCACGGTACTGAGGAAAAAAGCAACAGCGCATGGCGCCTCCTCATTAACTTTCTGCTTTACGTCTCTCCGGTCGCACTGCTGACCACCGTCTTCCCCATCGTCACCCCGACCATTAACCGGTACAACCTCGATGGTGTGCCCCTGATTCAGGTGATTCTGGCAGCATCCATTACCGTTCCCTGGCTCAGCCAGGCGGCCTGCCTGCCCCTTTACCGTGCTATCCAGATGGAGCACAAGAAGATTGAGGACGCCCGCCAGGGCCTGCGTATCCATGCTGAAACCCTTGAGCACCAGCTCAAGCGCGCCGAAGCACGCGCTGTACGCGCACGCATGTCCGAACCGCAGTTCCAGGACATTACCGACCTGACCGCGTTCACCCGCAACTGGCTCTACCTCTTCGTCATGACCATGCCGCTGGTACTGCTCTTCGCCGTACCGGTCGCCCTCGTACTGCACTGGACCCCGACTGCATTCGGTGCGTTCTTCGTTCTGGGCGTTCTCAACATTGCGTTCGCGCAGCTGCTGGTCATCCCGAACCTCGCGAAGAACCGCATCATCTGGTTCATCGCGTGGCTCGGTTACACCCTTGCCCTGTTCTTCTTCCCCGTCATCTGGTTCCTGCCGCCGCTGGTTGGTTCGCTCATCCTGCTGGCGAGTCTCGGCAAGGACCTGGCGCACCTGCTGCACTTCGCGCGCATCCCGCTCAAGGACATTGCGCTCGACGCCCTGCGCGGCTTCTTCACCGGCTCCATCATCTGGGCTGATAAGTACATGCTCTTCCTGGTCACCGGCGGCGAAATCAACGTCGTGGCAATCTACCTGAGCCTGATCCCCTGCGTTATCGCCTACAACTACTTCTTCGTGGTGGAGGCAGACCGCGTCAACGCAAGCATTCAGCACCTGTGGACCATCTTCGACCGCCTGCCCTACAAGGGTGTTCAGGAGGAGTCTTCCAAGGCTCTGGGCGCTTCTAACCGCGCGATCCGCAACTCCCTGCTGATTTACATCGCCAGCGCCATTGTTACCGGCATCCTGATGTACATCTTCCTGCCGCAGTCCTACCCGCTGGCGCTCTCCGGTCTGGTCGTCGCGTTCCTCTTCGTTGCAGTGGCACTGCTGATCTACCAGATCGAGTACATGACCATGTACGTCACCGTGCAGCTGCTCTCCGCAGCGCACCTGGTGCTGCTCTTCATCTCCTTCATGATCCTGCCCAATGAGACCGGCTACCTGCCCATCATCGTGGGCGAGGCAGTGCTCGTCTTCGCGTGCTACCGCGTCTACCGTCAGGCGTGGGCAGCACCCGAGTACTCCCTCTTCTGGCGTCGAGCCCTCGCCTGGTAAGATCCGCACGGTCCGCGAAAGACACATACGACAATGACTGAACAGATGTACCGAAACCACTACGCGCCGCTGCAGCTTCCGGCTCCCGGCCCCCACTACAGCGACCCCGAATACCCGGACGTTGACGTCGCCATCATCATGGAATCCACCTACCCTTACCTCAAGGGTGGTGTGTCCGCGGTGGTGCACGATATCGTCTGCGAAAACCCGGATCTGACCTACGGCATCATTCACATCGCCTGGGATAAGAACTCCCCCCACGAAGACCTCTACGGCATGCCCGAGAACGTCAAGTGGGTTAAGGTGCTGTACCTGAGCCTGGAAGTCAACCGCGATGCCTTCGCGGAAGCCTGCGACCCCTCCGCACTGCGCATGAAGTTTGCGGAGCGTCAGGCGCTCACCCAGCGCCTTATGGACGGCTTCAGCGCCCTCATCGCCGGCGACGTGAACCCCCTCTGGAAGCTCTACGACGAGGGCATCAACCCCGCAACCCGCAGCTTCAACCTCTTCGGCCTCTTCGGAACCCGCGAGTTCATGCAGGCGATTGCGGGCCTGGGCTTCTTCTCCGAGACGCCCTTCGGTGAGCTCTTCTGGAAGGTGCGCGACTTCGTCTCCATCCTCTTCGCGCTCCTGCACGAGCGGATGCCGCACGCCCGCGTCTACCACGCCCACACCACCGGCTACGCCTCCCTCATCGCCGCCGCAGCCGCACGTGACCACGGCACCAGCTTCCTGCTGACCGAGCACAACCTTTACATTCGCGACACCGTGAACACCAAGCTCGAACGCAATATGGCGAAGCCCGTCACCACCGACTACGCCTTCCTCAACGAGGAGCGTGAGTACCCCGGCCTGGGCCCGGTCACTCTCGACGAGCGTGCCTGGTGTGTCTGGTTCGTGGAAATGGGCCGCTTCTGCTACCCCAGCGCAGACATGGCAACCTACCTGTACCCCAAGGCGCTGGAAGAGGCGCGCGGTATTGGCGCGCCCATCGACCAGATGAACGAGGGCGAGAAGGACCGCGCAATCATTCTGCCCAACGGCATGCTCATTGAGTCCGTGGCGGAAGCCTACTACGCCCGCCAGGCGGCGCGTGCCCGCATCCTCGCTGAGGGTCGCGGCCACGTGTGGCGCTTCGTGTTCATCGCCCGCGTGGTGCCCATTAAGGGCCTGACCGACCTGATTCGCTCCCTCGCGGTGCTGCGCGATCAGGGTCTGGTGAACTTCCACCTGGACGTGCTCGGCCCCAAGGACCACCTGCCCGAGTACTACGAGCTGTGCCTGCGCACCATCGAAGAGCTCAACATGGGCGAGTACATCACCTTCCACGGCACCGTGAACGTGCGTGCGATGCTCGACCGCTTCGACCTGCTGCTCATGCCCAGCTACAATGAGGGTCAGCCGATTGTGGCGCTCGAGGCGATGGCTGCGTCCATCCCGCTGGTCAGCACCGACGTGGGCGGTATGTCCCAGCTCATCGACGATGTGCTGGTCGCCCCCGACGGCCACGAAATCGGTAACTGCGGTATCTTGACCATCCCCGGCGATATTCACGGCTTCGCGGCGGCGCTGCGCACCCTCATGGAGGAGCCCAGCATCTACGAACGCTACTGTGTGAACGCCTACGACCGTATCGTCAGCTTCTTCCAGCTGAAACTGGTCATGGACCGCTACAACACAATCTACCGCGAGCTGGGCAAGCTGCCCCCTCGCGATCCCGAATTCGACCCGGAGTACGATGGCGAATAAACTCACCCGCTTAGGCGGACCCGGCAAGTTTGGTGCCTGGGTCCGCTACGGCGGTAAGCCCATTACCCAGAAGCAGCTCGATTTTGCGGTCAAGAACTACTCTGTCGCAATCCTGCAGCCCTGGGAACTGGACGCGGCACGCTACTTGAAGAAGCGTGCACCTCAAATGGTGGTGCTGGCGTATAAGTGCCTGTCCTCCACCCGCTCTTACGAGCCCGGCCCGATTTATTCCTCGGGTGTGTCTTACCCGCTGGCGGTGTCTATGGCGAACTCCGGTAAGGATTTCTTCGCCCACCGCCTCAACGGCGACCGCATCGAGTGGAAGGGCTACCCCAAGCACTTCCAGATGCAGGTGTGGAACGCTGACTACCGTTGGCACTGGGTGGACGCTGTGGTGCGCGAAATGCGCGACTCGCCCTTCGACGGGGTCATGGCTGATAACGACGTGGAGAACGACTACTACGGCCTGAACCTGCCCATCCAGGGCGTGGAGTCCATGACGAAGATCCGCGAACACCTGGATTTTCTGGTCGCGTACGCCGGTATTGAGCTGAATAAGATCGGCAAGATTCTGGTGCCCAATATTGCTGAGTCTCGTCTGCGTTACGGCAAGTGGGAGCGTCACAGCGCCTACGGTGGCGGCTTTGAGGAGGTGTGGCTCGGCTGGGGCCCGAACGACTACCTGTCTTCGCCCTACGCCGTGATGCAGGGCCGCGAGATCGCGAACGGCTCAGCGGGCAATGTGAACCTGGGGAACTCTTTTGCGGGCCTGGGTGGCCGTGGTGCCGCCTCGCAGAAGAAGGTGACGATTCTGCGTACCCCGTTGAGCGACCGCAAGGCTGCGATTACCGGCACGGATGAGAATTTCCTCTACGGTTTGGCGGGCTTCTGGGTGTTCGGTGGAGGCGCTTTCACCGGCATCAGCGCAACCCACCATGACGCCTACGACGAGATCCCGCACGCCCCTGAGCTCTCCTACGACCTGGGGGATCCGGTCGGCGGTATTATCGCTCAGCAGACCGCTCAGACTCGTGCCTTTACGCGCGGCTGGGCTGCCCTGAACACCGGATCGAAGGATGTGACCGTGAAGGTCCCCTCCGGTCTGGTGGATGCGGCAGAACGCCCGGTGCCTTCGAGCTTCACGCTGCGGGCGCATCAGGGTGTGGTGTACCGCCGTAAGGCGTAATTGGCCGCTCGCGCAGCTTTCCTGGGCTTAGTGTGGCACTGCGTGCCAGCGTTTATAACCTCATAAACAAACCCACCGGCAATATAGCCAAATGGCTATATGTACCGGTGGGTTTGTTATATGTGTGTTAGATGAGCTGGGGTAGCCTACTTAGTGGGGTAGGAGGGGACGTCGTAGCCGCCCATACGCTCCAGAACGCGAATCACCTGGCAGGAGTAGCCGAACTCGTTGTCATACCAGACGTAGACAATTGCGGAGTCATCGGTCACCACGGTAGCCAGCGAGTCCACAACACCTGCGGTGCGGGAACCCACGAAGTCGGTGGAAACAGCCTCGGGGGAATCCGAGTAGCCCACCTGGCGGCGCAGCTCGCCGTCGATGGACTCGTGGCGGAACAGCTCGTTCAGCTCCTCAGCGGAACCTGCGGGCTTGGTCAGCTTCACGTTCAGGATTGCCATGGAGACGTCCGGGGTGGGAACGCGGATAGCGTTACCGGTCAGCTTGCCCTCCAGCTGCGGCAGAGCCTTCGAAACAGCCTTTGCGGCACCGGTCTCGGTGATGACCATGTTCAGCACAGCGGAGCGACCGCGGCGGTCACCCTTGTGGAAGTTGTCGATCAGGTTCTGATCGTTGGTGAACGCGTGAACGGTCTCAACGTGGCCGCGCTCAACACCGTATGCGTCATCCAGAACCTTCAGTGCCGGAGTGATTGCGTTGGTGGTGCAGGATGCTGCGGAGAGGATCTTGTCCTCGTCGGTGATGATGTTGTCGTTCACGCCGAACACAATGTTCTTCATGTCGCCCTTACCGGGAGCGGTCAGCAGAACACGAGAAATGCCGGGGCGGTTCAGGTGCTGCTCAAGGCCCGGAACGTCGCGCCAGCGGCCGGTGTTGTCCACCAGCAGAGCGTCGTTGATGCCGTACTCGGTGTAGTCAACGGTGTTCGGGTCAGAGGAGTAAATGAAGCGAACCGGAACACCGTTAGCGATGATGGTGCTGTTCTCTTCGTCGACCTCAATAACGCCCTTGAAGGGGCCGTGAACCGAGTCGCGCTCCAGCAGGGATGCACGCTTGACCAGGTCCTGATCGCCGTTCTTACGCACCACAACAGCGCGCAGGTTCAGGCCAGAACCCAGCGGCGAGGAGGAGCGCTCCAGCAGAATACGAGCCAGCAGGCGACCAATACGACCGAAGCCGTACAGCACAACGTCCTGCTCCTTGGGCTGGTCGCCCTGGTGGTTCACGGAGGAACCCAGCTGCTCGGGCAGCCACATGGACAGCTCGGGGGAGCCCGCCTCGCGGTGTGCCTTGTGCAGAGCAGCAATGTTAATCGAGCACGCGCCCAGGTTCAGCTCAACCAGGGCGCGAACCAGCTCGAGGGAGTGCGCGGGGTTCAGGGGCGCACCATCGATGTGGGATACGAATTCGTGCAGCTTCAGCAGCTCAATGACAGACTTGTTGACCAGGCTGCGGCCGTGAATGCTCAGCACCACACCGTTCTCGCGGTGCAGCTTACCGATGAGGGGGATCAGCTCCTCTGCGGTAGCCTCACGGTTAACCCAGGTAGCGGTTGCAGTCGTCACGTATGACCTTCTTCCTAACTTCGTCGTTGGAGGGTAGGCGCGACGGTGCTGTCGCGTCAATACCGTGCCGGGTGTTGAAGACCCGGCGTCGGTTTAAGTCTAACCCGTGTGAGCCCTTCCAGAGCCTCAAAAGTAGCGATATTGGGGCTAAAAGTCAGAAGAGACAGAAGGCGGTTTGTGAACCCACACGGCAAGCCAACACAAGCCCTCAAAAGGGAAAGCAAAACCACTTTAAATACCCACAAAAACGCACGTCATGACCCGGAAAACATGAGTAGAATTGAAACCATGTTGACTGTAATCGGTGAAGCACTCGTAGACGTCGTCCACCAGCACGACGGAGAAACCCGCGCCTACCCCGGCGGGTCGCCCATGAACGTAGCCGTCGGCGCACGCCGCCTCGGCCACCCCACCAACTTCGTCGGCCACTACGGCCCTGACGCCCACGGCAAGAGCATTGACGCGCACCTGGCAGCATCCCAGGTGACTCTGCCCTTCGAGCCGACTGCTGAACGCACCTCCGTCGCCCAGGCAACCATCGGTGCCGACGGCGCAGCAGAGTACGAATTCGACATCACCTGGTCCCTCGACTCCGTCGCCGAGAAGCTCACCGAACTGGCACGCACCTCCGAAGCAGTACACACCGGCTCCATCGCCGCCATGCTCGAACCCGGCGCGCACGTGGTTGCGGCAGCCTTCGAAGCCGCCCGCGACAGCGCCCTGCTCAGCTACGACCCGAACTGCCGCCCCACCCTCATCCACAACGTTGACGAGGGCCGCGCCTGGGCTGAAAAGTTCGTGTCCCTCTCTAGCGTTGTGAAGGCATCCGACGAGGATCTGCAGTGGCTCTACCCCGACCGCTCCCTCGACGACACCGCACGCGCATGGCTCGACCTCGGCGCCGAGCTGATGGTCATCACCCGCGGTGAGGACGGCCCCATCGCCTTCACCAAGAAGTACCCCGAGGGCATCAGCCAGCCCGCACACCGCGTCGAGGTTGCGGATACCGTCGGTGCCGGCGACTCCCTCATGGCGGCACTCATTGCGGGTCTGCTCGACCGCGGTATCGTCGGCCCCGAGGCACGTGCCAAGGTCGCCGCACTGACCGCCGAAGACATCGCTGACCTGCTGCGTTTCTCTGCAACCGCAGCCGGTATTACCGTCTCCCGCGCGGGCGCTAACCCGCCCACCCGCGAAGAACTCGACGCCGTACTCAACGGCTAAATAATCTACGCCTCGCCGGCGGATAGCTCACTCTGTCCGCCGGCGTCGCCGTATCCACCCGCACCCCAACACTGAGGAACACCATGACCAACATCGGCACCGCACCCCTGCCCCGCGAACCCTACGCGGGCCTGCCCGAACTGCCCGAATTTACCCTGACCTCCACCGACGTTCAGGACGGCGGCACCGCCCCCGAGTGGATGCGCTCCGCCCTCTTTGGCGTGGCAGGCGGTCAGGATCGCTCCCCGCAGCTGTCCTGGAGCGGTTTCCCCGAGGGTACCAAGTCCTTCGTGCTGACCTGCTTCGACCCGGATGCGCCGGTCCCCAGCGGCTTCTGGCACTGGACCGTCTCCAATATTCCCGCTAACGTGACGAGCATTGACACTGGCGCGGATGCACCCGCCGGCGCCCTGACGCACCGCAACGACGCCGGTGTGGCGGGCTTCCTGGGGGCTGCCCCTCCGGCTGGTCACGGCCCGCACCGCTACATCTTCTGCGTCACCGCCGTGGATGTGGAGAAGCTCGATATTGACGAGAACGCCAGCCCCGCCGTCGTGAACTTTAACCTGCTCGGCCACGGTCTGGGCCGTGCGTTCCTGACCGTCACCTACGCGGAACCGGCGGCATAGCGGCATACTGACATAGCGGCACACTCTCACCAGTCCCGCGCTTTATCCACCACTGATACACCCCACCACTGAAGGCAAACACTGCATGATTAAACTCATCGCCAGCGACTTGGACGGCACCCTCATCGGGCACGACTTCCGGTTCCGTCCGCGTACCCTGCGTGCCCTTGAGGCCGCCCGCGCTGCCGGGATCGAGATCGTTTTCGTCACCGGCCGCCCGAGCCGCTGGCTCACGCCCCTGCGCGAGCAGACCGACTTCGACTCCTACGCCATCTGCTCCAACGGTGCCGTGGTGTACCACCTGGGCGCGAACGAGGTGGAAGAAGTCAACGGTGCTGATCCGGCGGTGATTGCCCGTGCTCACGAGCTGCTGGAGCCCATGTTCCCCGACGCCACTTACACTCTCGAAACCGTGGACACCGTCTACATTCAGGGCCCGCACGAAGGCGGTGAGGTGCTTGAGGGTGCCCGCGTGGTGGAGGCGAAAATCGCCGAGGCGCTCGAACGCATCGGCTCAACCCCGGTCATTAAGTATCTGATTCGTGTGCCCGGCATGGACCCGGATATTCTGCAGGCGCGCGTGCATCAGGCGGTGGGTTCGCTGGTGTCGGTGACTCGCGGTGTGGTTGGTGAGCCGCTCGTGGAGATGGGCTCGAAGACCGTGAATAAGGGACGGATCTTGGAGAAGTTCGCGGCGCGCCACGGTATTGAGGCGCACGAGGTGATGGCATTTGGTGACATGCCGAATGATGCGGAGATGCTCTGCTGGGCGGGGGAGAGCTTCGCCATGGCCTCGGGCCAGCCGGCACTTATTGCGAAGGTGGGGCGCACCTGCCCGCCTTTCCAGGAGGACGGTGTGGCGCAGGTGATTGAGGAGATGCTCGCCGAACGCTCCTAGCCGCCTAGCACTAGTTATCTAGCACGAGCCATCCAGTGTTAGCGGCTGGGTGAGCCTCCGCAGACATAGCGCAGACATAACTCAGACATAAAAATTTATGTCTACACATAAAAAATTTGAGTCTAGACATAAAAATTTATGTCTAGACTCAAATTTTTGTGTCTGATTTACATCTGATTTGTGTCTAGACTAAAATTTTTGTATGAACAACGTGGAATGGACCCCCGAATGGCTTGCTGAAACCATCAAACTACTGCGCACTCACGGCAGCGATACGCAGTTTATCGAGGTCAAAAAAGCCCACGGAGGCTACCCCGGAAGCCTAGACGCAACCCTCAGTAGCTTTTCCAATAGTTCCACGGGCGGAATCATTATCTGCGGCCTCGATGAAAATAATGACTTTGCACCTGTAGGTGTATACGACCCCGCAGACCTAGAAAAAACCCTCGGCAACAAGCTCCGCAGGGGCCTCAAACCGCCGAACACCATGGAATCCGGCACCATCCTCTACGAAGACGCCAAAATCTTTGTTGCCGCAATTCCTCCACTGCCTCCCTACGAACGCCCCGCCTACATTGGCGGTAAAGCGTACGTGCGTTCCGGCGATGGCGACCACGAAATGAGCCGCCACGAAACCGACCTGATGGTGGCTCAGCGGACACGCACCGGATTCGATGAGGAGCCGGTGGAATACACCTCCCTGACTGACCTAGACGAAGGCCTCAAAACTGCCTATCTGCGAGACGTACGCGCTAAATCACGCCGCCTTGCTACAAGCTCCGATGAAGAAGTGCTCCGCCGCAAGGGAATTATTGCCCTCGGAACCGATAACCTCTCCCTCGCTGGCCTGTACGCCTTGGGTGCCTACCCCCAAGAGTTTAGGCCCTCGCTCAAAGTCACCGGAGTCGTTATCGACCCAAACGGTAAAGCCCGCAACCTTGATAAATTCGAGGCGGACGGCCCCATCCCCGCCATGCTCGAAGAGACTCTGACATGGGTCAAGCGGAACCTGACACACCCGGTTGTTGAGCTGTCCAATGGGCACCTCATCAATGGGCAGGAAGTGCCCGATATTGCCCTTCGCGAGATCCTGTCGAATGCACTCGTGCACCGCAGCCTCAACCCCAAAGCAGATACCGAGGAAGTGCGCGTCAGGATTTTCCCTGACCGAATCTCTGTAGAGAACCCCGGCGGTCTATACGGAATCACTCTCCAGCGTCTGCAAGAGTACGGCGAACGTTCCCGCGTGAACGACCGTCTGTATGATGTCTGCACGCACGTAACAACCCCCGAAGACGGATACCGAGTTATCGAGGGTGAGGGTAGCGGCATCTACACCGCCCAGGAGGCGGTGCGTCAGGCAGGGTTGAAACCCATCCAGTTCATTGACGGGGTTATTCGTTTTACCGCGATTATCAGCAGGGAGCCTCTGGCTAGTGCCGCCGACCTCGGTTCACCGCAGCAGAAGTCGGAAGTAGACCCGCGCCAATCGTCGCCTACGATTCCTGATAGCCGTCAGCCCAGTAGCCGTCAGGAGGCGGTGCTCCTCGCCCTGCGCTCGCTACGCCACCCCGCAGGTATCGACGACATCATGGGTGCTCTTCCAGAGCCTTTTACTGAGCTGCAGAAACCGCAGGTCCGGTACATTCTGACAAAGCTTCTTCAAGAGGGCGTGATTGTGCGTGAAGGCGGTCGAGGTAACCGCAACACCACGTACCAGCTGGTATAAGGAACATAGCTACGGCACTTTGAACTTGAGCCGCAATAGAACAAAAGCGGCCCGGATGGAAACCAATCCATCCGGGCCGCTTTTCTACAGCCTACGCCGCAGGAGAATCACTCCAACGGGCGGTGAGGTGCCTAGTGTCCCTCAGTGCTCTTCTCAGGGTCGAAGGGCTCCAGCGGGTCGCCAGCAGCCTTCGTGTACTTCGCAATGAAGGTCATCAGGTGGAAGATAATCAGGGTCGCAGCGGTACCCAGAGCAATACCGGCGAAGGACAGCTCACCGAAGGTCCAGGTGTAGTCCGCAATACCCACAATCAGCGCCACAGCGGCGGTGGTCAGGTTGATCTGGTTCGAGAAGTTCACGCGGCTCTCGCTCCAGATGCGCACACCGAGCATACCGATCATGCCGTACAGAACGGTTGCGGCACCGCCCAGAACACCTGCGGGAACAGACGCAATAGCCGCGCCGAAGCCCGGGAGGAGTGACAGGGCAATCGCGAAGATAGCAGCCACCCAGTACGCCGCGGTGGAGTACACCTTGGTCGCTGCCATCACGCCGATGTTCTCAGCGTAGGTGGTGGTACCCGAACCGCCACCCATACCGGCGATGGTGGTTGCCAGGCCGTCCGCCATGAGGGCGCGACCGGAGTAGTCGTCCAGGTTTTCGCCGCTCATCTGAGCCACAGACTTCACGTGGCCGATGTTTTCAGCCACGAGCACCAGAATCACGGGGATAAACAGGCCGGCGAGCTCCCAGTGGAATTCGGGGGTCTGGAAGTGCGGCAGGCCAATAATGCCCTGAGTCTGCACAGCCGTATCAATCTTCGAGAAGTCCACCTCACCGCGAATGACAGCGGTAATGTAGCCGATGCCCACACCCAGCAGGATAGACAGGCGACCAATAATGCCCTTGAAGAGCACCGAAATCAGGATGATGGAGCACAGAGTCACCAGTGCGGTCACCGGTGCCACCATGAAGTTGTCCTTAGCGCTCTTTGCCAGGTTGAAACCAATCAGTGCCACAATCGAACCGGTGACGACCGGGGGCATGAGCTTGGTCAGCCAGCCGGTGCCAGCGAACTGAACAATCAGACCGACCAGGAACAGCGCGATACCCGCCATGACGATACCGCCGAGGGCGCCAGCAGGGCCGTGCGAGTTCATGGCAGCCGCCAGAGGCGCGATGAACGCAAACGAAGAACCCAGGTAGGAGGGGACGCGGCCGCGGGTAATCAGCAGGAACAGGACCGTGCCGATACCCGAGAAGAACAGGGTGGTTGCCGGCGGGAAGCCGGTAATAATCGGCACGAGGAAGGTTGCGCCGAACATTGCAACCACGTGCTGCGCGCCGATGCCGATGGTAATCGGCCAGGCGAGGCGCTCGTTCGGGGCGACGAAGGAACCGGGCTTGATGCTTCGGCCATCGCCGTGAACCGACCAGTCAAAGCCGAGAAGTTTAGAGATGCTCAAAGGGAGCTCCTGAGGTGAATGTGGTGTATAAAATTCCACATAATTCTACGCGTATACGGGCGTAGGTCACAGCTAAACGGCTGTAAATATGAGCAGGGATACGTTAATTGGGGCGTATATTCCTTTATGTGGGCGCGGTATCCCGTATATAGCCCAGAATGCATCAATACCCCGTATATGCAATTCAAGGCATATACGGGGTATTGATGCAGAAAGCGAATAAAAACACTCGCTATACGCAGCTCATGAGCTTAGAGAGCGTCACGCAGGTTATCCAGGTGATCGTAACGTGCCAGCTCGTAGCGCAGGTGACCCTCAGTCGGCGACTGAACCGGCAGGAACGTCGCCTCACGCACACGACGAGCGGTCGGGGACTCAGCCACGTAACCGGCGCCTCCAACAACCTGCAGCTCAAAGTGAGTAGCAATGGTCGCAAAGTGCGAAACACCCAGACGCAGGCTCAGCAGGTCACGACGCTCAGCACGCTCCGGCTCGGAGGCCAGGCGAACCAGTTCCTCACGCAGGCTCTGGTACTCCTCCAGAATCAGCGGGAACTCGGGGCGGAAGATGCCCTTCGACACGTCCAGGTGCTTAGCAGCTTCCTGCAGAGCACCAGCGGCAAGACCCAGGCAGAACGAGGACTGAACCAGCAGGAACGGCGCGGTCACATCGCGCAGGAACGCCTCAATGTTGTCGCTCAGAACGTCCTCGCTCGGAACGAAAACGTCCTCGAACTTCAGGGTGCCCGACTCGGTACCGTTCAGCGCCAGCAGGTTGCGGTGATACTGAATGCTCAGACCCTCGACGTCCTGGCGAACCGTCACGATGTAGCGGTCCGGGTGACCTTCGGGGGCGTTCTGAACAGCCACCGGAAGAACGATCACGCCGCCCGGGTACAGGTTCGACGCCCACGACACAGAACCGTTCAGCTTCAGACCGCCCTCAACGAGGGTGCCCTCCACCTTGATCGGTGCCAGGCCCGAAGCCTCCTTGTACGCTGCCGCCATGGCGGTGGTGCCGCTGACGGTTGCGTCCGACAGGCCGGCGGGCAGCTCGCGACCCGTCGCGTCAAAGAATGCGATGGTGGAGCGGTGAGCCCACAGGGAGAACGCGGTGGAGGCGTCCTCGGTAGCGAGGTCGAAAGCTACCGAAACCTGGGGGACCAGGGAGCCGCCGTCGCGACCAAGGGTAATCAGGCCGTCCTTAGCGATTTCGCGCAGGTTTTCGAAGGGGGAACGCTCGTCGCGGTCAACAGCATCTGCGTGGGTTCGGGCGAGGGCGAGCACCTGCTCGCGCTGGGGGTAGTCGTAGAGGGGTTCGAGGGTGAACTCGGACATGGGTTTCTCCTAAGCGGGGAGCATCGCGTCTATGCGTGCAGCTTGAACAGTCGGTCGATGGGGGTGCTGACGGCCTTACGGGCGCGAACAACAGCTTCTTCGTCGGGTGCGTCGTAGAAGCAGAGGCACTTTGCGGTGTCTTCGCGAACGTAGGTGCGCAGGAAGGAAACCTCGGGTACTTCAGCGTACTTGGGTGCGTTTGCCTTCTTGCGGGTCAGGTACTGTTCCATGGTGATTTCTGCGGGGATGTCCCACTCAACCAGGTAGTCTGCGTCCTTCTTGAGCTTCTTGATGTCTTCGAGCTCTGCGCCGACCAGGCGGACTGCGTCGGGGCCTTCGACGGCTGCGCGCTCACCGATAGCTGCGGCGAGGTCGGGGCCGAAGGCGGTGTTCTCAGCTTCGATGATGACGAAGACAATCTTGTGGTCTGCGGAGACCTGGGTTTCGATGAGCTCGGCGCCGTTGGTCAGGGAGGAGTTGACAGTCTCGATGAGTGCGGTTGCCTCTTCCTTGGACGGGTTAGCGGGGGTCAGTTCTACCAGATAAAGTGCCATGATTTTCTCCTCGGCTAAGGGTTGGTGGGTCGTGTCGGAAGGGGTTTTCCGGCTCGTTCTGAATTCACCTTAGACCTGTGGTTGAAGACTGTCTAATAGATTTCTGTTCGTGGCTTAATGCGTCCTTTTTGACCCCGTGTTTCGTCATGTGTGTTCACGCGGAGACATAAATCGTCACAGTTCCGTGCATTGGAACCTGCCTACGACCGCAGAATTTTCACGCGGGTTATCGAACCCACAGGAGCTTCTAACCGCGTCGTCCTGCTCGTGCCGCAAAATCGTCGAGGGCGCGGTTGAGGGCGGGGACGGTCCACACTTTTTGCCCCTGAATTTTGACGCGTTCTTCACGCAGAATCTGCAACTCCACCATGCGGTTGAGGAGGCGATACACACTAGCTCGGGACCCCTGCGTGTGCTCCTCCACCATGTGTGCGGTGAAGGCGGGCTCGGTGCAGCACAGGTCAGCGAGGGAGCGCAGGAGAGGGGTTTTACGCTGGGCAATAGACAGCACCTCATCGCGCAGGGTTTCAATGTCTTGCGCCAGGATTTCTGCGTTGGTAATTGCCTTCTGCGTGGCGTCAATAAAGAGCTCGATGATGGGCTCGGCATCGCCTGCACGGTAGTCGATGAGCGCCTGAATGTACCCTTCGGTATCGTGCAACAGCCCGGAGGAGACGGGCAGAATCACGTGGCGGGTGACGCCGCGGGCGAGCAGAAGCGCGGAGATGAGGGCGCGCCCGGTTCGGCCGTTGCCGTCAGTGAAGGGGTGAATTGTTTCAAATTGGGCGTGCGCGATAGCTGCCTGCGCGAGGGGGTCAATATCGCGGCGGTTCATGAAGGCTACAAGGTCTTCGAGGGCGGCAGGAACTCTCTCGTGATGCGGCGCCACATAGTCGGCGGTTACCGGCGAATCACCCTTAATCCACACCCACTGGGTGCGGAGTACACCGGAGTCCTGCTGCAGGCCGCGGGTCAGTTCGCGGTGCATCGCGAGGATGTTATCGACGCTAATATTTTCTGCGGTGTTTAATGCCGCACGCATCGCGTGAACGTTGCGTGCCACCAGCTCGGCGTTAACGCCGACCTTCGACCCGCTTGCACCCAGGACAGCCAGTGAGAGCCTGCGTGCACTAACGGTGAGGTTTTCAATCTGCGAGCTGGAGGCGGATTCGCCGCGCAGAAGAACCGCGGAGAAGGGGATGCTACCGATGTGGTGGAGCCGCTCATCGAAGCGGGTCATTGCGGTGGTGTTTTCCTGGAGGCGCGCTCGCAGTGCGGGGCTGAGTTCGACGTTGAGTTCGGCAATGGAGGCGGGTACGGCGCTGGAGAAGGCGCCGGAGTTGCGCCGCGTTGCGCGTCGGGAGGCGAGGGCGTCCCGGTGAACCCAGGGGTCTTGCGGCTCCCATTCGAGGGCGGGCCAGGTGATGGCTGAGGGCATGGTTCCTCCTCCTGGGTGTCGTCTTGCTGGTTGTGCTTTTTTGGGGGGGTCTTAAGCGGGGTCCTTAATAAGACAATACACTTCGATTTTCTTATTAAGGCGCTTAATAAGAAAATCCGCGCGGATTGTCTCATTAAGGTTGTCTCATTAAGGAAACACCCCGAACGCCCCTCCTGATATGCCCTCCTGACCCCCCTCAACATTCCGGCGCCCCGAACTGCCGGGGCATACACCGGAGCATGCGCCGGGAACTTACGCCAGGGCATACAGCAAGGGCCCCGAACCCTTGATAACTCAAGGATTCGGGGCCCTGACATTTACACGCTCACGCTGCCCTAACGGCGAGTCAGCAGTGTAGACGGGCAACCTGCGGTTACTTCACGCCGCGCATCATCTTCTGGACCGGCTTGTGCACCAGGAACAGCAACACACCGGTCGCGATGGTGATAATACCCATCCAGGTGAAGTAGGGAACCTCAGTTTCCATGCTGTAGAACTGAGCCAACCAACCCGACAGCACGGTACCCATTGCCACGGAGGTGAAGTACAGCGCCATCATGTTCACGCGGTGCGCCTTCGGTGCGAGCTTGGTTGCCAGCGAAATACCCACCGGGGAAATAATCAGCTCAGCAATGGTGCAGACGAACAGAATCAGCACAATCCAGCCGACGTTCACGCTCTGAACGCCTGCCTGAGTGAGGAAGATCCAGAACGCCAGGCCGATAATAATCAGCGCTGCGGAGAACTTCACGGTGGTCACCGGCTGACGCTCACCCCACTTGGTCCACAGGGCGGAGAACATCATGCCGAAGATAATGATGAAAATCGGGTTGATGGAGTTGACCAGGTTCGGGCTCAGCTGCATACCCAGGATGTGCCAGTCGAGGCGCTCATCCGAGTACACCGCCATGACGGTGAACTGCTGCTGGTACAGCGCCCAGAACACGGCGTTTGCAATCCACAGGGGGATGAATGCGGTGACGCGGGAACGTTCATCAGCGGTGACGTTCTTAGCACTCAGCATTTGAGCAAACAGGGCGATAGCGCCAATGAAGATGAAGCCCATGACCCAGTTCTTGAGGTTACCTGCGGTCATCAGGCCGGTCGCCAGCAGGATACCGATAACGACCACAATGCCGACCAGTGCCAGGAAGAAGTTGCGCTTCTGAGCGGCGGTGAAGGGGGTGCCCACGTGGTGTACGGAGGCGGGCAGGTTCTTGCGGGTCAGCGAGTACTGAATCAGGCCAGCAGCCATACCGACAGCAGCCAGACCGAAGCCGAGGTGGAAACCGCCGGTACTCCAGCCCCAACCGGTCAGGATCGGGCCAAGCAGTGCGCCGGTGTTCACGCCGATGTAGAAGATGGTGAAGCCCGCGTCGCGGCGGTGGTCGTCGTCCGAGTAGAGGGAACCAACGAGCACGGAGGCGTTACTCTTCAGACCACCGGAGCCGATAGCGACCAGCAGCAGACCAATCACCACGCCCGGAATGCCGGGGATGAGGGAGAGGGAGATGTGGCCCGCCATAATGCCGATAGCGGAGTAGAAGAGGGTACGTTCGGGGCCGAGGAGGCGGTCACCGAGGATACCGCCAAGAATTGCCATGAGGTACACGATTGCACCGTACGCACCGATAATGCCGGTGGCGAGGGTCTGGTCGAGGCCCAGGCCGCCCTTGTCGGCGGTGTAGTACAGGTAGTAGATCATGATGCCCTGCATGCCGTAGAAGGAGAAGCGCTCCCACATTTCTACGGTGAACAGGTTCGCGAGCATGCGCGGGTGGCCGAAGAAGGTCTTGGTTTCCTTGGGTTCGGCACCTGTGATGGTGTGAGACATGGTGGATAATCTTTTCTGTGTTAACCGGGGGTTCTGTGTGACCCGGGCAATATGTGTTTAAGTCTATACCCTTATGGGTGCATATGTATACATGGGGTGTGCCCATATTACGGATGGTTACTTTATATGTAGTGCATGAAAAACCATTTCGATTTTTTCGTATGCACCACCTCCGAATCTCACAAACCCCCACATACCGGGCTAGATGCGCCCCACACCCCCAACACGATAGAGTGGAACCACAACTATGCCCACCCGGCACCCCGCCGTGCCGACCGGCTCATTTTTAATCGTTTCAAAGGAGAACCCTATGACCGCTGTACCCCAGGTTGACCCCCGCGACGTTCCCGCAGGCGCAACCATCATCGACGTGCGTGAAGACTACGAGTGGGAGGGCGGCCACGCGACCGGCGCAAAGCACATTACCCTCGGCACCCTCGCTGAGCGTCTGGCTGAGCTGCCCGCACCCGGCGAAGATTTCTACGTCATCTGTCACGGTGGCGGCCGCTCCAACCGCGCGGCAACCTTTCTGCGCGAACACGGCTACGCCGCACACAATATCGCGGGCGGTACCAGCGCGTGGTTCGCTGCGGGTCTGCCGATGACCAGCGAAAACGGCGAAGCGCCCGCAGTCGTTCACTAAACCGCCGGTTCTCGCACACGCCATACAATGGAGTCCGTGACTGAAACTTCCGCGGACCGTATTTTTTCTACCCCGAGCGCTCCCGCTTCTGTGTCCCCTCATGCCCTGCCGAGTATTCTGCAGAGCATCCCGTGGGATGCGCAGACGCGGGAGCTTGTCGTGCGACCGCTGCCTTTTGCGGTGAACTGCGAGGAGGTGTACCCGCTGCTGACCGGTGGCGCCGAGTATTCTTTCTGGCTGGATTCGGCGCGCGAGGAGTCGCCCATGTCGGTTGCCTCGTATGTGGGTGTGGTCCCGGCGGAGCTGTCGCCCCTGCGCGTGGATTCGGCGCGTGTGGCGGCTGAATCCGGCGCGGAAGACCCCTTCGCCCAGCTGGAGGAGGCGCTCGCCTGCGCACCGCGCGTGCACCCGGATGCCGCGGCGGCATCCGGCCTGCCTGCGGGTTTGCGTGGCGGCTATGTGGGCTATTTCGGCTATGAGGCGCGTGCCGCCATGGGTCTGGAGCACGGCCACCCGGTGCCGGGCTACCTGCCAGCGCATGAGGCGCCGACCCCGGATTCTCTGTGGTTGCCGGCGGTCCGCTACCTGGTGCATGAGCATGCCCGCCCGGGGGCTGCGGCGCGTAGCTGGCTGGTGGGCGATGAGCCGTGGTGTGAGGCGGCGGAGCGGCTGCTGAGCACGGTGCTGGCTCCGGCGCTGAGTGCGGTGGGGGAGTGCGCCTCCGAGAATACTCCCCAAAATACCCCCGTCAATGCCCCAGAGCTCGCCGAGCCTCTGCTCTTCCCGGCGCCCACCGCGGAAGCCTACATGGACGCCGTTCGTGCTAGTCAGCACGAAATCTACGAGGGTAACAGCTACGAGGTGTGCCTGACCGCGCAGACGAATGCGCGCATCCAGAATCCGAGCCCGGAGCTTTTCTTTGAGCTGTATCGCCGCCAGCGCGCCCACAATGCGGCGCCGTATGCGGCGTATCTGCGGTGCGGCGATTTTTCGGTGCTTTCTTCCTCGCCGGAGCGTTTTTTGAGCGTGGATGAGCAGCGTAACGCTCAGACGAAACCGATTAAGGGCACGATTGCTCGCGGCGCCACCCCGGAGGAAGATGCCGCGGCTGCAGCCTGGTTGCGTACCGATGAGAAGACCCGCGCCGAGAACCTCATGATTGTGGATCTGCTGCGTAATGACCTGTCTACGGTGTCTGACCCGGCGTCCGTGCGCGTGCCGGTGCTCATGGGCGTGGAGAGCTACTCGACGGTGCATCAGCTGGTGTCTACGGTCAGTTCGCGTCTGCGCGAGGGAATTTCCGCGGTGGCTGCTGCGCGGGCGTGCTTCCCGGGCGGTTCGATGACGGGTGCCCCGAAGCCTTCGACCATGCAGATTATTGAGCGCCTGGAGGGTCGCGCTCGCGGCGTGTATTCGGGTGTTCTGGGCTTTGTTTCTGTGGATGGTTCAGCGAATCTGTCGATTGTGATTCGCACGCTTGTGGCGCATGATGACGGCACGGTGACTCTTGCCGCCGGTGGTGCGGTGGTTGCTGATTCTGATCCTGCCGCTGAGTATGAGGAAATGCTGACGAAGCTGCGCGCCGCGTTGCCGCCGTCGGTGGGTCGCGTGGTGGAATAGCCTGGCGCTGGAGTAGCCTAGCGCTGGAATAGCACAGTGAATAGCCTGCGCCGCCTGGACGTGAGCCGCTACACTGGAACTATGACTAAGCTTTCTGAAAACCTCCCCATTGAAGAAGCCCGTGAACGCCTGCGCCAGCTGATTATGGAGCTGGCTGTGGTGCGCGGGCACGTGGTCCTCGCCTCCGGCAAGGAAGCCGACTACTACGTTGACCTGCGCCGCATCACCCTGCACCACGAGGCTTCTCGCCTGGTGGGTCAGGTTATGCTGGACCTGCTGGACAAGAACGGCATCGAGTTTGAGGCCGCTGGCGGCCTGACCATGGGTGCTGACCCGGTGGGTACCGCGATTATGCGTGCCGCTGGTGATCAGGACCGTGCGATTGACGCGTTTGTGGTGCGTAAGGCTCAGAAGTCTTACGGCATGGGCCGTCAGGTGGAGGGCCCGAGCGTTGAGGGTCGCCGCGTGGTTGCTGTGGAGGACACCTCCACGACCGGTGGTTCGGCGCTGACTGCTGTTGAGGCGCTGCGTAAGGCTGGCGCCGAGGTTGTGGCGGTTGCTGTGATTGTTGACCGTGCGACCGGCGCTAAGGAGCATGTGGAAGAGGTTGCGGGTGTTCCGTGCCTGTACGCGTACTCGAAGGATGAGCTGGGCCTGGACTAGTCTCTACTGGCTTGGACTAGGACCTCGTGATTTTTTAGACGTTCCGCTGCGGCGGGTGAACCCGTGCTGCTGGCTACTGTGTGTGGCTGGTGGTGCGGGTTTTTGTCTGTAAGATGGCTCTGTGGGCGCCGGTGTGGCGCTGGTTGTTGGCGTGAAGGTGGTTGTGATGGTTGAGAATCGTGATGCGGCTGAGGCTGTGCCTGCGGAAGCGGCTGTAGCTGAGGTTGTTGAGGGTACTGAGCAGGGTACTGCCCGTTTTGAGGTGGGTGTGGGCCCGTGGGAGGGCCCGTGGCCTGAGGGTGACCATTGGGATGAGGAGCTGCTGCGTGAGGGCGACCGCCGTAACGTGGTGGATAAGTACCGCTATTGGTCGATGGACGCGATTATTGCTGATTTGGATACGCGTCGCCATGATTTTCATGTGGCGATTGAGAATTGGCAGCATGACCTGAATATTGGCACGGTGGTGCGCACGGCGAATGCGATGTTGGCGAAGGAGGTCCATATTATTGGGCGTCGCCGTTGGAATCGTCGTGGTGCGATGGTGACGGATCGTTATCAGCATGTGCGTCATCATCCGACGATTGAGGATTTTGTGGCGTGGGCGCAGGGTGAGGGTCTGGAGATTATTGGTATTGATATTTTTCCGGATTCGGTGCCGCTGGAGACTTATGATTTGCCGAAGAAGTGTGTGCTGGTTTTTGGTCAGGAGGGCCCGGGTCTGTCGGAGGAGTTGCATGCGGCGGCTAGGGATACTCTGTCGATTGAGCAGTTTGGGTCGACGCGTTCGATGAATGCGGCGACGGCTGCGGGTATTGCGATGCATGCGTGGGTTCGCCGCCATGTGTTTGACCAGATCCCGTCGTAGCCTGGCGGCTGTTTATGAGGTGTTTAAAGGTTCCGATGCGTTGTGTGCGCGTCGGAACCTTTTCTGTTGTGGTTTGGGTGGCTTAAACCACGCATGAAATTACCTAGGCGTGTTAGTGTTAATGCAAGTCACAGAGGATATGAGAATTGCACGCTCGATTTCTGTTGGAGCGTACGATGGATTTCCTGACTTTGGCTCGCCAATGGTTGCGGGTTGTGGGCATGAATGACCGCGGCGTCATTCCCCTGAAAGGAGTCGGTAACAATGAAGAAATCTGCTGCTCTGTTCGCCTGCTTTGCTTTAGCTTTAAGTTCCTGCGCCGCTGCGCCTAAAGATACTAGCCTCAAAGCTCAGCTGGATTTTGAAAATAACTATATTACTCTTCCGCTCGACGAATACGACATGAGTGACCAGGCCCTAGATATAACATATAGGGCGTATTTGTTGATTCTTAAAGAGTGCTATGCGAAAAAAGGCTACGATTTTGAAATTCTAGAAAACGGCTTCGTTTCTGGCGACGCCTCCCAGTACGGCTCCTGGAATGTGAAGCATGCGGCGAATCATTTTACGTCCAGCAAAGTCAGAGAAGAGCAGTCTAGGATTTTTGACAGCATCCCTGAAGACGTCAGGGCCAGCTGCCGCGAAGAGCATCGGGAAGAACTGAATGCGCTCAAGTTTGATGTGGCTGATGAGGAAAAGTACCGCCCCGTCGGTCGTATCCGTGGCGAAGCGTACCAGCGTGCGCAGGCTGACCCTGAATGGAAGAAAGCCCGCTCAGATTGGTGGGACTGCCAGCGTCAGGAAGGGTTGACGCCTCGCACCGGGGACGGTGAATGGACGAGCAAAGAAACGGCCAATCTGAATGCTGATGATCCCAAAGTGTTGGAGGAGGTTATCCGCCTGGCGACCATTGAAGCTCAATGTAGTGAGAAGGTGAGGTTAGCTCAGCGTTTGGGTGATGTTGAGGCGTCTTATCAGGGGCCTTTGATTGAGAAGAATCAGGCGTTGCTGAATGATTTGAAGGCCGATCGTGATGCGAAGATAGCGAAGGCGCGCGAAATTATTGCCACCCGCCAGTAGTCGCACCCGCTGAAGGGCAGAACGGGTGAACCGCCCGCGGGTTGCCCACATGAAATCTGCGCACAAGAGAATCTGCCCACACAAAAATTGCACAAGAAGGAGCCGGGGAGTGTCACCACTCCCCGGCCCTCACTTTATTCACTCTCAACCTCGCAGCCTACGCCGGCGCACCTTACAGGCCCGCCAGCTCAAGGCCACTCAGCGTCAGGTTACTGAGCCTTTAGCCCACCGGAACGTTAACGTTCACCAGCGAGTACAGATCCTTCGGATCATCCGGGCTAGCAACCAGGTCAATGAACTGCTGCAGGTCGGTGTCCTGCGTAGCCGCACGGGCGTAACGCAGACCCGAGAAGTCAGCAATTGCGAAGCCCACCGAGTCGAACAGGGTAATCTGCTCATCCGACACGCGGCCCGGCTCCTCACCGGTCAGAACCTTCCAGAACTCCACCACCGGGAAGTCCGGGTCCTTCTGCTGAATCTCGCCCTCAATGCGGGTCTGCGGCGGGAACTCAACGAACACGGTGGAGCGGTCCAGAATTTCGCTTTCCAGCTCGGTCTTGCCGGGGCAGTCGCCACCAATAGCGTTTAGGTGCACGCCGGGCTTTACTTGGCGGTCCAGCAGAACCTTCGCCTGTTGCTTATCGGCGGTGCAGGTGGTGATAATGTCGGCACCCTCAACAGCCTCATCCACGTCCTTAGCCAGGTGGATGCGGAAGCCCAGCGGCTCCAGGTTGCGGCGGAACTTCTCCATCGCGTGCGGGTCAACGTCGTAGACGGACAGGTCCTCAATGCCGAGCACCGCGCGCATACCCAGCGCCTGGAACTCAGACTGAGAGCCGGTACCAATCATCGCCATCTTCTTCGAATCCTTGCGTGCCAGGTGCTTAGCAACCATGGCGGACACGCCGGCGGTACGCAGCGCGGTCAGCAGGGTCATCTCAGCCAGGAACACGGGGTAGCCGTTGTCCACATCAGCGAGCAGACCGAACGCGGTCACGGTCTGGAAGCCGCGCGCCGGGTTGGACGGGTGGCCGTTCACGTACTTGAAGGAGTAGGTGATGTTGTCGGAGGTAGGCATCAGCTCAATCACACCGAAGGGGGTGTGGGAGGCGACGCGCGGAATCTTGTCGAAGCTCTGCCACTTCTTGAAATCTTCTTCGAGGAAGTCGACCATGCCGGCAATGATGTTGCCTACGCCGTCCTTCTGAATCCACTTCGCCATCGAGGCGACGTCAACAAATTCCACCGCGTGTGCGCTAGGACGTTCAGTCACGATTTTCTCCTTTGAATATCTGCACAAAACTTCTTTGTGCATCTGGTGGTCACTGCGGATATCTATTATCTCAAAATATATTGCAGAACACACCGTATTAGAAATGCTGTAAATATGTACTTTGCTTTATGTATTACACGGATGTAATACAGAAGCGAACACGGAAAGACGTGCAGGGAGGGGGTTCCAGACTCTATTGGCTAGAGTCTATTGGCCAGGGTCTAGAACCCCCTCATACGCCGTCACCGGGATTTCACCGGAATATCATCGAGATTGGAGGCGCCGGTCGGGTTAGCTACCCTTCGGCTTGTTATCAATCTCGTCGTTCAGCTCGTCCAGGTCAATGCGGGTACGAGGGTCATGGATAAGCTTCTTCACCACGGGGCGGGCAGCAATCACAGGCACGGAACCGGTGTAGCCTTCACGGACGCGAGCAATCTCGTTGACGCGGTCACGAACCATGTACCAGCCGATAATCAGCAGCGGGATAACCACCAGTAGCGATGCCAGGGTGTAGGTGCCCACCGGGTAATCCAGTGCCATCAGCACCAGCACAGCAGCGAGGAATACCATCACAGCCCAGTCGCTGAAACGGCCGCCGGGTGCACGGTAGTTGGGGCGCTTGTACTTGCCCTCACCGACCAGCTTCAGGTACTTCTGGTGCGACATTGCGATAGCCGCCCAGCTAGCCATGGTGCCCACCGATGCGATGTTCAGCACGACCTCGAACGCCTGCTCGGGAACGAAGAAGTTCAGCACAACACCGAAGAGGCCAATCACACCGGTGAGCAGAATACCTGCCACCGGAACACCGGAGCGGGACACCTTAGTGGTGAACTTCGGTGCCGAACCGGCAACACCCATCGAGTGGAGGATACGGCCGGTGGAGTATAGGCCAGCGTTCAGCGAGGAAGCAGCCGCGGTAATAACGACCAGCTGCATAATCGGTGCGGTACCGTCAATGCCGATAGCGTCGAAGAAGGTCACGAACGGCGACTCTGCGTCCTTGTATGCGGTGTAGGGCATGAGCAGGCAGAGCAGAACCACGGAACCAACGTAGAAGATCGCAATACGCCAGATCACGGTGTTGATAGCGCGGGGGATAACCTTCTCAACGTTCTTGGTTTCACCACTGGTGGTGCCGACCAGCTCAATACCGGCGTAGGCGAACACAACGCCCTGAACCACGATCAGAGCGGGAAGAATGCCGTTGGGGAAGAAGCCGTCATTGGCTGCAATAAGGCTCAGGCCGGGGGTGACGCCGTTGATGGGTTCACCGAAGACCAGGTACCAGATACCAACTGCCATAAAGGACAGCAGAGCAAGAATCTTAATGAGTGCGAACCAGAATTCCAGCTCACCGAAGAGCTTCACGGAGATGAGGTTCAGAGCCACGGTGACGATAACGACGATGAATGCGCTAAGCCACTGGGGAATGTCTGCGAAGAACTGGTTGTATCGCCCGAACCAGCTGATGTAGATGGCGATAGCGGTGGCGTCTGCAACGGCAGTCATTGCCCAGTTCAGCCAGTACAGCCATCCGGATACGAATGCGGCCTTTTCGCCGTAAAATTCGCGGGTGTAGGAGACGAAGGAACCTGAGGAGGGGCGGTGAAGAATCAGCTCGCCGAGGGCTCGAAGAATCAGGTAGCCGAAGAAGCCGATGACGGCGTAGATGACGGCGAGCATGGGGCCCGCGTCCTGCAGGCGGCTACCGGTGCCCAGGAACAGGCCGGTACCGATAGCGGAACCGATGGCGATCATCTGGAGCTGACGTGCGCCAAGCCCCTTGTGGAAGCCTTCCTGTTCGTGTGCGAACGGGTCGTCTGTGGGGGGTTTGGTGTACTGATCCGCTGCAGAAGTCTGCGGGTTCTTGTTCGGTGAGGTGCTCATGCTATACCTCCTTGGATAGTTACGTCTAAAGCACGTGTTGCACGAAATGTGGTTGGGAACACGTCTGTGGGTTATAACGACTATAGCACGGCAATTTAGCTATATATAATACGCGTCACGTAACAATTTATATACATATAATGCATATCTTATAAATATATTTGGTTCATGTTGTATTGTGTGGTTTTAATTGTTTTGTGAAATAGATTATTTGAACTTTGAGTCTAAAAAATCAATTCCCCCCACCACCGCACAGCACAAGAGCACCCACAACGGGGTGCTCCAGCAACCTATCCAAAACGGGGACTTAGCCCTCCATTAGGCGGTCAATCTTCGCCCGCAACGCGCGCTCACGACGATTCAACCACCACCAGCTCGGCCAACGCATCAACGACTTACGACCCACCTGCACGACCGAGGGGAGCTTCGCCTCCGCAAGCGCCACATCAATTTCACGGTCACTCGCACCCTCATCACGCATTTTCTCCATCAACTCAAGGGATTTCGCCATATCGCCATGCCCCAAAACATGACGGCTCTTACGCTCCAGAACCTCATCCAACTGCGCGCGCACCGGGGCAATAGCCGCCGCATTCGGATGCTCACGCTCAGCACGACGCTGCGCCTGGCGGGCACGCTTCTCACGCTTCGCGTCGAGCTGTTTCGGGTTATTTTTAGCGCTCGTCTTGCTCATGGGAGGGTCCTTTCGCCGCGTCCGGGTGATGTGTACGCTGACCTGCACGTACAGAAGACATCAAGTCATTAACACCTCTACTTTACCGTGGTATTTCGCGGAACTTTCGCTGCAGTAAACCCAAAAAAACCCACAAAAAATTAGCGATAAATAAGTCATATCTTGGTAAAATAGTGCGAGTAGGAGGCGTCTCGCGCGCCAACAAAATATGGTGAACCGGCCCAACATCGGTAACCGGTCGCATCTATCCAAGGAGTCAGCATATGGCTATTGCAACCCCCGAAGTTTACGCAGAAATGCTGGAGACCGCGAAGGAAAAGGGCTTCGCGTACCCCGCAGTGAACGTGACCTCCTCCCAGACCCTGAACGCTGCTATCCGCGGCTTCGCAGAGGCTGGCTCGGACGGCATCATCCAGGCATCCACCGGTGGTGCAGCATACTGGTCCGGCGCTTCCAAGAAGGACATGGTCGTTGGCTCCCTGGCCTTCGCAGCATACGCACGCGAAGTTGCTAAGCAGTACGACGTGAACATTGCACTGCACACCGACCACTGCCCCAAGGACAAGCTGGAAGGCTTCGTTCTGCCCCTGCTGGCAGAGTCCGAGAAGGCTGTTGCTCGCGGTGAAGACCCCATCTTCAACTCCCACATGTGGGACGGCTCCGCAATCGACCTGGACGAGAACCTGAAGATCGCTGCTGAGCTGATTGAGCGTACCTCCAAGGCAAAGCTCGTTCTCGAGGTTGAGATTGGTGCCGTTGGTGGCGAGGAAGACGGCGTTGAAGGCGCTATCGACGACTCCCTGTACACCACCGTTGCAGACGCAATCAAGACCGTTGAGGCAATCGGCCTGGGCGAGAAGGGCACCTACATGGCTGCTCTGACCTTCGGTAACGTTCACGGCGTGTACAAGCCCGGTAACGTTCACCTGCGCCCCGAGCTGCTCAAGGAAATCCAGACCGAGGTCGGCGCTAAGTACGGCAAGGGCGACAAGCCCTTCTACCTGGTGTTCCACGGTGGCTCCGGCTCCACCGAGCAGGAGATTGCAGACGCAGTGTCCTACGGTGTTATCAAGATGAACATCGACACCGACACTCAGTACGCATTCACCCGCCCCGTCGCAGGCCACATGTTCAGCAACTACGACGGTGTGCTGAAGATTGACGGCGAGGTCGGCAACAAGAAGACCTACGACCCCCGCGTTTGGGGTGCAGCTGCAGAGGCAGGCATGGCCGCACGCGTGGTCGAGGCTTGCCAGCAGCTCGGTTCCGTCGGTACCTCCATCAAGTAAGGTGCTGTTCGCCCGCTGCGGCTCCCGTAGCTGCTGCCGGGTGTGAACCTAAGCTTCGTTAAGCGAAAGCGGTGCCCGCTTCCTCGTTACGAGGAGGCGGGCACCGCTCTTTGTTTATGCAGCTAGAACCAGGCAAACCTAGCGTTTGCAGCGGATTTTAGCGGGGGATGGGCGGGTTTACTTGCCGCCGCAGCCGCAACCACCGCATCCACAGCCGCCGGACTTCACAGCCACCGAACCGGAGGTGGGAATACCGTCGCCGGTGTCGCCGCCCATGAGGTTCACGCGGTTGCCGATCTCGGGGCCGCCAACCGGCTGGGGAGCCTTACCCGCCAGGGTCGCCGCGAAACCGGCGGGCTCCGCCAGGGGGCTCAGGTTCGGCACCATGGAGGAGCCGGTCGGGCCGCACGCCGCCGCTGCCGCGTTAGCCTTCGGCTGGGCAACCAGGTGGGCGCGGGAGAAGCGCTTAATCTGCTCGGCGGTCGGGTACGCGAAGGACACCTTCACCTCACCGTTGACGAGCATGAGCGGCAGCACCTCGCGGCCGTTCATCTCAATCTGCTCGGCGACCGGTGCGCACTCTTCAAATGCGGAAGGGTAGGAGTCGGTGGAGTACACCTCAATGTCCACGCCCGAATCCAGCGCCTCCTGCGCGGCACCCAGGAAGATGGAACGCTCCATATCCTGCGGATCCTCCGGGTTTTCGCCGGGGCCCGGAATAAATACTTCAAGAACGGTCTCAGTCGCTTCAGTCATCAGTTCAGCCTTTTCTCTCTTATGGGCACCGGCTCGGGGGAGGGGTGCCACTCCTTCACTAAGTGTACTCGCGACCTCAAGAGTGCAGAAGTGTGAGTTGAAGTTCCAGATTTGCGGAATATTTGCAGAATTCGAGTCGAATGACCCTCAGCTCGTGAGCAGCTGGCTCAGGTGATGTATTCTGAGTGCATATGCACCGGAGTGTGCGAACCCTGTTACCCAAACAGGTGCCGCCCGGTGCGAAACCAAGAAGGCAACGACGCCCGCATCCGACGCGGACGCATCAGCGCTACAAATACACGCTATTCATAGCGCCACACGACCAGAAGGAGCATATATGTTCGGTTTCGGTAAGAAGAAGAAGGAAGCTGCTACTCAGGAAGCATCGTCCGCAGACGTCTACGTCGCACCTGTTACCGGCGAGTACCTGCCGCTGAGCGAAGTCTCCGACCCCGTTTTCTCTCAGGGCGTCATGGGCGACGGCTACGCAGTGAACCCCACCGCAGGCACCATCGTCGCACCCGTTGCAGGCACCATTGCACTAATCCAGGACACCCTGCACGCATTCATGCTCCGCACCGAAAACGGCGGCGAGGTGCTGGTGCACATCGGTATCGACACCGTTGAGCTCGGCGGCGACGGCTTCACCAAGATTGCTAACGTAGGCGACAAGGTTGAGGCAGGCGCCCCCATCATCGAGGTCGACTGGGCAGCAATCGAGGGTCGCATCCCCTCCAAGGAAACCATGGTGATGATCACCAACACCGCAAAGTTCAACATCTCCAAGGACTCTGAGTCCCGCCGTACCGTCGCAGCCGGTGACCGCGTCGCTCAGGCAACCAAGAAGTAAGCTGAACCAGCGAGAATAGCTCAGCTTCAACAGCGGTGAAAACCCGCAAAAATACTTAACGCAAAAAGGTCGCGTCCTGCAGGCTCAATCGGTCTACAGGCGCGGCCTTTTTCGTTACCCGAGAAATTTTTTAACGCCGCATGAAATGCCGCCAATAAAAGCGGCGGAAAAGGAGGAACACATTCACCCGCATAACACAGCGGGCAAGAATGAGGTGCACATAATACCCTATTTGCTTGTGAACGCAGTGAATTACCGATAAAAAATCGTTATCCTACATAGAGTTGCAGTTTGAGTTGAGAGAATCCGGACCCTCAGCTATAAACCAAAACTTCAATGACCAACCACACACATTACGCTCAACTCATCAACGAAAAAAGGACCACTACGGTGACTGCATTCCCGAAGATCTCCAAGAATTTGAGCCGCCGCGGCTTCATCGGCGCCTCCGCCCTGGCACCCGCCGCCCTCATGCTCCAGGCAGGCGAAGCCCACGCCGCAGCCAACACCCGCGCACAGCTCGCGGCAGTACACAGCGGCTCCCCCGCACATCAGCTGCTCTACAAGACCGATGAATTCTTCATCGCCCACCGCGGTGCCGGCAACATCAGCCCCGAGCACACCGCCTACGCCTACGCAGAGGCCGTACGCCGAGGCGCCCTCGCCGTCGAAATTTCCGTACGCACCACCAGCGACGGCCAGTTCGTCTGCATGCACGATACCAACATCAAGCGCACCACCGGTGCATCCATGGACGTGCGCGGCCACACCCTCGCCGAACTGCGCCAGCACAAGGTCAACATGCGCGAAAACCTGGGTGAGAAGACCGACCTGTACGACATCCCCACCCTCGAAGAGGCCATCGCAGCAATTGACGCCGTACCCGCAGGCGGCGAATACGCCTCCGTCGGCGGTAAGAAGGTCGTGCTCTTCATGGAAGCGAAGGACGGCCCCGCACAGGCAGGCCTCGTCAACTTCATCACCGAACGCGGCCTGCAGCGCCGCACCGTCATCAAGATGTACCGCGACGGCAACGGCGGCTTCAACCCCACTTCTCGCTACCTCAAGCTCGTGAACGCCGCGGGCTGCGGCACCTGGTGCTACTTCGACGGCGGCGACCCCATCGACAAGATTTCCGCAATGGCACGCCACGAGAACGTGGACGCCCTCGGCGTACCCTACTACGAGAAGCCGACCGGCGTAGCCCACGGCTCCATGAGCGAGGAAAACGTACGCACCCTCACCGGCCTCGGCAAGGCAGTCATCGTCTGGGAAGTCCACCGCCGCTCCGCCTACGAAAAGTACAAGGCACTGGGCGTAAAGGGCTTCATGTGCCCCGACCCCTACTGGGTGATTGGTGACCCCTTCGACGCCAGCGTCAAGATCAATACCGGCAAGCGCCCCCACGGCATGCTGCCCGCCGACCCCTCCGTCGCAGCGGACATGCCCGACCTGACCGGCGCAGCCATCGTGCACAACCAGCGCTATGACGAATCCGTGCTGCTCGGCCCGCTGGCGAACTACACCACCCGCGACAAGTACACCCTCGACTTCTCCATGAAGTGGACCGGTGCGCTGCCGCAGCAGGCGGGCCACTACGGCTACGTTGCCTTCGGTCGCGAACACGACGGTGCCTTCGGCATTGGCAAGAAGTTCGCCGCAAACCAGGAAGACGGCACCTACGTGCTCGCCATCCGCCCCAACTACAACGGCGGCTCCGTAGCGCAGATCCTCTGCTTCGAACCCAAGCAGACCAGCCCGCGCGTACTGCACACCATGAAGCTGCGTCAGAAGGTTACCACCGGCCAGGCACTGAACTGCAAGATCGTGCTGAACAAGAACAGCTTCTACTACACGGTCAACGGCCAGTACTCCAGCCCCATCAACCACAGCGCCTACCGCGGCCCGTACGTACACTTCGGCCGCTTCCACGGCAACAACGATGGCGGTCCTCTGGAGCTGACTCGAATCGAGGCACGTCAGTCCTGGATTTGAGAGAATCGGTGGGCCTAGTCCACCTGGGTTCCCGCCTCACCGCCGCTTAGCGGTGAGAGCACGGGTACCGGGCAGCGCGGATGCAACACCGAGCATCCCTTCCGGGCAACGCCTTCCATAATCCCCAGCTAGACGCTCGTATCGAGCGAGAACCTACCCGAAGGGGGTCGTATCCACCGCGGATGCGGCCCCCTTCGGCGTGCCCGGGAATGAGAACCAACTCGGGACTAGAATTAAAAGCGTCAGAGTCGACCGCACCGGCCGCCCCAACCCGAAAGGCACGCCATGACCACCTCACCCGAAAGCTCCGCCGAGAAGCCCGCAGAGAATCCCGCAGCAAAGCCCGGCGCGAAGTCCGCCCAGCTGCGAGGCCGCACCGAACCGCACATGCACAGCTTCAACATGCCGCAGCTCGAACCCATCGACCCCTACGAGCGGCCCTCCTACCCCTTCTTCTACGTGCCCACCGACCTGCTCCTCGGCAGTAGCTGGGTCACCGGCGACAACGGCTCCTTCCCCGTGCACAACCCCTCCTGCGGCCAAATCCTCGCGCATGTCGCCGACGCCAGCGTCGAACAGGGCATCGAAGCACTCGACGCCGCCTGCGACGCCCGCACCTGCTGGGCGGCAACCAGCGTGCGCGAACGCGCCGACATCCTCAACCGCGCCTACACGCTCATGACGCAGCGCACCGAAGTCATCGCCCGGCTCATGACCCTCGAAATGGGCAAGCCCCTCGACCAGTCCCGCGGCGAGGTCGCCTACGCCGCGAACTACCTGCGCTGGTACGCCGAAGAAGCCGCCCGTAGCTTCGGCCGCACTGCGGTCGCCCCTGAGTCCGGCCTGCAGATCACCACCGTGCGCCGCCCGGTGGGCCCCTGCCTGCTCATCACCCCCTGGAACTTCCCGCTCGCCATGGCGGCACGCAAGGTCGCCCCAGCGCTCGCGGCGGGCTGTACGGTGGTGCTTAAGCCCGCCTCCCTGACCCCGCTCAGCTCCCTGTACTTCGCGTACCTGATGCGTGAGGCGGGGCTGCCGGACGGCGTGCTGAACGTAGTGACCACCTCCCGAACCGGCGAGGTGGTCTCCGCGCTGATGGCTGATGAGCGCCTGCGGAAGGTCTCGTTCACCGGCTCCACCGCCGTGGGCCGCACCCTGCTCGCGCAGGCCTCGCAGAACGTTCTGCGCACCTCCATGGAGCTGGGCGGCAACGCCCCGTTCATCGTCTTTGAGGATGCGGACATCCCCGCCGCTGTGGAGGGCGCCTACGCCGCGAAGATGAGGAACATGGGCGAGGCGTGCACCGCCGCCAACCGAATTATCGTGCACGAGGATATTGCCGAAGAGTTCACCCGCGCCTTCGTGGAGCGCATGGAGGCGACCGTCGTGGGTGACGGAGCCATCGACGGAACCGAATGTGGCCCGCTAATTCAACCTTCAGCGGTTGAATCCATGCTTTTTATGGTGGAGGACGCCCTGGGCAAGGGCGCGCTCCTCGCCTGCGGCGGTTACATTCCCGAGCTGGACTCGGAGGTTTACGGCAACACCGGCGGCATGCCCAGGAACCTCAACAAGGGCAACTTCATTCGCCCCACCGTGCTGACCGGCGTGACCGATTCGATGCGTGTGTGGCGTGAAGAAATCTTTGGCCCCGTCGCCCCGATCACCACGTTCAGTGGCTACGGTGAGGAGGGCGAACGCACCGCCCTGAAGCTCGCCAACGACACCGAGTACGGCCTGGCGGCGTACGTGTACACGAGCAACCAC
>FLSD01003258.1_pt1 | contig 37898 bp, 28 predicted proteins | sample 1497351 | NCBI WGS metagenome assembly FLSD01 (sample SAMEA4031770, study PRJEB14383) | metagenome | biome: human; feature: oral; material: saliva | place: Philippines | collected 2014 | reverse complement strand
CAGGGCGCATCTGCAGCCGGTGGTTACGGCTACGATGCTGGAGCGCGTCCCGCGCAGGACGCTTCGCTGCCCGCTCAGTCGGGTAACGCAGCTCAGCCGCAGCAGCCCGCTCAGCCTGAGCCGGTTCAGCCGCAGCAGGCACCCCAGCCCGCTCAGGCAGCCCCTGCACAGCCGAATGCCGAGGCTCAGGCAGCCCCCGCACAGCCCGGCCAGCCTGCCGCCGCGCCTCAGCCCGATGCAACCCAGCCCGGTGCCGCTCAGCCGGGTCAGCCTGGCCAGGCAGTCTACGCGCCGAGCGCACCGCATCCGGCGGTAAAGGCGCTGGGCGCTACCTGGAACGCGTTCCTGGACGTTTTCTCCAGCAACCCGGCGACCGCGCACGCCCGCATCTCTTCCGCCGGTGCGTGGGGTTGGATTGTTCCCACGACTCTGCAGGCGCTGGTCGGTGCGTTCTTCTTCAGCCAGCTGGTTATCCTGGCTACCGTTATCATGATGTCCATGCTGGGCTACATGTTCGGCGGTCGAAGCGGTGCCGCTTACGGTGGTGCCTATGCAGCGCAGGCTGTACCGACCGGACGCATGATTTTGGCGTACGTGCTGATGGCTCTTGCCATCTTTGGTGTGCAGGTTCTGCGTGGCGTGCAGCTGCAGCTGACCGCGCGTATCGGCAAGGCGCCGGCCTCCTTCACAGCGAGCATGCACGCTGTGTCGGTGTCTTCCCTGGCGCTGATTCCTTCGTTCCTGGTGCTGAACCTGCTCGTGTTCTTCCTGACCCTCACCCGTAGCGGTGGTGGTGCGTTCTTCCTGAGCATGCTCATGGTCCTGGTGCTTGCATTCGCAGTGTTTTCGGGTGAGGCTCTGACCTACCTGGGTCTGAACCGTCTGGGTCGCTTCGCGAAGTCCCCGATTATTATGCACGCGGCGCTGAGCACCGCATGGGTTCTGGCGTCCATGGTCGTCTACTACGTGGCGATTCGCCTGATGGGAGCCTAGAATGCACGCGATGACTCACACCCCGAGTGCACCGGCTCGTCAGCGCTGGATGTTCCTGGCGGTTCTGCTGACCGTTGCTGCCCTGATTCTGAGTGCCTGCGGTGCAAAGATTGATACTCAGCTCGGCCTTGAGAGCGCCGAGAAGGGTACCCGTACCATGCTGGTTTCCTTCGATATGAAGGACAACAAGGACAAGGTTAAGGGTGGTGTTGAAGCTATTGACGCATCCATTCGTAAGCACCTGCCCGAGGGCATGGAATACGCAGGTATTCAGACCGATGGCGACAAGGCACGTGCGACCTTCACCATTCCCTTCTCCTCGGTGGATGAGTACCGCACCAAGGTGGCTTCTATTCTGAAGGCTGCTGGCTCCAGTACTACCCCGCAGATTAACATCGTCAACTCCGAGCAGGGCCTGGTGCAAGGTATCCAGGTGGAGGAGAACTTCAGTTCGAAAGACTTGCTAAGCTGGCTCCCTGAGGCTCTCGTAGTTGATGGCGTGATTGAAACCTCTCGCAAGAACAGTGTGTTCAACAGTAGTAACAATGAAACCACTGTGAAGTTTGGCGAGAAGGAGGTAAAAAACTCCGGCGGCTCCACTATTACTGCGAAGGATGTTCAGGACCGCGGCTTCAAGGCCGTATTCATGGACATCAACGAGAAGGACGGCGGTTACTCGGTTATGGTTTCCTTCTCCGCCAAGGAAATCATGAATAGCGAGACTTCCTCTGCAGTGGATGCCTACCTGAATCAGGTCAAGCCCGAAGGCGCTGAGCTGAAGAAGGGGCTGGATTCTTCTGAAGCGAGGGGTTACGCTCCTTCCGCATCAACCAGCGCCGCTAAGGAAGAAATTGGTCGCACCATGCTCTTCCAGGCTTCATCCTCACAGGATCTGAGCGATAAGCTCAAGAAGATTTTTGGTGCAAGCAGCACCGGTCTGTCCTTCAGCCGTGAAGTAACCGAGAAGGACGGATCTTTCAAGGTTGAGAAGACCATCTCGGGTACTCTGGATTGCTCCTTGCTGTGCTCCCCGGAGGGACGCGGTTTGACCCTTACGATGAAGGACAGCGAGGACCGCCGCTACGAACCTAACTACAGCCGACGCGATAGCAACTCTTCCAGCTCGAACAATAGGATTCTCGCGGTTAACCTCGTTTCTTCGCGAGATGTTTCGATGAAGAGCATGAAGGTAGCTACCTCCCTGGGCCTGGATGGTTCCATGGAAGCACGTTTCCTGTACGCATTCCCGACCGAGGATGTTGCGGGCGCTGAGCAGAAGCTCAAGGATGTTTTCGCAGGCGGCAGCAATGACGAGACCGAGGTCCGTCAGGATGGCGACGCCACCATCGTGAGCGTCAAGGTTCGCGGTAAGGACCAGAACGAGTTCAACCAGCGACTGAACGAATACATGCCCGACTCGAAGGTGACCGTCACCCGCCCCGGTGGCTACCACCCCTTCGGCTCCGACTACACTGTGACCCCGGAGATTAAGCTCTCTTCGAAGCTGGGTAACTACTACTCGGCTCCCTTCGAGTTCACCTTTAATGCACCGACCTTCTCCTCGCTGGACCAGCAGAAGGTAGATGCCGCGAACACCAGGGCAAGCGGCTCTCATGTGCAGTTCACCGTGAACGGTGGCGAGCTGAGCGTCAAGACCGACCGCGGTGTCAGCAACACCTCCGGTCTGACTGTTCCGGTGTCCGGTCTGAGCATGACTGACGTAATCGTGAACGCGGTTATCGTGGGTCTGCTACTGCTCATCCTGATTCTGCTCTTCCTGTTCCGCAAGAAGATCGCGGCGGCTCGTGCGAAGGGCCGTGAGCGTCGCGCCGCTTCGGCTGCTGCACTGGGTGCCGCGGCGGGTGTTGCGACCGGTTACGGTGCAACCCAGGCTGACGTACAGAATGGTTACCCGGCTCAGAACGGTTACCAGGCACAGGGCGGCTACCCGGCACAGAATGGTTATACTGCTCAGCCCGGTTACCCTGCGCAGAACACCGCCTACACTGTCGGTGATGATTCGCCGACTCAGGTGTTCACCCCGCAGCAGGGCGTGAACTACGGTGAGACGGAACCGACCAAGGCAATGCCGGCGTATGTCCCTCCCACTGAGCAGTCCACTCAGCCCACTCAGCCCGGTCAGACTGCTCAGCAGCCTGCACAGCCCGACCAGTTCGGTGCTGATGACGGTGACGTCCTCCAGTAAGTAGCTGCCTCTAGCACCTACGCTAGTGAGCACAACTTAGGCTGGCTCCTATGGCCCGTTGCCTCCTTTCCCGGGAAGTGACGGGCCACAGCCGTATCCGGTTCAGCTCGTGCTCGGCACCAGTACCTGAGCCTAATAGCCAGTTCCCGCGCCTAATATCCACCCGGCAGGGGAAGCAAAATGCTCGGCTCCTTCGACCCCAGCAGGCTCATGGGGTTGATGTACTCGGCGGTCTTGCCGCTACCGTCCCCGCGGGTGCCTCCCTGTCGTATGCCCCAGTACAGGCACACGGTGGTGCATTGCCGGTAGGGGCGCTCCCCGGTGCCGCCTACACTATCCGGGGCGGCGACGGTGCCGATCACCTCACCGGCTGCAACCGTGGTGCCGACCGGTAGTGTCTCGTCCATGGGTTCGAAGGTGCTGCGCCGCCCATCCGGGTGCGCAAGGACCAGTACTTTTCGGTTGACGACCGTGCCGCTGAAAACTACTTTTCCCGGTGCCGGTGCGTAGGCGCGCCGGTCGTTCTCGGGTACGGCGAGGTCTACGCCGCGGTGCCCGGCGCTCCAGCGTTGGGCGGGCTTCTCAAAGGGGTGGAGCACGCGCGGTCTGGATTCGGCGGTGGGGGAGCGGTAGCGTAGTCGGCTTGCGGTGAGCTCAACGGTGCTGGGAGCCTGCGTGCTTGAGGCGGTGCTGTCTATAAAATCAGCCCCGCCTGTAGGACTAATCCAGCTCGAATAGCCCTGACTACCCGTGTAGCCCTGCCCACCCGCACTTACAAGTGCACCCAGCAGGCAGCACGCCACCAGCATCGCGCGCCGCAGCGTTCCCTCTAATGTCTTGATGTTCTGCTTCATCTTCTGAGCACATCACGAATTGCTCTGCCCCGCCGCGCCTCACGAAAAATTGTGGATAACCCCATCGTTTTCGCCTTAAAATCCTTTATCCACAGTGCCCCTGCACACACCCGCCGTCCCTGCACAGGTTTTAACCCCAATCTGGCGGATTAATCGCGGAATATACGGTACAATGTCGTATTGCAGTGTGCCTGCGCGGGTATTCTCCCTCTTCGAGGGGATTCCGCACAGCATCACTGACGACGCGCGGCGTGAGCGGCATCCTCAACGGAGGAGCCGATAAGGGACCTTCGGTCCACCCACACGGGGTGGTTAGGGCCTGAGCTGAACGGGTCACCGTGAACGCTAACCGCCGCCAGGAGAAACTGATAACTACTATGCGCGCGTTGGGCTAGCCCGAATGGGAGGTCCGCGCGGCACCACAAAAGGAGACGACATGCCCGTCGTAACTATGCGTGAAATGCTGGACTCCGGCGTTCACTTCGGTCACCAGACCCGCCGTTGGAACCCCAAGATGAAGCGTTTCATCCTGACCGAGCGCAACGGCATCTACATCATCGACCTGCAGCAGTCCCTCGCCTTCATCGACAAGGCATACGAGGCTGTTAAGTCGACCGTCGCACACGGTGGCAACATCCTGTTCGTGGGTACCAAGAAGCAGGCTCAGGAAGTTATCGCTGAGCAGGCAACCCGCGTGAACATGCCCTACGTGAACCACCGCTGGCTCGGTGGTATGCTGACCAACTTCAGCACCATCTCCAAGAGCATTGAGCGCATGAAGGAACTCGAGCAGATTGACTTCGACGATGTAGCAGGTTCTCGCTACACCAAGAAGGAACTGCTCCTCATGCGTCGCGAGTTCGAGAAGCTCGAGAAGACCCTCGGCGGTATCCGCAACCTGTCCAAGGTTCCCTCCCTCCTGTGGGTTGTTGACACCAAGAAGGAGCACCTGGCAGTTAACGAGGCTCAGAAGCTGGGCATCCCCGTTGTTGCTATCCTCGACACCAACTGCGACCCCGACGAGGTTGCTTTCCCGATCCCCGGTAACGACGACGCTATCCGCTCCGTCAACCTGCTCACCCGCGTGATTGCTGATGCAGTGGCAGCCGGCCTGATCGAGCGCAACGCTAAGAAGAACGGCAAGGCTGAAGCAGCTGAGGAGCCCATGGCAGCTTGGGAGCGCGAGCTCCTGGAGCAGCACGAGGCTGCAAAGGCTGAAGAGGCAGCTAAGTAAGCTTTCTTAGCCCACTAAGCTTTATGCTTTGTGGCCCCCACCCGCGGGGACCACGTTCGGACGGCGCCCGCCCTGACCTGGGCGCGGCGCCGTCCGCCATATGTACCACCGGGATGTCATCCCGATTTATTACAGCAACACAAGGAGTTCACAATGGCGAACTACACCGCAGCAGACATCAAGGCACTGCGCGAGAAGACCGGCGCAGGTATGCTCGACGTCAAGAAGGCTCTGGACGAGGCTAACGGCGACCAGCAGAAGGCTGCCGAGATTATCCGCGTTAAGGGTCTGAAGGGCATTACCAAGCGCGAGGGTCGCGCAACCGCTGAGGGCCTGGTGGCTGCACGCGTTGAGAACGGCGTTGGCTACATGATCGAGGTCAACTCCGAGACCGACTTCGTGGCAAAGTCCGACCCCTTCATCGCTTTCGGCCAGAACGTGCTCGAGGCTGCTATTGCTGCTGACGCTTCCACCCTGGAAGAGCTGCAGGCTGCATCCTACGAGGGCAAGACCGTTGAGGAACTGACCACCGACGCTGGTGCACTGCTCGGCGAGAAGATCGTTGTCCGCCGCGTTGCACGCGTTGAGGGCGAGAACGTTGCAGTTTACCTGCACAAGACCTCCAAGGACCTGCCCGCACAGGTTGGCGTTCTGCTGGCTGTCTCCGGTGAGAACACCGACGAGATCGCACACGACGTTGCGGTTCACATTGCTGCAATGAGCCCCAAGTACCTGGATTCCGAGTCCATCCCCGCAGAGCAGATCGAGACCGAGAAGCGCGTTGCTCGCGAGACCGCAATCGCTGAGGGCAAGCCCGAGAAGATTCTGGACAAGATCGTTGAGGGTCGCCTGAAGGGCTTCTTCAAGGAGAACACCCTGCTCGATCAGGACTTCGCAAAGGACTCCAAGAAGTCTGTTGCACAGGTTCTGTCCGAGGCTGGCGCAACCGCTACCGCATTCGCACGTTTCCGCGTGGGTGCATAAGAACTCACTGCAGTTCTACCCTCCCGTAGTGCGGGTTCCCGGTTAGGGAAATCGTATGAGGTTGGGATTATAGCCTGAAGCCGGGTAGTCACCACTGGTGGCTACCCGGCTTTGCTGTATCCTTGATAAGGACTAGGCGGCAGGAGCCCGCCCCGATCACCTATAACAACCCCTAGGTAAGCCACTGGAGGAACCATGACCGAAGCTATTTCGCACCCGATTCACCACGATGAGACCGGCCGTCGCCGCGTTTTGCTCAAGCTTTCCGGTGAGGTTTTTGGTGGCGGTGAAGTCGGCATTTCGACTGAGGTCGTGCGTAGCATCGCTAAGCAGATCGCCGCAACTGTGGGTGAGGTTGAGACCTCCATCGTGATTGGTGGCGGCAACTTCTTCCGTGGCGCTGAGCTCTCTCAGGCGGGTATGGACCGCTCCCGTGCAGACTACATGGGTATGCTCGGCACCGTGATGAACTCCCTGGCTCTGCAGGACTTCCTGGAGCAGGAGGGTATTGACACCCGCGTTCAGTCCGCTATCACCATGCCGCAGGTTGCTGAGACTTACATTCCTCGCCGCGCGATCCGTCACATGCAGAAGGACCGCGTCGTGATCTTCGGTGCTGGTGCGGGTCTGCCTTACTTCTCCACCGACACTGTGGCTGCTCAGCGCGCACTGGAAATCCACGCAGATGAGGTTCTGGTCGCTAAGAACGGCGTGGACGGCATCTACACTGCTGACCCGAACAAGGACCCCAACGCTGAGCGCCTGTACAACCTCACCTATGATGAGGCAATGCAGCGTAACATCCGCGTGCTGGATCAGACCGCGTTCTCCCTGTGCCGCGACAACAACGTGACCATGCGCGTGTTCGGCATGCAGGGCGAGGGCAACGTGACCCGCGCAATTCTGGGCGAGAAGATGGGCACCCTGGTTACTCGCTAACCCCTAAATTTTTAGGGTGGGGCGTACGGAACGCCCCCCTCACATTGTGACCGTGCTCGATAGCGCGGACTTATTCTGGACGGTACCGCGCGGGTAAGCGCTAAAACTCGCTTATGCCCACCGGTACCGTCTAGACTTATATCAAATACGACGTTCTACCTCTTTCCCGTCATCTTTGCGGTATTCGTAAGGTTTTTGCCTCGGATGCGCCGCGAACCGGTAGGGATTATGAGGGTGGAACGCGCACCCACCGACAATTCTGGTACCCCAGAATACCGACAAAGGAGATCCTTTCGTGATCGAAGAAATCCTTGCCGAAGCCGGCGAGAAGATGGAAAAGACCATCGAAGCAACCAAGACTGAGTTCGCTAAGGTCCGCACCGGTCGTGTGAACCCTGCAATCTTCAGCGGCCTGACCGCCGAGTACTACGGTGCACCGACCCCGCTGCAGCAGCTGGTGTCCTTCAACGTTGAGGACGCACGTACCGTCAAGATCGTTCCCTTCGACGTGACCGCACTGGCAGCTATCGAGAAGGCTCTGCGTGACTCCGACCTGGGTGTTAACCCCAGCAACGACGGTGCAGCTATCCGCGTTGTCATGCCCGAAATGACCGCTGAGCGCCGTAAGGAATACACCAAGCTCGTCAACCACAAGGCTGAAGAGGCTCGTATCTCCATCCGTAACGTTCGCCGCCACGCTAAGACCGCCATTGACAAGCTGGTCAAGGACAGCGAAATCGGTGAAGACGACGGCGCACGTGCTGAGAAGGAACTGGACGCACTGACCAAGAAGCACATCGACCAGGTCGACGCACTGTACAAGCACAAGGAAGCTGAACTGCTCGAGGTCTAAACCCTGATGAGTGCACGCAAAGAAGCGAAAGAAGAGAGAAGCGCGCCGCCTGCTCCACAGTCGAGCCGGCAGACCGCTGCAACGCCGGTGAAGTCGCGTAGCGCCAAAGCTGGCCGTGACCTGCCCGCCGCCATTGGTGTGGGTGTTGGTTTCGGTGTGCTGTTGGTGCTGGGTCTGATTTACCCGCCGATTTTTGTTGTGGTCGCTGCAGGCTCGGCGGTTTTGGGCGCCTGGGAGATTGGGCACGTGCTCAACACCTGCCGCGGCTACGGCATCCCGGAGTACCTGCTGGGGGGACTGGCTGGCGCGATTGTGGTGGTCTCCTACCTGTGCGGTTTTACCGGGCTGGGCATCGCCCTGGCGGTGAGCCTGCTGGTGCTGCTGGTCTCTTCTGCTCTCATGCGTGCTGACCGTCAGGTTTCACTGGGTAAATCCTTGAGCGGTAGCGCCCTGGCCCTGCTGTGGGTGCCGCTGATGCTCGGTATCGCCATGGTCTACTTCCAGACGACGGACCACGGCGAGCGCGGCATCCTCATGATTCTGCTGATGGCCATCTGCAATGACACGTTCGGCTTTATCGCCGGCGTGAATTGGGGTAAGCACCCGATGGCGCCGAAGATCTCCCCGAAGAAAAGCTGGGAGGGCCTGGCTGGTTCCTTCATCGGCTCGGCGGTTGCTGGCGCTATCGCCTTGGCGTTCATGGGTTCGCCCTGGTACTGGGCTATTCCGCTGGCGGCGGTCATGGTGGTCGCTTCGACTACCGGTGACCTGGTCGAATCCACGTTCAAGCGCCGTATGGGTGTGAAGGATATGTCAAATACTCTGCCCGGTCACGGCGGCATGATGGATCGCCTGGACTCGATTCTTTTCGCTGCGGCGGCTGGTTGCCTGATTTTCCAGTTTATTATGCCGCTCTAAGCCTGAAGCTTTTATCGCTGATGGAGGCGGGGCGTCTCTTCCCACGAGTGGGGGAGGGGCGCCCCGCCTTTGCTGTGCCCGCTTTTGCTGTACCCGGCGAATAAGGTGCATAGGGGACTATATCTAAGACACCGCCAGCCAACCTTGCACTAGGTGGCCTCAGCATTGGTATTCTTAAAGTTCAATCGTCGAGAGGAGCCACCTTGGCAAGCACCACCCGCGGAGGCGGATTTGCCCGTGCAGCAGAAACCGAACCCGGCTACAAGCGCAGCGAAGTAGACCGCCTGTTCACCCGCCTCGCCGAGGACTACGAGAAGCTCAGCGGCGCCTCCGAACTGCCCGAAGACCTCTACACCTCCCGACGAATCCGCCAGGTCGTCTTCCGCGAAGAACCCGGCGGCTACCAGCTGGATGTGGTCGACCGCGCCCTCGAAAAGATTGAGGAACGCTTCGCCAAGCTCGAACGCAGCCGTTACATTGAGGCGTACGGCCTGGACAACTGGGAACGCTCCCTCGTAGAGACCGGCGAGCTACTCGCAGGCCGCCTGGAACGCCCCGCCGGTGAGCGTTTCCGCCGCCCCAGCAAGCGCCGCCACATGGGCTACTTCGTCGGCGATGTGGACGCCATCTGCGACCGCGTGTACGCCCAGCTCAACAGCGAAGAGCCGCTGGACCCCTCCGTGGTGCGCCATGCAAAGTTCCGCCCCGCCTCGGGCACCGTCAGCTACGAGGAATCCCAGGTGGACGCCTTCCTGGACCGCTGCATTGAGCTACTGCAGGATCTGCTCTAAAACGTTATGTGTTGAATCCCCCGCCCCGTACGACAGGGCGGGGGATTCTTCTGTGTAGGGTCCTTCTGCGCCGGGGCGAGGCTACACGCCCGGAGACACCCGCGAGCTCATGAGACACTAGAACCATGAAGTTTGGATCCTCAGCACGCGTCGGCGGCAGTCGCGACCGCCTCACCGACGCCCTCACAGAACTCACCCGCGCACCGCAGCGCGTCACCCTCCTCGGCTCAACCGGCTCCATCGGCACCCAAGCCATGGAAGTCATCGACCACCTCGCCGCGCTCAAGGGCACCAGCGCCTCCGCCGACGACGCACCGCTGAAGGTCGTCGCCCTCTCCGCAGGCTCCCGATCCCTCGAACTGCTCGCACGCCAGGCAGTGCACGTGCGCGCCGAACTGGTCGCCACCAGCGGCACCGCAGAAGACGCACAGCGCCTGCGCGAACTCATCGAAGCCGCAGCCTCCGAAGTCGGAGCCACAGGCTACACCCCGCAAATCGCCCACGGCGCCGAAGCATCCGTACAGGCCGCCGCACACCCGGCAGACACCGTCCTGAACGGCATCACCGGCTCCATCGGCCTGGAACCGACCCTCACCGCCCTCAACAGCGGCTACCGCGTGGCGCTGGCCAACAAGGAATCCCTCATCGCAGGCGGCCCGCTCGTACGCGCCGCCGTCGACGCATCCCCCCTGGACACCCCCATGGTGCCCGTCGACTCCGAACACTCCGCCCTCGCGCAGGCGCTCGCCTCCGGAACCGACGCAGAAATCGACCGACTCATCCTCACCGCATCGGGCGGTCCCTTCCGCGGCTACAAGCGCGAACAGCTGCACGACGTGACCCCCGCGCAGGCGCTCGCACACCCCACCTGGGACATGGGCCTGGTCGTCACCACCAACTCCGCAACCATGGTCAACAAGGCACTCGAAGTGCTCGAGGCCCACCACCTGTTCGGCGTGGACCTGGACCGTATTGACGTGGCGGTTCACCCGCAGTCGATCGTGCATTCCATGGTGCAGTTCGTGGACGGCTCGACCATTGTGCAGGCGTCGCCGCCGAGCATGGTGCTGCCCATCGCACTGGGTCTGACCTGGCCGCACCGCATCCCCGGTGCTGTGCCCGCATGTGACTGGTCGAAGGCGGCATCCTGGACTTTTGAGCCGCTGGACGAGGAAGCATTCCCCGCCGTGCGCATGATCAAGGCCGCCGGTAAGGTCGGCGGCACCCACCCGGCAGTGTTCAACGCCGCCAACGAGGAAGCCGTCGCCGCATTCCATGCGGGCGCAATCCGCTTTACCGACATTGTCGATTCGGTGGCATGCGTGCTGGAGGAGCACACCGGCAGCGCTGAGGCTGTTTCTGACGCTGATTTGACGCTGGAGGCTGTGCTGAACGCGGAGCGTTGGGCTCGCGTTCGTGCGAATGAGCTGCTGGGTATGACCGGCAAGTAACCGGTTCTGTGGGCGGCACTCGCATTTCTACGGGATGCGGCCGGTGCAGAAGGGGCGGTGTTCGTCCTCGCCTCGCTGGTTGGGATGGCACGCCGCATGTTTCCTCCGCGCCTACGCAGGGGCACCCGTCACCCGGACGCTCCGCTTCCTCCTTGCTTCGCTGCGGAGAGCGTCCGTGTGACACCCTGAGGGCGCATCCGGAAAACACGGCGTGCCACCTCGGGGTAGCCTAGCGTGTGTGGAGGGGCGGTGTCGTCCGAAAGTGACATCAGGGTGCCCGAAGCGAAGCGAGGGCGGGTGCCCCTGTAGGAACGAGGACGAACACCGCTCCTCCTCATCTATCCCAGACTCATCTATCCGAAACAAACCCTACCCAAGTCAGCCCCTCCAGAAAGCGGGGGAGGGCGCCTTCACAGGCTAAGCGAGTATCCTAGAAGCTTCGTATCCCCGAACCGAAACGAGAAAAAGCGTGGAAATCCTGCTGTACGCTGTGGGCATTATCCTCATGGCAATCGCTATTGCCGTCTCGATTGCCCTGCATGAGGTGGGGCATCTGGTGCCCGCGAAGCTGTTTAATGTGCGCGTTCCGCAGTACATGATTGGCTTCGGTAAGACCGTGTTCTCTTTCCGCCGCGGTGAGACTGAGTACGGTTTCAAGGCGATCCCGCTGGGCGGTTACATTTCGATGATTGGCATGTACCCGCCGAGCCCTGCTGAGGTGAAGGAGCACCATGAGGAGGGTCATTCGGGCAGTACCAGCCCGTTTGCGTCCTTGGCTGAGGAGGCGCGTGCGGCGGATGCTGAGCGTCTGCAGCCCGGTGATGAGGACCGCCTGTTCTATAAGCTGCCGGTGCTCAAGCGCATGGTGATTATGCTGGGTGGCCCGACGATGAACCTGCTGATTGGTGTGGTGTGTACTGCCGTGCTGATTTGTGGTTTTGGTACGGCGCAGGTGACGAATAAGGTGTCGGCGGTGTCTGAGTGCGTGCCGAGCGTGAATGTCACTCATGATTCGATTAGCTATGGCGAGTGTACGGATAAGTCCACTCCGTCGCCCGCGAAGGCTGCTGGCGTGCAGGTGGGTGACCGTGTGGTTGCTGTGAATGGTACGTCGACGGGTTCGTGGGAGGCTGTGTCTTCGGCGATTCGTGCGGCGGGTTCTAACCCGAGCACCCTGACGGTGGAGCGTGATGGTCAGCGTCTGGATTTGTCGGTGACTCCGGTTGAGATGATTCGCCCGGTCTCTGATGGTAAGGGCCAGTATGTGCGTGCTGCGGATGGTTCGATTGCGACGACTCGCGGCGGTTTTGTGGGTGTTTCGCCGTCGAGTGAGTTGGTGCCCGGTTCTATTACTGAGGTGCCTGCGATGGTGGGCGATACGCTTGCGCGTGTGGGTTCGTCGATGCTTTCGTTGCCGCAACGCGTGTGGGATTTGGCCGTAACCTTGGTGACTGGCGGTGAGCGTAGTGCCGAGTCGCCGGTGTCTGTGGTTGGTGTGAGTCGTATTGCTGGTGAGGTGACGGCTACTGACCGTATTGATGTGAAGGCGAAGGCTGCGATGTTGGTCTCGCTGGTGGCGAATATGAATTTGATGCTTTTTGCGTTTAATCTGATTCCACTTCTGCCTCTGGATGGTGGCCACGTGTTGGGTGCGCTCTGGGAGGGTGTGCGTCGTTTCTTTGCGCGTTTGACTGGGCGTAAGGATCCGGGTCCGTTTGATCCGGTGAAGTTGTTGCCGCTGACGTATGTGGTAGCGGGCGCGTTCATTGTGATGTCTATCATCCTGATTGTGGCGGATATTGTTAAGCCCATCACCCTGTTTTAGCGTGTTGTTGCGCGCGGTAAGGGTACCCGTATTAGTGGTTTCTTTCGCGTCAGTGGCACAATAAAAAGCTGAAAGAAAGACGCATAACCGTCTTTCACAACTCATGTATGGAGGAAAACCTTGTCGGTCAGCCTTGGTATGCCGAAGCCCGCTCCCGCGGTTCTGTCGCCGCGCCGTAAAACCCGCCAGTTCAAGGTGGGCTCCGTGGGTGTTGGCTCTGAATCTCCGATTTCCGTGCAGTCGATGACGACCACGAAGACCCACGACATTGGCGCGACCCTGCAGCAGATTGCGGAGCTGACCGCTGCCGGCTGCGATATCGTGCGTGTGGCGTGCCCGACCGATAAGGATGCCGAGGCTCTGCCCATCATCGCCAAGCAGTCCCGCATCCCGGTGATTGCCGACATCCACTTCCAGCCGAAGTACGTGTACGCCGCTATTCAGGCTGGCTGCGGTGCCGTGCGCGTGAACCCGGGCAACATCCGTAAGTTTGACGACCAGGTGAAGGAAATCGCTCAGATGGCTTCGGACCACGGCACTTCTCTGCGCATCGGCGTGAACGCTGGTTCGCTGGATAAGCGTCTGCTGGAGAAGTACGGCAAGGCTACTCCGGAGGCTCTGGTGGAGTCTGCCGTGTGGGAGGCTTCGCTCTTTGAGGAGCACGGTTTCCGTGATTTCAAGATTTCTGTGAAGCACAATGACCCCGTCGTGATGGTGGAGGCGTACCGCCAGCTGGCTGAGCGCGGCGACTGGCCGCTGCACCTGGGCGTGACTGAGGCCGGTCCGGCGTTCCAGGGCACTATTAAGAGCTCGGTGGCGTTCGGTACTCTGCTGTCTCAGGGTATTGGCGATACGATTCGTGTGTCGCTGTCTGCTCCTCCGGTCGAGGAGGTGAAGGTGGGCACCAAGATCCTGGAGTCGCTGAACCTTCGCCCCCGCAAGCTGGATATTGTTTCTTGCCCGTCGTGTGGTCGTGCGCAGGTGAACGTGTGGGAGCTTGCTGAGAACGTGACTAAGGGCCTGGAGCACATGAAGGTTCCGCTGCGTGTTGCCGTGATGGGTTGCGTGGTGAACGGTCCGGGTGAGGCTCGTGAGGCTGACCTGGGTGTGGCGTCCGGTAACGGTAAGGGCCAGATTTTCGTGAAGGGCGAGGTCATTAAGACTGTGCCTGAGGATCAGATCGTTGAGACTCTGATTGAAGAGGCCACCCGTATTGCTGCTGAGATGGAGGCTTCGGGCGAGTACGTTCCCGAGGGTTCCCCGGCTGTTTCGGTGAGCTAGTTAGCTTTTGTGCGCGGAGGCGCCCTGGTGAGGGCGCCTCCGCGCTTTTCCGGTTGTGTCCGGTCATGGTGGCGGCAGGCTCGGTGCGTGCCGCTGCCGGTTGTTGCCGTATGATTCGGCTACCTTTTCGGGGTCGCATGTCCCCGTGTTTTCACTTAAGTTTTGTCGCTCATTCTCTATCACTCAACAGGTCATGTTCTCTCTTTTTTCTCGCCTCCGTAAGGCTGATCGTGCCCGGCGTGCTGCTGCTTCGACTGCTGTTTCGACGATGGATTCTTCCCCTATGCCTGATCGCGTGAAGGAACACGTTTTTGCTCTGGATGCTCGGTGGTGCGATGAGCTGGAGGAGGTCCTGTTCAGTGACCCGGTCCCGAATCTGTACCCCATTGAGCATTATGTGGCGTGCCCTCTTCCGGTGAGGGCCCCGCGTATTCCGCTGCACTATTATCAGGGTTTTGTGGGGTGTGAGCGGGATGGGCAGCTGTGCTGTGTGCTGCTGTTGGGGTCGAACGTGGTGCCGGTGCGGCTGTGCGGTGCCGCAGTTGAACACGCTGAACATGCTGAACACGATGCGGATTCTCAAGGCGCTGAAGCACCGGAAGGTCCCACCCTGGACGATACGGCGCTCGCGCATCGTGACGCGCTGGCTCAGCTGTTGCTGCAGGTGGGTTCTCGCCTGGATTCCATGTTCGGTGAGAGCGCCTTCGTGATGCCCCTGTGGACGCGCATGCAGCAGCTGTGCGAGCAGAGCCGGGACGGTAAGAGCCCGGTGCCGCTGCTGCAGATGCTGCAGCCGAGCCTGCGTGACGGTTGCGATCACCGTGCGCGGGTTCTGTCGGAGCGCCCCAATCAGCCGCTGCTGTATTTGCCGCCGGAGAAGGACCTCGCCCGCTTCTATGCCGCGGAGCTTCCTGAGCTGCCGGCGCATCTGCCCGCACCCCTCAAGCCCATGTCTCTCAAGCCCGCGCCCCTCACACCGGGGGAGAGCCGCCTTGCCGGTGAGCCTGCCGGGTATGCGCGCCTCGCCACCTCCGCGGACTTGGGGGAGCTTCTGCCCGCCGCGGCCGCCATGTTCACCGAGGAGGTCGGCTTCGACCCGATTGCCCGCTACGGTGATGGCTACGCGGCGCGCCTGCGCACGCTCATCGCCGGTCAGCGCAGCGCCATCATCACCGATGTGAACGGGCGCGTCATCTTCAAGGCGGACGCGGGCATCGTGAACCTGGACGCCGCGCAGGTGCAGGGCGTATGGCTGCACCCGGACTACCGCGGCTACGGGCTGGCTAAGCCGTTCTTTGCCGCCGCCGCGCAGATTCTGCAGCGCCGCTACCCGCATTTGAGCCTGTACGTGAACGACTACAACGCCCGCGCTCTTGCCATGTACCGGGGGATCGGTTGGGAGCAGATTGGGCAGTTCTCGACCATCATTTTTGAGCGCTAAACACGCCGAACCCTAAAACGCTATAAAATTAAAAACGACTGTGCCTATTTACGGCTTACCCGGTGAGCCGCGGGCACCCTACCTAAACCTATCGACCTTTCAAGGAGAATCGTGGTACTTCGCCTTTCCAACCTCTTCGTGCGCACTCTGCGCGAGGATCCCGTAGACGCTGAGGTCGCCAGCCACAAGCTGCTGGTCCGCGCCGGTTACATCCGCCGCGCAGCCCCCGGCGTGTACACCTGGCTGCCCTTGGGCCTGAAGGTACTGCGCAAGGTCGAGAACATCATTCGCGAAGAGATGGACGCCATCGGCGCGCAGGAAGTCCACTTCCCGGCACTGCTGCCCCGCGAACCCTACGAGGCTACCAACCGCTGGGATGAGTACGGCGACAACCTCTTCCGCCTCAAGGACCGTAAGGGTGCAGACATGCTGCTGGCACCCACCCACGAGGAAATGTTCACCCTGCTGGTCAAGGACCTGTACTCCTCCTACAAGGACCTGCCGGTTTACCTGTACCAGATTCAGACCAAGTACCGCGATGAGGCGCGCCCCCGCGCGGGTCTGCTGCGCGGCCGCGAGTTCGTCATGAAGGACTCCTACTCCTTCAACCTTGACGATGAGGGCCTGAACGAGGCGTACATGGCGCACCGCGCTGCCTACCAGCGCATCTTTGAGCGCCTGGGCCTGGAGATTGTCATTGTGACCGCACAGTCCGGCGCGATGGGCGGCTCCCGTAGTGAAGAGTTCCTGCACCCGACCCCCATCGGCGAGGACACTTTCGTGCGTTCGGCGGGCGGCTACGCGGCAAACGTTGAGGCCGTGACCACCGTGGTTCCCGAGGAAATCGAAATCACCGAGGACACCCCGGCTGCAATCGTTGTGGACACCCCCGACTCCGCGACCATTGAGACCCTGGTGGAGCGCATGAACGAACTGCACTCCGAGGTGACCGGCGGCACCCTGGAGGCTTCACAGACCCTCAAGTGCTTCCTGGGCACCGTCATTACCCCCTCCGGTGAGCGTAAGGTCTTCGCCGTGGGTGTTCCCGGCGACCGTGCCGTGGACCTGGGCCGCGTTGAGGTCAACATCGGCGCCCTGCTGGGCATCGGCGGCGAGGTTGAGGTCGAGGCAGCCAGCGAAGAGGACCTGAAGGCATACCCGCAGCTGGTCAAGGGCTACATTGGCCCCGGTCTGAGCCTGGATGCGCCCCTGCTCGGCGCACACACCGAGGACGAGGATGCGGTGGCTTCCGCAACCGGTATTCCCTTCTTCGTTGACCCCCGCGTGGTGCGCGGTACCCGCTGGGTGACCGGCGCGAACGAAGAGGGCAAGCACGTGGCGAACCTGGTCTTCGGCCGCGACTTCACCGCCGACGGCGTGATTGAGGCGTGCGAGGTGCGCGAAGGCGACCCGGCACCGGACGGCTCCGGCGAGCTGGTGGCAGCCCGCGGCATCGAGATGGGCCACATCTTCCAGCTGGGCCGCAAGTACGCTGAGGCGCTGGGCCTGAAGGTTCTGGACCAGAACGGCAAGCTGCAGACCGTGACCATGGGCTCCTACGGCGTGGGCGTGACCCGTGCACTGGCTGCTATCGCCGAGGGTAACCACGACGAGAAGGGTCTGATTTGGCCGCGTAACCTGGCACCGGCAGACGTGCACATCGTCGTCACCGGCAAGGACGCAGCATCCCACGAGTACGCTGAAGAGCTCAGCGCATCCCTGGAATCCGCTGGCCTGCAGGTCATGCTGGACGACCGCCCGAAGACCAGCCCCGGCGTGAAGTTCGGCGACGCCGAGCTGCTGGGCGTGCCCACCATCCTGGTGATCGGTCGCGGCTTCAAGGACGGCGTGCTGGAGCTGAAGGACCGCCGCAGCGGTGAGGCTCGCGAGGTGTCCGTCGAGAACGCGGTGGCTGAGGTCATCGCAGAGGTCAAGGGGGAGTAGCCGTGGCATATAAGCCGAAGCGTTCTGGCGCTAAGAAGAGCGCCCCGAATGCGCGCGCTCGCCGTGCCGCATCCCGCGTTGCGAACGGTGTGAACACTTCCCGCGCTCGCGCTGAGCGTGAGCCCGTGGTGGAGACACCGGTGCGCGTGGGTACCCGCGCGATCCGTGAGGAGGAGGTTGCCGAGGCGATTGCCCCGGTCATCTCCGAGTTCTCGCTGGTGCTGGAGGGCCTGAAGATTTCGGGCCCGGCAGCGAACCGCACCGTGAAGATTACGGTGGACTACACCGCTGAGCGTACCGATTCGCTGTCGCTGGACTCTCTCGCGGAGATTTCCGGCGCGATTTCGAGCGCCCTGGACCGTGCGGATGAAAACGACGAGTTCTTCCCCTACGAGCTGGAGGTGTCCTCGCCCGGCGCTACCCGCGCCCTGACCGAGCGCCGCCATTGGGAGCGTGCCCGTACCCGCCTGATTGCGGTCACCGCACCCGACGGCACCGAGTACCTGGCGCGTCTGCACGAGGTGCAGGACGAGGGTCCGGTACTGGCTCGTAAGAAGAACACGAAGAAGGGTCAGAAAGAGTCGTACCACGAGCCGAGCTTGCTTCCGTGGGAAAATATTGCTTCTGCTCACGTCGAGATTGACTTCAATTCACCTGCTGAGCCGGTAGAATAGAGTTATTAAAGCTTCAGGCACGGGGTGCGCTCCGTGCCAGGTATATACCGTTCGGGAGCCGGGGCGCATTGAGCGTCCCGGCGCCGTGCTAACTGGGAAAGGCTGAAAAGCGTGGAGGATATTAAAACTATTGACCTGGGCGCACTGCGCGCATTGGCGAAGCAGCGCTCTCTCGTCATGGAGGAGCTCTTCACCCTGGTTGAGGACGCCCTGCTGCTCGCGTACATGAAGCAGCCCGGCGCTATTAAGGGCTCTCGTGCCGTCATCGACCGCACCACCGGCGAGTTCATCATTCTGGCTCCTGAGCTTGATGAGGACAACCAGAAGATTGACGAGTTCGACGATACCCCGAACAACTTTGGCCGTATCGCTGCCGCAACCGTCCGTCAGGTGCTTTCGCAGCGTCTGCGTGACGCTGAGGATGCATCCGTTCTGGGCGAGTTCAAGGACCGTGAGGGCACCCTGGTGTCCGGCGTGATCCAGCAGGGCAACAACCCGCGCATGGTTCAGGTTGACCTGGGCACCGTTGAGGCTGTTCTGCCCAGCAACGAGCAGGTTCCGGGCGAGAAGTACCCGCACGGTACCCGCCTGCGCGCCTACCTGGTTGAGGCTCGCCGCGGCCCCAAGGGTCCCTCGATTGTGGTTTCTCGTTCGCACCCGAACCTGGTTCTGCGCCTGTTCGAGCACGAGGTTCCCGAGATCTCTGAGGGCCTGGTGTCCATTAACTCCATCGCACGTGAAGCTGGCCACCGCTCTAAGATCGCTGTGTCCGCGAAGAACCCGACCATTAACGCTAAGGGTGCGTGCATTGGCGATATGGGTGCCCGCGTGCGTGCGGTTGCTGCCGAGCTGAACGACGAGAAGATTGATATTGTCGACTACTCGACCGATCCGGCAACCTTCATCGCTGCGGCGCTGTCCCCGGCGAAGGTCACCGAGGTCATTATCGCGAACCCGCGCGAGTACTCTGCTCGTGCCGTGGTGCCGGATGACCAGCTGTCCCTGGCTATCGGCCGTGAGGGTCAGAACGCGCGTCTGGCTGCGAAGCTGACCGGCTGGCGTATCGATATTCTCTCCGAGTCCAAGTACGCTCAGGTTCGTGCCGAGGAAGAGGTTGCAGCTCGCGTGGCTCGTAGCCTGGCTGAAGGCGCGGCAGCTGAAGAGGCGGCAGAAGAGTCCGTACAGGACGCTGAATAAGCATTAGCCCCGGTGAGGGGCATATCCCGCGGCATATCCCTTGGATGCAGGCGCAAGATATCGGGCAGCACCCTGCCCGGTGTTCTTGCGCCTGCGTCACAATTTTGCCCATGATTCTTAAAAACGGGATACACTGTTAAGATGTGCCGGTGCGTAACCGGGCGCTTTAACGCGCCCTCGCGCACACCGGATAGCACGCACCGGATAGAGCATCACGAATGTACCGCGAACGCGGTTCTACACACGCTAGAGAGGGGAGAGGACCATGAGCAATCACGACCTCGCCGCAACCTCCGAAGCGTTTGAAGGACCGGTCCGCACCTGCATCGGATGCCGTGCCCGCGATGAACAGCGCAAGCTGCTGCGCATCGCCCGCACACCCGTCACGTCTGCTACCGAGCAGGCGGACACCCCGCCCTATCAGCCCGATGTGGCGGGAACTATGCCCGGACGAGGCGCTTGGATCCATCCGAGCGAAAAGTGCGTAGCCGCTCTGCAGAAAAAGAACGGTCTGGCGCGCGCCTTCAAAAAAGCGGTCCCTGCAGCCCAGCTGCAGGCGTGCTGCGAGCAGATTCGAGCCGTGATTGCGGACTCGACCCCCTCGTAGACGCTTTTCGGGCATATGCCCTCTGTAAGTCAACGAGTTTGACGACTTCTTATCTGAAAGCGAGTCAGAAAACTGATGGATATCTAATGAGTGCCGCGAAATGAGTACCCTTTCGTGCTCACCCACCGGCAATTTCACGAATTGGCGCGCCTTCGGGCGTGCACCCCGTAAACATTAGTGTCCGCACCATTCCCGGTGCGGACCGGGAATGGAGAAAATTTGGCTCAGCCTCGAGTACACGAGTTTGCTAAAGAGGTAGGCGTACCTTCTAAGGAAGTTATCGCCAAGCTCAAGGACATGGGCGAGTTCGTTAAGAGCTCCTCGTCCACCCTGAACCCCATGGTTCTGAAGAAGCTGCGCGCGGAGTTCCCCGCCGCAGCCGCTAAGCCTGCCGCAAAGGCAGCACCCGCGGAGTCGGCAGCTAAGCCGGCACCCAAGCCCGCAGCGGCTAAGCCCGCCGCTAAGACTGCGGCTGCCCCCAAGCCCGCAGCGGCAAAGCCTGCTGCTAAGTCTGCCGCTAAGCCGGCACCCAAGCCTGCAGCTAAGCCCGCAGCAGCTGAGGGTGCAGCTCCCAAGCCTGCAGCTAAGCCCGCCGCAAAGCCGGCAGCAGCACCCAAGCCCGGCGGCCCCCGCCCGGGTAACAACCCCTTCGCATCCCAGCAGGGCATGGCACGCCCCGAGGCTGCACCGAAGCCGGCAGCGCCCAAGCCTGCCGCTCCGAAGCCCGGCCCCAAGCCCGGTCCTCGCCCCGGTAACAACCCCTTCGCATCCCAGCAGGGTATGAAGCGTGGCGGCGGCGACTCCCAGCGTTCCGGCGGTCCCCGTCCGGCACGTAACGGTCGTCCCGGTGGCGCACGCCCCGGCGGTAACGGCGGCCCCCGCCCCGCAGGTGGCGCACGTTCCGGTGGTAACGGTGGCCCCCGTCCGGCAGGTGGCGCACGTCCCGGTGCACCCCGTCCGGCTGGCGGCGGCGCACGCCCGAACCCCTCGATGATGCCCAAGGTTTCCAACGTTGGTGGCGGCGCGTCCGGTTCCAACAACGGCGGCGGTAACGGTGGCGGCGGCGCACGTCGCGGCGGCGGTTCCGGCGGCTTCAACCGCGGTCCGGGTCGTCCCGGCCCCGGCGGTCGCGGCAATGCACAGGGTGCATTCGGTCGCGGTGGCTCCAAGCGTAAGGGCCGCAAGTCCAAGGCAGCTCGCCGCCATGAGCAGGAGCAGCTGAACGCACCGGCACCCGGTGGCGTGGTTGTTCCTCGCGGCGACGGCTCGACCGAGATTCGTCTGCGCCGCGGCGCGTCCATCATGGACTTCGCTGAGAAGATTGGCGCAAACCCGGCATCGCTGATTACGGTTCTCTTCCACATGGGTGAGATGGCTACCCAGACTCAGTCCCTGGACGAGGAGACCTTCGAGCTGCTGGGTGCCGAACTGGGTTACGTCATCAAGATTGTTTCCCCGGAGGATGAGGAGCGCGAGCTGCTCGAGTCCTTCGACATCAACCTCGAAGCCGAAGCAGAAGCTGAGGGCGAGGATGTTCTGGAGGTTCGTCCCCCGGTCGTTACCGTCATGGGTCACGTTGACCACGGTAAGACCCGCCTGCTGGACGCTATCCGTAACACCAACGTCATTGAGGGTGAGGCCGGCGGCATTACCCAGCACATTGGTGCATACCAGGTCCACACCACTGTTGAGGGTGAAGACCGTGCGATTACCTTCATCGATACCCCCGGTCACGAGGCGTTCACCGCTATGCGTGCCCGTGGTGCGAAGGTTACCGACGTGGCAATCCTCGTGGTCGCAGCGGATGACGGCGTTATGCCTCAGACCGTTGAGGCGCTGAACCACGCACAGGCAGCTAACGTGCCGATCGTGGTTGCTGTGAACAAGATCGATAAGGAAGGTGCGTCCCCGGACAAGATCCGTGGCCAGCTCACCGAGTACGGTCTGATCCCCGAAGAGTACGGTGGCGACACCATGTTCGTGGACGTCTCCGCTCGCAACGGCACCAACATTGACGAGCTGCTTGAGGCTGTCACTCTGACCGCTGACGTGCTCGAACTGACCGCTAACCCGAACAAGGAAGCACGCGGCGTTGCTATTGAAGCAAACCTGGATAAGGGCCGCGGTGCGGTTTGTACCGTCCTGGTTCAGTCCGGTACCCTGCGCGTCGGTGACGCTATCGTTGCCGGTGTTGCTCACGGTCGCGTTCGTGCAATGTTCGATGAGAACGGTCAGGCTGTGAAGGAAGCTGGCCCGTCCCGCCCCGTTCAGGTGCTGGGTCTGTCCACCGTTCCTCGTGCAGGCGACACCTTCCTCTCCACCGAGGAGGAGCGTACCGCTCGTCAGATCGCTGAGAAGCGTGAGGCTGCTGATCGTAACGCTCAGCTGGCTAAGCGTCGTAAGCGCGTGACCCTCGAGTCCTTCGACGCCGCTGTGGCTGAGGGCAAGATGGACACCCTGAACCTGATTATTAAGGGTGACGTCTCCGGTGCTGTGGAAGCACTGGAAGAGTCTCTGATGAAGATCGACGCCGGTGGCGACGAGGTTCAGCTGCGCGTCATCCACCGCGGTGTGGGTGCTATTACCCAGAACGACGTGAACCTGGCTACCGTGGACAACGCGGTCATCATCGGCTTCAACGTCCGCCCGGCAGAGCGCGTTGCCGAACTTGCCGACCGCGAAGGCGTCGAGATGAAGTTCTACTCGGTCATCTACCGTGCAATTGAGGAAATTGAGCAGGCCGTCAAGGGCATGCTCAAGCCCGAGTACGAGGAAGTGGAGCTCGGCTCCGCAGAGATCCGCGAGGTCTTCCGCTCCTCCAAGTGGGGCAACATCGCAGGTTCGATCGTCAAGAACGGCATCATCAAGCGCAACGCCAAGGCACGCCTGGTGCGCGATGGTTCCGTGGTGGCAGACAACCTCACCATCGAGTCGCTGCGTCGCTTCAAGGACGACGCTACCGAGGTTCGCGAAGGTTTCGAGTGTGGTATTGGCCTCGGCTCCTTCAACGACATCAAGGAAGGCGACATTATCGAGACTTGGGAGATGCGCGAAAAGCCGCGTGTCTAAGACTCACACGCTGATGCGCCCGTCACCCGCTAGTGTTCCCGCACCCGCAGGGTTCTAGAGAATAGAACCGGCGGGGCGGATACTGGCGGGGCGGGCGCTTCCGCATTACCTGGAACGCCTCCGAAAAGCACCTCGAGTGCCCACGGAGGCGCTACGAAATTTCACCACGACATTTCACCACGATATTTCAAGGAGAAACACATGGCTGATGCAGCCCGCGCGGCACGACTTGCCGACCGCATCAAGGTAATTGTGGCGAAGGCGCTGGAGCGTCGTGTTAAGGATCCCCGCCTCGGTTTTGTGACCATTACCGATGCCCGCGTGACCAACGACCTGCAGCACGCAACCCTCTACTACACCGTGTTCGGCTCCGAAGAGGACGCTGAAAACACCAAGAAGGCGCTGGAATCCGCTAAGGGTATTCTGCGCTCCGAGGTGGGTAAGAACATCACTGCCCGCCTGACCCCCACCCTGACTTTCGTCGCTGACGAGGTTCCCGAGAACGCCTTCCACATTGAGGCGCTTCTGCGTGAGACTCGCGAGCGCGACGCCGCCCTGGCCGCTGCAGCTGAGGGCGCGGAATACGCCGGTGAGGCTGACCCCTACAAGAAGGATGAGCCTGCCGAGGGTGAGGACGCCTAAGTGGCGAAGAAGCAACCTCAGGGCCCGTCCGGCCTGATGGTCATTGATAAGCCCGCCGGGATGAGTAGCCACGACGCAGTCTCTCAGATGCGTCGTATTGCTGGCACCCGGCGGGTTGGTCACGCCGGGACGCTGGATCCCGCCGCGACCGGCGTGCTGATTTTGGGCATTAATAAGGCGACCAAGCTGCTGACCTACCTGGTCGGTCAGGATAAAACCTATGACGCGACGATTCGCCTGGGCATTGAGACACTGACTGAGGACGCCGAGGGTGAGCACACCGCCGCGCATCCGGATGCCGTTGAGGCGCTGACCGGTATGGACGCCGAGCGGATGCGTGCGCGCATCCTGGAGGCTGTGACGCAGCTGAGCGGCGATATTCTGCAGGTTCCTTCTGCGGTGTCTGCTATCAAGATCAACGGTGTTCGCTCGTATGCGCGTGTGCGTAGCGGTGAGCAGGTTGAGCTGGCGGCGCGTCCGGTGACGATTAGCGAGTTCACGGTACATTCTGTGACTGCCGGTTTTGCCGAGTACGTGATTGAGGACCCCGAGAACGAGGGCGAGCACATGGCAACCTCGGTTCCCGTGATTGACTGTGATGTGACCGTTTCGTGCTCTTCGGGCACCTATATTCGTGCCCTGGCGCGTGATCTGGGCAAGATTCTGGGCACCGGCGGCCACCTGACGGCTCTTCGCCGTACTCGTGTGGGTGCCGTGGTGCTCGAGGATGCCGCCGATTTGGCGCAGTTGAAGCAGCGCCGTGAAGAGTCAGCACAGCTGGAGGACCTGCCGCTGCTTCCCCTGGAGGAGGCGGCACGCCGCATCTTTGGTGCGCGTGAGCTCTCCGCTGCGGAGGCGAGCGATATTTCCTACGGGCGCCGTATTAGTCCTAGTGGTGACGGTTCCGTGGTGAAGCGTTCCGTGCACGCGAGCGCGGATGAGTCCGGTGCGGTGCAGCATGCCAGCGTTGAGGGTATTGTGGCGGGCTTCGCCCCGGACGGTACCCTGGTTGCCCTGTTGGAGAATAAGAAGCAGCGCGGGAAGGTGCAGGCCGCCCCGGTGCTGGTTTTTGAGGCGAATCGTTCCTTCAACTAGGCGTTGAGGGCTTATGATGGGCGAAGAGGGTTTGGTGTTTGCACCTGCTTACACCTGATTGATTCAGCGCCCTATCGAATGTGCGCCCCCATTCATTCAACACGCTAACGTAACCCCTATACACACATGACTACTCGTGCGGGTGCCGCCCGGCCCTGCTGAAGGAGAGAAGATGAGCGAGAACCAGAGCTCCGCTAATAAGGCGAGTGAGCCTCGTACCGCGCCGGTACCCCGCGTAGAGTCTGCGCAGGCTGAAGCTACCGCAACCGGGGCTGCTGCGACCGGAGCTGCTACTCAGGGCGGTGCCGCGAAGGCTACCGGTGCTAAGACTTCTGAGCCTATTTCTGCGGCGAAGGCAGCCGAGGGCGTTCGCGTAGCCGCACCTGCGTCCGGCGATAAGGCGTCGAAGAAAGCAGATAAGAAGGCTGAGAAGAAGGCAACCCGTGAGGCGTTTGCCCGTCCCAAGAGCATTGAGGAGGAGGCTAAGCCTCAGAACCGCGCGGCGTTCCGTGCGGCGGTGGCGCTGTACGGTCTGTGCATGATTGCGTACGGTGTGTGGCAGGTTCTGGGTGGTGTCCGCGTTATTCCGGATGCGCCTGCAGATTTTGCGAACCCCTCGGTGCAGTCGAACTACGCGTTCTTCGCGGCAATCTATGTGGGTGTGGGCCTGTCCTTCGTGTTCATTGCCTTGAAGTTCAAGTGGGTGAACATGCTCGCGTTCTCCTGCCTGGTGGTTTTCCTGGGCGGTGTGGGTCGTATTCTGTCGTGGGCGTTCTTCGGCACCCCGCACTGGTCGCTAATTGTGCTGATGGTGACTGAGCTTGTGATTCCTCCGTGCCTGCTGGTGTGGTACGGCTGGATTAACAAGTCCAATAAGATTCGCCAGGAGATGCTGAAGGCTTCTCGTAACCAGGCTCGTAAGTAGTCGTAACGCCCGGGGAGGTTCCTGCCGTACGGTGGGATGCCTGCCCGGGCTTTCTTATGGGCGAGTTTGCTGGTGGGTGGGGCTTGGGCTGTGAGTGGGGCTCTGCCGCTGCCTGTCGGATACCCCGCCACACCCGCCACACTAGCGCCATACTAGGGGAGAAGGCAGCGCCTACGAGGGGCGCCGTTCCATTCCCTGTTGATTCCCGTTTTGAATTCTGCATCCTGCCGCCTGTGGTCTAGGATGGTTAGGTACATTTATCTTTTTCAGGAGAGCCCGTGACCCTCTACACCGCTTTGAGCGAGGTGCCCGCCGGCTACGGCCCCTCGGTCGTGACCATCGGCAATTTTGACGGCGTGCACCGTGGACATGCCCGCGTGATTTCGCGCGTGGTCTCCCTTGCTGAAGAGCACGGTTTGAGCTCTATCGCGGTTTCTTTTGACCCGCACCCGATGCAGGTGCACCGTCCCGAGGTGCCCCACCACGACATTATGGGTCAGGGCTCTCGCCGCTACTTCATGTGCCTGCTGGGCCTGAACGACTACCTGCTACTGAACTACAACCTGGAGTTCGCTTCGCAGACCCCCGAAGAGTTCGTGAAGTCCACCTTCGTGGATGCGCTGAACGCGCGTTTCGTGGTCATCGGTGACGACGTGCGCTTTGGCAAGAACAACTCCGGCGACCTGAACACCATGCGTGAGCTGGGGGAGAAGTACGGCTTTGAGGTGGTTGTCGTTGAGGATCTGATGATGGATGAGAACAGCCGCTGCTCCTCGACCCGCATCCGCCAGCTGCTGCTGGAGGGCGATATGCCCGCCGCAACCGAGCTGCTGGGCCGCCACCACATGATGGCTGGTGAGGTCGTGCATGGTTTGGCGCGCGGCCGCGAGTTGGGCTTCCCGACCGCGAACCTTGAGCTTGAGGCGCGCGGCCTGATTCCCGCCGATGGCGTGTACGCCGGCTGGCTGGTGGACGAGTCCGGTAACCGTCACCCCGCCGCTATTTCGGTGGGTACGAACCCGACCTTTGACGGTATTGAGCACCGCCAGGTTGAGTCGCACGTGATTGACCGCCCGGAAGAGCGCGTGGAGGATTTCAACCTGTACGGTCAGCATGTGCTGATTGAGTTCGTGAAGCGTCTGCGCCCCATGGTGGCGTACACCGGTGTTGAGGCGCTGATTGAGCAGATTAACGATGACGTGGTGCAGGCCCGCGAGGTGCTGGCTGAGGACGCGAAGAACTACTGCCCGCCGGAGTGCCCGGTGCAGGCGGAAGTGAAGCAGCCCCACCTCTAACCCCACCACCTCTCACCCCACTGCCCTCTAACCCCGCATTGGGAGCCGCAGCCTGCGTTGCCTGCGGTGATGACTTGATGCCCCGGCGGCAGATTTTCGGATCTGCCGCCGGGGCTTTTGCGTACCCGAGGATGCACCGCCCATGAAACCTCGCGCGCTACCCGCGAGGCACCCCTGTTTTAGTCATCTGTTTTAGTCGCCCCCGTTTTAAGAGAAGATAGAGTCATGGAAAAAATGAACGTCGAATCCTTCAACCTCGACCACCGCGCCGTAGCAGCACCCTACGTGCGTATCGCAGACCGCAAGGTCCTGCCCGGTGGCGACACCCTCATCAAGTACGATATCCGCTTCACCCAGCCGAACACCGCTCACCTGGAAATGCCGACCGTGCACTCCATCGAGCACCTGAGCGCCGAGCACATGCGCAACCACACCGACCGTCTGATTGACTTCTCCCCGATGGGCTGCCAGACCGGTTTCTACGCGCTGACCCTGGGCCTGGAGCCCGAGGAGTTCTTCCCCATCCTGGAGGCAACCCTCAACGATATCCTCAACGCGACCGAGGTTCCGGCAGCGAACGAGGTGCAGTGCGGTTGGGGCGCCAACCACACCCTCGAAGGTGCGCAGGCTGCGGCTCGCGAGTTCCTCGCGGCACGTGATGAGTGGGCACAGGTGATGGCGTAATGAGCGCGCAGATTCCTGACGCTTTCGCATCCGCCTTCAACCCGGTGGACTTTGACCCGAACGCTTTCGACCCGGCTGAGGCGTTCAACAGCATGTTTGAGCTGATGGACGGCATGTCCAACGCCATCATCATTCAGGTGGCTATGGATGAGGAGCTCGCACCCTTCCTGAAGGTGACCGAGGAGCTGCAGCCCTCCTTCACCGAGGGCGCTGCGGTATTCCACCCGCGCTACCTGCAGGTGGGCGAGGACCAGGTTCCGCTGTTGCTGATTCGCTCCAAGATCGGTCTGGTGAACGCGGCGAGCGCCGTCACCGAGGCGATTAGCTACTCCTCGAACTGCCTGGGCGTCATTAGCGCGGGTACCGCCGGCGGTTTGGCTCGTGGTATCAACGTGGGCGACGTGCTGATTGGCGAGAACTACACCTACACTGACGCCGACGCGACCGCGTTCGGTTACGCGCGTGGCCAGGTTCCGGGCATGCCCGAAAGCTACGACGGCCAGGCGGACGAGTGGCAGGATGCCCTGGAGCATGCGCTCGCCGCGCTGGAGCCGGTGCGTGAGCAGGCTGAGAGCGTGTGGGAGGTGCGCCGCGGCCAGATGCTGGCGGGTAACTCCTTCGTGACCGCCCACAACGTGAAGGACACCCGCGAGGCATTCGAGGGCGCCATCAGCACCGATATGGAGACCACCGCTATTGCGCAGGTCTGCCACAACTACGAGATTCCGTTTATCGGTGTGCGTTGCGTGTCTGACCTGTGCGGCCCGGAGGCTGACCAGGACTTCCACCTCTCCGTGGATGTGGTGGCTCCTCGTTCGGCTCGTTACGCTCTGCAGCTGGCTGCTGAGCTGTGGACCGAAGCGCAGCTGGAGGCGCTGGAGCTGGCGCTCTAAAGCTCTAGATTTAAAGCTCTGGAACTAAGCCTCTAGAGCATGCGGCAAGCTGTAAGCTCGCAATCAGAAGTGCCGGGGCGTGAACCTGATGGGTTTGCGCCCCGGTCTTTTTATGACCGGTCCGCGAGAAATGAAGAAATATTAATCGCGGTGAATATACATTCTGTGTGTCGTGGAGTACTATGAATGTGGAAACTATCCGATCACGCAGAGGAGTACGTCGTGAAGTTCTGCCCGACTCTCGCCTCCGTCACCGGTCTGCTCGGTGGCTACAAGGTTGCAACTAGCACCGGCATCCGCCCGCTCGGTGGCGCTGTCCTAGCACTGTGCGGTGCCGTGGCTTACAAGAACTGGAAGCGTAAGGCTGGCGCAGGCCGTGCTACCTTCCTCACCGCTCTCTACCTCGGCGCGTTCGGCGCCGCTCATCCGCTCGCCAAGAAGCTTGGCGCGTGGCCTGCAGTCTACACCGTGACTGCTGTAACCGCTCTGTCCTCCATCGTCATTGGACGTAAGCGACAGAAGTAGTCTTTGACAAAAAGACGGCGGAAAGGCAACGTTGCCTTCCCGCCGTCTTTTGTATTCCCACCCACCGTACCGTTGGATGGGGATGCGCCTGGGCGACGCGCGAAGGCAACACCTTCTGCGCAACGCCCCATCACTCGATGGGGAGTGAAATAACCCCGGTGCCGCGCTAGAGATCCTGCGAACCGCTAGATCACAGGCAAGCTCGGCACCGCCCGATAAGTTTCCCCGCCACCGGCGGGTACACCCCACGAGGTAAAGGAAAAGAAGAAGATGAATACCACTCCGGACTCAACCCCGGTACAGCAGGGAGTAGCGGTACAGCAGGGAGCAGAGATTTCCGAGAACCCGCAGCTAGCGCGTGGACTCTCCCTGCGCCACATCATGTTCATCGCCCTCGGCTCCGCCATCGGCACCGGCCTGTTCTACGGCTCGGCGTCCGCCATTCAGCTGGCGGGCCCCTCCGTGCTGCTTGCCTACGTTATTGGCGGCGCGGCAGTGTTCATGGTGATGCGCGCAATGGGCGAACTCGCCCTGGCGCACCCGGTCTCTGGAGCGTTCTCCGAATACGCGACCCGCTACCTTGGACGCTGGGCCGGCTTCGTGACCGGCTGGACCTACGCCCTGGAAATGGCGCTGGTCGCCATTGCGGACGTCACCGCTTTTGCCGTGTACATGAAGTTCTGGTTCCCGAACAGCCCCTCCTGGATTTGGATTGTCTCTGTTCTGCTGATTCTGCTCGCCATTAACCTGGCGAAGGTCAAGACATTTGGCGAGACCGAATTCTGGTTCACCCTCGTGAAGGTCAGCGCCATTATCGCCATGATTGTTGGCGGCGTGGTTCTGCTCTTTGTGGGCGTGCAGGTACACGACTCCGTGGCGCCCTCCGTCACGAACCTCTGGGCTCTGGAAGGCGGCTTCTTCGCGAACGGATTTACCGGCTTCCTCGCCTGCTTTACCGTGGTGATGTTTGCGTTCGGCGGTATCGAGAACATCGGTATTGCCGCCGGTGAGGCGAAGAATCCGCGCACCGCAATCCCTAAGGCGATTCGCACGGTGCCGTTCCGCATCCTCATCTTCTACGTTCTGACCCTGGCGGTCATCATGTCCCTGTACCCCTGGTACTCGGTGACGAAGGCGAACTCGCCGTTCGTGCAGATCTTTGAGGCCCTGGGCATTCCGGCTGCCGCGTCGATTCTGAACGTGGTCATCATTACCGCCGCCATCTCTGCGCTGAACGCGGACGTGTACGGTGCCGGCCGCATGATGTACGGTCTGGCGAAGCAGAACCTGGCGCCGGCCTCCTTCGCGAAGGTTACGAAGAATGGTGCGCCCTGGATGACCACCCTCATCATGGTGCTGGTCATGGCGGTCGGCGTGATCGTGAATGTGCTCTTCGAGAACGCGTTCGAGGTGGTCGCCTCCCTGGCAACCTTCGCGACCGTATTCGTGTGGGTCATGATTCTGCTGGCACACATCGCGTTCAAGCGCAGCGGTTCCGATACCGAGGCGCAGCCGGTACGCCAGCCCCTGTGGCTGAGCTACTTGACGTTGGCGTTCATGATCTTTATCGTGGTGCTCTTCGGTTTCTTTGCTGACACCCAGCTGGCGCTGGTGATGGGCGCAATCTGGTGCCTGTTCCTGCTGGGCTACTACCGCCTCGCGGTGATGCGCGCTCGCGCTGAAGCCTAGAGAGCAGAAACGCTGAGAACTAGGGTGTGAGAACCCGCTGTGAAGCCCGGCGACCGGTAGTGTGATGAGCTACCTGTCGCCGGGCTTCTGCGCACCCTTCCACGAAAGCGCCCCGGTAGCGTAGAATGGGAAGAACGCGTCTGCAGTCCGCAGTAGACGACGTGTATTACAGGGCGTAAGCCCACCACCCGGCGGCAACCGTCCGTACGGGACGTATGCGGTACTAACTCTAGGAGTTAAAAAGTGGCACTGGATCCCGCTGTCAAGCAGGCAATCATCAAGGAATACGCAACCCACGAGGGCGACACCGGTTCGCCCGAGGTTCAGATTGCAGTTCTGTCTCGTCGTATCGCCGACCTGACCGAGCACCTGAAGTTCCACAAGCACGATCACCACTCCCGCCGTGGCCTGATGATCCTCGTTGGTCGTCGCCGCAACATGCTCGGCTACCTCAAGAGCGTCGACATCGAGCGTTACCGTTCGCTGATCGAGCGCCTGGGTCTGCGCCGATAAAACAGGAGCGTCTTGACGCTTTTGTGGTGATTAATCGCCTTTAGGCGGTGTGTGCGGACGTGCTGTCAGCACTACCATCCCTCCATCACGGAGGCGGGTAGCGTCAGCGCGTCCGTACTGCCGCGTTGAGGGGCGCATCTTCCGCTCGCTAGATTCCACAGCGAGAAATCGTGAGAAGATGCCGCATCCCTCACCTGAAAGAAAGAACATAGGCCGTGCCGGCACACACGCCGCGGTCCTCGGTAGCGAATTACGGAACAACACCACCCCCACAACCTTGCCGATACGCCTCGCGCACACGGTATGGACAAAGGTGGGGGAGAGGTGCCGTGGTTTCCTATCGAAGGCCGACTCGTGCGCCGTACGGCCTGCCAAGAAGAAAGAAGGAACCGTGGAAGGTCCCGAAATCAAGTTTGCTGAAGTCGAAATCGACAACGGCATTCACGGTAAGCGCCACGTGCGCTTTGAAACCGGCCGCCTCGCAAAGCAGGCTGCTGGCTCCGTCCTCGTCACCATCGATGACGAGACCACCCTGCTCTCCGCAACCGCAATCGGCAAGTCTCCCCGTGAGGGCTTCGACTTCTTCCCGCTGACCGTGGACGTGGAAGAGCGCATGTACGCAGGCGGCAAGATCCCCGCATCGTACTTCCGCCGCGAAGGCCGCCCCAGCACCGAGGCGATCCTGGCTGCACGCCTGATTGACCGCCCGCTGCGCCCCGCCTTCACCAAGGGCATCCGCAACGAGGTTCAGGTCGTCGTGACCGTCCTGACCTACGAGCCGGACGAAATCTACAACACCTTCGCAATCAACGCTGCATCCGCATCGACCTCCCTGTCCGGTGCGCCGTTCAACGGCCCCATCGGTGGCGTGCGCATGGCACTGATCGACGGCCAGTGGGTCTGCTTCCCTAAGTACTCCCAGCTGGAAAACGCTGTCTTCGACATGGCTGTTGCAGGCCGTATCGTCACCAAGGCTGACGGTACCGAAGACGTCGCGATCATGATGGTTGAGGCAGAAGCAACCGACAACTCCTGGAAGCTCATCAAGGAAGACGGCCAGACCGCCCCCACCGAAGAGATCGTCGCGGAGGGCCTGGAAGCAGCTAAGCCCTTCATCGCAGCACTGTGCAAGGCACAGGCTGACCTGGTGGCTCGCGCAGGCAAGCCCGCCCTGGAACTGCCCTTCTTCGGCGGCCACGGCGAGGACGTCGACGCAGCGGTTGAGGCATTCGTAGCAGACCGCCTGGCAGAGGTGTACTCCATCGCTGGCAAGCAGGAACGCGAAGCAGCAGCAGCCGAGCTGCAGGAAGAGCTCATGGAAGCTCTCACCGGCGAAGGTAAGGAATTCGAAGAGCGCTCCAACGAGGTCTCCGTAGCATTCGCTGCCCTGACCAAGCACGTGGTGCGCCAGCGCATCCTCACCGAGCAGGTCCGTATTGACGGCCGCGGCCTGACCGACATCCGCCAGCTCACCGCTGAGGTTGAAATCCTGCCCCGCGTTCACGGCTCCGCTCTCTTCGAGCGCGGCGAAACCCAGATCATGGGTATCACCACCCTGAACATGCTCAAGATGGAGCAGCAGCTGGACTCCCTGCACCCGGTCAAGTCCAAGCGCTACATCCACCACTACAACTTCCCGCCGTACTCCACCGGTGAGACCGGCCGCGTGGGTTCGCCCAAGCGCCGCGAAATCGGCCACGGTGCACTCGCAGAGCGCGCAATCACCCCGGTGCTGCCCTCCCGCGAAGAGTTCCCCTACGCAATCCGTCAGGTCTCTGAGGCTCTGGGCTCCAACGGCTCGACCTCCATGGGTTCGGTTTGTGCTTCAACCCTGTCTCTGCTGAACGCCGGTGTGCCGCTGCGCGCACCCGTTGCAGGTATCGCAATGGGCCTGGTCTCTGACGAGGTTGACGGCGAGACCCGCTACGCAGCCCTGACCGACATTCTCGGCGCGGAAGACGCACTGGGCGATATGGACTTCAAGGTTGCAGGTACCTCCGAGTTTGTGACCGCTATCCAGCTGGACACCAAGCTCGACGGTATCCCCGCATCCGTGCTTGCTGGCGCACTGACCCAGGCACGTGAGGCTCGACTGCACATCCTCGAGGTGCTCGTCAGCGCGATTGACGCACCGGATGAGATGAGCGAGTTCGCACCGCGCATTATTTCCGTGAAGATTCCGGTTGCCAAGATCGGTGAGGTTATCGGCCCCAAGGGTAAGATGATCAACCAGATCCAGGAAGACACCGGCGCAGACATCTCCATTGAGGATGACGGCACCGTATACATCGGCGCAGCTGACGGCCCCTCCGCCGAGGCTGCACGTTCGGCAGTGAACGCTATCGCTAACCCGCAGGTTCCCGAGGTGGGCGAACGCTACCTGGGTACCGTGGTGAAGGTGACCGACTTCGGTGCGTTCATCTCCCTGACCCCCGGTAAGGACGGTCTGTTGCACATCTCCGAGATGCGTAAGCTCAACGGCGGTAAGCGCGTTGTTGACGCTGAGGACGTTGTCTCCGTGGGCCAGAAGGTCCAGGTGGAGATCACCAAGATTGATGACCGCGGCAAGCTCTCGCTGGCACCGGTTGTTGAGGGCGACGACGAGTAGTCGTAACCCCCGCTAAGTGATGAGGGGCGTTCGGCGCACCCGGTGCGGTTCATTCCCCGCCGGATGCACCGGGCGCCCCTTCGCTGTGCTTGCCCCCGCATCTTTTGACGCTCTTCTGCCCTGATTAACTGTGGGACTGCCTACAGACAATAGGGCAGGAGAGCTTACCTTCAGACGTACCTGTTGAAAGGTTCTTCTCTCTATGTCTATTTCCCTGCCCGTCGAGCTTGAGGCAATCGCCGAAGAGCTCAACTACGAGCACGGCCGCCTCATCTACGAGGGTGTAGGCGGTAACGAGGTGCGCCGCTCCATCCTGCCCGGTGGCGTACGCGTGATTACCGAAAAAATGCCCGGTACCCGCGGCGTATCCATCGGATTCTGGGTGGGAGTCGGCTCCCGCGACGAAGCCCCCGGCATGCTCGGCTCCACCCACTTCTTGGAGCACCTGCTGTTCAAGGGCACCGGCACCCGCACCGCCCTGGACATTGCATCCTCCTTCGACGCGGTAGGCGGCGAATCCAACGCGCTGACCGCTAAGGAACACACCTGCTACTACGCGCGTGTGCTCGACGATGACGCGCCCATGGCGGTGGACGTCATCACCGACATGGTCACCAACGCCCTGCTGGACCCGGCTCACCTGGAGCAGGAACGCGGCGTGATCCTCGAAGAGATCGCCATGGACCAGGACGACCCGACCGACGTTGCTTTCGAGAACTTCGTGGAGCAGCTCATGGGCGAGAACCCGCTGGGCCGCCCCATTGGCGGCACCCCGCAGGAGATTACCGAGGTGCCCCGTGACGCCGTGTGGGAGCACTACAAGCGCTACTACACCCCGGACCGCCTGGTCATTTCTGCCGCCGGTTCGCTGGAGCACAGCACCATGGTCCGCCTCGTGCTGGAGGCGCTGACCCGCTACGGCTGGAACCTGCAGGAGGGCGTGGCACCGGCACCGCGTCGCGTGCGTACCGACAGCGGTATTGTCCCGCTGAGCGAGCTGCGCGAGGTGGAGAAGGGCTTCGAACAGACCAACATTGTGATGGGCTGCCCGAGCATTATCGCGGGCGACGACCGCCGCTACGCGATGAGCGTGCTGACCAGCGCGTTCGGTGCGGGCATGTCGTCGCGTCTGTTCCAGGAGATTCGTGAGAAGCGCGGCCTTGCCTACAGCACGTTTGCGTTCTCCGGTGCGTACTCGGACGCCGGCTACTTCGGCATGTACGCGGGCTGTCTGCCCGCTAAGACCGAGCAGGTGCGCGAGGTCATGGGCTACGAGTTCGATAAGCTCGCCACCGCCGGTATTACCGAGGAGGAGCTGACGAAGGTTCGTGGTCAGCTGGCCGGCTCCACCGTGCTCGGTAGCGAGGATTCGGGTTCGCGCATGTCCCGCCTGGGCCGCGCTGAGCTGGATTCGGGCCTGTTTACCAGCACCGATGAGCTGCTGGAGAAGATTCGTGCGGTCTCTCTGGAGGAGGTTCGCGACCTGGCGGCGTACCTGGGTCAGCAGCAGATGATCACCACCATCGTGCGCTAACCCCTCAACGCTCAAAGGGTGCAAAAATGCCCGTTCCCACACCCCAATGAGGGGGAGGGAACGGGCATTTTGTCTGTGTCAGCATCTATCGCAGAGGCGCTTCCACAAAGTGCTTCCGGGCGCTCAGCCACCCATACTCTTGACGCTCAGCATGAGCGGCAGAACCCGAAAAGCACCTGCCCAGAGCAGCCCCAGAACACTACTCCTGAGGGCTACTTCTGTGCCTTAGCGATAGCCTCCATCAGCACTTGAGCGTAGAGTTCCTGACCGGCTACCTCCGGGTGAACACCGTCAGAGGCCAGCAGACCGCTCTGAGTCTGCAGAGCCTGGCGGATCGCAGAGTTCCAATCCGCAATAATCACACGATCAGAATGCTGAGCCGCAAACTCGCGGATCTTACCGTTCGAGTAGTCAATCCAGGTCAGGTTGCGCGGGCCGTAACCGGTGACCAGCACCAGCTTAGAATCGGCGGGCATAGCCGCCAGAACCTCGTCGAGCTGACCATCCAGAATGGTCGAGTTTGCGGTCACCGACAGCACGAAGGTCTTACGAATCTGGCCGTTGGCACCCATGGATTTAATAATCGGCAGGGCCTTGGCGATGGTACGTCCCTCCGCCGCATCGATGGATGCTTCGGGCATCTTGTCGTACAGCTCGGGGGATACCGCCACCACGATGGAGTCACCCACAATGCTCACCTGCGAAGAATTCACCGAACCAGCCGAAACAGCCGAAGCTGAGGGGCTAGCTGAAGCCGAAGCCGAAACTGAAGCTGAAGCTGATGCCTTTGCATCCTTACCGGTAGCAGATGCGCTCGGGTTTGCAGATGCGCTCGGGCTTGCAGAGGCGCTCGCGGCCTGCGCTTCCTGACGCGCCTTCAGACGCTCAGCGGCGGCACGCTTGCCGTCCTCAACGGACTTCTGGGCGGTAGTCATCGTCGGAGCGGTGTGCACCGCCAGACCGGTCGAAGCACCAGCCACCACAACAGCCAGAATCACCGAAACAGGCAGGAACCTAGTACGTGGAGACTGGAACAATGCCATGAAACGGTTCGCGCTACCGCGGAAACCGTAACGGCGAATCGGGGTCTCAACCCAGCGGTACGACATCTCCGCAATAACGAAGGTCGCCACCAGAACGCCCACGTTCACCAGCGGGGAGCGGTCCGCACCCAGGGTGTAGTGCATGACCACGGCGAGCGGCCAGTGCCACAGGTACAGGCCGTAGGAACGTTCACCCACCCAGCGCAGGGGCGCGAAGTTCAGCAGGCGGCGCAGCATTTCGGAGGCGCCAGCGAGCATATCGGGCAGCATACCCTGAATCACGCCGAGAGCCAGCAAGGAGGCGCCGAACAGGCCCCAGGGAATCGCGCCGGGTGCCGACTCGGGAACTAACATCGCGTAGGGAATCAGCGCGAACAGGGACAGCCAGCTGATCATGACGCGGGCGAAAGCGACCAGGCCGAAGGGCTGAGCCACACGGTACAGCACGGACTGCTGAAGCGGCGGGTACAGCGACCAGGGGCGCGCAAAGGCCAGCAGCGCACCGAGCAACAGGCCGTACAGGTGAGTGTCGGTGCCGTAGTAGACGCGGCTAATGGGGGAACCGAACATCAGCAGTGCGGTGGCGGCGCTCAGCGACGCAATAATACCGAGCACCATGACCACGCTGAAACGACGCCACGAACGGCCCAACAGCACACCGGCGCCAACAATCAGCAGGGGCCACACCACGTAGAACTGTTCTTCCACCGCCAGGGACCAGAAGTTCGTGAAGAGCTCCGGGGAGGTCTGCGCGAAGTAGTCGTTACCGGCAAAAATGGAAATCCAGTTGGACGAGAAGGTCGCCGCACCGGTGAGCTGTCGACTGAGGTTCACCTGAATATCGCCGCCAATGAGCAGGCTGACCGGCCCCATGACCAGAATCAGCAGGATAATGGCGGGAAGCAGTCGGCGGGCACGGCGAATCCAGAAGTTGCCCAGGGCAATTTTGCCGGTGAGCGCACCTTCACGCAGAAGCAGGGAGGTAATCAGGAAACCGGAGATGACGAAGAAGATATCCACGCCAATCATGCCGCCGGGTAGTACGGTAGGCCAGAAATGGTACACCATCACGAGGAGCACAGCGATTGCTCGCAGGCCGTCCAGACCCGGCAGAATATAACGCCGGTTAGCCTCTTCTGGACGCACGGAGGAGGTAAAGAGGGACTTCATACTGTCTGTGTACTCCGTAGG
>FLSD01223757.1_pt1 | contig 39118 bp, 28 predicted proteins | sample 1497351 | NCBI WGS metagenome assembly FLSD01 (sample SAMEA4031770, study PRJEB14383) | metagenome | biome: human; feature: oral; material: saliva | place: Philippines | collected 2014 | reverse complement strand
CTCGCCAACGCCGTGGCGGCGCTCGACGAACCCGTCACCGGCGCGGTACTTGCCGCGGGCATCGCCCACAGCCAGCCGCTGTTGGAAACCAGTTTCGACACCTGGAAGCGCCTGCACGCGGTCAACTCCGACGGCGTGTTCCTGTGCCTGCGCGAATTCGCGCGCATCATGATTGACCAGCAGGAAAGCGACCCGACGAACAGCCGCTCCCTGGTGACTGTCGCCTCCAATGCGGCGCGTGTGCCCCGCGCGGAGTTCGGCGCTTACGGTGCGTCCAAGGCGTCGGCGGCACGCGTGAGTTCCAGCTTCGGTCTGCAGCTTGCCGCGCACGGTATCCGCGTGAACTCGGTCTGCCCCGGCACCACCCGAACCCCCATGGTGACTGACGCCTGGGAGGGTGAGGACCGCTCCGCCCTGCCGGTTGCCGGTAACCCGGCAACCTTCCGCCTGGGCATTCCGCTGGGTCGTATTGCTGACCCTGCCGATATTGCCTCGGTGAATGCTTTCCTCATTTCTGAGGCGGCACGCCACATCACCATGCAGGAGATTGTTGCCGACGGCGGCGCGACCCTCTAGCAGCACCGACGCACCAGCACCGTGCCCGCGCCTGGACTGTACCCGCGCCCGCACTGTGCTCTATGTGCTTTGGCGCGAACCCGCACACCACTGATAGAAGTACGATGACGAACCTTCCCGACTTTATTTTTGCCACCGGCACCCGCGTCCTGCGTGCATCCGGTGCGATGACCCCTGTCACCTTCGATAACGCCCTGGACGAGGCAAAACGTGCCGGTAGTGCCGTCGTGGGCCTCATTCCTTTTGACCCGGACATGTCCGCCTACCTCTTCGTGCCCGAACGCCTGGAGGAGCAACAGGTGCCGGTCCCCGAGCAGAGCGTGGCGCTTGCCGAGCCGGTATCGGTCACTGGCAGGCAGAACGACCGGTTCTGTGTCGCCGTGGCGACCGCCGTGGAGCGCATGAAGGCGGGTGAGCTGAGCAAGATCGTGCTTTCGCGTGTGCTCACCGCCCGCTACGCACCCGACGCCCTCAACCTGGAGGCGCTGTACAACAACCTGCGCGCCCAGCAGCGTTCCGCATTCAACTTCGCGGTGCGCCTGCCCGACGGCGAGCGCGGCATGAACGGAAGCTACCTGATGGGCGCCTCCCCGGAACTGGTGTTCCGCACCGAGGGCCGCGCCTTCAAGACCCACCCGCTGGCCGGTAGCGCCCCGCGCATCGCTGAGCCCGGTAGCGCCGAGGACGAGGCGATTCGTGACCGCCTGTTCGCCTCGCCGAAGGACCGCCACGAGCACGCCTACGTCATCAACGATATTGCCGAGCGCCTGGCACCTATCGCCGAGGAGCTGAACGTGCCGCAGGTGCCCTCGCTGCTGAAGACCCCGCAGCTTTGGCACCTGGCGACCCCCATTGACGGCGTGCTGAAGGAGGGCCTGACCTGTCTGGACGGTGCCCGCGCGATTCACCCGACCCCCGCGATTTGTGGTGCACCCACCGAGAGGGCTCTGCAGCTGATTCGTGAGCTGGAGTCCTTTGAGCGCCGCTACTTTGGCGGTCTGGTCGGCTACATGGATGCCGAGGGTAACGGCGAGTGGGCGCTGGTGCTGCGTTGCGCCCAGGTCAGCCCGGATGAGGCGGTGCTGTACGCCGGCGCGGGTATTGTGGCGGAGTCTGACCCGGAGCTAGAACACACGGAGACCGGTACGAAGCTCGGTAGCTTTGGCCGCGCCCTGGGCGTGGATACCCTGGGTGAGGATACCCCCTAAAACTCATGGGTGACCCCCGCCCTGTTAGGAATGACAGAACGCGCTCGCTGGCATGGCGGGCGCGTTCAGTCGTTTATGAGTTGTTAGGGGATTGCGCGTGGCTAATCGGTGAGCAGGCGCTTGAGCGCAGCTAATCGGTGAGCAGGCGCTTAAGCTCTAGGGGAGTAGCTACCGGCAGAAGCTGAGCCTCAACCTGCGCGGGCTCGCCCCCGGACTCACCCCCGGCCGGGTTCTCCACCGCCAGGGCGATGAGCATCTTCTGTGCGTGTTCGGGGTTCTCCGCGTCGGGCAGTGCCACGGGGATCCACTGCAGGTTAAAGCGTCGCTCGATAGCCTCGCTGCCCTGATCGCCGCCCTGGTCACCGGCGTGGGGCGCGCTAAAGGTCGCTTGAGAGGTCAAACTGTCCTGAGCCAGTACACGCAGGGCGGTCGGCTCGGGAACGTTGCCATCCAGAAGCTCCCCCGAAACCTCCTCGTTCATGGCATATTCGAGCGCATCCAGCAGCTCATCGGTGAGCTGCACCCGGACCAGGGACGGCACCACGCTCAGGCCGTGGCCGGTCGCCTTGAGCACCGCCTCCTTAGCGGTCCACAGCGCCACCGAGAGCAGATGCAGCACGGGTGCGGGGCGTTCCTGCGCCACCCGCTCATAGAACGTACGTTCTTCATCGGAGAGCGCCAGGCGCGCAAAACCGGAAAACAGGCGCGCATCCAGAGTCTCAACATCCACGCCAAGCACCACCGAGGAATTGCGGCTAAACGCACCCACGACCAGCGGATTCACCTGCGACATATTGAAGTTCACGCCCGCAATACGCGGCTTACCGTGCTTCTTACCGCTGGTGCACAGGGTGCAGGAACGATCCACCTCAATCTCAGAGGCGGCACTGGAAGGCACATCCAGACGCGCCGCCGCCATGGCACGCATGAGCGCCTGAGTGCTCAGGTAGCTGACCGCAGCCGTGGAGGTCGGCAACTGCGCCGCATGCTGCTGCTCGGCAAGACCCAGGTAGCTCAACCAGCTAAAACGCAGGGAGCCGTACATGGTGCGGGTGGGAAGAGCGAAAATCTGCACGCGCTCGCTCGGACGGGCGGTAGGGCGCTCCGGGCGCTGTGCGCTGGGTGTTTCGGGGGCAGAATAGCTCATAGGTTTAGTGTACCCGCCCGGCATTACGGCAAATGGCGTTGCGATGCCGCTTGAGGTTATCCACAGGGCTGACCGCCCGCTACGCACCCTCGCCGCCGGTGCGGTAAAGTCATCACAGACATCATTACGGACTGCCGCCCGCACGATAGCGGGACGGCGCAGAAAGAAGGTGCCGTGAACAGCACGCAAGAAATCATTGCCGCCGCAGACGGCTCGGCGCTGGGCAACCCCGGACCGGCGGGCTGGGCATGGTATATCGACGACGATCACTGGGCGAGCGGCGGCTGGGCGCACGGCACCAACAATATGGGTGAGCTCAAGGCCGTCCTAGACCTGTTCGAGGCGACCGCATCCCGCCCGGAGGTGAAGCTGCGCGTGTACTGCGATAGCCAGTACGTCATTAACTCGCTGACCAAGTGGATGCCCGGCTGGAAGAAGAAGGGCTGGAAGAAGTCTGACGGTAAGCCCGTGCTCAACCGCGACCTGCTGGAGGCGCTGGATCAGGCGCTGACCGGCCGCGACTACGAGTTTATTTGGGTGAAGGGCCACGCCGGCCACGAGCTCAACGAGAAGGCGGACTCCCTGGCGAATGGTGCGGCGCGCGCCTATCGGGAGGGCCGCGAACCCGCGCACGGCCCCGGCTTCGGCGCGTCTGCTGAACCGGCTACTGCGGCTGAGCCTGTGGAAGCCCCGGCTGTTGAGCCCTCGCTTTCTGATGCTGCCCTCTCTGAGTCGGCGCCCTCTGAACTGGCATCCTCTGAGCCTTCCGCGGACGCCCACCTGCCCGTGCAGGAATTCACCGCAGCCGAGATTGAGAACGCCCAGCGCGGCGTGGAGAGCCTGCGCCTGTCCGGTCTGCTGCGCCCCGCCTCCGCGGTGAACGCCCCCAACCCGGAGGCGGTCCGCACCCGCAAGGAGCAGCTGGCGCTCGCGGCGGAGCGTGCCGCCGAGCGTGACGCAAAGGTACTGGCGCGCCAGCAAGAAACCGCTCAGCAGGTATCCAGCGCCGCGCATGCGGAAGAAGAGGATGACCTGACCGGGCTGGAAGAGTTCGCGGGTCTTGACCCGAACGATGTTGACCCGGCGGAACTGCTGGGCGAGACGGAAGAACATGCAGAAGAGCGCGTGGAAGAGCAGGCGGTAGAGCCCGTTCAGGATGCTCCGGCTCAGCCCGCTCAGCCTTCTGAGCCCATGCCTGCTGCTCCCACCGCCCCTGCTGCCCCCGTATTGAACCCGGAGGATGCCGCCACCGCGGAACAACTGCTCGAAAGCCGCGGATCCGTCATGGAGGCGGCGCAGCTGGAATCCATGCTGCACGAGCGTCTGGTGTGGGTGACTGCCACCGGCAAGTCGGTGTCCCGCTCCTCGGTGCTGCAGTACCGCGAACGCGCCTTCACTCAACAGGGCGCCCCGCTCAAGCAGGGTGTACAGGTGCTGGATTCTTCCAGCGTGCTGGTCATGGCGGCGGTTGCCACCGCGCGCGGCCGCGTGAGCCGTTCGAGCATCTGGCATTACGACGCTGAGCGCGGCCTGTGGCGTCTGCGTTTCCGCCAGGAGACCCCCGCCGCATAAGGTTCAGCTCCTAACGCTCAGCGCCTCATTCATGGGCTCTTGAGCCTCATAATTTCCACGCAATAAAACCCCGCCGCATCCTCGCAAATAGAGGATGCGGCGGGGGTTTTCTCAGTAGATGTTCGTCGCCTTCTGGCGAATCTGGCAGGCGGTATGTCGTGCGGCCGGGACCTTTAAACCGCCCGGTCTACCGCCTGTCTGCAGGTGGGCCTCTGGGCTTATAGCCCTGCCCCTTAGCCGACGAACATGGAGGCGTTAGCCTGCTCGGTGTCTGCGTAGTTCACGCCTGCGCGGGTGAGTGCCTCGTTGATCTGGGTGATGGATGCTTCGACCTGACGCTGGGTTGCGTGCCACTGGTCCAGCACACCCTGGAAATTAGTGGATGCGGAGCCGGTCCAGGAGCTCTGCAGATCGTGCAGGGAGGCGGTCATACCGTTGACGTCTGCGGTGATGGATGCGACGTAGGATCGTGCCTGTGCGCTCTTGGCTGCGATGACTTCGGAATCGACATTGAACTGTGCCATGGTTTTTCTCCTTTGAGATATGTGAGATGGGTGGGGCAACTGCCCCGTGGTGGCGCTTGGGGTTTGGATCTCTGGAAGGGTTGAGTTCCTGACCGGAAGCTTGTTATCACTATATCTTTCAAAATGCATCAAATGAGCTAAAAAATCATGATTCAGTAAATCTGTGGATAAACCCGCCAGATTCACTCCGCCATCTCGAAAAAATCGAAAACCCGCCCGAAAATAACGCCGCCATGACGGGCACAGCCGCGCCCCGCCTGCTTTTTTCCTGCCTGCCCACGCATACAGCAAACCCCCGAACCGTAGAACACCCAAGTTCTACAATCCGGGGGTTTATGCGTCAGTGTTAGTTCATCAGCTGATCGTCCGAGACGGGCGGCGGATAGAACGGCAAAGAAATCACGAAGGTAGCACCGCCACCGTCGGTCTCTTCAATGTGAATTCTGCCCTCGTGCTGTTCAATAATTGCAGCCACAATGGACAGACCTAGGCCCGTACCACCGGTCTCACGCGAACGTGAAGTATCGGTGCGGTAGAAACGCTCAAAGACGCGCTCGCGGTCCTCACCGTGAATACCGGGGCCGTGGTCGCGCACCTCCAGTACGGATAGCGGGAAGCCGGGAACCTCTTCACGCACGCCCACCGCAATCTCCAGGGGGGAGCCGTCGGGGGTGTAACGCATGGCGTTGGTCAGCAGGTTTGCCACGACCTGACGCAGACGCGATTCGTCACCGATCACGGTTGCGGAGGTCGGTGCCACCTCTTCGTTCAGACCCACCAGGGACACTGCACGATCGGGTGCTGTAGCGTAGGCGTCGTTACTTGCGTCCACCGCCAGGTTGAACAGGTCGAGGGGCGCCAGTTTTGATTCGCGGCGCTCATCAATACGCGCCAGGGTCAGCAGGTCTTCCACGAGCTGCCCCATACGCTTGGACTCCGATTCGATGCGGCTCATCGCGGTAGCGACAGCCTCATCGGTGGGCAGAGCACCCTGACGGTACAGCTCCGAGTAGCCTCGAATACTGACCAGCGGGGTGCGCAACTCATGCGAAGCGTCACCCACGAAGCGGCGCATTTTCGCCTCGCTCTTCTCGCGGGCTTTGAAGAGCATTTCAATCTGGGTGAGCATTGTGTTCAGCGAAACCGCGAGGTTACCGATCTCGTTGCTGGGGTTGTAGTCCTCAATACGCTGAGAGAGGTCGCCGGCAGCGATCTTGGCGGCGGTCTGCTCCACGCGAGCCAGCGGCTCAAAGGTGCGGGTCACAATCACCCAGGTCATCGCAATTGCGGAGGCGAGAGTCGCCAAACCAAACGCGAAGGTCAGCACTCCCACGAGGGCGACCACCTGGTTCGTTTGTTTCAGCGGCATGGCAATAAGCAAGGATGCCGCCTCCGGCAGCCCGGAAGAGTCGTTCGACTCAATGGGCACGGCGAGCACGCGCCAATCGGAGGAGCTGCCCACCGAGTTGACGGTGACCGCCTCCTCGTTTTGCTTGCGAACCTTCTCTTCGGTCCAGCCTTGTAGCGCCGGCTCACCGAACTGACTGCTGTCCTCGGACTGGAGCGAGTACAGTACGTTGCCGTCCTTGTCGAGCAGGTACAGGCGGTAGGTGCTCAGGGATTGTTCCTGATTGCCGGAGGGACGCACGGTCGCCAGCTGCACGAGTGAGGGGGCACTGCTCTTCATCTCTTCGTCCAGCTGGTGCACCATCTGGGCGCGCAGAGCGGAAATCGCCACCATGCTCGTCACCGCAATGGAGAGGGCGATGAGCATGGAGGTGATGAGCACCAGCTGGGTGCGAAGGGAGAGAGACTGGGGGATCCGGTCGAGGGGTTTGAGCGCCACGTTAGCCTCGAGAACCGCGAATCATGTAGCCCACACCGCGCTTGGTGTGGATGAGCGGCTCGTGGTTTTCGCGGTTGTTGTCGATCTTGCGGCGCAGGTAGGAAATGTAGGACTCAACGATGGAGGAGTCGCCGTTGAAGTCGTACTCCCACACGTGGTCGAGAATCTGCGCCTTGGACAGCACGCGGTTAGCGTTGAGCATCAGGTAGTGCAGCAGGTTGAACTCGGTGGGGGAGAGGTCAATCTCTTCGTCACCGAGGAACACTTCGTGGGTGTCCACGTTCAGGGTGAGGGCGTCAACGCGCAGTACGGCGTCGTCCTCTTCCTGGATGCTGCGGCTACGGCGCAGAATGGCGCGGATGCGGGCGATCACCTCGTCGAGGGAGAAGGGCTTGGTGACGTAGTCGTCGCCGCCGGCACCCAGACCGGTCACCTTGTCCTCGGTGGCGTCCTTTGCGGTCAGGAAGAGCACGGGGGTGGTGGTGCCGTTTTCGCGCAGGCGGCGGGTCACCTCGAAGCCGTCCATGCCGGGCATCATGACGTCCAGGACAATGAGGTCGGGGTTTTCGGCGTGTGCCTTTTCGAGGGCTTCACGGCCGTTGCCGGCGGTAACTACTTCAAAACCGGCGAAACGCAGGGAGGTGGCGAGCAGTTCAAGAATGTTGAACTCGTCATCGACGACTAGGAGTTTTGCTTCAGCAGACATACTCTATCTTTCTCTCTGAATGGCAGGCTGTACTTGATAAGTGAATGATGTGTGTGAGCTTGCGGCTCAAATCTTTATGCCTTGTTACGGCGCATGACCGACAGGATGAGTGCGGCCATGAGGGCAATAAAGGCGACGGGGAGGAGGACCAACGGAATCTGGCTCATGAGGGCGGGCGGCGCTGCCCCAACCCACTTCATCACGAGCATGGCAACTCCGGTGAGCAGACAGATCAGGGCGAGAATCGCGCCGCCTGCGCCGAGCCAGCGGATGGCTCCGGCGTAGGGAAGGGGCGCGGGCGCCTGGTCTGCGGTGCTGCGCGTGTCCTGTACGGGTTCATTACTCATAAATTTAACCGTATCAGCTCACACACAGCTGTTAATGGGCGAAGCCCCAGATTTAGCGGTTTGAGACCCAAATTCACAGCGTATGTGAAGCTTGGGGGAGCGGCCGCACTGTTTGCGCACGCGAGATGCTTTAATAGGGGTATGTCTGAACAGGTTATTGAACTGCTCCCCGAAACTACGCCCGCTGCTGACGCGCCCGCAGAGTCCGTTGTGCCTTCTGCCGCGCCTGAGAGCACCGATGAGGGTAGCGCTGTACCTGCTGAGACTCAGCCCTCCGTGAACGCTGAGGCGACTGTAGCGGCTGGTGCTCCCGCTGAGGAATCTGACTCCGGGGAATCCACCTCCGAGGAATCCGCTGCCGAAGAAGCTGAACAGAACGAAGACTCCACCCCCGACCCCTTCACCCCGCTGGATGAAGAGGTGGGTACCCCCTCCCTGGGTGTTCCGCACAAGCTGCGCCGCACCTCCAAGGTGGATGAGATTCTTGCCGCCGCTAGGGATGTGGCGCTGCGAGGCGTTCAGGAAATCGCCCCGGCACACGCTATCGGCCTGGTGCACCACGTGCGCGCCGAGGAAGAGCGTCTGAGCACTCACCTCTTCGAGTGCACCCTGCCCGGTTACCGCGGCTGGTTCTGGTTTGCGACCCTCTCGCGTGCGCCTCGCTCCCGCGTGGCAACCATTTGCGAGGTTGGTCTGTTGCCCGGTGACGACGCGCTGATCGCGCCGGATTGGGTGCCGTGGGCTGACCGTGTTCGCCCGGAGGACCTGCAGGAGAATGCTGCGCAGGAGAACGCAGAGTCTGCTGAGGTAGAGGAATCTGCTGAGACCGGTGAGTCCGCAGAGAACAAAACTGCAGAGAACGAATCTGCCGTGGAAGAAACTGCAGAGGCTGAGTCCGCAGAGTAGAGCCTACTATCCACTCCTCTTAATAAGGGTGGGCTGGCAAAAGCGTATATATAAGGTGTTGTGAGTCGTCCACTGATTTTTCGGTGGGCGACTCAATGACTTAAGCCGTGGCAAAAGCCGCTAAAAAAGTACATAATAGATTATTGAATAAGTAACGACTTAGGCAGTGCTATCTAAGCACTGTTGCGGTGATAGCTGGGAGAGATATATGACAGACCTCATCGATACCACAGAGATGTATTTGCGCACCATCCTCGAACTGGAGGAAGAGGGCATCGTCCCCATGCGTGCGCGCATCGCTGAACGACTCGAGCACTCCGGCCCGACCGTTTCCCAGACCGTGGCGCGTATGGAGAAGCACGGCCTGCTCACCGTTGAACCGGATCGCCACCTCGAACTGACTGAGGAAGGTCGCCACAAGGCGGTCGAGGTCATGCGTAAGCACCGCCTGGCTGAGCGCCTGCTCTCCGACATTATTGGCCTGGAGCTTGAGTACGTGCACGAAGAGGCATGCCGCTGGGAGCACGTCATGAGTGACAAGGTGGAGAAGCGCATCCTGGAGATGCTCAAGGACCCCAAGTTCTCCCCGTACGGTAACGCTATCCCCGGCCTGGAAGACCTGGGCCACGTGAGCGAGAAGAACGACGAACGCACCGTGCCCATGTCCCTGGCTGCACGCGACTCCGGTCCCGAGGACCGTTTCACCATTTCTCGCTTCCCCGAGTCCATTCAGACTGACGTTGAGCTGCTGAAGCTACTGGCCGACGCGGGTATTGTCTACGGCGCTTCGGTGTCTGTTGTTGCTGGCCAGAACGATGACGTGATTGTTCACGCCGATGGCGAAGAGGACACCCTCTCCCTGGACATGGACGTGGCAAACGCAATTGTGGTCAAGCGCGGTGGCAGCCTCTAAGCGCTAGTTTTGAGAGTCTACTAACCCGCTTCACGCTTTAAACGGTGGTATCGCCTTCTTCGTTGAGGAGGCGGTGCCACCGTTTTTTGCGCCGTTGACTCCTTGAGGGTCGGGGCTGTCTTAGATAGTGGACGATTTCGTTCAATAATCGGCTTAAAACGCCGTATATAAGGGAAGAATCGGGAAAAGCGGAGGAACGAGGCGCGCTCGGGCTGCAAAATGTGGGGTAAGCGTCGCACATCAGTGGTTCAGGCTACCTGCACGTGAGCGAGCATATACTCCTCTCTTAACTTTTTAGCAACTGCGCTTGAGTGCATTTTTCGCGTTTTTCGCTTAAATCTGAGGTTGAAACTGAGAGAAACGCCGATTTCTCAGCAAATTATGGGAGCAAAACCTTAAGAGACGAGGCTCATTTTTAAGAGTTTTGAACCATGTCCTTAAAAGGTGGTGGTGCATTAAAAGCGAATGTGCGTCCTTATAAAACACCTAGTCAAGCGCCTTAAATTGATTAAGCTCCAGTAAATAAGCGGGGCTCTAGCTCTCCAGGCTCGCTCCGTTCCGCCGGGAGTGAAAGCTCAAAATTTAAGTCCGAACGAGGTGACAACTGGGAGTTTTCTGTGTATTCTCATTTCTGTGCCCAAATCCTCATCGTAAGAGGGCACCGTCGAAGCGGTTCCGCTGAGTTCTGCCAACGCTTCGATGAACGTCTACCCAATCTGGCAGAAGCGGGGGACCCAATCCCCAAGCTGGGATACGGCTTCTCAATCGAGAAGCCTCGGGGCTAAGTCACTTCGGTGGCCGAGCGAATCCATGCTCGAGCCCGACAGCTCACCTCGTCAGGCAATGGAGGAATTACCAATGGCTAAGAAGATCGTACGTACCGCAGGTGCAACCATCGCAGCAGGCGCAGTTCTGCTCGGCTCGACCGTTCCCGCGAACGCATTCGCACAGATTCCCGCTGCAGCTGATCTGTCCTACGACTACACCAACTACGAGTTCGACTACACCAGCTACAACACCCCCGCAACCACCTATGTTGCACCCCAGGCTCAGGCACAGCAGACCTACGTTGCTCCCGCAGCAAACCAGGCTGCACCCGCAGTTGAGACCTCCTACGTAGCACCCCAGGCTGAGACCCAGCAGGCTTACGTGGCTCCCGCTGCAACCCAGACCGAGACCACCACTGCTTCTTCCGCTTCCACCGGTAACGCATCCCGCGACGCAATCGTTGCAACCGCAATGAGCGGCCTGGGTGGCGCATACGTTTGGGGCGGCAAGAGCTACGGTGCATGGGACTGCTCCGGCTTCACCTCTTGGGTTTTCGCTCAGCACGGCATCAAGCTGACCGCTTACACCTACGCAATGAAGAACGAGCTGCGCCCCACCTCTAACCCCCAGCCCGGCGACATCGTCTTCCAGAACGGCTACAGCCACGTTGGTATCTACCTGGGCGACGGCAAGATGATCTCCGCTCTGAACCCCACCAACGGTACCCTGGTGCACCCCACCTCCTGGATGTCCGTTGACGGCTACTACACCGCTCTCTAAGCCTTAGCGCATAGAAGCTGGGTCTAGCCCAACATACTTCAAAAAGGCGCCTACCCCGCACGGGGTGGGCGCCTTTTGCGTGCCCGAGATTTGTGTACCCCAAAGAACCCATGAAAATACCGCGATTCCATGAAAATACCGCCGAGAGCGCACCTTCGTACGGGTGCATTCTCGGCGGTATGTATTTTAGGCGGTATGTATTTTAGCGTAGGCGGCTAGGAGGCGAGAGCCTGCAGAAGCCCCTGCGGGTCCTGTTCCCACTCGCTGAGCTCAGCACGCAGATTAGCCTGCGCGGGCTCCTCCCAGAGCTTGAGAGCCTCTTCGGAAAGGAAGATGCGCTCGCGACCCAGGATGGAACGCAGGAAGGTCGTGCGACCGGTACGGAACGCCTCGTCATCAAAATGGGAGTACTCGCTACGTACCCCGCGCAGGTAGCGGCGATAGCGTGCCGAATCAGCCGCCAGGATAGCCATATCGGCATCGAGGAAAAACTGAATATCCGCCGGTTCATAGCCCGCCGGCAGGTCGGCAGACTCGGGCAGTTCGTGGGTTGCCGTGGCACGCACCAGAAGGCTCACCATCTGCAGCTCGTGCCCGGTGAGCAGGCCCGCGGTAACCAGCGGTTCCAGGCAGGTGCTCGCCAGCTGCTCGCTGCGGCGCTCATCCTCACCCGGCGCACCCTCATAGACCGCGTCGTGGAACCATGCCGCCAGAATCAACGCCAGGGGAGTAGAACCCTGCGCGCGGCGTGCGTAGAGGCGGTCCAGGTCGGTGAGCATCTGCGAAAGGTGCCCGCTGTGGTGGTAGGCGCGGTGCGGCTGCTCCCACGCCTGCAGCAGGCTCTCACCCAGTTCAGCCACCTGCGCCGTGAGTTGAGATCGCAGCTCGGCAGAAGCCTCCATGCGCTTGAGGCGGGGCGTAAATGCCGCCTGCCAGGCGCGAAGTAGACGCGGGCGAATCTTCTCGGGGCGCTCCTTCAGGGGGATTCGTAGACCGCTCGCAATGAGCGTGCGAGTCAGCTGTGCGCCGCTGAGCTCCTTCGCTCCCGCCCGTACAAGGTTCTCGTAGAGGTGCGCCGGAACATCGTAGTGGTCGCGGTCGAAGGCACGCTCACTGATGCCCGCCGCTGCGGCGAACTCGTGCAGTTCCGCCAGGGACACATCGGAGATGAGGTGTGAGAAGACGGTGCCGTGTGCGGGCCAGGTGGGCGGGTCAATGTAGATGCTCATTCGTACATTGTAGGAGCGGTTCTGCCGCCGGGTGCGGGTGTCTTCGGGCGGTGAACACAGGGTGGTAAACGCTGGGTGGATGCGGTATGAGTCCAGGGTGACTACCTGCGGATGCTGGGGGCTTGGGTGGGCTGTGCCGACCTGCGGTGCGGGGTGCTTTATACTGGATAGGTACGCCCTCGTAGCTCAGGGGATAGAGCACTTCTCTCCTAAAGAAGGTGTCGGACGTTCGAATCGTCTCGGGGGCACATAGAACCGGCAATCACGCCGGTGCGAGAAAACCGCCCGTCGCTTGCGTTAGCAGGCGCGGGTGGTTTTCTTATCTCTGATCGCGTGATGAAGTGGCGGATGACCGAACAGGTGGGAGCCGCGCAGCAAATGCGGTAGCATGGAATATCGAACGTGTATTCTAGGCAGCGAGGTAGATGATGAGCGACAAGCCCGAACAGCAGAAGCAGCCCTTCACCGAACAGGACGGCCTGTTCGCCGCCGAACTCGTCACCCCCGCAGCACCAGTAGCGGATGATGAGCCGCCCTTCGACCCCTACTACGACGTACCCCCTGCCGAGGACGACTACTACGCGCCTCCCATGGACGCACCGATGATGACGGCACCGATGACGGCGGCGCCCGCGCAGGACGTACCCGCCCTGCCCACCGGCATGCCCGCGTACGGTGCCGCTGCTACTAGTACCTCTGCCACCAGTGCCCCTGCTACCGGTGCGCCCGCTCCTGAACCCGGCGCACACGCAGCCTTCACCGCCGCAGACCCGCTCGGGGACTTCATGCCGCCCGCCTACCGCGTCGGCGGCTACGGCGAGGACTTCGACCCCGCTGACCCCTACGGCGAACGCACCCACAGCCTGGGCGCCGTGGACCCCGCCTCCCTCACCGCCGGGCTCAATGAACGCCAGGAAGAAGCCGTGCTGCACTCCGGCTCGCCCCTGCTCATCGTCGCGGGCGCGGGCTCCGGCAAGACCCGTGTGCTCACCCACCGCATTGCCTACCTGCTTGCAACCCACCGCGCGACCCCCGGCCAGATTCTCGCCATCACCTTCACCAACAAGGCTGCCGCCGAAATGCGTGAACGTATTGAGGCGCTGGTCGGCCCGCGCGCCAAGCACATGTGGATTTCGACTTTCCACAGCTTCTGCGTGCGCGTTCTGCGCCGTGAGGCCGCCGCCCTGGGTTTGAAGTCCACCTTCACGATCTACGATTCGACCGACTCGCAGCGCCTGCTGAGCCTGATTATTAAAGAGCTCAACCTGGACACCAAGAAGTTCACCGCCAAGGCCGTGGGCAACCGCATCTCCGCGCTGAAGAACGAGCTGGTCAGTGCCGAAGCCTACGCATCCCGCGTGGCGAGCGATAACCCGTATGAGAAGACCATCGCGCAGATTTACACCGTCTACACGCAGCGTCTGCGCGCCGCCAACTCCCTCGACTTTGACGACCTGATTGGCCGCACCGTCTTCCTGCTGAAGAAGTTCCCCGAAATCGCGAACTACTACCGCCGCAAGTTCCGCCACATCCTCGTGGACGAGTACCAGGACACCAACCACGCCCAGTACCAGCTGGTGCGTGAACTGGTCGGCGCCCACGCGAAGGCACCGGCTGACCGCGGCCCCTACCCGGACGCCGTGCCCCCCGCCGAGCTGACCGTGGTGGGTGACTCCGACCAGTCCATCTACGCCTTCCGCGGTGCGGATATTCGCAATATCACGGACTTCGAGAAGGACTACCCAAACGCCCACACGATCCTGCTGGAACAGAACTACCGTTCCACGCAGAACATCCTCTCCGCGGCGAACGCGGTCATTGAACGCAACCCCGACCGTCGCCCCAAGAAGCTGTGGACCGCCTCCGGCGCGGGCGCGAAGATTATCGGTTACGTCGCCGAATCCGAGCACGCCGAGGCACGCTACATCACCCGCGAAATTGATCGCCTTGCCGATGAGCACGGCGTGCAGCCCGGTGACGTCGCCATCTTCTACCGCACCAACGCGCAGTCCCGAACCCTCGAGGATATGCTCATGCGTGCCGGCCTGCCCTACCGCGTGGTCGGCGGTACCCGCTTCTACGAGCGTAAGGAAATCAAGGACGCCCTGGCATACCTGCGCGCCCTGAGCAACCCCGACGACGACGTGAACGTGCGCCGTATCCTCAACGAGCCCAAGCGCGGTATCGGTGCCAAGTCTGAGTCCGTGGTGGCGGAGTACGCGAGTGCGAACCGCATCTCCTTCTACGCCGCCGCACGCCAGGCTGCCGACATCCCCGGCCTGGGGGCTGCCGCCGTGAAGAAGTACGCCGAGTTCGTGCGCCTCATGGACGACCTGGCGCAAATCGCCCGCACCGAACCCGCCGCAACCTGCCTGGAAGCGGTCCTGGAGCAGACCGGGTACCTTGCGGCTCTGCGCGCCTCCAAGGACATTCAGGACGAATCGCGCGTGGAAAACCTCTCCGAGCTGCTCGACGCCATGGTCGAGTTCGAGACCGAGAACCCCGGCGCCGACCTGGAACAGTTCCTCGAACACGTGGCTCTGGTTGCCGACGCCGACTCGATCCCGAACCGCCCCGCCAGCGCGGAGGGTGAGAACGCTTCCGCCGCACAGATTGCCGCCGAGGCAGCTGAGGCGAAGGCGCAGGGCATGGTCACCCTCATGACCCTGCACACCGCCAAGGGCCTGGAGTTCCCCGTGGTGTTCCTGACCGGCATGGAGCACGGCCTGTTCCCGCACCAGCGTGCCCTGACCGACGAGAAGGAAATGAGCGAGGAACGCCGCCTGGCGTACGTGGGTCTGACCCGCGCCATGGAGCGCCTGTACCTGACCCGCTCGGAGACCCGCACCATGTGGGGTAAGAGCCAGTTCAACCCGCCCTCGCCCTTCCTGGAAGAGATTCCGGAGGAGCTCATCGAGTGGAAGCGCACCGCCGGTTTCTCGGGCTTTGGCGCCTCCGGTATGGGCGCGTATGGCGCTCGCGGAGGCGGTTCGTATGGAGGCGGTTCCTACGGTAGTTCCTACGGCGGCTATTCGGGTGGTTCCCGTTCCGGCTCCGCTGGCTACTCCGGTGGCTACTCGGGCGGTTATAGCTCCGGTGGTTACAGTTCCGGCAGCTCGCGCGGCTCCTACGACCCCTACGAGTCCCGCCCCGCGCGCCGTTCTGAGCCGTCCACCGCGGATATTAACGGCTCGGCAAGCTACGGGCTGGCGGCGGCCACCGCCTCCTCGAAGGTGACGAACCGTTCCCGCGTGCACCAGAGCAAGGAAATCCCGACCCTGGCGGTTGGCGATACCGTGCGCCACACCAAGTTCGGTGAGGGCCGCGTGCTCGCGGTTGAGGGTAGCGGCGATAAGACCGTGGCGAAGGTTCGCTTCGGCTCGGAAGAGAAGCGTTTGCTGCTGCGTTACGCACCGCTGGAGAAGGTGAGCTAACGCGTCGGCGTGAGAACCTGATAGCGCCGATGGAGGGGCGGGTACCTGAGGGTGCCCGCTCCTCTTGTGTGGGCTGTACCGGGCGTGTTGTCCGCCTGCTGAGAAGGGTTTCGGAGCATTGCCGCGCACGACGGTAAACGCCGCATTTTTGCCGGTATTTCGCGGTGGATGGGGGAGCGTCAGCTTGGGTTAGGTACCCGGTGCACACCCTTTGGGTAGAACATACCCAAAATATTTGTGAACTGAGTCGCTAAAATCTCAGATTTGGGGCTCTGTGAGTGCGAGCTCACGCTGAATCAGATAGAGTAGAGACGAGAGAAATTCCCCGCGTCAATGATGCGTGTGCGCCGGGTGCGAGAGACCCCTATCGCACGTACCGGACACACGGGGAACCTCCTCTAATGAGACCAGGCCGAGTGCACCAGTACTCGGCACCACTTCGAAGAAGAAGGACACCTGTGGACCTTTTCGAATACCAGGCGCGCGATCTCTTCGCAAAGCACGGCGTACCCGTGCTCAAGGGCATTGTTGCGACCACCCCTGAAGAAGCAAAGGCAGCAGCTGAGGAAATTGGCGGCCTGACCGTCATTAAGGCTCAGGTTAAGACCGGCGGCCGCGGTAAGGCTGGCGGCGTTAAGCTCGCAAAGTCCCCCGAAGAAGCTTACGAGCACGCTAAGGCAATTCTCGGCATGGACATCAAGGGCCACACCGTTCACCGCGTGCTGGTCGCTGACGGCGCAGACATCGCCGAAGAATACTACTTCTCCCTCCTGCTGGACCGTGCAAACCGCTCCTACCTGGCAATGTGCTCGGTAGAAGGCGGTATGGAAATTGAGCAGCTCGCTGCTGAGCGCCCCGAGGCACTGGCAAAGATCGAGGTTGACCCGCTGGTTGGCCTGGACCAGGCTAAGGCTGAGGAAATTGCTAAGGCAGCAGGTTTCTCCGCAGAACTGCAGGAGAAGGTTGTTCCCGTTCTCGTCAAGCTGGGCGAAGTCTACACCAAGGAAGACGCAACCCTGGTTGAGGTTAACCCTCTCGTTCTGACCCCCGAGGGCACCATCCTCGCCCTGGACGGCAAGGTCTCCCTGGACGACAACGCAGAATTCCGCCAGCCCGAGCACGAGGCTCTCGTGGACAAGTCCGCTGAGAACCCGCTGGAAGCTAAGGCAAAGCAGTTCGACCTGAACTACGTGAAGCTGGACGGCGAGGTCGGCATCGTTGGTAACGGTGCAGGTCTGGTTATGTCCACCCTGGACGTCGTTGCATACGCTGGTGAGAACCACGGCAACGTCAAGCCCGCAAACTTCCTTGATATTGGTGGCGGCGCATCCGCTGAGGTTATGGCTGCTGGCCTGGAAATCATTCTGGGCGACGAGCAGGTCAAGAGCGTTTTCGTGAACGTCTTCGGCGGCATCACCGCATGTGACGCAGTGGCAGACGGCATTGTGAAGGCTCTGGAGATTCTGGGCGATGCAGCAACCAAGCCCCTGGTTGTGCGCCTGGACGGCAACAACGTTGCTGAGGGTCGCCGCATCCTCTCCGAGGCGAACCACCCGCTGGTTGTTCTGGCTGAGACCATGGACTCCGGCGCTGACAAGGCAGCAGAGCTCGCTCACAAGGCGTAATCGCCAGCAAAGGATTTCAAGGAAGTAATATGTCTATCTTTGTGAACAAGGACTCCAAGGTCATCGTTCAGGGCATCACCGGTGGCGAGGGTACCAAGCACACCGCACGCATGCTCGCAGCAGGCACCAACATTGTGGGCGGCGTGAACGCTCGCAAGGCTGGCACCACCGTTACCCACAAGGCGAAGGACGGCTCCGACATCGAGCTGAACGTGTACGGTTCCGTGGCTGAGGCTATGGAGAAGACCGGCGCGAACGTCTCCATCGTCTTCGTTCCCCCGGCCTTCACCAAGGCAGCAGTTCTCGAGGCTATCGAGGCTAAGATCGGTCTCGTTGTCGTCATCACCGAGGGCGTTCCGGTTCAGGACTCCGCAGAGTTCTGGGCAGCTGCTAAGGCATCCGTGGACGAGAACGGCAAGCAGATCACCCGCATCATTGGCCCCAACTGCCCCGGCATCATCTCCCCCGAGGAGTGCCTGGTTGGTATTATCCCGGCGAACATCACCGGCAAGGGCAAGATCGGTCTGGTTTCCAAGTCCGGTACCCTGACCTACCAGCTGATGTACGAACTGTCCGACATTGGTTTCACCACCGCTATCGGTATTGGTGGCGACCCCATCATCGGCACCACCCACATCGACGCTCTGGAGGCTTTCGAAGCTGACCCCGAGACCGAAGCAATCGTCATGATTGGTGAGATCGGTGGTGACGCTGAGGAGCGTGCCGCTGAGTACATCAAGGCAAACGTGACCAAGCCTGTCGTTGGTTACATTGCAGGCTTCACCGCTCCTGAGGGTAAGACCATGGGCCACGCAGGCGCTATTGTCTCCGGTTCCTCCGGTACCGCTCAGGCGAAGAAGGAAGCTCTGGAAGCAGCAGGCGTGAAGGTCGGTAAGACCCCCTCCGAGGCTGCAAACCTGATGCGCGAAATCTTCGCAGCGAAGTAAACAGCATAAATAATGCGGCAGATGCCGGTAGTCCCCGAGGCTACCGGCATCTGTGCTTTGTGGGGGTCTTTCGAGGTATTTGACCCCGGACAATAGAACATGCGTAGAAAGTAAGATTGTGCACATTCGCCTTCCTAACGTGCAGATATAACCTTAACCTTTGTATACTGGATTGCATTGAGCCTAGTCAGAATTATTTTGAGCGGCTCCAAGAAACACCAAACACTCACAGGAGATCATCACACTCATGACCCAGCCCATCTCTCGCCGCACCATCGCCAAGGCAGGCGTCTGGTCCGCACCCGTCGTCGCAGCCTCCGCAGCAGTACCCGCCTACGCCGCCTCCAAGGAAACCCCCGGCGTACAGTACGGCGTGTACGTCAGCGTGCAGAACAACGGCGGCTACGTCGGCTACGCATCCTCCAACAACACCGGCACCATCAACCCGGCAAGCCCCGAGGCGCACTTCACCGCCTCCACCAACCCCGACTCCGACATCAACTGGGACGACGCAACCTCCAAGCCCAAGAGCGCAACCTACGTTAACGGTGAAGGTAAGTTCACCCCCGTCACCAACTCCCAGACCGGCGCAAACGGCGCATACATGTCCTCCAGCGGCTTCTGGTGGTCTGTACCGACCACGGACACCGCAACCGGCACCGGCTACATCTCCGGCGGCAGCGTCACCCTCGCAGCTGGTGCAACCTTCGTAACCGATGTTGAGTACACCGTCTCCGCCAGCGCCCAGTCGCTCCTTAAGGCTGGTAAGATCAACGGCCAGGCATGGACCCCCTCCGGTCGTAAGCTGACCGGTAGGACCACCGAGCTGGTCGCCTCCGCAAGCCAGGCAAAGTACCTGTACGTCGCGCAGACCGCCGGTACCTGGACCGCAGAAGTACCGACCATCACCCAGAACTCCGACGGCACCTACACCTTCAAGGGTCGTATCGTCTACACCACCAGCAAGGCGTACACCATGAAGCAGTCCGGCACCAAGTACTACAGCCAGACCAACTTCATGCCGGCACAGCTGCGCTTCCCGGCAGATAACGGCTGGGTCTCGTACAAGCAGACCTCCACCGTGCAGGTCGCTAACCTGACCTACTCCAGCAACGGTGTGACCGGCTCCGAGAGCGTTGCCGGTCAGGCCACCACCGCGCAGATTAACCCGTAATAGGGCTTAACCCCTCATACAGGGTAAAAGCATATAGAAAACCCCCGGCGGATGAATCACCCGCCGGGGGTTTTCTTTGCGCTCAGGATGTGGTATTTACAGGGGATGCGGAACATGCATGATTGGCTATACACGCTTGTTGAGAGCTTATTGGGGGTGTTGCGACTAGCCGACCGTCGTACCGAACGCCAGACCCAGCAGGTAGGTTACAAATGCCGCACCATAGCCGATCAGAATCTGACGGATACCGCGCTTCATCGGAGAAGCACCTGACAGCAGACCCACCACGCCGCCGGTGAAGCCCAGAGCCGCACCCACGAACAGCAGGGACAGCACCATCGCGAACACACCCGAGAGGCCGAAGATATAGGGCAGAATCGGAATCAACGCACCCGAAGCAAAGAACGCGAATGACGCAGCGGCGGCACCAATATCGGTACCCAAAGCCACGTTCTCCTCACGTTCCTCATCCTCGCGGTGAGACAGCGACGGATCGCAATCGCAACTCAGGTAGCCGAAACGCTCCATCGCGCGGTGATGCGCCGCCTCCGGCTCCATACCGCGGGCACGGTAAATAAGCTCCAGCTCGTTGGCGTCCAAATCCAAATCGCCCGCCACGCGCAGGGTCACCTGGGTCGGCTGGGAGGCATCCAACAGCTCACGCTGAGAACGCACCGACACGAACTCGCCCGCCGCCATCGACAGCGCACCCGCCAGCAGACCCGCAACACCCGACAGTAGAACCATCGAGCTGGACGCGCCCGAAGCGGTAATACCCATAATCAGCGCCAGATTCGAGACCAAACCGTCATTAGCGCCAAAGACCGCCGCACGGAAATTACCCGAAAGCTTCTCGCGACCGTTAGTCGCCAGGGCGCGAATAATCTCCTCGTGAATTGCCTCGTCAGCCGCCATTTCCTCGGTGGCGTCCGGATCCTCAGCGTAGGGGGAGCGGGACTCGGCGCGCTGAGCCATCGCCAGAATAAACACCGAACCGAAGTTCTTCGCCAAGAACTGCAGCAACTGCGATTGCAGGGACGGGCGCACGTGTACATCCGCGTGCTCGCCGAGCATGTCACGCCAATGCTGCTGGTGACGCTTCTCCGCCTCAGCAACCTGGAGCAGGATCTCGCGGTCGGTACCCTCGGCACGACGAGCCAGGTAGCGGTAGATGCGCGCCTCCGACTCTTCATCAGCCAGGTAGCGGCGCCAACGCTTAATCTGCGTGGGGGAGGGGGAGGTGACGGCGCTATGGCGGGTGCTCTGCGAAGCTCCGGTAGCGGCGTTTTCCGGCTGAAGCTTCTCGGTTTCTAGCTTCTCGGTTTCTTCGCCGTGCTCGTGCTGGGCGTGCGTGCTCATAGTTCCCTTTCCGCTACTCATGCGGTACGTGTGGGGCTGCCGGTTAGCAAGCCCGTTACGCCTTCAAATCTGTGTGTTCTGTTGACGGCCAGTGAACCACTGTAGAGCACTCTGAACAGAAAATCTAGGACGGGCTAACCCCATGTTTATGTTCGCCTCAACGTACTTTGCTGTACCGCGTGGACGAGGAACGATAGGTGAACCCGGCGTATGCCTCATGCGAAAAACCGGGCGGGTGCACCCTCCACAATGGAGGGCGCACCCGCCCGGTTTATGATTCTAAAATTAGTGTCTTTAGAACGCTGGCTTAGATGTTGCCTTCGCCGTTTTCCAGGAATGCGCGGATGAACCACTGGAACTTCTCCAGCTCAGCGGTCTGACCGATCAGCAGGTCCTCGGTAACGGGGTCGGACTCGCCTGCGAAAGCGATTGCCTTGCGGTGAGCCTCAATCACGCGGGTGTACACATCGTTCAGAGCGTGCAGGTGCTCAGCAACGCGGGCACGGCCAACGGGGTAGTCCTCGACGGTGCGCTGTGCGACCAGTGCGCCAGCCAGACCGTTGGGGGTTGCGCCCAGGGTTGCCATGCGCTCTGCGATGGCGTCAACGAACTCGCGGACGGTGTCGACCTGGGGGTCAATCATTTCGTGAACGGCGATGAAGCCGGGGCCGGTCACATTCCAGTGAGCGTGCTTCAGCAGCAGGTGCAGGTCGTTCAGGTCGTGCAGACGTGCCTGGAGAACCTCGGAAATGCCCTTGCCTTCTTCGATGGTCAGGCCGGGTGCGGTGTAGTTTGCGAATGCCATGATGGTCTCCTTCATAATGCTGTGATGCTTGTAGTTTGGCGGGGGTTTGTGGTCCCGCCGAGCCGTTGTTACTAGTAAATCATTTTAGGGAACCAGTGTCAAGGTTATTTTGAGTAATTCGTAATAAATCGCCATTTGTGTGTTGCGCCGCGCTCGAAAGTCTCCATCCAAAAGACCTGCTCAAAAGCCCTGTCCAAATGTCCGGATAGACAAGGTCAAACGCCCGCAAAGCTCACTGCTCGGGCACGCGTAAAGGGTGGGACGCGCGGTATCTCGTATCGCGCATCCCACCCTTTGCGGTGAAGCGTATTCAGTTTTCTGCAGAGCTTCTTTCTGTAGAGCTTCTAGTGTGCGATCCAAGCGGCTACGCCAGCGCTCGAACCGCCTCCAGGGTCAGATCCTCATGCTTGAGGCGCACGGTGCCCAGCCCCGCCGGAACCTCCAGCTCGCCCGGCACAACAATCACGCGCATGCCCGCCGCGGTCGCACTGCGAACACCCGAAGGGGAATCCTCAATTGCCACGCACTGAGTCGGATCAACACCCAGGCGCTCCGCCGCCAAAAGATAAGGCTGCGGGTCCGGCTTGGGGTGGGTGGTCTCGTCGTTGCCAATAACCACCGAGAACGTGCCCTCGGGTGCCGCATTTGCGGTGCGGCGAGCCACGGAGGTGGTCGCATTCGTGACGACTGCCGCCGGAATCTGCGCCTCGCGCACCTCAGAGAGGAAACGCTCAATACCGGGCAGGAATTCGACCGGTTGCTGCGCCAGAGTCTCGTGCACCTTCGCTACCAGCAGGTTGTTAATCTCCTCGTCCGGCAGGTTTACGCCGCGTTCGCGCAGGCGATCCAGGGTGAACTGCATCGACAGGCCCAGGCAATCGAGGGTGTCCTGCTCGGTCCAGGTGCCGCCAAATTCTGCGGCGAGAGCAACCTTTGCGGCAGCCCACACGGGTTCCGTATCGACGAGGGTTCCATCGTGGTCGAAGAGAATAGCGGCGGGGAAGGTGTTCGTAGTCGTCATGCCATTAAGCCTACCGGTTTATTTCTGGGGCGAGCGGAGGGCGGCGTCCCCAATCGTCACCAAAAAATCCGTACCCGCATTCTGAGGGTTCTTAGCGATATTCAGCTGTGCACCGGCGACGTCCTCACGGGCAATCGTCGGAACGCCCGCAGTTCGCTCGATCTTCGCCATGTCATGTACCTTCACCCCGCCCCTGCCGGGCTTGTCGGTCACCCTGCCCGGATGCGCACGCGAAATATACGGCTGATATTTGGCGACCAGAGCGTCCGCCTTAACTCGGTCGGTGAAAATGCCGCACATGATGATTCTGTACGCTAGGCGCATGGGGGGTGAGGTGGTGGTGGCAAAAATATGAAAAATTTTTTGTAGAAGGCTTGCGAAACATAGTTGAGTGGAGTAGACTCAAGTTATGTAATGCAGGGGCGCATAGGATAAGCCCTCGAAACACGAAAGGAACACGATGGACAACAAGTTCACCACCAAGAGTCAAGAAGTCATCTCGGCGGCAAATACTAACGCTCAAACCGCCGGCAACCCCACTATTGAAACCGCGCACATCCTCAAGGCCCTCATGGACCAGCGTGAAGGCGTCGCCGTAGCAGTCCTCAAGGCTGCAGGCCTGGATGTAGACGCTATCTCCGAGGCGGCATCCGCCGAAATCAAGAAGCTGCCCAAGGCATCTGGTGCTTCCGTGCAGAACGCCTCCCTCAGCCGTGCCGCACTCTCCGCTCTGCAGGCGGCACAGACCCGCGCCCAGGGCTTCGGAGACACCTACGTCTCCACCGAAATGATTCTGCTGGGCATCGCCAGCGGAACCGATAGCACCGCTGAAGCAATGCACAAGCTCGGCGCTACCGCAGAGCTCATCGCACAGACCATCCCCAACGTCCGAGGAGACCGCACCGTGGACACCCCCGACCCCGAAGGCACCTTCCAGGCGCTCGAAAAGTACGGCACCGACCTGACCGCCATTGCCCGCGCAGGCAAGCTTGACCCGGTCATCGGCCGTGACTCCGAGATTCGCCGCGTCGTGCAGGTGCTCTCCCGCCGTACCAAGAACAACCCCGTGCTGATTGGTGAGCCCGGCGTCGGTAAGACCGCCGTCGTGGAAGGCCTGGCACAGCGTATGGTTTCCGGCGACGTGCCCGAATCCCTGCGAGGCAAGACCCTCATCAGCCTGGACCTGGGCTCCATGGTCGCAGGTGCAAAGTACCGCGGTGAATTCGAGGAGCGTCTGAAGGCAGTCCTCGAAGAAATCAAGAAGTCCGAAGGTCAGATCGTGACCTTCATCGACGAGATCCACACCGTCGTCGGTGCTGGCGCATCCGAAGGTTCCATGGACGCAGGCAACATGCTCAAGCCCATGCTCGCCCGAGGCGAGTTGCGCCTGATTGGTGCCACCACCCTGGATGAGTACCGCGAAAACATCGAGAAGGACCCCGCCCTGGAGCGCCGCTTCCAGCAGGTGTACGTGGGCGAGCCCAGCGTAGATGACACCATCGGTATTCTGCGCGGTCTGAAGGAACGCTACGAGGCACACCACAAGGTACAGATCGCTGACTCTGCACTGGTTGCCGCAGCATCCCTGTCTAACCGCTACATCCCCTCCCGTCAGCTGCCGGACAAGGCAATTGACCTGATTGATGAGGCAGCATCCCGCCTGCGCATGGAAATTGACTCCGCACCGGAGGAAATCGATCGACTGCGCCGCGCCGTGGACCGCCTCACCATGGAGGAGCTGGCACTTGCCAACGAGACCGACCCCGCATCCGTGGAGCGTCTGGAGGCCCTGCGCAAGGACATGGCAGACAAGAAGGAACAGCTCGACGCCCTCAACGCCCGTTGGGAAGCAGAGAAGGCAAGCCTGAACCGCGTGGGCGACCTCAAGACTGAGATTGACGAGCTGCGTTCCCGCGCAGAGGTCGCACAGCGCGAAGGCAACCTCGCTGAGGCATCCCGCCTGCTCTACGGCGAAATTCCCGCAAAGCAGGCAGAGCTGGAAGAAGCACAGCGCGCCGAGGATAACGCCAAGAACGAGTCCATGGTCTCCGAAGAGGTCACCGCGGACGACATCGCCGAGGTCATCTCCTCCTGGACCGGTATTCCCGCAGGTCGCATGATGCAGGGCGAATCCGAGAAGCTGCTCGAAATGGAGAAGCGCATCGGTGCCCGCCTGATTGGTCAGGAAGCTGCCGTGGTGGCTGTCTCTGACGCTGTGCGTCGTGCCCGCGCCGGCATCTCCGACCCGAACCGCCCGATTGGTTCCTTCCTGTTCCTGGGCCCGACCGGTGTCGGTAAGACCGAGCTAGCTAAGGCACTGGCTGAGTTCCAGTTCGATGACGAGCGTGCCCTGGTACGTATCGACATGAGTGAGTACTCCGAGAAGCACACCGTTTCTCGCCTGGTCGGTGCCCCTCCCGGATACGTTGGTCACGAAGAGGGTGGTCAGCTGACCGAGGCTGTACGCCGTCGCCCCTACTCGGTGGTCCTGCTCGACGAGGTTGAGAAGGCACACCCCGAGGTCTTCGACATCCTGCTGCAGGTACTCGATGACGGCCGCCTGACCGACGGCCAGGGTCGTACCGTGGACTTCCGCAACGTCATCCTGATTCTGACCTCGAACCTCGGTTCGCAGTACCTGGTCAACCAGGACCTGCCCTTCGACGAGCGCTCCGAGAAGGCGCTGGAGGTCGTGCACCAGGCATTCCGCCCCGAGTTCCTCAACCGACTGGACGACATCATCATGTTCCAGCCCCTGTCGGCTGAGAACCTGGGTCAGATTGTGGGTCTGCAGGTCAAGAGCATGGCTAAGCGTCTGGAGGACCGCCGCCTCACCCTGAACGTGACCGAGGCTGCCCTGGAGTGGCTGGGTAAGACCGGCTACGACCCGGCCTTCGGTGCCCGCCCGCTGCGCCGCCTGGTTCAGCGTGAGATTGGCGACCGCCTGGCTCGCGGCATCCTCTCCGGTGCTATTCACGACGGTGACACCGTGACCGTGGACGTGAACCCGGATGTTGCCAGCGACGGCCTGTCGGTGACCTCCGAGCGTGAGCAGAAGACTGAGAACTAAACCGGCTAGCTCGGCTGACTCGGCTGGTTGGCTGGACTTAGCCTGTGGCTGACTCCGCAGGTTCAAAACCACAAAAAATAGGCTGTGGGGTACCCTCGAAAGGGGGTGCCCCACAGCCGTTTAACGTGTTAGAACCGCGCTGAACAGCACTAGTACACAGAGCACTAATACGCAGAGCATTGAGGAGAAGAATGGACCGCTGGACTGACCACCAGAACTTTGCCGCAGCCGGTGAGCAGCGCGAAGAAATCGCCTCCGTGCACCGTGCCGCCATTCGCTCCATTCAGCGTGTTGTCTCTGAGAACGCCACCCCGCACGACGAAGAATACGCCTCCGCGGGTATTGCCGAGCTGCTCAAGGCGGGTAAGGTTCTCGTGCTCACCGGCGCGGGCGTGAGCACCGAATCCGGCATCCCCGACTACCGCGGACCCGGCGGCTCCCTGCACGACCACCGCCCCATGACCTACCAGGAATTCCGCTACGATGACGCCGCCCGCCAACGCTACTGGGCGCGCTCCTACGTGGGTTGGCGCCGCATGCGTCGCGCCGAACCGAACCGCGCCCACTATGCGCTCGCTGAGCTGGAGCAGCTGGGTGCCGTGAGCGGCGTGATTACGCAGAACGTGGATGGGCTACACGCCCGCGCTGGAAGCTCCCGCCTGCTGGCACTGCACGGCGACCTCTCCCGTATTGTGTGCCTGGACTGCGGGCAGGACGAGAGCCGCGAAAGCCTGGATACGCGCCTGGACGCGGCGAACCCCGGCTACCTGGCACGCCTAGAAGACGAAGATCTGCGCGTGAACCCTGACGGTGACGTGGAGCTGGACGAGCGCTATATCCGCGATTTTCAGATGGTGCCCTGCCTCGCCTGCGGTTCGACCCGCCTCAAGCCGGATGTGGTGTACTTTGGCGAATCCGTGCCCGCCGAACGCAAGGCACGTAAGGACGCCATGCTCGCCGAGTGCTCGGCGCTGCTGGTGGTGGGTTCCTCGGTGGCGGTCATGAGCAGCTACAAGATTGTGCTGGAGGCTCTGCGCGCCGGCAAGCCGGTCGCCGTCATTAACGGCGGCCCGGGTCGTGCGGATGCGAAGGCAACCTACCTGTGGCGCACCGGCGTGGGCGAGGCACTGGAACTCATGATCGACGAGATCGACGTTTAAGATCTCCGAGGTCTAGGCGGCGCTATTTCTCCTGTGAATGCTGTTTCTCCAGCGAATATTGCCGCGCGTGCACTGACCCAAGGTTAAGTGCACGAAAGTGCTATTTTGTGTTGCAGGTCATTGCAAATAGCCCCTGGACAGGCGGATACACCCACCACGCGGGGATAAAATGATGGGATGGACATTCGACACACTATCACTCGCTTCGGTGCCACCGCCCTGATCGGTTGCGGTCTGGCGGTCACCGCAATCCCCGCAACTTTCGCTCAGAACGGTGAAGAGTCCGTCACCTACGTCTACTCCGACAAGGCAACCTCCCACATTTCTGAGGTCTGGTACAAGGGCGAAACCCTGAAGATTACCGGCGAAGGCTTCCTGACCCAGGACGGCACCTCCGGCTCCACCATCGCCATCAAGCTGAACAAGGGCTCCGTCAAGATTGACGGCAAGGACTACCTGGAAGTTCAGGCTGACGAGAAGGGCAACTTCTCCGTTTCCATTCCCTGGCAGGACGACCTGGATGAGCGTATCTCCGTGGACGTCTACCTGCTCTCCGGCTCCCTGAAGGACAACGACACCGCTCGCGGCGGCAAGGCAGCCACCGTGAAGATTGAGGCTCGTTCCGTTCAGGAAGCAACCCCCTCCGCTACCGCATCTGCGAGCGCTTCTGCTTCGGCAACCGCTTCCGCGGTGGCTACCCCTTCCGCTTCTGTGGCGCCTTCTGCGTCTGCTACCCCCTCGGCTTCTGCGACTGCTTCGGCTACTGCCGCTGATGAGGTTGTTGCCTCCGTGGATGCGCAGATTAAGGACCGTGCCGAGGAGAAGGCTTCCGCCACCGCTTCGGTGAGCCCCTCGGCTACCGCGACGGCTGCCGCTTCTGTGGTGGCTACCCCCTCCGCTTCGGCAGCTGCTTCTGCGAGCGTGTCGGCTACCGCATCGGCGTCCGCTGCTGCTCAGCAGAACGCATCCGTTGCGAACGATGCGAAGGATCAGCTGGGTGATTCCACCTCCGCTACGGAGCAGGTGACCGCTTCGGCTGAGAGCGCTCGCTTCGCGAACTGCTCCGAGGTGGCGGCTGCGGGTCTGGCTCCTATCTCTTCGAGCCACCCGGACTTCCGCAAGCAGTTTGACGCGGATAACAACGGTCTGGGTTGCGAGGTTGTCGAGGATAAGATTTCTGACGGCGGTTCCTCCTCCAATACTTCTTCGGGTTCTTCTTCCCGCAACTCTGGCGGTCTGGACAACCTGGGTTCTTCCTCCGCTTCGACTAACTACACTTCGAGCCGCGCTCAGCGCTCTTCCCTTGCTAACACCGGTGCTTCCAATGCCTTCACCATTGCTGGTATGGGCCTTGTAGCTCTGGGTCTGGGGGTTGCTGGCGTGTCCGCTGTGCGTAACCGCAAGAACTCCTAAAACTATTGCCGCCGCCCGGTGTGGTGGTGCGTGAGGGTCCCTTCCCCTGAATGCTTTTGAGTGTTTGGGTGGAGGGGATTTTCGCGTTTAAGGAGGACAGTTTTTGCTGTGGGGTTGTGCTGGTGAGGCGGGGTATGTAGGGGTATGTGCTTGTTGGTTTCTTCAAGGCTAGGTTGAGGCTTTAGGGGTGCACTGCGGTGTAAAAGGCTTATATAGTTCAACTATGCCTTCAAGAAACCTTCAAGGAAAATATGTTTTGTGAGTTAGGTCATGGCGAATTGGCGTCTTGGGAGCCGGTATCCCAAGCTTCGCTCGTTAGAATGGGGGGCATGAATATTCGAAACAACATCGCACGCATTGGTGCCACCGCCCTCATCGGCTGTGGCCTCGTTGCTACTTCCGTCCCCGCAACCTTCGCTGACGAAGCTGCGGCACAGATTGTCCACACCTACGCAGACTCTGCGCAGTTCATTGCACCCGACACCTGGATTGAGGGTGAAGGCCTGAACGTTGGCGGCGAGGGCTTCAAGACTGCTGACGGCACCTCCGGTTCCGTTCTGGCGCTGAAGCTGAACAAGGGCGCCGTTAAGATTGACGGCCAGGACTACCTGGAAATCCATGCTGACGAGAACGGTAACTTCTCCGTTACCATTCCCTGGCAGGCAGAGTTGCACGGCAGCGTTTCTGTTGACATTTACCTGCTGTCCGGTTCCCTGAAGGACGGCGACGTTCCCCGCGGCGGTAAGGCAGCTACCGTGACCATTAAGGTTGCAGAGCAGCCCGCTCCTACCGAGGACCCGACTCCGACTCCCTCTGAGGATCCGACCCCGGCTCCTACCGAGGACTCGACTCCGGCTCCCACCCAGGATCCGACCACCGAGCCCAGCGCTGAGGCATCCGAGTCTGCATCCTCCGCTCCCGCAGTTGAGGAAGTAAAGGAAACCACGCCTGCTGAGGACCAGAAGCCTGCCGAAGAGCAGAAGTCTGCCGAAGAGCAGAAGTCTGATGAGCAGTCCGCCCCCGCGGCTGACCATGTCGAGGGTGAATCTAAGGGTTCTAACGGCTCCAAGGATTCCGATAACCTCGTGCTGGGTTCCTCCGACAACGACAACCTGGGTTCCGGTTCTAACAGTGGTCTGAGCTCCGGCTCGAACGACAACCTGGGCTCCGGCTCCTCGAACGCATCCTCCAAGAGCTCTTCCTCCCTGGCTAAGACCGGTGCATCCGATGCGATGACCGCTGCTGGCCTGGGTCTGATTGCTCTGGGTGCTGGTGGTGCGACCATCGTGGCAACCCGCATGCGCAAGAAGGCATAATAACGCCTAGTCGCTAAGTTTTTAGCTGCTTTTATGGGCTCCCTCCGCTATGGAGGGGGCCCATTTTTTGTGCCTTTTCAGCTGTGAACCGCATAGAAATCGTCCCAAAAAAGAGGTGAATAAAGAAAAAAATATTTGCGTATTTAGAGGGTAGACAAGGGAATTTAGGCGAGAAGGCAAACACTTAACTCTAAGTTAATGCAAACACAGTAAAAACATAGCTTCAACCGTGAGTCTAGAGATTACAAAGAACGCACAGCACTGAGCTGAAGAACAGACAGCGAAGAGCACAGCGGATATCACGACACGAAGCTGGAGAACCCAATGAACATCCTTATCATGGCGCTTGCCGATGCGATAGCCATCGCAGCCCTCTGCACCCTCTACATGGTGCGGCACCGTAACCGCGAACTCATGATTTCCTACGCGGTCATCAACGCCGGCATCTTCACCGTCTCGGTGGCGCTGGTATCCGCCGGATCGAACGCAACCGCAATGGGTATGGGTCTCTTCGGTGTCCTGTCGATTATCCGACTGCGCTCCACCGCCCTCAGCCAGCGCGAAGTCGGCTACTACTTCGTAGCACTCTCAGTCGGCATGATCGCTGGTGTGAACATCAGCCCGGCATATATCGCCTTCGCCCTCATGGCTACCCTGGTCGCCCTGATCGCGATCCTCGACTCGCGTAGCGCCCCGATCTCCACTGAAAAGACTCAGACCGTTACCGCAGACCGAGCCATCAGTGACGAAGAAGAGCTCAAGAGCTACCTGAGCGACCGCCTGGGCTACACCGTCACCTCGGCAAAGGTAAGCGAAGTGGACCTGGTCAACAACCTGACCCGCGCCACCATCACCTACCAGCCTGCGGAAACTGCGGAGGCTGAAAACGCCGCCCCCGTTGCAACTGTGCCGGATAACGCAGCCTCGCTCCTGGCAGAGCCCCAGATTAGCGCAACCCGCCAGGTAGCGGCCCCCACCGCCGAGGCGCACGCCGCGCTGGACACCCAGATGATTCCGCTCAAGCGGACCGAACGGACCCTCATCTCTAAGTAGCTCGTCTCTAAGTAGACAGCCCCCTAAGCCGGGCAACCAGCCCCCCTCTAACAGATACGCAACATCCCAGCTGCCCACTGTGCACCCACGACTAACGCACCGGGCAATACCCCCAGAAGGACGAAGACCCATGACTAACGCAGCCGCAAACATCATCCCCACCGAATGGAAGAGCATCAGCCTCGAAGCCATGAACGAGAAGGCAGCCATGCAGACTCGTGTGGACCGCAAGTACATTGTCGACGCAGAAACCGCCGCCAAGGTACTCGCCACGCTCGACGCAGACGCCTCCGTCATGGAAATCAAGGGTCAGCGCGACTTCGCCTACGACTCGGTCTACTTCGACACCCCGCAGATGCAGAGCTACCACTCGGCAGCCTACAGCCGCGACGATACCTTCAAGATTCGTACCCGTAGCTACCTGGATTCGAAGCTGACCTTCCTGGAGGTCAAGACCGACGGCGAGCAGGACATGACCGTCAAGAAGCGCATCCCCTACACCTTCGAGGAGCGCGATACGCTCACCGCAGCAGGCCACGAGTACATCACCGAAGCACTCGGCGACATCCTCGCCGGCCCGGTTGAGAAGCTTGAAGCGGTCCTGACCACCGGTTACCGCCGCACCACGGTCTTCCTGCCGCAGAGCGAGAAGAACCCGGTCGCCTCCCGTATGACGGTAGATACCAACCTGACCTGGACCCCCATGTCCGAGAACATCCTCATGGCGGGCGTGAACTACCGCAACTACCACGGCAACCTGGTCGGAACCACCTACGGTCTGCCGAACGCGGTCATCATCGAAACCAAATCCGGTGTGGAGCCCTCCGTAGCAGACCAGCACCTCTGGGACGCCGGCATCACCCCCTCGAAGATCTCCAAGTTCGCAACCGGTATGGCGGCGCTGAACCCGCAGCTGGCAAGTAACAAGTGGGCAGAAACCATCAAGAACTGGATGCACCTGGAACCAGTCAACGGCACCCGCCCCAACGTGGACGCCCTGACCGAAGAGGACTACCAGAAGCTGCTGACCGAGCATTTCGCAGCCGCCTAAAACGGCAACCCCGCCTAAAACGGCAACCCGGGATGTGCGGGTAGGGTAGTGCACCTACCTTACCCGCACCTCCAGAACAAAGACCCAGAACCCTGATACCAGGGCACAACCCCAAGACTACTTACAAGAAACCCGCAGCGGCACTACATAGTGCTGTGATACACGAAGAAGGAATACCGTGAAAAAGAACAGCATCATCAAGAGTGCAACTTCCGTAACCCTGCTGGCAGCCCTCGCCCTGACCGGTTGCTCGGCAACCTCGACAACGGCTACCAGTACTAATACCACTAGTGCGACCGGCACCTCCACTTCGAGCACTTCGGGCACCACGTCGAAGGTGGCAGACTCCTTCTCCACCGACGTGAAGAACGGCGCGAAGCTCGCAGAGGATACCCACTACTCCGCGAAGGACGTCACCTGGGACTCCTCCAGCGAAGTTACCATCGACCTCTCCAACCCGACCGCAACCGACGGTGTGACCGTCAGCGATGGTGTCATCACCATCACCAAGGCGGGTAACTACAAGCTCACCGGCACCTACAACGGACAGGTCAAGGTCGAAGCAGCAGATAGCGATATGGTCCGCCTGATCCTGAACAACGCGACCATCACCAACTCCACCGGTGCGGCAATCAACGTGGTTGAAGCCGACGAGGTCGTTATCTACACCGCTTCGGGTACCACCAACACCGTCTCTGACGGCTCCTCCTACTCCGACACCTCCACCGACAGCCCCGACGCCGCCATCTACTCCAAGAGTGACCTGACCCTGGCGGGCGAAGGCACCCTGAAGGTTGAGGGTAAGTACGAAGAGGGTGTCCACACCTCTGACGGCCTGGTGATTGCCTCCGGCACCCTGGAAGTGAGCGCGGCAAACACCGGCATCAAGGGTAAGGACTACGTTGATATCCTGGACGGCACCGTCACCGTGACCGCAAGCCAGGACGGTATCAAGGCAACCAATGACACCGACGGCAACCGCGGCTGGGTACGCCTGAGCGGCGGTACCGTGAACATCTCCGCAGGCGATGACGGTTTCAAGGCTGAGCGTGTTCTGGAAATCTCCGGCGGTACCCTGAACATTACCCAGGCGAACGAGGGTATTGAGGCGCAGTACATCAACATCCTGGACGGCACCGTGAACGTGACCAGCTCCGACGACGGTATCAACGCTTCGTACAGCACCACGACCACTACCGACTCGACTACTGCAACCTCGACCGATCAGAGTGCGCAGACCGGCCAGAACTCCGCACCCCAGGCACCCAGCGGTAGCGCAGGTCAGGCACCCGCAGGTGGCGGCCAGGCTCCCTCCGGTGGTCAGGCACCCGCAGGTGGCGGCCAGGCTCCCTCCGGTGGTCAGGCACCCGCAGGTGGTGGCATGGGCCAGCCCCCGGCCGGTGGCGGTGCAGGTGGTGGCATGGGCGGTGGCGGCGGCACCTTCGAGGTGGTTGACGCAGCCATCAACATCTCCGGCGGTACGGTCACTGTCAACGTTAACGGTGACGGCATCGACTCCAATGGTACTGTAACCCTCTCCGGTGGCACCGTGATTGTCAATGGCCCCTTCACCGGTGGTAACACCTCCCTGGACACCAACGGCGACCTGCTGCTCAACGGCGCGACCGTGACCGCAGGTAACTCCGGTGACATGTTCGAGGCTCCCTCCACCTCCTCCACCAGCGGCTACGTGAAGATCAGCAACGTATCGAACCTGAGCGCGGGCACCACCGTACAGGTGGCTGACTCCTCCGGTAACGTGGTGGCAAACTACAAGGTCACGAACTCCAGCACCGCACTGATCCTGGTCTCCAGCTCCAAGATCACCAAGGGCCAGAGCTACACCGTGTACACCACCACCGATAGCGTGGATGCCTCCAGCACCACCCTGGCGTCCAACGCCACCTCGCTGGGCTCTTTCACCGCAAGCTAGCAGCTCCTTCACCGCAAGCTAGGGCGGCAGGTAGCCCCTCAAGCCCCGTGCTGGATGTCATGACCGGCACGGTACCCTCTCTGAACCCGGTCTTGTGAGTGAGCCGGTAGGGAGACCCAGACCCCGCAACGGAAGTATAAGCACTTCTGATGCGGGGTTTTGGGGTATCTGGGGTTCCTCACTTTAGCCGTGATCATGTTTTCTAGGTGTGAGGCTCATAGGTTGTAACCGTGGGGTACGCGCGTTCATTGTCAATGATGTTTGGCGGTGGGTGAGCGTTGGTTTGATGCGGTGCAGCGGGGTAGGGGTTTTGGTGCGCTCGCTACCGGTGCAAAATAAAACGGTTGTTCCGGTGCGAAGAAGTGCTCTGATACGCAAAATAGGTGCCGTTCAGCGAGACATTCAGGGCTGAAACAGGGTACTCTATAGTGTAGTAAAGACTGTTGAACGATCCGAGAGCGATGCGCCGCGCGTGCTGTTCGCCTCGGACAGGATGAAAGAGGGGGTCACGCCATGGGGCGCGGCCGTCAGAAGGCTAAAGCAACAAGGCAGGCTCGGGAGATGAAGTACTTCAGCCCCGAGACCGACTACAGCGCACTCGAGCGCGAGCTCAGCAGCGCAAAGAAAACGAAGTCCTCCGATTCGTCCCGCCGTCGCTATGACGATGAGGACGACTACTCGGCATACGCAGAAAAGTACGCGTCCTACGAGGATGAGGCATAAAGAATACGCGGAATGATTCGGCGAATATCGATCGACCGTATTCGATAGATGATGAACCGGCTTGAGGCCCCGCACGGGGTGCTCAGCCGGTTTTTTCGTGCCCTGCCCCGGTTGCGCGGCACATATGTGCGGGGGATAGGAGGCGGGCTGTAGCACGCCGTTGCACGCAGCTATACGGGGCGTATACAGCCTTTCTGCAACTTTATACATATGCATGAATAGCCTTTATCTGGCAATCAGAAAGCGTGTGAATAAAGAAATTAAAAATGAATATGCATACATAGCTTCTGCACAGCTTAGTCATGCCTGGCACAGAGAATAGACCGGCATTCTAGAGACATGAACAACGAACAGAACATGACTCAGAACATTGACCAGAACACCCAGACCGCGGCAGAACAAGCTAACGCGACCCAAACCGTTGCAGAGCAGAAGCTAGCCAAGAAGAAGCTCACCCGTCGAATCTTCATCGGCGGCGGCCTCGGCGCACTCGCAGTAGTCGGCGGCGGCGCAGGCTGGGCATACAACCGCTACCTGGCAGAGCACACCGAAATTGAAGACACCACCGCCTACGAGGCGGCGGCACAGCAAGCAAACGCAAGCGGCTCCGCCACCGCAGACCCCACCGAACTGACCGGCGTGAAGGTCAACGGCCAGAGCCTCACCGCTAACGAAGGCTCGATCACCATCACCTCCAACACCACCGGCAGCGGCTCCAATGCGGTCGTCTCCTTCGTAGCAGATATCAAGCTCGACAACGCAACCCTGCTGCGAAGCGCCTTCGCCAACAACAAGTTCGGCCAGAACATCATCGACACCCCCTCGAACATTGCCTCCGAACACAATGGCATCTGGGCGATCAACGGCGACTACTACGGCTTCCGTACCACCGGCATCGTGATTCGAAACGGTGTTGTCTACCGTGACTCCGGCGCGCGTGAAGGCCTCGCCTTCTACCGCGACGGCTCCGTCAAGCTCTACGACGAAACCGCAACCAACGCCCAGACCCTCGTCAACGAGGGTGTATGGAACACCCTCTCCTTCGGCCCCGCGCTGGTCAAGGACTCCGCAATCGTCGACGGCATCGACAGCGTCGAGGTGGACACCAACTTCGGTAACCACTCCATCCAGGGCAACCAGCCCCGAACCGGCGTGGGTGTGCTCGGCACTAACCACCTGGTCTTCATCGTGGTCGACGGCCGCTCCACCAACTACTCGCGCGGCGTGACCATGCCCGAGTTCGCCCAGATGTTCAAGGACCTCGGCTGCGTGACCGCTTACAACCTGGACGGTGGCGGCTCCTCCGCCATGGTCTTCAACAACCAGCTGGTCAACCGCCCCCAGGGTGGCACCAAGGAACGCGGCACCAGCGACATCCTCTACATTGCAGGGAGCGCATCATGATCATCCTGATACCCGCTTACAAGCCTGACCAATCACTGGTCCGCCTTGCCCGGGCTCTGCGCGAACAGGACCCCAGCGCTGAAATCCTCGTGATTGACGATGGATCCGGCAGCACCTACGCACCGATCTTTACCGAACTGCGTATCAGCGGCGTGACCGTGCAGACCCACCCGGTCAACAAGGGCAAGGGCGCGGCACTGCGCACCGGCATCGCCTGGGCGAAAGCAAACCGCCCCGGTGAGGTTATCGTCACCGCCGATGCGGACGGCCAGCACTTACCTCGGGACATCTTCCGTGTGGGTGTGCGCGCCGAAACCGCAGCAGCGGCAGGTCAGAGGAGCATCATCCTCGGCGTGCGTACCAAGCCCGACCCGAACGCCGGCGAAGAAGGCACCAAGGTGCCGCTACGTTCCAAGATTGGCAACATCGCAACCGTAGGCTTCTTCACCCTGGCCACCGGTGCCCGCGTGGCAGATACCCAGACCGGTCTGCGCGGCTTCACCCCGCAGATTCTGGACTGGTTGCTACAGATTCCCGGCGATAAGTACGAGTACGAGTTCTCCATGCTCCTGCGCGCAACCCGCGTAAAAGTGGAACTGGTGCAGGTACCCATCGTGAAGGTCTACGAGCCGGGCAACCCGACCAGCCACTTTAGGCCGCTGCAGGACTCGGCGCTGATTTACGCACCACTGCTTGCCTTCCTGGCGTCGTCTTTCCTGACTGGCTTCCTGGTGGACGCTATCGCCCTCTTCGTCCTGGTGGGCATGGGCGTTCCGCTTCTGGCAGCCGTAATCGGTGCCCGCGTCATCTCGGCGCTGACGAACTTCACCGTCAACCGAATGCTCATGCATGACGGAGGCGCACGCCCCTCCGCATCCTCTTCGCTGGTACGTTACACCGTGCTGGCGGTGGGCATCCTCGCCACTAACGCGGCTCTGATGGAAACTTTGACCGGTCTGGGCGCATCCCTGCTGGTCGCTAAGATCCTGACCGAGCTGATTCTAATCCCGATCAGCTTCGCGGTTCAGCGCCGCTGGGTTTTTCTGCCCGCTCAGCGTCAGGAAAATACGCGAGAAGAGTCTCAAGCAGTCGCCGCCTCTTCCGGCTTGCGTGCGGTGAGCTACGAGTCGGCTCGCATGGAGGTTGCAGGTATTCGTGCCGGGATGCCAGCCTCCCAGGTACGCCCCTAGCAGCTAGTTCACTAGGGGCTACCTACAAAACTTCTCCCACCTGTCAGTCGTGAGGGTGGGTGGGAGATGCAAGCTGCAGCGCCAAAAGCAGCAGCGTTCTGTTCACGAAAAGCCCCCGCTGAGTTTTCAGTGGGGGCTTTTTGTATGTGGCGTCCTTCAGAAGCCTATTGGCTCACTGGCTTCCGAACTGGCAATATGCCGATTACTGACCGGGAATCAGGCCACCGGGGGTAATCAGGAAGGGAGGGTTGTGGTTAGTGGTCGGGTTGGTCACGTAGCCAACGCGAGCTGCACGGGTCGGGTACTTGGGTGCACGCTTCGGCCAGGGCTTCACAACGGGGTTCGAATCCTGCTTGCCCTGCAGGGCAGCCAGGGCGCTCGCCGCGTTCACAATGCCGGAGCCGCAAGCGTTCACATCGCAGGTGAGCGGCTTAGAGGTCTGCTTCAGAATCTGCTTTGCGCGCTCAGCGTTCAGCGAGGAATCCACGGACTTCATCAGGGCAATCACACCAGCAACCTGGGGTGCCGCCATGGAAGTGCCGTCGTACTCGGTGTAGCCTGCGCCGGTGGACACGGTGGTACCCAGGTCCACGGTGGACATGATGCCGCTACCGGGAGCGCTCACATCAACAAGCTTGCCGTAGTTGGAGAAGTCGCTACGCTTACCGTCCTGGTCGGTAGCGCCCACCACGATCGAACCGCCACAGTTAGCCGGAGCGACCTTGGAGGCGTCCTGACCCTCGTTACCGGCTGCGACAACGAGAATCGCGCCGCGCTTGTTCACCTCAGCAATAGCCTTGGAGTAGGTTGCGGGGCAGGTGCCCTCTCCGCCGAGGGAGAGGTTAATAATCTTGGCGGGGTTGGAGTTCGCGGGAACACCCTCAACGGTGCCGCCGGCAGCCCAAACCATTGCATCCGCAATGTCGGAGTCGTAGCCGCCGCACATGCCCAGGGCACGCACGGGCAGAATCTTGGTGGAGGGTGCCACGCCGACAATACCGCGCTTATTGTTCATAACAGCCGCGATGGAGCCAGCAACGTGGGTGCCGTGCCAGTTCGACTCGCTTGCCTCGGAGTAGGCATCGCAGGCGCCCGCTTCTTCCCAGTTGCCCTGGTCGGTCGGGTCGGAGTCGCGGCCGTTGCCGTCGCGGGCCATGGCGGGCTCGGTGATGAAGTCGTAGCCGGGCAGAACGTTAGCGTCCAGGTCGGGGTGCTTGACGATGCCGGAGTCAATCACAGCAACGGTCACACCGGCACCCTGGGTGGTCTTCCAGGCCTCGGGTGCGGCCAGGCCCTTGGTGCCGTGCAGGTTCCACTGCTGCGGGTAGAGGGTGTCGTTCGGTGCCACAACCTGGTTCGACGCCTGAGCGGCCTGAGCTACCTGAGCGACCTTGGAGGTCGTGGCGGTACGAGTGCGCGCGTTGGAGCGGCGCAGCAGGTCGGGCTCAACCGACTCGACGGAGGGGTTAGAGCTCAGGGTTGCCATGTACTTCTCCGCCTGCTCTGCGGTGAGCTTGGAGGAGAGGGTCACCACGGTTGCCTTCTGAGCGGTGGTGCGTACGTAGTTGGTTTTGATTTTGAAGAGGTCGTCAACGCTCTTCACCTCGGAGGTGAGGCCCTGGTAGAGGGAGTCGCTCCAGGTGGCGACCTGGGTGCCTGCGGGGCTTGCCCAGTTGATGTCGCCGGCGTTCAGCGCGCTGTCGGTGTAGGTGATGACGAAGCGGTTGAAGCCTGCCTTCTGCTGTGCGGAGCTGAGGGAGGAGATGGTTGTGTGCGCCTTAGCGCGTTCGGTGCTGTTGGCCTGCGCGGGTGCCGCGAAGGATGCGGGGGCGCCCAGGGTTGCGACGAGTGTTGCTGCAGTACCCAGGCTCAGTGCGGTGCGTGCGACCCCGCGCGCTGAGGGGTGAGTGGTAAAAGA
>FLSD01000717.1_pt1 | contig 41736 bp, 44 predicted proteins | sample 1497351 | NCBI WGS metagenome assembly FLSD01 (sample SAMEA4031770, study PRJEB14383) | metagenome | biome: human; feature: oral; material: saliva | place: Philippines | collected 2014 | reverse complement strand
GTATCCTACCTGTATCCTACCTGTATCCTACCTGTATCCTACCTGTATCCTACCTGTATCCTACCTGTATCCTACCTGTATCCTACCTGTATCCTACCTGCGTGCACCCAGTATCCTACCTGCTATCTACCTGTGAGCACCCAGTATCCTACCTACGTGCACCCAGTATCCTACCTGTGAGCACCCAGCAGGTATGGGGGAAGAAACGCTGGGTCAGGGGTGAGTACCCCCAAACAATTCCGTAGCAAAAATTGACTTTTCGCTTTTAGCACGGATTCTACCCAGTACAACCCTGACAATCCTTGGCAGCTCCCTGCGTACTCCCTGCGTACAAACCTGCGTACAAACCTGCTCAGACCAAGGGCAGACCAAGGGGTTTAACCCGAGGAAGCGCACCTGAATCCATGGCTCGGAATTCAATCCAATACGTGAAGCAAACAGCACATTGCGTGTACTGCGCCTAGAATGCGCTAGGATTGAATTTCCTGCTCAGGGTAGGCAATGGTATTCCCTGACCCTAGAAACGCAATCCTAGGCCAAAATAGACCCCTTCCTGACGATTCTCAGCAAATTCTACTTCCCGAGATGGCACTCAGAGGTAATTCTTAGGTGTCAGTGCTGATTCAGGCGGTCTGTATTGTTGTCCACGCTCTGGCGTAGGCGCTTGAGCTTTCCTCGCAGTTTTATTACAGCATTACCCAGCAATGTAATACTCTTGCTGTACACCCAGAGAGCCCACAGCGTAAGGAATACGCCCACAAAGTTCACTAACAGAATTAACCAGAAAATCTTTTCAGATTCAGGCATAATTACCTCCGTTTTATTAAGGATAAAGAAAAAATAATAAACCCCTGAAAGCCCCGATATACAAGGATTCCAGAGGATTTACACGGCACTTATATTAATAGTAACCTTAGTTAGCACCTGTGCCTTCTGAGCCTTTTTCTAAAGTATTTGTAGGTTCAAGCATTTTATTATTGTACTGAAACAATGTTTTCGAGATACGCAATAAAGATTTGTGCTTGTTCTTACAATCTTCCAAGGCTAAGGCATTAGCGTACAGCACTCTGAGTACTTCCTGCGCTTGCGTACCCTGTAGCTTCTGTGGGTCTTTGCAAGGGATAGTCAGAGCATACGGTAGGTCAACCTTACTCACCTTCGCCTGTACTTGTACCGAGGGTTGAGTTGTACTTGTGCATGAACTCAGAAGGAAAGCACTCAACAGACCCAGCAGGGATACTCCCAAGAGCTTGCACTTCTTTAGCGCTTTCAACAGTTTTTGCATTTGTTTGTTCCTTTGCTAATTCATAATACATCTGCGCCTTCTGATTAGCAGCCAGCAGTTCTGCTTCGTGCTTCTCTTGGGCTTCCTTGATAGCCTTCTCATACGCATTGGTAGTTACCTCAACACCGTATTTGTAACCTGATTGGTATTGCTGTTGCACTTCATTGCTGTAGCTGCTGTACATCAGGAACACCAGCCACACTGTAGCGGTGATAGCTACTAAGCAGATACCACCAAAGAGGCACATCTGTCGAGCACGTCCTGATAGGCTATTCCAAATCTTTGTTGGGATAGGAAACATCATTACTCCTCAGTAGTAGGGTTCTCAATCATACACGTCTTGTAGCGCCATTGTTGACGCTTCCAGACACCAGCACAGCGCTTGTCCTTGCTGCAATCTCTACCACCTGCGAACTTATAGCGCAGCAGAGCACGACAGGCATTCTGGTAATACACTAATCGGGTCTCCAGTGGTTTGTTTGCAGTCAGCAAGAGCTCACGGCGCATAGTGCTTTTGTACCATGTAGCCCTACCAAAGTTGTACACAAAGTCCAAGTAAATATCGAACTCACGCTGTGTAAGCTCAACATTTGGAAGAGAAGCAATCAAAAACTGCTCGTCCTTGGCTGCATGCCACTTGGAAATCTTCAGCGCTTCTTCGTGTGTAATCGGTGCATCAGTCAATTTAACCTTAGCACCATTACGGAAGTCAGGCGGATACTGAGTGCTCCCGATACCAATGGTAGGGACACCCACCGAATCCTTGTATGGTTTCAGTACCTCACCTTCCCACTGCACCTTACTGTGATAATAAAAGAGGCTACCTGCGAGGGTAGCCACGATTAGTTTGTTTCGTAGTTGCATTGTGCTACTCCTTGTGCTTAGAGGCACAGTCCTCAAGTTGGTGCACCTTCAAACGCATCTCGACTTCAAACAGCTTCTGCTGTCGGCGCTCCTCCTTGAGTTTAAAGTACCATGTGATACATAAACCCAACACGGAGGCCAGTGTACCAAGGATAAGCAACCAGTCCTGTTGTGCTAACCAAGCAGCAAAGGATACGGTTGTACCACCATACATCATTTCTTGTGAACCTTTCATTGTCTTCCCTAGTATTGTAATAGTTAGATGCCGTTAGATGCCGTTAGATACGCCTACCACCCCAACGTCTATGCAGATTAACTACACCAAGGTCAGGGCAACCAGAACCATGCCCCAGAGGAAACCGCAGGAAATCTGCAGCAGCCTCAGCAGCACGTCTCTCAGCAGCTTTGTTCTCGTCAATACCTAGTAGTTTACCGAAGTGCGCTACAAAGGCTTGTAAGCAGTCAGCACGGTCATCATGCGCTAAGCTGTTGCGGTCATAGGTAATATCCGTGAGTTGACGGAACAAACTGAATTGCTGGCGTTTGCTCTCTGGCTGAGCCAAGCAGTACAACCAGTCATCATCAATAGCCTGCTTATGCACTACCAAGCGATGTCGGCGTACAACAGGGGCAATAGTGTCGATGATTCGTCGTTCCTTCTGGCCAGTAACATAGTAGTCCTGAACGCCTATATCTGCCTTGGCTGTACGAATACAGTTCTGCATCAAGGCCGTAGCCGTACCATGACCCATGTTCCTCTCCAAGTACATAACACGTACTCGGTAGTCCTGAGCCAGTTTAATGAGCTTATGACAGTTCTCTTCAGTGAAACCGCCAGCAAAGCCACCTGTAGTAAACAGATGCAAATAACCAGCAGCCTCAGCACCAATACAGAATGCCACCTCATCACCACCTGAACCAGCAGGGTCAATGAACATACTGGCATTTGTGAAGGGTACAAAGTTTGTACTGGTTTGCACTGCTTGCACGAACAGTTCATTCAAGCACGCACTGTTGCTGTGCTTCACGGCTAACCGTGGGTCTGAGCTCCAGTGCACAACGTCAGGCGCATAATCCACGCCAGTATGCACAACAGGCATATCCGTAACGTTGATGCGTTGACGCATAAGGTCAGAGAGCATTGTATCCAGCATGTACTGCAGGGCATAACCCTCAGCACCGTAGTCCAGTTCCTTGGCCTGCAGTGTCTCTTCTGAGAACAACTGTGGGTCAACTGGCTTACCACGCTGACCACTGATACCACCGCCAGTACCCAAGGAAGGGTCTGCTTCCAGCGCTTCTAAGATAATTGGGGCGAGTTCATCACGGCGATAGCGCTGTAGCTCTTCGCTGTTTGGGTAGCGTGAAGTCCAGATACGGATTTGGAAGCCACGGCTACGCAGTTGCTTGTACACACTGTCCTTGGTTTGTGGTGTACCCAGATACAGAATCTTACCGTGTGAACAAATCGCTGAGAACTCTTTGGTCAAGAGCGCCAGTTGCTCACGCTGTACTTGGGTCATACTGTTCTTCTGGGTTTCCACGTCATCAGGAATCAGAAGGTCGGCACGTGCACCCTGCAAGTTCGCAGTTACACCCATACAGGTTACACTGGCGGATTTATCCACACCGCGCAGACTGTAATGCACATCATAGCTTTCTGTACTGAAGCGGTCGCCTGCATTCGGGTCGGCACGCAGCCAGCACAAAAGATTCCATTGTTGAATCAGGCGCACAATCATGCGTGCCACGTCAGAAGCCTGACGAGCACCAGCAGAGACCACCAGAATACGCGCAGAGTTATTACGAATAAGTGTCCAGACGGCATACAGCGCAGCCAGCGTGGATTTCGCTTGACCACGCTGAGCCTGCACCATAGCCTTATCAGGACATTCCTGCATGTACTTGGCAATATCTAGCTGCACTGGTGTAATTGGGAATCCCAAGAACTGCATACCAAGCTCAGCAAACTCCAAGAAGTTCTCAAAGGTTGTACTGAACATGATACTGAGTTCCAGACGTTCCTGCATCGGAATATCCATAGGATTATCACGCCAGCGCAAGCAGCGAGTATTCAGAAGCTCCAGACGTTTGATAGTCAGTTCTGAAATCATAATCTACCTCACGATAGTAAATGCTGTAGGGATTGCTGTGGTTCAGCTTTAGGCTTGACAGAAGGCTCGCCAGCAGTTTCCTTCATAGCTTCTTTAGCTTCACGAAGGACACCAAGAGCTTTAGCTTTCTTGTCTTGTTTAAGCTGATTCCAAGCATCACTCATTGCAGCCAGTTCTTCATCAGAGCTTTCCGCAGTGATACCGTTGTTCTTGAGGAAGGTCATGACTACAGTCTTATCTGCTGCAGACATTGGGATACCTTCTTCATTATTCAGGTAGAACTCCAGTTCATCTAAGAGCAACTTAGTGAATTTCTCATGGAGCGTACCTAGGCTTTTCTTAGTTGCTGCCATTCATATTCCTTAATATAATACGCGCTCAAAAGCGCCGAAGTACCCAGTAACCTTGCCATATTAATGTATTCAGGTCTTGTACCTTAAGCCACCTAACCACTAAGTTATTAGCATCTACGTACTGTAGGAATTGCCCTTTATGATATGGCGGAGCATCACGGTCTGCAATTAGTTTAACAACAGGTTTAACAGCACGCCAATGGCCATTAAAGGTCTGCTTATAACCCAGAGCCTGTAACTCTGTATCAGACTGTGAGGTATAAACGTCCCATGGTACTGTACCACTAGGAATACTACGCACAGTGTAAGTACCCTCTGGTGGATTAGGGTACTCAGGCGGAGATGGCTCTGAGGAATAACCATAGTCGAACTCAGTGTCCTCCTTAACCTTAACTATATCCTTCCACGGATACAAGGCAGTAGGCTCTTGCTGAATACGATGCAACAAAGCCCCTAAGCGAATTAGCTCAGGGGCTTCGAGGTTTGCATCAGGTGTAACGCGAGCAATCAGGACACGGCCAACAAAGCCCTCTGGGAGAGCAATGCGCTGACTATCAACAGTACAGGTGCTCAAGCGCAGGTGCTCAAAGACCTCCCAGATGGATTCGCCAGTGAGTATCCACTTGGACACGGCATCTGTAACCACGGTGGATTCCACGGTAGTGATGTCGTATGCACGCACGGTATCAGAATGCTGCATAGCAGCGCTTATAACCACGATATTAGAATCACCCTCATTAATGTCTAATACCTTAAAGGTTCGTTGATGCTCGCGCGTGTACTCAGCAGGCGCATAGCGGAGGTCTCTGGTTTCCATAGGAAGTCCTTAATTACTTAACACGTACTTTACTAACTGCCCAATAACCCTGTTGACTTGGATTGTCAGGGTCAGTTTGAGCTACCCACTCAACTTCTGAGTCCATAGCATCAGAGTACTGAGGTAGAATCTTTTTCAACCAATCAGGTGTACCTTCGCCTGCAACCCACTTGTTAATAGGCGCAATAGCATCATATCTACCCCATTTATTAGGCTCATACCCAGAGATTCGCATCTGCTCTTTTGAGTAGGATTCACGTGAATACCCTGTATCATAACCAGATTTCGCCACCTTCTCTACTACAGCATTCTGGTCTGTAACCCTTGTAGGTTTAGCAGGCTCAGGTGCACGTGCCGATGCTGACCCGTCATGGTGTTCAGCAGCCGAAGTAGGTGTCTCGTCCAGCTTAAGTGTCCAATAACCCTCTGGTGGCTCAGTATCTTCCTTCTCTGTCCACTCAACGACTGAGTTGTGCTCGTCAAGGTACATAGGTGAAGTACCGCGTGCACTCTCAGGGGAATCCTTAGCAACAACCCACTTAGTGATGTCGCCAATAGCAGGGTAGTTACCATAGCTATCACGGCTGTAACCTAAGTAGGTAGGTACGTTGTCTTCCTTGCGGTAATGCACTTCAGGCGCAGAAGCCACATAGTACGCTTTGATATACGCACCGTGGTCATTAGGGTCGCTACTAGGAGTACGCGTTGGTTCAGAAGACGCAGATACAGGGTCTGCTGGTTTAGGATTAGAAGTATCTTCTGTATGTGCAGACTCAGACGGTGTTACTGTACTGGTATCGCTGGACACTGGGGGCTCTTCCCTCGGAGTACCCTCTTTAGGATTACCTTCAGAGCTACCCTCAGGTTTGGTATCAGACTTACCCTCTGCAGTACCAAGGTTCACAAACCATTTATAGATACCAGTCTCAGCCTCAGCAGCATAGCTGATGCTGTAACCGTTAGAATCTTTGGATACTTCCTCAAAGCGTCCATTAGGACTATTACTTGGAAGCACCGTAGTCTGCTGACGTGGAAGCACCGCGTAGTACTTACCAGCTTTGTCCTTGGTATAACCAGCAGCATCTAACTCAGCAGCTAATGGTCTCTTACCAATAGCATCTTCATAGGACACAAACTTAGCACTGGGGTTAGATACGCGCAGTTGGGTCTCTGTATTGGCTACAGTCAAATAACCATTACTGTCAATCTGCTGGTTACGTATATTCAGTTTGAAAGGGGCTTTACCAAAGATAATCGGCACACCATTGTGGATATACGCAATAGTGTAACCTTGGGTTTGTAAGTGCTCAGCCGTAGGAACAGCTTGAGTCTCGGTATCCACTGGTAGAACAGGAGTAACAGGTTTGGGTTGAGTATCCCCTGTATCGCCTGTATTGGGTGTTTCAGGGTCAGGAACAACCTTAGTATCCTCAACTATACCACCGTTGTATGTACCATCACGCACTACTTCAGAGCGTATGAACTTCACTTCACAAAGCTCTTGCTGCAGATACAGCAGTTGATGGTACAACAGGTTTAAGTGCTCTTGCTTGAGCACACGGTTAGGCGCAGGTTGCACCAGTAGTTTGTCCATAGGGGTAGCACGGCGTAGGCAGTATGTACCTGCAGGGAAACCCAAGGATTTCAGCAGAGCTACCAAATCCACTTGGACTTCGCCTTTAGTACCTGTACTATCCGCTGTGTATTTGAATGGTTCAGGCAGTTCTGTAACAGCACTCTGCCAGTACACATTGAGACCACCAGTCAGCAGCACATCAGAAGCTGTCAAAACAGGGAGGTGGACTACCGCAGTAGCCTCCACCCCTTCTGAGTACTCAATGCGAATCATACTTTGAAACTGCATTAGTTTCATTCATCGCTCTCCATTGATTTCATAAAGCCAGCAGCTTGATTGATGATAGTCAAACCAAGTAACGGCGTTGGGTCAGTGAAGTCATACACTTGAAGTTCGCTATCAGGGTTGCTTACCTTACGGAAAAATTGATTCATCTTCTGCAATGGACTGAACACGGCAGCACCACGTGATTGCCCTGAGTTCACAAGGCTATCCATGGCTATACCGAAGTAACCTAACGCAGGCATCTGTTGGATACTGCTTGCATAGATATTATCGTCCCATTGCTTACCGTTGGTAACGTTCTTCGCTGCAGCCAGTACAGGTGCGATAGCGCCAGACCAGAACAACAAAGTAGCAACACCACCTAAACCATCTTGGTTGTAGGACTTACGCAGAATCTTCTGATGACCAGCCATAGCAAAGCGCATGAAAGGGAACAGCACTTTACCTGTACTGGTGTGCTCAATAAACGCAGGGGCTTCACCAGCCTTTACGGTCAAGGCAATATCATCAGAAGCATTAATCAGCAGTTGCTGTGCCCGAAGGCTAACGTCAGCGTCCCACTTATTAATGGCATTACCATGCTTCTTCACCTCAGCAAGAATCTTTTGCATATCCGCTTCTGTTGCACCTACCTTCATCAGAAAGGCACGCTGTGTCTTACTACCCTTAGCAGCAGCAATCAGAGCATCTTCGTAGGCACTAGCCGTAACGTTCACAAGGAATCTACGGATAGCCTCTGAAGTGTTCAGGTGCATAATACTTTGACCAGCCTTGGCGATGTAGTTATGCGCTGTATCCACTGGGATAGCGTGGTTGTCCTCAAAGTGCGTAACGAAGTACCTAATACGCTCATGCGCTGTACTTGTGCCAGTCAGTACGTCCTTCAGGCGCTGAGCATCTTCAGGTGTGTACTTACTGATTGCATGGAACAGACTAGGGAAGTTCTTGACCATGCCCTTGGCAGTACGCCAGAAGCCTAAGCGCTGAATAGCAGTGCTAGTATCTGCAATAGCAGCAATACCAGCATTCTGTAGAATCCATGCACTAGCAGCAGTACTGGCACTACGCAGGAACTCAGGTGTGTTCTCACCGACACTTTGACCCAGCAGTTGCGCTCGTACGTTCTTCAGGAAATCACGCACCTCAGCTGTACTGTGTCCAGCAGGAGCAGTATCCTGAATCTTCACGAACAGATTGTCCACGTCCTGTATGGACATACCATAATGCATTAAGCCAGCACGGTGTGCCATCTGACGGTTATAGGACATAAGCTGTGTACTGATGTCGTTATCCACGAAGTCCGCTAAGCTGTATGCTTTACCGTTGTGTACAATAGTCTTACTGAAGTCCCACGTATTACGGGTACGCAGGTTCTTATGACCTTGTTGAGTTTGCTTGTGCATAATACGGTCAACAATGCTGTCAACCTTATTACCTTCAACACCACTATTCAACAGCACTTCAGCAATGAAGTCCCGAGTTGCACCTACTGGCATGTGCTCAGTAGCCTGCATACTGGTCTTCTGAGTTTGAATGAAGCGCTTACCGATACTCTCGGCATCACGTCCATAAGAAGCCAAGGCAGGGAATCGTTCTAGCACATCATCGCCAATGAACTTAGCGAGTACCTCTTCAGGTAAACCCTCGTCCATAGCACGGCGCATATTCGTGTATGACCATTGCAGTGGCATGTATGTACCCTTACCTTCAAGGAAGTCCTGCGGTAAGAGACCAGTGCGCTTCAGTTGCTGTTCCCAGAACTTAGCGAAGCCACTATCAATATACACGTGCATGGCATTAGCAATACCCTTGTTAGGAGCAAGCTCATCAATAAGACTAGCCAAGTCCACTTCAGTACCAGTACTGGCAGCTTGACGTTCTGCTTGGTATAACTTCAGACGTAAATCGCTGAGGTCTTTCTGAGCAGCACGCAAGGCTTTAATCTGGCTATTGTGATTCCACGGCAGAAGCTGAGCGAATCGGCCAGTACCACCGTAGTACTCTTGGGCAGCTTGACCCAAGGCATCGTCCAAGGCATTCAATCGCCACTCACCATGACGGCTCAGTAGGCTTGCATGCGTAATGGCATTGTCAGGGTTATTGAAGCTAGGGTCTGATAACAGACGGTTGAGCTTCTCATAGTCCTCTGCAGGTAGGTTCTTACCAAAGTACATCAGTTTGTCCGTTGTACTCAGATACTGCTTGGCTCGGGTGCTGTATTCCGCTTGGCGATTGATGGCAGCCCATTCGTTAGTAGGGGCAGGGCGCGATTGCATACGCACCGCTTCAGTGCCATCAGCAGTATCAAACTCAAAGTCCACGTACTCATGCTTATCCGCAAAGTCTGCATCGCGCTGCACCTCGGCATCGAACTCAGCTTGCTTCTCGGGCGGTACGCCACGTTGTTTGCCAGCACCGCTACTATCGGGGCGGATATTGTCCGCAGAATCCCCAGCAGAATCCCCAGCAGTGCCCTCAGGTTGAGCAAGACGGGCTGTTGGATTCTCAGGGGCTGCATTACCCTTGTCAGGATTCTGCGTGCCCTCAGGGGCGTTTCCTGATGGGTTCTCGGCAGCCTGTTTCTCGGCAGCCTCTTGGATTTCGCGCTCGGCTTGAGCCTTGCGTAATTCAGCTTCCTGAATCGCTTTCTTGACGGTTTCGCTATGGCGCTCAAAGGCATGGCGTTTAGCAAGAATCTCCGTGCGCTTCGCCTGTAGCTCTTCCAGAGTGCTCAGACGGCTCAGTTCGGATTCTTCAAGGGCTCGGGCAGCATCGTCAGCTTTCTGCTGGGCAGCCTCTGCGCCTAAGCGCTTCAGGCGTTGCTCAGCCTTGTAGATTGCCTTGTTCAGTTGACCAAGATTCTTTTGGTACGACAGGCGCTCAGCATCGAACTTACGCAGCAGGTCTTCAGGGACACCACGTTGTACGAGTTCTCGGCGGATAACACGCAGGGCATCAGCATCTAAATGCCTACCTTCTTGAGCAGCTTTGTGCAGCGTAGAATCAGGAACATGCTTAATCACGTCCTCGATGTCATCATAGAACTTAGCGGAAGTCTTGGTAGCAGCAGCTTTGACCTCTGCCATCTCAATACGCACGGCTTGAGCTTTTGCTGCTTTGATACCCGCATTGGACTTAAAGGCTTTAGCACTACTCTCAGCACTGCTCTCTACTACCTTGCCTGTAGTGCTAGCAGCCTTCACTGTATGTGGGGCTTGCTCAGTAAGGGTTTCAGCAGATTCGGCAGCACTATCCGCAACCTTAGTTTTCTGAGCAATCGCTGCATCTACCTTGGCCAATTCATCTTGGGATTTACGGTAGAAATTCGCTGTACTCTGGTCGCCTTTAATGGCATCAGCACGAGCTTGAGCCTCGGCACGAGCAGCAGCACGGCGGTCAGCAGCAATGAGTTCTTCAGCTTGGGTCTTAGGCTTCGGTTTGGTTACGTGCTCAATAGTGTCCTCAATGATTTCACCGTTGGCTTTGATAACACGAGCCTTGCTTGCACCAGCAAACGCACCACCCATACCACCGACCAACAAAGTATTCACGACTTTCTGAGTAGTGCTTTCATCACTGTGCTCACCAAGGGCAGCATAAGTACCAGCTACAGAAGCAGCACCACCAATTGCACCAGCAATACGCTGACCAGTACGAGCATAACCAGCAGCTTTAGCACCGAGACCAGCGAGTTTACCAGCACCAGCAAATACGACATCTACGTCTGCAAAGCTACCAGCAAAGCTAGTCCAAGGGTGCTCGGCTGCAACACCAGTACGGAAGTCCTTTTCAGACCAGCGTTTGAGCTTGTAGTCAACCTCGGCTTGGGAGCGCAAGGTCTTGAGTATTTTGGCACGCTCAGAATCAATATTGACCTGCAGACTGTACTTCTTAACGTCCTCGTCAGTAACTTTGAACTTAGCATCAGGTGCAAAGTCCTGCAAGGCTTCTTCAGTAGCTTCCTTGATGTCTCTACCCATGCTGAACATACTAGCGCCAAAGGATACCAAGGCGCTGGGTACTTCACGTAACGACACATCTTCTTCGACAAAGTTCGTACTGTTACGATGGTTAGGGTTGGAATCCTTTACGGACTTAACCTCTTGTCCCTGCCAGTTAGCCTTGACCACATCTTTCCACTTAGGAGTATGCGCTACCTGCGCTTTAGGTTTGGTATCTGCTATCTTAATTGGCTTAGGTGTCCAAGTTGTTTTATTATCCATAAAGGATTCCTTTAGGTTAACGGCTTAACTCACGAGTAATCGCCTTGATGTTTAACTCACGCTCATTCCACTCTTTAGAGCCTTTAGGGTGCTTAGCCTGAGCAGCTCTCTCATTAGCTAACTCTTGCTTTAAGACCATTGTACGAGTATCGCGCTTAGATGGTGGAGGGGCTACAGGGGTAGTCTGACGAACAGGCGCTGGAACACGGTTGGTTTGTTGTGGCTTAGGTTGAGGTCGAGCTTGCTGCTGACCTTGTTGGCTTGCCTTGTACTGCTTAACAGCACCTTGCACGTTCACGCCAGTAAAGCTCACATCAACCAACTTAGGCTTACGATATGGCGCGTCTGGTTTCTTCAATCGAGCAGCAGTCCTCGCAACGTCAGCATAGGATTCATACACAACGCTACTTGAACCGTCCTTATGGAATACAAGGAAACGCATACGGTCAGAGTTCCAGTTCCCATCAACGACAATCGTGTTGGCATTCTGATTCACCTGCTTACCAATCTTCTCGTAATACGCCTGCAGTACCTCTGCGCCGAATGTCGTACCAGCTACACCAACGGCTTGTTGGAATCGAGCATTTACAGCAGGGGACAGTACAGCAGTCTGATTAGGGCTACGGTAAACCAACCCCTTAGCATTCATATATGCAAAGGCACTATCCGCATTCTGAATCACTGCACCAGAGCGCACTGCTTCAGGGCTTATGTTCATCAGGACTTGACGGATATTGTTGATGTTGAATTGCTGAGCGCCTTGGTTGGCTTTGTTCTGAGTAAGAGACACATCACCAGTAAACGGATTAAGGTGATAGGTTGAACCTAATACCTTCTTCCAATCAGCATCAGTACTGTTGTTGATTACCTTCTTCATGGTCTCAGTACGACCAGCACCATCGGTACGTGTCCATTGCTCTTTGTAACGCAATACATCTTCCAAGGTACTATTACGTTTAGCAGCCAACGCACCCTTAATCAAAGCGGCATTATCTGCACCTACACCAGCGAGGTAAGCATCGGCAAGTACAGGGTCAGCAGCTTTATATAAGGATAACCATTGAGCCCAGCCTTTCTCAGCATTATCACTACCGTTAGCAGCAGCAAAGTCCTTAAAGCTAACGTTATCCATGAAGTAACGGAACTCACGTGTAGCCATCTCGGAAGCATCTTTAGCCAGTTCTGCTGAGCGGTTGGCATTAGCAATAGGCAGCATCATCAAACCAGCTTTAGTGTAGTCTCCTTGGGCTTGCAGCATAGTAACTTGTTTCTGCGCTGCGTACCACTTAGATTCTTTACCTAGAGCAATAGCTTGAGCCAAGGACATACCAGCCATTTCCTGAACAGGGTCAATCTCTTGACCTTGCTCATTGCGGTATTTGATGTCCTGTACGTTACCCCAGATTTGATTAGTCATACTAATAGCGGACTTAGCATCAGCAAGGCTCATTTGCCCTGAGTTTGCACGGCGCTCAATATCCTTACGGATACTGTTGATTTGGTCAATACTGATTGCTTCACCAGCCAAAGCACGTGTCCGCAACTCTTCCAGTTGGAAGTGCACTTGCACACCATCATAATCACGAATCTTATCTTTGGCTTGGTTAAACTCTTTGTTCAGAGCATTCCAGTCATCAGCTTCCAGCACCTGCTCCAAAGCGGGGATATTCTGCAGTAGCATATTCCGTGCAGCCACTTGCTTTTGGTCAGTAGGGTCAAAGCCATCGAGCAGACCAACCACAACGTGCCTGATGCTTTCAGAAGCCTTGTTATTGGCATCTTCATTATGCCCAGCAGCCACGGCAGCAGCTACCAAATTATAGAAGCTACTCACTAAGGCTTGTTGTGCAGCCTTGGAATCGCCAATAGCAGCAGCAGCACCAAGACGGCTACGCAAGTCAATGGCAGTTGCAGACCGCAGTTCGCGGAATTGTTCTTGGGCGTATGTCTTGTCTGCTTGCGCTTGTGTCTTAACAAATAGGTCGAGGTTCTCCAGAGCATTCTTACGAAGCTGCTGGGTGTATTCCTTCGGTAATTCCAGAGCAGTGATGCCCTTACCGATTTTGTCAATAGCGCCTTGATACAGCGCTTGTCGGTCAGTGTCAGAAGCGCCATTACGCAGTGCCTGAGCATACTGCTGACCAAACTCAGTCAGTGCTTGGTTTGTGCCCTGCAGACCGAGTTGGAATTTCTTACCAATATCGAAACCCACGAGTTCATCGCGGTCAGTGATACTTTGGCGCACTTCATCTGCATTACCAGCTTCCTGAGCCAGGCGGCCACGCTCAATATTGACTTTACGTTTCTCTTCTGCACGTTTAGCAAAGAACGCAGAGAGCTTATCGAAACTTGCACCGAGCTTAGCATCAAAGGCGATAGTCCCACCGTGCGTATCCGCTACGGCTTGAGCTTGTACCTTTACACCTGCACTACCAGCAATGGGTTGTAGGTCAATTTTAAAGTCTGACATTTGAGCCTCACTTCAGATTCAGTACGTTGGATAAATCAATGCTACTACTGGTTTGCGGATTAAAGTCTGTGCTTTGACCATACAGCACAACACCTTGGTTAGTACTACTGGGCTTTGGTTTCTTATCGAAAGCACCAGCCTCGAAGCCAGCAAGGATTCCATTGATGCCTGCGCTGATACCGTCCGCGTAGTTCACGGTAGGTTGCTTCATTTGAGCAGGGCTTTGCTTCAGAGAATCCGCTTCAGCTTGGATTTGTTGATTCAATGTGGTGTCTGCTTGCTGTTGGTTACGCAGCAGACGGATACGCGCACGGTCTTCTTGCTTATCAATATCCGCTTGAAGACTCTGCGCTGTATTACTGTAATTCTGGGTAATGCCTTGATTGAGCACCAAGGCACTACGGAAATCATTTGCTTGATATTGCACTGCTTGTAAGGCATCTTGCAGACGACCCAGTTGAGCTACTCGGTCTTGAAGCATACGTGCAGTGTTAGTAGCAGAGGCTTCGCGCTGTCTGCGACCTGCCTCCGCTAATTGCTTGGCTGCTGCCTTAGCATCTTTAATACTTTGAAAGCTCTGATATACGGAAACTGCTGCCTGAGCTAGAGCAGCATAACCTTGTCCATTACTCATAACAGCAGTTCTCCATTAGAGTTGTCGTATTGTTTGCTTAGTACGCACTGTATTAGCTACCCCGAGGATAGTCATGTACTGAGCGTATTCCGCCTGTAGTTTAACGGTTGTTTCAGATGTACCCTGAATCAGCAAAGGAACAGTTCGACTAGTACGGTAAGTCTGATGCATATACTGCTGAGAACTTACACGGTACTTAGCATTATGCTGTACACCCTGCACTTCGTAGGTAAACTCTGATGCGCTATCCGTTTGCACTATCGCCTGTACCCAACGAGCACCAGCTTCTGCTTGCATCAAGATGTCATCACCTGCTTTGACCGTAGGACTATGCAAAGTAACATAGCTATTGAACAGACGAGCATAAGGTGTATCCACTGGGGCTACATCTAATTCCTCAAGGTCAAGATTAGGCACTTGCTTAACAGATAAGCAATCAGCAGGCAAGGTCTCTTCAGCAGGATAAGCCTGCTTCAGAATGACTACCTCGTGTATAGCATTGCTGCAGTACCAATAGATACAGTCGCTGAGGAATACAGGGAACAGCACCTTAAGTGCCCATGCTGAATGCTCTGAATGCTCTGAAGGCATGAAGTTCCACTTGCCCCAAGCATTCTGCAGATACTGCGTACCATCTTTGATACTGAATTGCATCAGCACATCGTAGGAATCCTTTTGAATACACACAAGGATACCAGCAGAGTTCTGACTGTACATCGCAACTACGTTACCAAGGTTAGGCACATGCTGCGTAATACTCAGCGGTGTACTCGCGGTATCAGCCACTGCACCAACGAGCATTTGGGAAATATCCAGATAGTTATCGGCAGCACTGTACAGCAAGGTTGTACCTTGCACGATAGGTTGTACATCGAAGCACGGACTACTGCTGTTGAACAGCAGAGCAGCATTCTTATTGGTCAAACCTTGTCGCCCACGGATAATACCCTGCACGGTTCGGCTGAACACATATAAGTCCTGATTGAACTCCACGGCATAACGCCAGATACCAGCAGCAGCAGGATTGTACAAACTGATTGGGTCTGTATCCTGCACGTCCTTAACGCTTTCCCGATAGAATTGTCGGGGAGCGTTCGTCTGAGACATGAACACACCATCGGAACTTAACAGCACCAGACGGCCTTGGTAAACACCAACACCGTTGAGTACATTATCCACAAAGGAGGGGTCAGGATTGGACTTTGTATCACCCACGGCTTGCATTGTGTAGCCGTCTTTGCGCTTGAGCTCAACGTCTGCAAATACTTTAGTACCTTGGTCAGACTTGTATTGTGGTAAACCCAACTCAGTTGTAGGATTACTTTGGAACTCTTGATAGGTCTCTGGCTCTAACTGGAACTCCAACACCAGAGGCATATTACTTAGGATTTGAGGGTATGGTGTACTTTCTTCCCATGTACTCGTACTGCGTTTGTACTCATAGTACTCAGGGTTTACATTACCAATGCTCAACGTAATACCAGCAATCAACTTAGTTGGTAAGTCCTCGATAGCTTGCAGGTTAGGGCGATATGCACTACCTGAAGCAACGCCAAAGTTACTACTTAAGTTAGTGTACAGACTTGGTACAACAAACCAAGAAGCACCTGAATCGTTAGCACCTACTTGCAGTGCATTACCGACTACCTGTGCGTACATCGCTGTATAAATATCAGCAGTCTTGGTCTGTTCCAGCAAAGTGTTCAGTGTACTTACAGCAGGGCTGTTTTGGAATTGCTGTTGTAGGCGCTCCTCAGTTTGCTTGTTAGCCTGCTCTTGGTCTTTAATGGCTACAACATTAGCAGCAGCAGCGCGTTTTGCACGTTGTGCGCGTAGCCACTTGTAGGAAGGAAGTCCCTTGTAATCTTCAGTTGTCGCTGTCGAACCTGGAGTTGAGCCTGTGGTTGAACCTGTAGTCGCTACAGACGTTGTAGAATCAGGCTGCGACTCTACACCCAAGCGCTGATGGTGCATATTGCCAAAGCTCTCATACATTGCAATGACTAAACCTTGAGCGCTAATAATAGTACCACGTGTTAAGCGTACGCGCTCGTCGGAGTTCAGTTGGCGCTCGCCATTGATAGGCATAGTAGCATCAGCACCCTTAACAGTATCTGACCAATCAGATACCAGCACATGATTTACCAACTTCTCAGGGGACAGTGGATTATGCAACTCCAGCACGAAGGGTTGTTGATACATAGCATGCGATAAAGCACGCACGTATTCCCACACGACACGTTGTTGACGATACAGGGCATACACATCTTCCTGTTTGAATACATCATGGTCAGACTTATTGATGACTAGCGAGCCCAAGCGCATACGGTAACTGGTTGCAATTAAGGTTTCTACAGTCTCCGTACCCGAACCATTCTGCGTAGTAATGTTGTACACACATTGCTTAATGGCTACACGGATTTCATCACCCACCTCTTCGCAGAGCACGTAGTCCTTGACCAGTGTTGCTGACCAGCTTAAGTGCGTGTCAGAACTCTTAGCAAAGAAGAAGCTCGTAGGTCGGGTAATAGCATCACGACCTAGACTACGGTCGCCAGCAATAGGGCGGAACATGAACTCACGTTCCAGACCCAGATAGTGCATCTGAGTACTCAGTAGTGGACGGCGTTCAACAACCTTCTTACGGTTAAGCACAATCAGGGATTCGTTATACACCGTGTAATCGAAGTCCTCGCGTACACCTTGCAGGTACTGCTGGTCGAGGGTAGAAGACGTAGCAATCGGAGCACCACGCAGGGAGTACAAAGTGAGTAAACCGCGTGTTGTATTGTGCGCTAGGATTAACTCCAAGCCAGCCATTGTAATAGGCTTGACTACATCGGCGCTCAACCAGCCTACTTGTGTAGTAACCAGTTCAGTACCGTTACGCCTACGCAGACCACGCACAACATCAGGTTGCATGTTCAACATATCATGTACTTGCCCTTGCTTACGCAGGTGCTTAGGCTGCTGAGAGATGCCTTGCAGTAAGCTGTGCTCGGGAATTAATACCTGCATAATTATCTCCACATAAATCGGCGGAATCGTGCACGACTGCTGTAACCTAATTGAACTTGGTCATGTCGTAGGTCTTCGCGTTTCAAATCATGCTGCAGCCCCACTAAACGCTGCTGTAGCGTTTGTAGTGTCTGGTCAGCACCGATTACCTGCAGGTACAAGTCAATCGTTGCGGATTGGATAATGACCTGCTGAGCCACGTCAGGTAGATTATCGAAGTCTAGCTCCAATGTACAGTGCACCTTCAGCGGTGCTTTCCAGACACGCCCATTCTCATTAACTAGCAGGTTGCCGTCTAAGAAGTAAGTTTGAACACCTTGGCATAGCAGGTCTCGCTGATGCACGTAGTAATTCAGCGTGCGGTCTGGTAGCTGAATGTTCCCATAAATGTCTGGCTTCAACTCCAGAGTACGGCGGTTAAACCAATAACCCTTAGAGCAGATAGCGGTAAGATGTTTGCTAATCAAATCTCGTAGCTGCTGCACCGTAGGATTAGGTGTAGCATCTAAGGAATCTATAGGGAACTCCCCGATGTAGGGAAGTGCCGTGTTAATAGCTTGTAGTAGGTTCATAGTAACTCCATATAGTAAAGAGCCTCCAGCATTAGCATTAGAAGCTCTATAGTGCATGAAGCTATTGGGTACCGAACTTCACGTAGAACAACCCTTGGAAGTCAGGTGTGTAGTTACAGCGAATCTCAAAGCCTGTGTACGTGATATTACGCACCAAGAAGTTGCGGTAGTCGGCCAAGAGCGGCTGCACAAACACAACAGGTTTGTCCAAGACAACATCATCAAACGCTTGCTGGAAATTAACCCGATACCACTCATTGTTCTGCATGTCCGCAGGCTTCTCCCAGTACGCTGCTTCAAAGTGCGGTAGCAGTGCTTGCATACGCTGCTGGGGAGTGCTGCCTAATGCACCTAAGATACCACCCTTAGTGATAGTCGCATCACCAGGGTCGCCCTTATCACCCTTCAAGGTTTTCAGCCAGGCTGATACAGAACCATACCTTAAATCCCCACCGTCTAACTCATAAGCAGACAACCCACGAGGAATGATAAAGTCCAATATAGTAGCTGTAGGTGTATCTCGGGCTACGACACTAGCATATCCACCTACCTGAGTAGTAACATTACCTACTTGGATAGACTTAGCAGGTGCTGGGGTAGCTGCACCTGTACCAGAACCAGCCCCACCGCCAGAGGCGGCAGAGCCAGCAGGGTACAAGTACGATTGGAAGTCGTACTCGTTAGACATTATGCAGCTACCACTTTAACAGGTACTACAGTGTCAGGACGGCGAGCTACAACGGTCTTCATCGCCACGGTAGTCAGATATTGAATCTGCTCTTCTTCACGAGCCACGTGGCTAGTGTGGAAGTCCTTAGCGATGATGTCAATCAGGGACAAGCCCTTGTCGAACACCACCATACCATATTTCAGGTCATCGGCAGCTACCTGCATGTTCAGTTCAGGTTGAACGGTGCTGTGCAGAGTGTGGTTACCAACGGCAGTTGGGAAGCAGTTGGCTTCTACGATGTCGATGCCGTTCAAGCGCATAACACGGCGGTTTGCGTAGTCGCCATTACCAGCGCTGAAGTCTTTGTTAATCAAAGTAGGGTGGTTCATCAAGATGCTGTACACTTCTGGCTTCACGATAGTAACCATGTTCTGCAATGGAATATCGCGAGTAATCAGAGTTTCAACAGCCTTGGCGTGTGCATTAGCCAGAGCCATAGCATTGGCTTCGTGGTCAGCACGGTTCGCTGGGGCAGCTTTGATGTTAGCGGTTACGTCAGTGCCATCGAAGAACACACCGTTTGCTTTCAGTTCAGCAGGCGCTTTCCAAGCACGGCATTTCAGCAACTGGATAACGTGTGCGGTGTCCCAATCACGAGCAAACACACTGGCGTTGTTGCTGGCGATTTCACGGCGGTAGTCTGGAGAAGTCCAATCGTCCATGAAGTCGATGTTGTTCTGAATGTACAGAGCCTTGTCCAACACAACAGTCAGTTTGTTGTTAGGAACTTTTTGAGGTTCGAGTTTATCACCAACTTGACGAGACCTCACTTCAGAAGCACCCAAGCGGTCGAGGCGGAAGGTGTTGGTGTTCGGCAGGGTAACACGTTTCTGGGTCAAACCATCAAACAGGGATACCAATTTGAACTTGGTGTCAACGTCATGGCTGAACATCTCAAGGTGAATGTTCTGGCCAGCATTGGTGGTGTGAATACGCGTTAACTGTGGTGCAAAATCATATTGAGCCATATTGCTCTCCTAGTAAAGAATTAGATACCAGCTTGAATACCAGCTTGGCGCATACGCAGAAGCTCTTTGTACAGAGCACCTGCTTGACCTGTCTCAAAGGACTGGTTCGGGTATTTCGCCTTGAGCTCGTCATAAGCTGTAAGGAATTGGGTTTGGGTCAGTACACCGTTCTGGACAGACGGTTGGGCACTGGCGGTAACAGCACCTTGCATTGGTGTTTGACCTACAGGCACAACCGAGCGCATTAAGGCTACGGCGGCATCAAACTGCAGATTATTGACTAGTTGCTGAACAGCAGGTTGCAGGTGCGGTGCGGTTGCTTTGAACTTGTTGGTCAAGTCCAACCATTGTTGTTCACCACCAACAGAGGCATAAGCCTGCTGCTTGAGGGTATCACGGTACGCGCTACCGTCTTGAAGCAATGACTGGGCTGCCTGCAAAGCATATGCTGCCTTGTCGCCGAACTGCATTTGGAAAGCTGCTAAGTCCAAGTTCGCGTCCTTGGTCATTGCATCTTGCGCTAAGGCTGCTACGGCGTTGGCATCGACACCAACTGCACCCAGCATACTCAAAGCAGTTTGTGTACCATGCGACACTTCAAAGCCCAGAGCACTAGGGTCAAGCTGCTGAGGCTGTTGAGGTTGCTGTACTTGCTGCGGAGTTTGTTGGGTCTGCTGCGGTTGCTGCGGAATTTGTTGCTGCAGATTCTGAGCAGGGTCTTGTTGATTACCCTGCTTAGCCAGCAGTTCCTGTAGTTGGCGCATGAGCTCCGTATCAGGTTGCTCTTGCTGTTGGAACTGCTGTTGTTGTGGATAGCCCTGCTGCGTTTGCTGTACTTGCTGTTGCTGCATTTGCTGTTGCATGCCAGCACTACCAACGGTAGCCCCAGCAGGGAGTTGTTGATTCTGTTGCATTATACTTGTCCTAATTGTTCAACCATCTCACCAGTAGCGTCTTGACTAGTGATATGACGGTCTTGGTATTGAGTACGCTCAAGCTCGGCTTGTTGTTTCTCGATGATAGCAGCCATCTCAGCTTCGGTGTACAGGAACTCACGGCTAATACCATGACCAAGCATGAACTGCTCGATAATCTTCTCAACGTTGAAGCGCGGTGATACCTGCTGCAGCGTAGGGATAATTAAACCAAGCTCTTGTGTCAAGGCTACCCATTGCTGTAACTCAGAGCTACGGCTAAGGGCTTGAACACCAGTGATGATTTGTACTTCCAGTGCACCCTTGGCAATGTCTGTACCAATGCTGTGGTCTAACTCGTAACACAACAGGTAAGCCAGTGGTAAGTGCAAGCTCAAGGCTAATTGACTGTACACGCTACCCAGTGTCTGTTCTGCTTCACGAGCAGCAACTTCCACTTCGTATGCAGTAACGCGCTCACCTTGTCGCTGATTGGTAGTCTGCATGAAGGCGACGGATAAGCGCTGCGTAATCATCTGGATACTTTGCTGCAGTGCCTGAATCTTTTGGTAATCACCAATCTCAAGAGCAGCTACAGATTGCGGTTGACCTTGCACTACCAGACCACTGATAGGACTTTCCAGTTCCTGCACATCAGTGTTGCCAGCAGGGTCAGAGAGAATCTTGACGTTACACGCCATAGCTTCGTAATCAGTCAGGGCTCGACTGAGCTCAGACAATTTCACGAAGTCCCCCGCGTATAACTCTACATGCCCACGGCCAAACCATTCAGTAGGTCTTGTGCTCCATCGAACAGGAATGTATGGGCAAAGGTTCTCAATGTACTCACCGACTTTGGTATGCACTGCCTTACCGTCAATGTACTGCTCTTCATACCAGCGCTTGGCATCTTTGTCCCAGCGCACTACCGTGTACAGGTCAAAGGTCTTCACTGCTTTCTGTGCTGAATCCATGTAAGCCATAGGGCTAATACCGAGTACCATCTTGGCGTGCTCAGTCAAGTCTAATTCAGTAACTGATTGCTTCAGGATAATACAGCGCACATCGCCAGTGATGTAGTCGCGGTCAACCACGTACTCGCGTGGGCTATGCACATGGAACTTACCGTCCTTACGCACAAGCAGTGCATTACCAGTGATGATAAGCATCTGCATAGCGTAGGTCAGGGCAGCATAACTTGCGTTGCTGAATAGCTGTGAGCTACTTGCTAACTCGATACGCGCTAGGTCTTCGTCCAAGTCCGACACACCGCCTGCATTCAACTTGAAGAAGCTGTTATTGGGTGGGAACAGTGTTTGCGTGAGCTTACTGGCTAAGCTGTTCACAAAGAACGCACCAGAACTCTGGTAGTCATACTTGAGCTCAGATTGGTTAATGCGTGGAAACACTGAGGGGATAGTCCACTCTGCGTAATGCTCCCAAGCATTAACCTGAATCTGGTTGAACAGTCTGTCCCAGATACGCTCGGCACTAAAGCCAGTTGTGTTCATAGATTCAAACTCCCAGCTATGTTACCAGTACCGCGCTTACGAATTTGATTCTGCGTAGTACTAGCGCTACGGCTGTTCTCAATAGTAGCAACAGGTTTGTTCTGCTGCTCTTGGTTAATCTTCGCGGCATTTGCTTGTGCTTCCGCTTGAATACGGTTCTGGCGTTGTTGTTCGCGGTTAGCTTTCTCAGCAGTCTTACGTTGCTGATTAGAACTGTAGACGGTAGCTGCTGCAGTAACTACTGCTGCTGCAACAAAGTATGCACTCATAACTCTTCTCCTAAGAACTCTGCTCTAGCTACTTCTATGCTTTGAGCTTCTGTACGGTTTACGGTTGTGAATACACAATCCGTGTAAGTACGAGTACAGCGCATCATACCAGCAGGTTCATGAATGATATTAAAACCATGGAGTTCTTGGATACTGTCGTGCACACGCAGTTGACAATCACCATGCACAATAAGCGCAGTAGGTACTTGTGTTACCTTACCGATAAGCACAACGTCCTTTGGTACGAAGATGGTACGGTAGTAGTTACCGTTAGACAATGATTCCTCAGCAGGGAATGCAATCTTCTCTTCTTCGGGTACACCAGCAATTAAGCATTGAGCCATTGCGTTTACCATGCTGTTAGTAACAACGGTGCTGATACCTGTACTACTACTGGCTGTAACTAGCGCTTGTAAACTACTTTCCATTCCAGTTACTCCGCTCAAGGTCTGCTTTGGTTTGTCGCTGAATACATAGAGCGATATGCTGTATTACTGCACGACTACCAGCAGTACGAAGTAAGTCCTCAGAGCTACCTTGTACCATCTCAGGGAATACTGCGTTTAGATACGCAAGTTGTTCCTGATTAAATACAGGTACTGTTCTGGTACTCTTGTCTTTCACTGGAGACAATACGTGTTCAATTTGTGTGTTCATAGGGCGAACTCCTTACACTGTGTGAGGCTTCTATTATTTCCTAATAGAAACAAAGATTTATTTATTTATAAAGTGTATAAAATACTTGACAAATATACAGTTTCATGGTAATATACACTTACATTCTGTGGGTGTTACCCAATGGTATCCGAGAATGCTTGCTTTAATACTCCTTTCACTCAAAGCAACTGAGAACCCCTATGTTGGCGCATAGGGGTTTTCTTTATACCTACAGAAAGCTATAAGATAACTGTTAAGTTATATGCTATGTATTACCGCTATACACAAGTATTGACCAGAGTATTAACCAGAATACTATACAGAGTATTATACGGATACTACTCAGAGTACTACTGTATTTCTTACTGTATTATTACTTATACTACCTGCGTATTAACAAGAATACTAACTAGTAGCTTATTAGGTACTTACTAGGATACTACTAGGATACTACTAGGGTATATCAGGTAGTACTTAGATAGTGCTCGTATATTACTGCGTATATACTCGTATATATACGATGAATGAATGTCTATTTTGCGTATATAAACAAGAAGTTACAGCGATAGTAACTTAAGTTAGGACTGATTGATAACAGTTCCTATTTAGAATTCTGAGTAAATACAACAGCTTACTGGTAGTTTACTAAGAATCAATAACTTAGATAGTAGCTTCAAAACATCTGCGGAAAATGCTTTCAGGTGCAGTGAAACAATCCTCTTTATTTACAAAGCGATATGTAATCATTCTGCGTTCGTCATCATCATGCTGCAGGCTTATGCATATTACTTCAGCTATATCATCGTTAGCACGCAATTTAAACTGCTTACCTGCTTCTATCTCGGGCGTAACCCATTTAGGTGCTGACAGTACAAACCCATCAAGTACTGGTGCTTTGTAGTTCTTACCCTTGATAATCTTACCGTACTCGTTGCGGATAGGTTCACCGTTCTCGAACTTGCTCCAGTTGCTATAGTTCACTTCGGCGAGTGCCCCCACAATATCCAAGTTCGCACAATGTGCTACACCGATAGCTGTTACAATTTGGTCGCACAAAGCATCTAACAGTTCCTTACGCCAGTCTTCAGGCAATGGTCTGCAGTAATAGTCTGCGTCTGCGTATCGAGTATCAGTTGTGTGTATGCTCATACTGAGTTTGCGTATTTCAGCTGTAGGGAAGCCCAGCGCTTCAGCGCACTCGGCGACTTCTTCAAAGTGGCATGCCAACTGCGCTAAGTAATCACGTGCTGTCTTCTCTGGTCGGGTCTTCTCAAACCAGCGCAGAATACTGCTGATAGTATCAGTAGCCTTCTGAGGTGCTTCAGGCAGTTCTTGCACTGCAATTACATCTTTCAAACTTTGAGCTTTCTTAGCGTTACTTGAATTTTCCATAAATAACCCTTCGTTAGAGTAGAGATTTAGAATTGTCTCAGATTGCGCTAGAATCGAATTTAGTTTCTTGGGTACACAACGATATACCCGAGGGTTGAAATCGCAATCCTAGCGCAGCCACGGCTCAGGAATCCGTACTCCTGCATTTAACAGAAGAAGAAATACGAATCCAACACGCTCTGAAGATTATAAGAGCCGTCTTCAGGTCGGCTAATACCCTGCTCCGCCAGTGCTTCGGCTGCAATAGGGTTATGCTTGGCAATAAGGTCAGCTACGTCATTGCTGTACAGGTTACGGAACTCACGACGTATGCACTGCTGCATGCGGTCAACATCCGCTGCATGACACGCAAAGCTATCATGTACCAACTGCATACTGTCATTGAATGCTAGTACCGTCATTTGCAGATGACAAGCGTCCATGCTGTGTACAAAGTTAGGTGCAATGCTGTTAGTCGCTCTCTGTACATCAAGGTCATCAGTACTTCGGCGCATAACAATCTGCTTCACACCCATAGAGCGAATACAGATACGCTCGTCAATTTGCTTGTCCACCCAGTTCAAAACCTTTAAGCCCATTGGTGTAACCCACTCAAGAGGTGTTGTTTGTTGGTGCACGGCTACCCTTAAGTAGTCCATCATGGCTGCTGCTTTAGGTACTGTAGTCTGCACTGCAGCACGCAGAGCCTTCGCTACGGCTACTGCCAACTGACCTTGGTGCACCAGCATTTCCCCTTCGGCATTACGGATAGGCTCGAATCCGCGTTCAATCATATCCTCTGTAACATAGTCGATACTACTGCTCAAAGTGCTACCATACACAAAGGTCATGACAGGCTTCTTAGCCATACTACGTGGGATACCATGCTGTTCCCAGTATATCTGCTGCACTTCATCAGCGTATTCTGGGAGCACTTGCATAGCTTGGGAAGCTACTTCAGCATAGATGTCCTCTTTCTTTTCGGTACTTGTAGTTAAACAGTTCACGTACTTAGCACCGATTTCATCACGCAGCATAGCACTGAAGTGCTGCAGACCACTGCAAGTAGCGTCCATTGCAACAGGTACATGGCAGCGATAATGCTCTGGGTTGCCCGAATCCAGTGCCTCGAAATAAGCATTCAAAGCAGCATACAACTGGAAACTCAAACTCGGGTCTGGTGCAGGCTTCTCCAAGAAGTTCTCAAACCAGTTCCGTAAGTCCTGCGTGTTCTCTTGTGTCCACTTCGAGCGGTCTTCAAAGGACGTTTTGTCGTAACCACAGCAATTTGCAATGTGCACTTCCAACCAGAACAGCCCTGCTTTACCCAGTTCCTTGCCCTCTGCAAATTCCAAGACCGCTTTTACACTGTCTTGGGCTTGTGGATTCAGCACACCTCGGTAGTACAGACGGCCTCGCCAGTCCAAAAATACAGGGAAATAAATCTGACGTTTGTCCTTAAATCGAAGCATCGTTCGTAGGGCGTTCAGGACGGTGTAGGAGCGCGATACACGCAAATGCTCACTGATGTGCCATTCGCGCATTGCATGCTTCCAGACGCGAAATTTGGCATCTTCCTGCGGTGTTCTGGTGCTGCTGTCCCAATCGTCAGCAAAAGGGAACTCGGGCATCGGGTCTGGATTCGTTTTGGATAATCCCATACAGCCATCGCCTTGCTGAAGTGCCTGCTGCAAAGCAGAGAGCACGCGATGATTGATACGGTAGGGTACGGATTGAGCAAGGTTCATAACCTTACGAATCCCAGCAGTCTGCTCTTGGCTGAATTGGTCTTGCAATGGCACGCGCATAGCTTTAGGCATTCTTCGGAAAGAGCATGCTGGTGCATGGTGTCTGAACCAAGCAGTGTAGTAACCACCTTGGTACAAACCTTCCCAATCCTTAGGTGGTACAAGCATTGGCGGATACTGCACAATGGGCTGTACGGTTTCAAGGATTTGTTCGCAATGCTCAGTGAGTTCTTCCGAAGGGTAGAGCATGAACTGCTGTGTCTTCGGGTGCTTATGCCACAAGAACAGACCAGTACTACTGTACACTGCTTGGGCACATATCTTACCTACTTGAACTAACGCAGCACTATCCCAGCGTGGTCTATCGTTTACGCCGATGTACTTCAGAGCAGCATGGAAGGCATTAGCACGCAGGTGCACACTACTAATCTTGCCACGGTCTAAGTACTCTTCGGCATGCTGTACCTGCAATGGGTTCACTGCAGATACCTCTCGGATATACAGTTCAGCTTCAACAGCCTTACCAATCTCTACGAGTACACGCTGCATTGAGCATACTTCAGGGATAAAGCACATGTTAATCATGGTACGCAAGGCAATACTGATACAAATATCAGAGCCCACGGCACGCACATAACGTCTGTACTTCGCAGCAGCACCAGCATTACGTTGGCTAAGCTCTTCGTCCAAAGCTGCCTTGGAACTTTCGTAAGCAGCTTGGACAATAGCTTGGATAGGTTGCAGGCGCATTGCTTGACCTTGCCTTAGCGCTTCATCTTGGAAGTGTATTCCCTTGATAATGCTTTGCTCGGCGTATTCCTCTTCGAGAGCTACTTGAGCTTGCTCTTCAGCAGTCAGGTCATTTAAGTCAGCGAACACACAAATCCCCTACACGGTTGATGTACTGCTGAGCATTGAAGTACACCTCTTCTTCATTGCTGCAATACCAGAGTTCATAAGGTTGAGGCACGTGGTCAGTGTGCTGCAGGAACAGCACGTCAATACCGTATTGCACATACCCGATGTTGTAGTCCAGCACGATACGAGCAGCGCCTGGAATCAATTCATTCGGGAAGCGCGTATCATCAATGATGATACAGTCCGCTTGTACCTGCATAGCGAGCTTAGTGAAGAAGCGTTCGTCAATCTTACGCACTGCTTGACCCACGATGTTCATCAATCGGCGTGGACTGATGGTACGGCAGGCGAACAGGTCTTGTTCCAAGTAGTCCCAGAGCACTTCAGGAACATTGTATTCATGCATGAAACGTTCAACGGCATCAATGAGTTTGTTTAAGGTTTGTGCCGAGCCAGCCAAGGCAACAGGTCTGCGCTTCAATGATTCATCACGATGACCGAAGAAGTCCGCAGCGAGTTCCCTTAATGGAGCAGCAAAGCTCACTACCTTTACAGTAGCTTTAGGATACTTCTGCTGCACGACTACCTTTAGTGCCTGAGCAGTGGTGCTCTTACCACCACGAGTACGCCCAATAAGTTGAATGTACATTATAAGCCTCCGCTTGGTACGATTGATTTAAACCCGAGTTTCTCGGGTGCATTTACAGTCCAGTACTGCAAATCCCAGACACCATGCTTCGGCGTGCTATCCTGCCCATAACCATCTTGCAGGCAGTAGTAGCAGACATCACGCCGTTGCATAGTACCTGTACTAGATTTAAACATAGGGAAATAGACAATCCCACGTGTCTGTTCGCAGTAAGGACAAGTCTTAACTTGTGCCATCACTTTCTCTCTGTTTAGCCATAGCAGCTTTAGCACGGCGAAGAGCCTGCTGTTTCGCTGCCTTAGCACGTTTAGCCAGAGCCTTCTCTTCAGGAGTTTTATGGTCAGGGTACATAACGCCTGCCCCTTCCTGCTTCCAGTAGGCTAATAGCTTTTCTGTATAAGCAATAATGTCAGGGTACTGCATGCTTTTAGCACCCCAACGCCCGACGGCATTTGCTGCCTTACCCTCTGCCCCATTACAGCTTCGGTGCAAGACCCCGCGAATCTCACCAGTATCGTGATTGTGGTCAACTACCCAGTCAGTCTTGTTACCACGCACAGCGAAGTCAATTTTCTGACCGCAGATAGCACAACAACCACCCTGCTTGGATTCGCAGTATCGTCTTGCCCAGATGCGTAATTGGCTTCGAGGAATTTTCGGCATTCCGCGCACCCCACCTTGCATCATACCACCTCAACCCAGCCGTGGAAGCCCTCGTTTGCAGGTCGGCAACAGGTCAGTCGGATACCTTGCCAAGTGAAATCACGGACAGGTTCAGGGGATACACCGTTGGCACTGAACAGCCAATCAGGATTGACCTTTGGTGCAACCAGTACTTCATAGTGATAACCCATGTAACCTTGTACTTGCTTATACACTTCTTCGATAGGCATCAAGCCAGAGCGCAATTGCTCACGCAGGTAACGGAAGTGCTCTTGCATCTCTTCGGTTTGAGAGGGGATAGCACCAGCGTAGGTAGTGCTCAGCACCATCAATGCGTTATCAATGATGTCCTTACGTGGGACGATAGGTTTGATGTACTGATACTTCTCAGAAGGGATTTCCTCACGAGTACGCAGTTCAACAACCAGTAGGCTGTGTTGTGGATTGCGTGTTTCGTTTTGGATATGTCGGCGGACGTTATAGGTCTGCGCCTGTTTCATAAAGTGTTTCATAGATTTTGTCCTTATAGAACTCAAGTTGTTCACGGTTGCTTCGGGTCAGACCACAGCTTTCAAAGTACTTGATTGCTGTATCGTCTGGTGTTCGCAGTAGCCATAAGGCATACGCTTCAGGTAGTGGGTTCTGTGCATTCCATGCGTAAGCATCAAGCACAAGGTTTACAGCTTCGTGCTCAGTCGTGCACTCGTTCAGAACATTAAATGCCAGCTTTGCACCACACAGCTTACCTTTGTATTTGGTGATGCCTTTTATGTTGTCAGCAGTATCACCCATGAGCATTTGGGCAAGGAAGAACTTTGTACCACGGCCACTGCATTTAAACGTACCTGATTCAGTGTACTCCTCACGCAGGAAGCCAAATCGGTCTGCGAGTGCCGACACCTTACACTGTTTCTCTTCCCAGAAAGGATACGGAGTTACACGCAAGTCCTTGTCTGGAGACCAAAGCAGTGCTTCCTTGTTCAGGAAGTGCTCAATAATCATACCATCGTCAGCTTCATATTCCCAGCTTCGGAAGATGGTGATTTGCAGGTGCTCATTGAAATGCTCAAACAGCACATCACGCAGTGGCTCAAGCAGTGCAGGCTTAATCTTGCCTTGACGGTTTGCTTGATAAGGCATTATGGTTTGCAGTTTACTGCGGTTAGCCTTAGCGCAATCACGAGGTGTGATGTGCACTGACACGGTACTGCATTTGGTTAAGAACAACCAAGATAATACTTGCTGTTCGTATCGGCGCAAGGCAGTGTCCAGCTTAGCAACACCAGCAGCAGCAGTGTAAGCCAGCCCGTCGCCATCAAGAATCAAATGACGACCTTGCTCTGGGATTTCAAAAAGCGAGGTGCATTTCTGCACCCCGAATTTCTCAAGGATTGACATCGCTTTATTCTGGGTCAGGGATAGCGGATTTCGCTTGGGCAGCAGGCTTGTTCACGGCAGCAGCAACTTGTTGAGCAGCACCAGCTTCAGCCATACCCAGCAATGCAGCTAGCTTGGAAGTACCGAAATCCAGAGATTGCATCAGGTGCTCTTGCAGATAGTTGCGAGACTTCTTGGCATCTGCAGGAGTTTCAATGTACAGACTGTCCCATTGCTCTTTGGTCGGAGCGTCCCACAACAACAGCTTGTAAGCATCATCAGGAACTTCAGGGATTGTATATGCCTGCATGGTCATCGGGTCGATAGGCTTGTCAACAGTAGCAGGGTCGATGTTCACATAGGTAACGTCCTTGCCATCTTTCTTACCTTGCTGGTGTGTAATCGGCAGCAGGAATGCTTTACCCAAGAACTGCGCAAAGGATACTTCACCACCAGAGCCGAAGCAGTTCTGGCGCATACGTTGAAACCACTTAACAGCTTTGGACTTGTCGTTGTTGCTGACACTGATAAAGAGTGTACCAATGCTTGGGTAGTTATCAGCTTCGAGCACATAGTTCTCAGGCTGACCCTCGGCGTTCAGGCCAATACCACCCACGATAGTGAAGATTAACTTCATCTCACGAGTAGGCGGTTTAGGTTTACCTTGGTACTCACGAGTAGCCAGACCGCTTTCGATATAACCAGTCAAGACAGCTAGTGCCTTACCAGCAGGTAGGATACGACCACCGCCACCTGACGTGGTTTCATTCATATCACTTACTGCACCTGCTTGTTGTGCTTCTTGGAATTGATTTTGGAATTTGTTTAACAGAGACATGCTATTGTCCTTTCTTAGTTAGGGAGATGTTCTTTTGCTGCCAGAGTACGACCATATTCAGGTACAGCAGGGAATGCAACTTCATTGTACATTACATCTTTAAGTTTAGGGATAATTGTGCACAAGCGTGCTGGTGTTTCTTCCATCAGACGTTGCACAATACGACCCCATTTTATCGCTAGTTCAGGTGTAGCACAATCCAGATAGATTGCATCGTGCACCGTGTTCACAGGCAGAACTTTACCGCCTTCAAAGTCCGCTTCGAGCAGCGCATTGATTACTGCACCACAGGCAGATTGTACCACGAAAGAGGCTTCGCCTTGACACCAGTAGTTCGCAACTTCAGTCGGTTTGTAGTCCATAACCTGCTGACCGTCCTTCCACATCTCACGTTCACGAAAGCTGTAGAAAGTACCACTGTAGCCTTGGAAGTACCCACGATGGTAGATACGGAACACGCCTGCATCGTTTTGCTCACGCTGCATATTGTCGATACCATTACGGCGTACAATCGGCATAACCTTTTCTTCAGCGAATACAGATAATTCAGGAAACAGCTTCTTCTGAGTTGCTTTGAACTGTCTCGCTTCGTCCAGTGTAATACCGCAGGCATAAGCCAAGCCTTTATCTGATGCGCCATACTGGTCGGCAAAGCTGATTGGTTTAATCCAAGTGCGCTTCACGCTCCAGTACTGATGCTCAGGGTGCTTGTCGTCTTTGATGATTGCACGCAGTTCATCGTAGTCCTTGTCAAAGAAACCAGCGAGGCGCAGTGTGTGCATATCAGTACCGTCAGCCAAGCACTTCAGCATATTCTTATCATGAGAATACGCAGCACCGACCACGACTTCCAATGATGTATAGTCTACTTCGACCATACGGCCATCAGGGAATCGGCTTTCAAACATTTCTTTCACTCGGCTGGTATCACCGCGAGGAATGTTCTGCAGGTTCGGTTTATTACTTGACAAGCGTGCCGTAACGGTAGCGCAGTTGTTCAGGTTGTGATGAATAAGGTTTGTCGCAGGGTCAACCAGTGTCAGCATACCTGCTTGCTTACCGTTCTGCTCACGCAGGTAATAAGTACCAAGGTCTTTGTCCGCAGCAGCCAAGTCCAACAACTGCTGAGCAATCGGCAGGTAAGGGCGTAGGGCTTTCAATGCTTCGGCACTGGTGCTGTACACTGGTGTGTCATCAGCGAGGCAGCGTTTACCGCAGTAGGTAGCATTCTTACCAAAGAAGTCATCGGCTACTTCAGCAGGTAGGTCATTGCAATTCAGCAGACCCTCAAATCGATAGAGCTCTTCGCCCCACTTCAGTTTCTCAACATCGGAATCTACACTAAAGACCTTTGGTTCGCCCTTGTTCTTACCCCGAGAATAGCACACGGCATTCTGGGCAGATATAGTACCCACAGGGTGGTACTTCTGGGTATTCACGTCCTGCCAGCAGTCCACTTTCTCGTACTTCGGAGGGTCATAGGAGACTTTCTTCTTGTACTTGACTGCACCGCCGAATATCAGGGCAGACAGATGGTAGTCCGAGCCCCAAGCGAACTCAAACGGTAAGTCCGCAGGTTCAAACTGCTTCAGGTGCTCAAGGCATTCGGCTACGGTTTGTTCTTGCAGCTTCTGATTCTTGGCTGCAGTCTGCATGTTGATGTGCAGACCATTGAAGGTAGCAAAGGCATTAAATACCATGCTTCGACAGCGTTCCCAGAACATCGGCAGCATACCTGCTTCCTTCAGGGCAGCCAGTTGTTGCCACAATACCAGACGAGTATTCTCAACGTCCCCTTCAGAACCTGCAAGGTATTGCATCAGTAAGTCCTTCGGAATTTCTGAAGTTAGGTAGCCTTGTTCCCACATCAACTTAACTTCGTCAATCTTAGCTGTACCGCCATACTTCAGCGAGCAATCTTCCAGCTTCGGATAGAGCACTGTCTGATGGCTCAGTAGGTACTCAGCGTATTGAGTACAGAAGACACGACCGCCATTACGCAGGAACTCTTTGAGTTCTTCAGGGTAGCAGGCATACAACCAATGCAACTCGAAGGTTGCATTGTGCGCTACGAGTACCTTTGTACCCTGTAGTGCCTGCTTAAACCAATCAGAGGCTAAGGCTTCTTCTTTGTTGTTGAAGTACCAGCTTTGCACAGGTTCGTAGTTCTTAGCAAAGGCTGCTGCTACGATATAGTTCTGGGGTTCATGTGGAGAAGAGGCATGACCACAATGCTGAATGTTTTGTGTTTCTAAGTCCAAGATACACCAAGTCATGATAGCACCTATTTATCAAAACGTTTATGCAGGAGCTTCGGTAAGCGCAGGCTTGCACCTGTACTTGACTTCTGCAGACCAGTTACAACCCATGTTGTACCCAGCAGGGTATTGGGGTTCGCTTCGTATTGAGCAGTAAGACTATTGCGTTTGGCATCAGTCCAACCTTTACCGAGGTCAGCCCAGAATGCAATACCTTCGTCAATATCTCGGCAGTACATACGCGCTACTTGTTTAGAGCGTTTACCTTTACCATATTCCACTTCGAGGACTTTCACGTCCGCAGTGAATTGGCGCACGAGCTTAACCTGATGATGCACACGCGCACCACAACGATAACCACCTTCAGGGTCTTTCAGTACAATACCCTCAGCACCCTTCTTGAAGTACGTTTCAGCGAGTTCATACGCACGAGTACTATCAGCGAGTACTCTTGTTGCAACCACACTGTAATTGTCGGAAGTACCATCAGGAATAGACAGCAGACAGTATTCCAAGCGTTTACGGTAAGGCGTGTTGTCTTCACCATCGGTCAGTTGCATACCGTCATGCACATGCAGCTTCCAGTTCTGACTGCGCATTGCAGGTTCAGGCCATGTATTACGGCGGTTAGGATTGACCAGCCCAGAGAGCTCTTCCAATGTGAAGTCTGTATTGGTCAATTCAAACAGCACATAGTCAAAGTCCGCAGGGTCAATGTGCGTAAGCATATCCGCAATAATACGGCTCAGGTAGCTCAGCTTTGAGATGTACAGTTCCTTGCGCTGTCTGCTCAGCACCTTACCAGTGCGAACATCTAAGGCGCAGAACACACCGTCGAATTTCTCTTGGTACAACCAGCCATTGTAGAGCTTGTCGGGGTCATACTTGTAGAGCTTCATAAAGTCTTTGTCGGGAATCATAAGTAGTCCTCTTCCAGAATCTTCCATCGTGGGTCTTTGCGTTGTTGCAGTTCAATACGCCTACGGTGTTCAGCAGGTGTTAGCTTCTTAACGTGTTCAGAGTCAGCAGCTAACTGACGTTCTTCACGCAGCAGGTTACGGCGTGTATTCTCGGCACTTGAGTTGTAGTGCAGTTTAAGCATTCTAGGCATGATTAATCCAATTCTTCAGGTAACATAGTGAATACGCAAACCAAGTCCAGACCTTCGATAGGTTCGCAGTAAATGATTGCATCGTACTTACCAAAGCGTTCATAGAACTCAGCAGAGCTTTGGCACTCAACGGCTCGGGGGTCAGAGCACCAGTTGTACATAAGTACAGCACGCTGCATTGCATTGTTTGCATAGTCCTTGTGATATACCGAACCGCAGAGCAGGTCTTGCATTTCAAAGTCTTCCATAATTACTTCCATTCGTTGTGTTCAAAATCAACCATAACTTCCACGCAGTTGTAGCGTGGGGCTTTGTTTCTTTGTAGCTTGTTCTTCGGTGTACTGACACCGCGTAAGCGTTCGTACATAGGCTCAGTACCGATTCGAGACCCTACATAGATTGCAAGGTCAACTGTGTTCTGAATACCTGTCTTGGATTGCTTCAGCGCAGTCAGTGGCGGAAACAGTTGGTCAGTACCCTCGATACTGATTTGGCTTGTACCAATGTGCAGAAAGTCCTTCAGGATTGCCTGCTCACGAAAGTAGTTCCACACTGCTTCAAGGTCTTGATGCTCAGTGCCATAACCACCTGACCAAGAACAACGCTGTGTCATATCAGTGATAAGCACTTGGGCATTGTACTTTGCAGCCAGCGCAGCTACTTGCTGAGCCGATTGACCGTGCACATTCTGCACACGGATTGCATCTTGCGGAATAATCTTGTGGTAGCGCTCAGACACATCTTGCATCTTCGCAAGTTCCTCAAGGGGCTTCTGCAATACCGTCTGCACCATTCGGGTCAGGATAATATCCGCAGCCTGCTCATTCGTTGCAAACAGGATTGGTCGTAATTGCGCTTCGGGATTCGTCTTGAGCTCTTCTTTGTGCTCTCTCAGAATCTGTAGCATCAGGTGCACCGCTACACGGCAGAGCAGCCATGTCTTACCCATATCGGTGGGCGCAGCAATCAGAATATTGTGCCCTTTCCGCAGGCCACGCAGCTTATCCCCGAATGGCAGACAGTCCAGATTCCAACCATGGTCGTCCAGTTCATTCTGAATAGCCGTGTCGATGTCTGTTTCCCACGCCTTACCAGCATCGCCTGAAGTGAAGTCCTCGAACAGCGCAGGGTAGGTTTCCTCCAAATCCAGCGTGTCATTGTCAAAGGCTTCAAGGTCTTTACGCATAGCAGCAGCTACAATGTTCTGGCGCATTGCTGAAGAGTACACGGCCTGTAGTTCAGGTGTAAGTCTCGGCATTGCATTCAGCGTTGCATTAGCAATAGCCACTGCTTCCTCAGGACAGTTCTTCAGGCGCATGTAGGTAATGAGCTCGTCTTTGTTCAACTCAGTGATGTTCGGGTTCTTCTTGTAGTAAGAAGCAATCCACTTCAGTAATGCGTGTGTCTCAGGTGCTAGTGGTAACTGGCTGATGTAACTGGAGTAGTGCTCCCAGTTCCATCGCTGACCCATTAGAGCCAGTAACGTGAAGTCCATGATAAACCTCTTTGTACATTTTCAAATCTTCATCGCAGTGTGCAACCAGCACATCGCGCCCTATTGTCTGTAATCTTTTCTTCGCAGCTACAGTACAGGTTACGCCTGCAGTATCGCTATCGAATGCCAGCACAACAACCTTGTGCTGTGTGCAAGTAGCAAGGTGCTTCGTCTTGAGCACTGTACCTTGCAAAGCCAGTGCCGATACACCAGTCATGTGATGTATCTTGATTGCAGAGAGCACATCTTCAGTCAGGAAGAGAATCTCTGAGCCTTTCAGGTATGCTTCACCTTCGTTGTAGGTCAACCACTTGGGCTGACGGACACCAGTGTAATCCCTACCAAGCCACGCAGTGCCTACATTGAAGAGCAGTCGGTTTTCACTTTGGATTACACCTTTCAGGTAAGGTTCTACAAGGGATAACCACATTCCCTTGCTGATTAGAAATTTCATTATCTGTAATTGCACGTCCCTTTGCAGGACGGACAACGGTAATCGGGTTGAGAGTGCAGCAGTTAAGCCTCTTACTGTATCTTGCTTGACAAACTGCACCGTTTCTATACGGTGCTTCCGTACTGATGCACTCTCTTTGCAGTGGAAACAGTATGCACTCCAACGCTCTGGCTCATTCCTGATGACTAGGTTAGGACGGTTTTCTGCGCCATGATATATCCGTTTGCTTTCACCGACCTGCAGTCTTTGGGCATCGGCGAGCCATTCGTCTTTGTGCATACTAGTTCCTTCGGTAACTTACTCTACGGACGATACTTCCTCAGCATCGAAGCGCAGGCTGTTCAAACCAACGACAATCAGCTTGTCTTCAGTAACCACCGCGTAGTGCGCTGTACCTTGAGCATCAACGTGTCGAGCCAACACTTCGCATTGTACTTCACGAGTAGTTTCGGCGCGACCTAGTTTAACACTGGCAGTAAATGGCAGGGTGCGGTTTTCTTCTTCCAACGCAGCTTCGATACGGCGTTCCAGTTCCACGAGGTAAGCACGGTCAGATTCCAAGCGGTTCAGCAGTTGCTCTTCGGAGAGTTTACCTGCGCCTTCAGGCATATCCAAGACCAGTTTGGTGCGGTCAATGATGTGCTCTTTGGCAGTGAAGCCTTCGCCCTCACGGACTTTAAACAACTGCTTACCGTCCATCACGGCAGTGTCCACGACAACTACAGGCACTTCTTTGTAAGTGTCAGTTTCAGGGTTGTTCGGGCTACGACGGCCTTGCTTCATGGTTACGGTTTGACCGACTTCCACTTTAGTGGCTTCGCGCAGTGCTTCAAGGGCTTTGGTGTAGCGTTCGATGCGCTCAGCAACGGTAGCTTTTTTGGCAGCAGCTTCAGAAGAGTTCAGGGAAGAAGTAGGTTTGATAGCTTGTTTCATGGTAGCTCCTTTCATGAGCGTTGGTTAAGAAAGTAAAGTAAATAAAGAACAAGGTTAGTTAATAACAAGGTGCACTCAGTGCTGTACTGCATGCACCACCAGAGAATCAGTCTTCTACAACTTTAAAATCCTTCAGGGACAGTGTACCCTCAGGTGCGTCAACAGGAATCCGCGTGCACATAGCACCCTTATGCGTAATACCATCACAGGCAGTTGCATCAACCACTGAACCTAAGTACACATGCTGCGCATCAAAGCCAAGCACAACGTACTTACCATCGGCGCGTTCTAACTGCATACCAAGCTTCAGGCTGTCTGGAGATACAGTAACCTTAATAGGTTCAAGTTCATCGCAGGTCAGCTCAAAGTCTGCAAGTCGTGCTTCATCGTACACATAGAAGTCTTGCGACTCTCCTGCTGCGGTATTCACCTGAATAGTTCTGGAGCCTATACAGGCTTTACCTAATCCGCACATTATCTGTTGGACTGTTTCATCAGAAGCATCAAGTATGTACTGACGATTACCTGCTATCCACCAAGTAATGCCCACCGCATCAAACGCAATATCCGTATCTACAGACACAGGTTGTACAAGTTTCGTGCAGCATAATCGAACAGGGAAAGAATCTCGTTTCCCTTCAACCTCCACGATTGTGTACTTATTACCCAAATGGTCGCGTACGTGCATACCGTTTTTAATATCTTCAAACTTCATTGGTGCTCCAATCAATTTCAATAATTACAGAATTACCCTGAGACTTCACGTTGTAGTCAAAGCAGAGGTCATCAAGGATTGCACAAACACAATCTTGTACACTCCGAGTTACATAATACTTCAGGCTATAATGCCCTGTAGCTGCTGCGTTCTCAATGATACGTAGCACATCAGGGAAAGCACCAGCAGTCTTAATGTCTTTGCTTCGGGCATCAGCAAGATGCTGCATAGCCTTCGGCGTGATGTTCAGTTCTTCAAAGCGCATACTTAGTCCTTACTTGTGATGGTATTCAGCAAGGCGCAAAGGTCTTGCCATGATTTGACTTCGAGGTATGCACCGCTTTGCCATGTGTCCATAGCCAGATGCTGACAATTCATGACAGGCTCTCCACAATGCAACAACCAAGCACCAACAACGCCACGCCAGTCAGCGAAGTTGCAAGTGTATTCATTAGGGAATAATCGCCACATAATCTGAGCAACTGTACCTGCCGTGTTCATACTCGGGTAAATCTCGAAGATGAAGCGACCATCACGGAAGTCCTTTAGGAACATACCAGTATCATACACTGCGAGCTTCAGCATACGCCCTGCTACTTCATGGTCAAGGAAACAGCCAGCTTCTACATATTCGTACAGTGCATTATAAGCACGTTCAAACTCTGCTTCTTGGTTATCTGCATCAGGCGTATCACATTCAGGCTCTTTACAGCTTAACTCAGCCCATAGTTCAGCACGCCCCTGCAATGCTTCTTCGTAGTCCTTTAATGCTACACATCGGCGGATTTTTGAGGCCACCAGCATAGTGCCACTAAAGCTATCAGCAACTTCATATACGAAGCCCCCATATAGAATGCCGTAGCGGTCATTGGGTGCAAGCCCCTTCTGCATGATAACCAGTGGATAGATTTCACCAGCTGAGTGCTGTTGCACTGGATTGCCATTAGGTAAGTGTCCTTGATAAGACATAGTAACTCTCCTATTCAGAATCGGATTTAACGTAAATGTTAGCAATGAAGCTCGCATCAGGGAAAAGGGTACAGCATTGTGGACTGTTCCATAACTCACGGAAACTGTCTAATGATAGTAATTCAAAGGTTACACCCAGTGTTTCATTCAGGTACTCAAGAGCTTCGTCATAGCTATTGAATACCATTGCGCTAAGTTTACGCATAAGCTGCGGTGTAGCGTTACCCAATGCAGGGCAGTGCATGATATAGGTTTGCATAGTCATCTCCTTAACCAAAGAACCAGCACAAACCAGCGACTATCAATGCACCGATAATCGCACCTTTCAGGAAGCAGTAACGCAGATACAATTCATGTATTAACTGGTCTTGCTCAGCGACACTGGTTTCATTGTCAATATACTTTTGAAGTAAAGTTTTCATAGCACTAATTCCTTATTGTTCATAAGATATTCAAATAAGCGATTGCATAGCACTTCGCGGCAAGAGGGTGTAGGTTTACGTTCGAGGATAAATTCAACAATCTTCTGTAAGTTCATACCTACAAACAGACTAGGCTGTTCATACGCATAACGTTCGAGCCAAGCCAGCAATTCAACTTTACTTGGTGTGTAGGGTATTTGCAATCCCCATACTAACTCCAAGACAAAAGCAGGCTTGTCAAGATTATGCAGGAAACAGAAGTCCGATGTAGTAGTACCATCACGCCACTCCAGGGAATAAGAAGCCACGCCACCTGAATCACGGCGCGTTAATACGCCCTGTTCTATGCTTATACTTCTATCTATTTTGAGTTTAGCAATAGCTTTCAGGATATTCATCATAGCATCTCAAAGAATTCAGGATTAAAACAACCCCATTCAACCGCATAGGCTTCTTGGGCATACAGTGTACCTTCTAAGCCGTTTGCACCTTGCCAAGCAAATGCCACAGCGTGCTCATTGTTCAGAAGCATGAAGGTTCGCCATGCTTGCAAGTGCTTAAACAACAGATAGGGTGTAGTTTCAGCAACCCAGCGTGTATGCGTTGCAGTGCTACTTAATTGGCGGATAGACAGCAAGCCCAGTGCAGAAGACAAGGTTTGTTCCAAGTTCTTACGTAATACACCTGTTCCACGATAGGCAAAGTCCACGTGCAACTCAAAATTAACTTGAATAATCGCCTGCTTTTCCATTGCACGGCGTTGCTTATTGGTTTTCTGAAGATTCCAAACGAAGTCCATGATTAGTCCTTTCTCTATGCATGGGTGAATGAAACAGCTATGCGGAATCGGTTTGCAAGTGCAAGCATTACGGCAAGCACAATCAGGCTATGCACAAACAACGTTCCTTTGCTGATTACTGAAGCCCACCTGATAGATGGGCTTGGATAATAAACAATCTAGCTTTATTAAACCTAAGCATTTAAGCATTTAAGCATTATCAGCGTGCACGGATAGATTCTCGCTTCTATCAAGCGCATGAATATTTGTCTTGGCACGTCATGGCGTGTTGCTTCCAAGAATCCTAGCTGTATTGTCTAGTCTTTGCAAAGCTATCAATCCTAGTTATTGGCTATGCTTTGCTTATGCCTCAAGTGTCTATTGTTCCAATCGGTCAACACTATCCCGAATGCCATCTAATCTATTCGCCGTCTTGTCCGTCTTATCTGCCATTCGGACTTATGATAACGTAACAAGCGGTTTCAAGAATTCTAGCGGTTTCAATTAAAGAACAAATCAGCGATAATCGCCACATGCTTCGCATTCTACTAGCTTCAATGTTAACTAACGTTAAGGGATTGTAACTGTTTGCAAAGGCTTTCAGCTTATTGCCTGCTTACTGTAACCTGCTAGAATATCCAACAGGTTAGGATAAGCAAACACTTAATGCTTAGGCTTTACGACTGTTCACGGCTTCCTCTAAGGCTTTCAATGCGCGGATTTCAGCTTCGTTTAAATCTACATGGTCTTGTAAGCGTTTAACCATAGACTTCAAGCTATTTGCGAAGATACTGGCAGTCGTTACGGCTTGTCTTGGTTTGTCGCTGTTTACTGGACGATAGTCGTACCATGCAACGTTAGCCAGTAAGTCTTGTTGCTCTTTGCATTCGGCTTCTTCCTTAATCAGCTTGAATGCAAATAGTCCTTTCTCTTCACGTGAATCTACCTTTTGCATACGGACAGGGGCGGTTGCTAAGGCATACTGTTGGAGCTTTTCCATTTGCACGCCTTTAGGCAATTCAGCAAACAGGCGATTCAGCAATGACACATCGCCATGCAAATAAGCGTGATGGATAGTTACGAATAACGCTTCTTGAATTGCCTCACGGCTGTTCACAGTAGCTTTAACAGCTTTGGCGATTTTGGCTTGAATTTGTTTCTTAGTGATTAACATGATGATGATTCCTTTCGTGAATGAACGTAATTGCACTTAATAGCATTGAAGAAGCTGTTTTGTTATCGCTTGCTTCGTTGCATGCTTCGCATTGTACCGACAGTTTTGTTAAGATGTGTATTCCAAAAGTAAAGAAGTAGTAAAGAATCTGTAATAAATACGTAAAGAAACTATGCTATGCTATCTGTTGCTGATAAGGATTAGCCAAGTTAAACTCTTGTATTTACTAGATAATATCCATGTAGAACGCATAATAAATCCGTGGACACCTAGTATCTAGCAGAATATAACTTATTGATTCTTAGTAGCTATATTATAACTATTTGTTTCCACTAAGGATTATAAATAGGAACTCTTATCAATTAGTTCTAACCTAAGTTACTATCTTTGTAAACTCTTGTATTTACTAAAGAATATGCATGGTAGTTATCGTATATAAGAGATAACTACCAAGTAACTACCAAGTAACTACCTAGGTAGCTACCGTGTAGTATCCGTGTAGCTACCGTGTAGTTACCTAGGAACAGAAAAGAGATATTGCGCTATCTCCCTGTATCCTACCTGTATCCTACCTGTATCCTACCTGTATCCTACCTGTATCCTACCTGTATCCTACCTGTATCCTACCTGTATCCTACCTGTATCCTACCTGTATCCTACCTG